>Ga0208670_100005_pt1 | contig 173810 bp, 145 predicted proteins | sample 24BtaG_FD_184098 | JGI IMG/M metagenome (GOLD analysis project Ga0208670, IMG submission 184098) | Marine viral communities from Cariaco Basin, Caribbean Sea - 24B_WHOI_OMZ_CsCl (SPAdes) (version 2) | ecosystem: Environmental > Aquatic > Marine > Oceanic | place: Caribbean Sea: Cariaco Basin...
CCACGTTGATAACCAAACTTCGGCGTAATATGAAACCGCAAGTACTCAAGCCGATGGATGAGGCGCTACTCAATCATCGCTCTTTGGTTGAAACGGTTTTTGGAGAGCTTAAAAACTTGTGCCAAATTGAACACTCACGCCATCGTAGTGTCACGGGGTTTATCACAAACTTGCTGTCAGGTTTGATTGCTTATTGCTGGTTTCCCTATAAACCCACCATCAAAAACATGCCTCAGCAGAGACAGGTAGCCACATTGTAAATAGTATCAATGAGTTACAATGTGGCTTATCCCGAACTGGGGTTACTAAATAAGCCGGCTTTTTAAAGTTTGGGCGTATGACCAACGCTTGCTTCTAATGCCACTAAGCGCTCACGCTCCTCATTGGTCCACGGCAACTTATCCTTGCCATCACTGTCTAAACGGACAATGACCGCATCAGCGGTTGCGACAATCACCTTTTGGGCGCAACTATAATAGCTATACTCGATTACTATGCTGGTATGACCCAAACGCTGACAACGCACGCCTAATAATAAGGTATCGGGATAAGTCACAGGGCGTAGATATTGGCAACTTGATTGCGCCAATACCGTGACCATACTGCCATCAAACATGCCAAGCGCCTGCAAATAGCCAATCCGTGCTGACTCCGCATAGCGATAAAACACTACATTATTTAGATGTTTAAAGGCATCCATCTCACCCCAATGTATCGGCTGATGATGAATAATTGGATAGTGTGCCAACTCGTCAGGGTGACCGTTATCTGAGATATCAGGCATTAGCTGTGATGATTTACTCAAATTATCCATATCTAAATTTTCTCTTATTTTTCATTTTAATAAGTTTTAAAACCAAACTCACTGACTTATTAATGTTTAGGCTTATCTAAAATTTGCTTGGTTAATAATGGCGTTGGTTTTGGCGCATTGGTAATCAATCGATCTAGCCAGTCTATAACCTCGGTAATGTCATTAGGAGACGATTTGGTTTGTACCTTATCTTTATTAGCGGTTGTACTATTCGCTGTTTGAGAGGTCTTATTATTGGTAGATGTTGTTTTTGGTGTTGACGTTTGTGGTACTAGGGTTTGTAGCTGTTTGCGCGCTTGACGCAGATAGCCGACCAGCTGCTCTTTTTCACGCATATTGCTGGCTTGGGTGGCGAGATTCAAGGTCATAATGACTTCGTGAATCATAAGCTGGCGGCGCGTTAAGCTCATATTATTATCAAGGTTTTGAGTCAAATCGCTACCATTAGCAGGATGTTCACGCTCGTAGCTGTGCAAAAACTCTTGGATATTTTGAATGGCTATGTTTTGTAGCTGCCACGGACTCGGCTGCGAGCTTCTTGCCTGCAGGCGCTCGATATCCTTTGCCAAGCTTTGTTTAATCACCACAGTCAGCGCTGGGGCAATCTCATTACTGCTTTGGGACAGCTGCCAATGCAGACCACGTAATAATTCAATCGCCGCACTCTCGTTATTGTCTGCCAATAATCTATCAGCCGCTTGTATTTGAATACGTAATAAATCGAGCTGGTTTTGGGCTTGGCTACTGGCGGCAGTACGCGGTGCTGGCAAGGTTTGCTGACTCATAGCAAATATGCGATCGTCCATCTCATTGAGGCGACTGACGACTTGCTCATTGCTTTGCAAGCGCTCATTGACATTATGCTCAAAACGCTGCTGACTGATATAAAGCCAGAGTAAAGCGGCGATAAGCAATAAAATCATTAACCATTGCAGGCGCACCAAAAACATATTTGCTTGCCGGCGCTGCTGAATAGCAGAAGGTTCCTGAGATAACGATTCAGAATTCATGGACATAAGGCAGCACCGTTAGTGATTGATAATTTTTAAGCAAATATAAAATAAGTAGATTAATAAAAGTCTGTTTTCTTACCTACATTGAATCCACTATTGGCGAATGGATTGCCGCAAGGATAGTGGCCGGCGCCAAATCTTCCACCCGCCAATAGCTTAATTGCTGACGCGCGACCATATTGGCTAAGCGCTCGCCTAATACCACATAAGCAAAATCATTAAGCTTTAATGGTGAACCGGCTATTTTTTCTTTATTTGACTCTGAAGCTTTTGCGGCAACTGTCTTAACAATCGCTTCCCAATGCTCAAAAGCCGTGCCACTACTGACAATCACAATGGGCTTTGGCTGTGCTGTTGATGTTGCTTGCTGCTTAGACTGCTGCGCAAGAAACTGCATTTGCCATTGCTCATACTGCGTCATAGCATCGGCAGGCATTTTGCGCTCATACCAAGCGATGCTATCGATATGGACGCCGCGCGCCTGTAAGGTATCGACCAATAAGCGTCGCCCACCAAGCCCGCGCCAGACCAAGAGCTTATCGCCAGCTTGAAGGCTGTCAATTTCAGGCATGGCTAGCATACCTTCGTTATTAGCAATTAACGGCTGCAATACTTGATAGTTTGATGCAGCCAACTTTGCATCATTTAACACTGCCGCAGTCGCTTCCCCAACCGCTATCAGACGGCTTGGCGCTTCTAAACCTGTAAACCCTGTCTCTTTTTGCTGACTAGCATTTTCGCTAGATTTTTGAGCTTGGCGTTCATGCTCAAGTGCTTGCCAAACAGACAGCCCTGAAGCGGCGGCAGTCGGGCTAACGATAACGAGTGCTTGATAGTCACCTGCAAACCATTGGCGCATCAATCCCATATCCTGCTCGGTAATTGGCCGCGCCTCTAAGGTCAACATCGGCATATCAATTACCGACATCCCTGCCGCTTGTAAATGCTCGGTCAGCGGTGCGGCACGCTCGACTGGGCGCGTATTGATGACGACTTGCGGCAGCAATGCTGGCTTATCAATAGGTTGATTGGAATCAGTGGACTTCGGTGATGACCAAGACATAAACATACCGTGACAAAAGACTTAGGAAGAAAGGACGCTTAATCATAGAGCCATCTAAGTAAAGATAGCGCTATGATTCAGATGGCAATAATAGTTAAACATTATTAAATATAGGTGTTATTTAGGATTATAAATGGCGGATAAAATATCACCAGCACCGATGGCTAGTAGCATTTCAGCGACGTCAATACCCAGCTGATTGGCTTGCGCTTCTTGCTCAGCTTGGCTGCCGCTTAAAGTCAGGCGTTTATCAGCTTTGAGCAGCTCGCTACCGTCTTCTTGACCAACGCGGCCACGTAGCCATAAGCTATCACCGGCATCATTATTGCCGTTTTGGCTATCGTTTTTGCTACTGCTACTGCTATTGTCGTCTGCATCAGCCATTTGCAATACTGCATAAGCCGCAATCGGTACTTGACAGCCGCCTTGTAAATGGCGATTTAGCGCGCGCTCAGCGATGAGGCGGATACGAGCTTTATCATCATTTAACGGCGCTAGTAATTTTAGAACCTCGTCATCGCCTTCGCGGCATTCAATCGCTAGCGCACCTTGTCCAACCGCGGGCAAGCAAATATCAATATCCAACTCACTGCGAATGCGCTCATCAAGCTCAATACGCTGCAAACCACTGGTGGCCAAAATAATGGCGTCATACTCACCCGCATCAAGCTTCCCTAAGCGCGTACCAACGTTGCCGCGCAGGGTTTTAATTTGCAAATCAGGACGATAAGCCTTGATTTGGCATTGGCGACGTAAGCTCGCGGTACCGACTATCGCGCCTTGTGGCAACTCATCGATACTATGATAAGTGTTAGAAACAAAGGCATCGGTTGGCGAGGCACGTTTACAATAGACACCCAGCGTCAAGCCTTCTGGCAATTCCATCGGTACGTCTTTTAAAGAATGCACCGCAATATCAGCCTGCTTGTCATACAACGCTTGCTCAAGCTCTTTAACGAACAAACCCTTGCCGCCAATTTTCGCCAGCGGCGTATCTAAAATCTTATCCCCTTTAGTGACAATCTTTAGCAGGTTAATCGTCAGCTCAGGATACAGCGCCAGTAGGCGGTCACGGATATGCTCAGCTTGCCATAATGCCAATGGGCTTTGGCGGGTGGCGATATTTAAGGTAGTCAAAGCAGGTGGCTGCATGGTGCTCATAAAAGGCCTCAATAAGTTCGATACTAGAATGTCAGTGCGCAACAATAATGCAAATTTGGTACCCAAAACAGGGGCTACAAACGATATATAAAGCAGAATGATGCAAAAAAATACCCCTATTTAAGCATAAATAAGGGTTTGATGATATGGCATGATTATGTCAACAGCATGAAGCCCTTATCACTACATGCTTTGAATCTTTTCACGGAGTGCCGGTAGATGGCGACGACTGACTGCTAGCGTCTCATCAATCCCTTTAAAGTGCAGTTGAAACTGTCCTGCATCTAAGGCTTCTAAAAAATCTAGATATTTGATATTGATAATCGCGTTACGATGCACACGAAAAAGCCTGTCTTCAAACTCTTGCTCAAGCTCTTTTAGGGTGTCATCAATAAGGACAACGCCTTCTTTATGGCGCACTTTGACGTATTTTTGATCGGCAGTAAAGTAGTAGATATCTTTGAGCTCGATCAGTTCAACCCCGCGATGGGTACGCGCTGCGATATGTTCACGCACTGGACGGGCGGTCGGGTTTTCGAGTTTGCGAATCTCATTTAATTGCGCGGCATTGAGATTGGTGGCTTTATGCAGTGCTTCTAGTAGCTCATCTTTATTGGCTGGTTTTAATAAATAACCGATGGCATTGGCTTTTAACGCCGCGATCGCATAATGGTCGTAAGCCGTTACAAAGATGATGGCGGGTGGATGGTTCAGCTTCGCAAGCTCTTGGGCACACTCAACCCCATCCATCTCAGGCATGCGAATATCGAGCAGTATGATGTCCGGCTGCTGAGATTTTACGGCAATAATGGCCTCGATGCCCGTCTTTGCTTGGGCAACCACCTCATGACCCGATTCTTGGACAATTCTAACCAAACGTTCACGGGCTAATGGCTCATCATCACAAACAACAATCCGCATGCAAACTCCTTTATAAGTGCAGACTTAACAATCTTTAATAGTATTTATCATATATCAGCATTTATTAGGATTTATTAGGATTTATCATCATTTAAAGCTCACCACTTAGCAAAAAATACCATACGCCTTTTAGCAAAGGCAATGCGCCTTACTTCAGTTATAAACCAACCGTCCCATTTCTGCAAGCCACCAATAGCGCTTGAGCGTTTCAACGCCATTTTTAGCATTTAAGCATTGCTAGTATTTAAGCATTGGTGATTTTAAAAACTGATAATCATCAACAATATGATAAACAGTGCAATAAATATGCCACGCTACCCGCCTACGATTGCTGGTTTATTATGACCAACCAAAGAAAGCGCTTTAAAAGCAAAGATTATAAACTGACATCTTGGAGCGGGTAATGAATAATAGTAATAATTTGTTTACTCGTCACGCGGCTTTGGATATCAGCACTGTCGCCAAAATAAGCTCGCAGACGTTCTGCCTGAATATAAAAATCCATGTGCTGGCGTAAGTCATGGTTAATCATCAAGGTTTTTTTAGGCAACTGCACGCTAATGGTAATCTCAACCCGATGCTGCAGCCAACTGACTTTAATATCGATATAAATGGTATCAGTGGTCATCTCAACCACATTGAGCAGCATTTTTTCAATCACGCTTTGTAAAGTCAAAGCAGTGATAACCATGTCATACATCACATCTTCGTCAGGTAGCCGCCAGTTTACTGCCAGTTTGTCCTCCAGTCGGATAGATTCGATGGCTAAATAATGCTCGCAAAGGGCAATCTCTTCCTCAAAGCTAATCTCACGCGCACCATTAAAACTGGCACGAAATAACGCTGAAACGTGCTGCAATAAGTAAGCGGCGCGGGTTGGGTTAGTTTCAATCAGCGACATCAAGGTATTAATGGTGTTAAAAAAGAAATGCGGCGCTAAGCGAGCTTTTAATATATCGTTTTGGGCGCTCAATTTTTGCTCAAATGATTGCTTCAGCGCATTCAGCTCACGGTAGCGCCGTAAAAAAACCAGCAAAGTGGCAATAGTAAAACCGGCGGTAATAACGGTATTAAACACCACCGTTGAGACAAAGACGCGAATACTATAATCAAACCAACCAAAATTTATCATAATCAGCAGGACCAACATCATGGTCACTGCTGTGGCGCTCGTTAAGATAAGCAAGACATACATGCTGGCTATTGATACGCTTAAACGCTTTAATATAGGGCGCAAATAATCAATTAAATAAAAAGAAGGTATCAAGGTTAAGCTGGTTTGGATAAACCTTGCGATAAATTTGATGATAAATTGGGATTGGTTGGCCACACTATGGCGATCGACTATCGCTACAAACAGCGACCAAAAAAAGATTGCCAGCAGCCACTGCCAAGCCTTCATGATTTCCATGAGCTTGGGCATAAAAAACTCTAAGCGCTCCGCTAGTAAGGCAACCTCATCATTTGCTATACTTGAGTTCTTATTCTCTTGACTTGTCTTGTACCGATATGAACGCCTATTCTTCAAATAGTAATAATCCCGATTCAAATAAAAATTCAGCTGTTTCTGATTCTAGCACAGAAGCTTCTCTAACAAATACTGCCGCAGCGCAAAGCCCTACGAGCAGTCAGGGTCAGCAGATGTGGGGAGGTCGCTTTAGTGAAGCGACGGACAGCTTTGTCGCCGCCTTTACCGCTTCTGTCGGCTTTGACCAACGCTTTGCCCGCCACGATATTCAAGGCTCAATTGCGCATGCTACCATGCTTAAAGAGTGTGGCATCTTAAGCGCTGACGACGTTGCAACCATTATCGATGGTCTACAGCAAGTGTTACGCGAGATTGAAGCGGGCGAGTTCAACTGGTCTATCGCGCTTGAAGACGTGCACATGAACGTCGAATCACGCTTAACTGATATTGTCGGCGCGGTTGGTAAAAAGCTGCATACTGGCCGTAGCCGTAACGATCAGGTTGCGACCGATATTCGTCTGTGGTTGCGTGAAGAAACTGACAATATCATTGCGCTATTGGTACGTTTGCAAAGCGGCTTGTTAGATTTGGCGGAGCAGCATACCGATACCATTATGCCAGGTTTTACCCATCTGCAAACCGCACAGCCCGTGAGCTTCGGTCATCACGTGATGGCATGGTTTGAGATGTTATATCGCGATACTGAACGTCTTGTCGATGCCCGTCGCCGTATCAATCAGATGCCACTTGGTAGTGCCGCCCTTGCTGGTACCACCTTTCCAATTGATCGCACCATCACTGCCAAATTACTAGGTTTCGAAGGTATTTGCCAAAACTCACTCGATGCCGTCTCAGACCGTGATTTTGCTATTGAGTTTACCTCAGCGGCTTCTATCTTGATGATGCATATGTCACGTATGAGCGAAGAGATTATCCTATGGATGTCAGCGCAATTTAACTTTGTGCAGATTCCAGATCGCTTCTGTACTGGCTCATCTATCATGCCGCAAAAGAAAAACCCTGACGTACCAGAGCTGGTGCGCGGTAAAGCGGCACGCGTCTTTGGGCAATTGATGACATTGTTAAGCCTGATGAAAAGTCAGCCGCTTGCTTATAATAAAGACAACCAAGAAGACAAAGAACCGCTATTTGATTGCGTCGATACTTTGACAGGTTCGCTACTCGCCTTTGCGGATATGCTACCGAACATCACACCAAATAAAGAAAATATGCGTGCAGCCACCATGAAAGGCTATGCGACAGCCACCGATTTGGCTGACTACCTTGTACGCCGTGGTGTCGCTTTCCGTGATGCCCATGAAGTGGTCGGCAATGCCGTCGCTTTAGGCATTAAAGAAGGCGTTGATTTAAGTGACTTATCACTGGCGCAGCTACAGCAGTTTAGCGATGCGATTGGCGATGATGTTTTTGAGTATCTAACGCTAGAAGGTTCATTGGCCGCCCGTGACCACTTAGGTGGTACTGCGCCAAATCAGGTTAAACAAGCAGTCGTTAATGGTCGTGCGCGCTTAAAAGTATTTGCGTAAAGCTAGCAGCGCCATACAAGGTTTAATTACAGTACTAATCCATGCATAAAAATACCCGCATCAATCGCGGGTATTTTTATGCAGATAGTTTTATAAATATGGTTTTATAAATATCGTTTTATAAATATCGTTTTATAAATATCGTTATGAACATCAGTAACTATATGGGTTGTTACCTTCTCTACACCTGATATCCTTGGCTAAATCTTAGAAGACCGTTATCATAGGTCAATACCCATATTTCATTTAATAATTTAATACCATTAACCAATAAGGATTGCTTTATGACTGAGACTTTTAATCCACAAGCCAATACCGTTTTTTGCCGCAAATATAAGCAAGAATTACCAAAAATGCCGCATCCACCTTTTCCTAATAAAAAAGGTCAAGAGCTGCAAGAAACTGTCTCGGACAAAGCATGGAAAGAGTGGCTTGAGCAGCAAACCATGCTGATTAACGAAAACCATCTAAGCATGCTAGACCCTGCAGCCAAAAAGTTCTTAACTGAGCAACGTGAGAAGTTCTTAGATAACGAAGACTATGAGCGTGCGCAGGGCTGGACACCAGAAAAATAATGCGTATGATGGTTGTTATTAATCAAAAAAAACTGTCATTGATTAAAAGACAGTTATTAAATTAAAAATATCGAAACTGCCTCTCAACTAACAAACGGCAAATGACTAGGCAGCACCCTTATAGTTTGTTAGTATGAGACTGATTTACAACACTGACAGACTCGGGGTGCGGTGTATGACAAGCTTACTTTCTAAGCTTTTTAATACATTCGCTGAGAGATCACCCGCCGAACCTGATGCGGTTAGTACCGACGCAGGGAAGTCTTAAGCCTATGTTATATATGAACAAAGGGCGCGCAGAAATGCCTTTTTATTATTGCCGATATCTCATGTCTGACAGCGTTTTTACGCTGCTGTATGGCAATTAATAAAGAGCTGCGCCTACCAATTATCTAAAAAACGGTATTAGATTGAGTTTCAATGAAAGTTGAATTTAATCATAGTGCACACATTTGATGATTGGATTTGTCTGTCTTACATAGTCTTGCCCCGCAGCTACTGGCGGTGTTGCTTTTATTCAAAAACCAACACGCTAGGACAGCATATGACTACTTCAGATTTACAAACAGCCCAAACTCCCTCGACCCCTGTTACTAAAACTGTCGATAAAAAAGCCGACGCCCTAAAAACGCCTGCCCATCGCAACCAAAAAGATGCGCGTTTCGAAGAAGACGCTCGCGACTTACACCGTGTATTACCCGCCTCCAAAAAAATCTATATCGAAGGTTCAAGACCTGATATTCAAGTACCGATGCGCGAGATTAGCTTAGCAGATACCCCTGTTGGCGGCGCTGGCGCTAATGAAGGCGAGCACAATCCTCCATTTTATGTCTATGACACCTCGGGTGTTTATACCGATCCCAATGTCGACATCGACTTGACCAAAGGTTTGCCTAAATTGCGCGAAGGTTGGATAGCTGAGCGCGGTGATACCGAGCAATTAAGTGGCTTATCAAGCTCATACGGACAAGCACGCGCCCGCGATATCAGTACCGCTAACTTAAGATTTGCTCATATTGATAAACCGCGCCGTGCTAAAGATGTCGATGGCAAAGCTGGTAACGTCACGCAAATGTACTATGCACGCCGCGGCATCATCACTCCTGAGATGGAATATATCGCCATTCGCGAAACGCAAAAGCAGCATGAACTGACCGATATGCGCCAACACGAAGGCGAAAGCTTCGGTGCCAATACGCCAAAAATCATTACCCCTGAATTTGTCCGTGATGAAGTGGCTGCTGGGCGCGCAATTATCCCAAATAACATCAATCACCCTGAATCCGAGCCGATGATTATCGGGCGTAATTTCTTAGTCAAAATTAATGCCAATATCGGTAACTCAGCGCTCGGCTCATCTATCGATGAAGAAGTGTCAAAAATGACGTGGGCAACGCGCTGGGGCGCAGATACCATTATGGATTTATCGACGGGTAATCATATTCACGAGACCCGTGAATGGTTGATTCGTAACTCACCAGTACCAATCGGTACCGTACCGATTTATCAAGCACTAGAAAAAGTCGATGGCGTTGCAGAAGACCTGACATGGGAGATATTCCGCGACACGCTTATCGAGCAAGCGGAACAAGGCGTTGATTATTTCACTATTCACGCCGGCGTGCTGCTACGCTACATACCGCTAACGGCTGGACGCTTAACAGGTATTGTCTCGCGTGGCGGCTCTATCATGGCGCAGTGGTGCCTTGCCCACCATAAAGAAAGCTTTTTATACACCCACTTTGAAGATATCTGCGAGATTATGAAGCAGTATGATGTGGCATTTAGTCTGGGTGATGGTCTGCGTCCCGGTTGTTTGCAAGATGCCAATGACGAAGCGCAATTTGGCGAGCTGCGTACCCTTGGTGAGCTAACCAAAGTCGCTTGGAAGCATGATGTACAGGTGATGATTGAAGGTCCTGGACATGTGGCGATGAACCGTATTAAAGAAAATATGGACTTGCAGCTTGAGCTATGTGCTGACGCCCCCTTTTATACCCTAGGACCTTTGACGACTGATATCGCTCCCGGTTATGACCATATCACCAGCGCCATTGGCGCGGCGATGATTGGTTGGTTTGGTACGGCAATGCTTTGCTATGTCACACCAAAAGAGCATTTAGGTCTGCCTAATAAAAAGGACGTCAAAGACGGCATTATCACTTATAAAATTGCTGCTCATGCTGCTGACCTTGCTAAAGGTCATCCGGGTGCACAGGCGCGTGATAATGCTTTGTCTAAAGCCCGTTTTGAGTTCCGCTGGGATGATCAATTTAATCTGGCGCTCGACCCTGATACCGCGCGTGAATATCATGACGAAACCTTGCCAAAAGACGCGCACAAATCGGCGCACTTTTGCTCGATGTGTGGACCGAAGTTTTGCTCAATGAAAATCACCCAAAACGTGCGTGAATATGCAGCAGGACTGGATAAAGACGCCGCTAATAAACAAGTCACCCCGCAATCGGGCGACTTAACCCATGCTGGTCATGTCATCAAAGAAGTGGATACTGAGCTGGTTGGACAAGTAGGCGAAGCCAGCCTCGATGAGATTCATAAAGGTATGGCAGAAATGAGCGAAAAATATCATAAAGAAGGTCGTCAGCTATATAAAGAAGTGTAACCACTTAGCATTAACCTTTAACTTATAAAAAAAGCGCTACTCATTGGTAGCGCTTTTTTATTTTAAACATACCCTGTCTTGTAGAAGATTATGCTAAATCTTTGACGCTTCATAAATCTCTTCAATAGAAGCGTTAATAGTACTAGCAAACTCTTCGTCACTTTGTTGCTTGCTTAAACCTTCGGTAAAGGCACGCGAGAAACTGGCAATCATACCGGGGTTTTGTTTCAATTTTTCACAAGCATCATAACGACTATAACCACCAGACAATGCCACCACTTTTAGTACTTTTGGATGGTCAATCAGCTCTTGATAAAACCCCTCTTCTTCTGGCAAGGTCAGTTTCAGCATCACTTGATGACCATCGTTTAAGCGCTCAAGATTATGCAAAATACTGGTTTTAAGGATGATTTCGCAGTCATGTTTTTTGCTACTGTTGATATCTACTTCAGGCTCAACAATAGGCATCAAACCTTTGGAGATAATCTGCTTTGCCACATCAAACTGCTGCTGCACGACTAGCTCAATCCCATCGACACTTGGCTCATAAATAACTGAACGCATCTTAGTGCCAAATACCGGATAGTTTTTTGCCTTATCTAATAACGAGTTTAGATTTGGCATCGGGCGCATCACTTGCACGCCATCCATGTGCTCAGCCAACCCCTTATCCACCTTTAAAAACGGTACGATATTTTTATCTTCCCATAGGTAGTTGGCCGTCGGCTTGCCATTAACCTCGCGCTCCATGGTATCTTCAAATAAAATCGCGCCAAGGACACGCTCATTATCAAAAGCATCACAAGTTATGATACGGGCGCGCATCTCATGTACCAAGTCAAACATGGCTTCATCGTTGTCATAAGCATCGCCGCTAACGCCGTAATTCTCTAATGCTTTTGGCGTACTGCCACCGCTTTGATCAAGGGCGGCGATAAAACCTGAACCATTTTTGATACGCTGTAGTTGTTTTTCGTATTCCATTGAGTAGATATCCTATCCTAATTAATAAGGGTCAAACATTATTATAATAAATCAATCAGCCCGCAGCTAACGTGAGCTTGACTATAAATAACCTTAACATAGGACATCGCGCGTGCCTATCGTTGATAAGTTAAAATTTTGCTCATTTAAACGCTCGAAGTTAAGCCAAAAACAATACCGCCACACAGCAAACTGCCAATAATAAACCGACGATATTGATACGATTAAGCTGCTCTTTAAACACGCCGACGCCTATCAAGGTTGCTACCGCAATCACACCGACGTTCATACCCGTAAAGACGATGCTTGGCGACTCAGACAATACTTGATGGGCACGGACATAAGCATAGATATTGCCCATATTTAGCGCGCCGAGTAATAATCCTGCGCTAAGAGCATTACCCTGCCAGCGGACGCGCGTGACAAGTAGGTAAACAAGCAGCAGCAAACCTGCCAGCCCAAACGTCACAAATAAGGTTAAAGGAAAAGCCGCCCCTTGCTTGGCAACTTGCTTAAATAAGATATCAATAACGCCATAACCTAGCCAAACGCCAAACAGCCACAGCGGCGTCTGCTTTGCTTGGTTATTTATAAGCCCATGCTGCGGGCGATAGACCAAAGCAGCAAGCGCCAAAAACCCTAACGCTAGCCCAAGGACTCGCGTACCTGTCAGTACTTCGCCAAATAATAAAAAAGCGGCAACGATAGGAATGATAAGCGATAAACGCTGAGCGGCATCGGTTGCGACCATACCAACCGATTCAATCGCACGCCCAAGGATGATAAATACCGCCGGCAATAACACCCCAAGGGCAATAATGATGCCCCATGCATTACCAAGTGCGCCGATGCTACTGACATCTGGTTTTAATAACACCCAAGTTAATAAAAATGCCACGGGATATCCCGCCACGATGGTTTGGCGAATATCGATATTTTTTTGGCGTAGTATTTTTAAAAGTACGGAAACAGCGACGCTACAGAGCACCGCTATTATGAGATACATCATTAAGGTCATCCTTGTTAAATTATAATCTGGCGTGTTTATTACTGGCATTTAAGACAGCTATCAGTATCGCCTTTACCTTGTACTCTATTACTGTTTAAGCTTTTGTTAGTTTTAATATCGATGATGCTAAATCAAATAAAACCCTAGAATGTAACAAAATATTTCCTACAGGGCAATCTATTTATCTTGCTGGTTTTTAGTATTGTTTATTTAATATGGATGACTCATGCTCGATACAGTCATAAAGAATCGGCAAAACCGTCAAGACAAATCACCAAGTCAATAATTAAGATAGAGTTGAGTATTAGCGATACCCTGCAGCTTACAATTAGCATGCAGCCATCAGAGCGAAGTTTGTTAAAATAACAAACAATCCTAATCACAAAAGTAAAGATTCAAGATAGCACCTTATCGTGCTTATTTTGGCGTACTGCTATTGATGCTTTATCACTGCCTATGAATGCTCTATTTCGTTTCTTTGAAACTCGTCTGCCCGCCTTTCCCGATACGCCTATGCCGCTGCCATCCCCAAGTGATGGCATGCTCAAGTTTTTGTGGGCCTGTACCAAAGGTCTGCGCGGTTGGCTATTGTTATTTATGATTTTGTCTGCCGGTATCGGTATCTACGAGGCCATGCTATTTGCCTGGATTGGCAATATTGTCGATTGGCTTGGGGTATATACCCCGCAAAATCTGTGGACAGAAAAAGGCGATGTGCTGCTCATGATGTTGGCCGTGATGATTGTCAGTCCACTATGGATTGCCTTGTCATCGTTTATTCATTTTCAAACCTTGCAAGGTGTTTTTCCGATGCAAATGCGCTGGCGTTTTCATCAGCGCATGCTTGGGCAGTCGATGCAGTTTTATCAAGACGAGTTCTCTGGTCGCGTCTCTGCTAAAGTGATGCAAACGGCGTTGGCGGTGCGTGATACCGTGATGACGGTCACCGATATGTTTATGTATGTCGCCGTCTACTTTATTACCACCGGTGTGATTTTATTTAATTTAGACAGCTTGTTATTAATCCCATTTATCGCTTGGTTCGTCTTAGTGTGGCTGGCGATGTGGTACTTTATTCCCAAACTGAAACAGACGGCGATTGTACAAGCCGATGCCCGCGCTTTAATGACAGGTCGCATAACCGATGCTTATGCCAATATCATGACCGTGAAGCTATTTAGTCATTCGCGGCGCGAGCTTGGTTATGCCAAAAACGCCATGGGACAGTTTTTAGGTACGGTCCATGCACAAATGCGCTGGGTCAGTTATTTAGAAGTATCGACCCACTTAATTAGTGTGGTTTTGGTCAGCTCGACTGCTGGTATCAGCTTATATTTATGGCAACAAGGCGCGGTCGGCGTTGGAGCGATTGCTGCAGCGACGGCGATGGCTCTGCGTTTAAACGGTCTGACGCGCTGGATTATGTGGCAAACTGCCAGTTTGTTTGAAAGTATTGGTACGGTACAAGACGGTATGCGCACTTTATCAGCGCCGCAAACCATCGTTGATAAACCAAACGCGCCCGCACTTAAAGTCACCGAGGGTCGTATCGTCTTTGACCACGTTGATTTTAGTTATGAAGGCGAAGACGATGACACAGGTTTAAATACCAATACATCAGGCAAACGTTTTGATGATGTTAATAGCGATGACACCGACTTAGCGAATAATACTTCATACGCCAAGCTACTCGATAATTTTTACTTAGATATCAAACCGGGTGAGAAAATCGGTTTGGTCGGGCGTTCTGGTGCGGGTAAATCAACCTTGGTTAATCTGCTGCTACGCTTTTTTGATGTTGATAAAGGTAAGGTCTATATCGATGGGCAAGCCATTGATGAAGTTACCCAAGAATCGTTACGTCAGCAAATCGGTATGGTTACCCAAGATACCTCACTATTGCATCGTACCGTCCGTGAAAATATCGCTTATGGTCGTCCTGACGCAACCGATGAGGAAATCATTACGGCTGCTAAGCAAGCACAGGCATGGGACTTTATCGAAGGCTTGTATGATGATAAAGGCAACACTGGTCTTGATACCCAAGTCGGCGAGCGCGGCGTTAAGCTGTCTGGCGGTCAACGTCAGCGCATTGCTATCTCGCGCGTGATGCTCAAAAACGCCCCGATTTTGTTATTGGATGAGGCGACCAGTGCGCTTGATTCTGAGATTGAATTTGCCATCACCGAAAGCCTAAACGACATCATGACGGGCAAAACGGTTATTGCAATTGCCCATAGACTATCTACCATTGCCGCCCTTGATAGATTGGTGGTTATGGATAAAGGGCATATCATCGAGCAAGGCAGCCATGATGAGCTATTGGCATTAAATGGCGTTTATGCACGCTTATGGCAGCGTCAGAGTGGTGGCTTCTTAGGTGAAGACAGCTAATAAGAATTCTATGACAAAAGCTAATGATAGAAGTTAATAATAAAGGTTAAAAAAACCGTCACAAGGAAGTTTTATTCTTATGGAAGCATTTACCAAGCGTATTAATATCGATGGCAAACAAGCACGCTATTATGACTTGCAGCCGCTGAATTTGTCAGAAGAATCGGGTTTTCTTAAACGCCAGCCTGCCCATTTTTATGGCGGTAATAGTTTCACCGTTGGTACTTATGCGCCCTTATTAAATGAATTGGCAACTGACTTTGATTTATCGGCGCTGGCGCTACGTGGCTATTGGTATGACAAACCGCAAGCGCCGCGTCTGACCCGTGAGCAAGATGCCGATATACTGATTGAGTTTTTAGAGAAAACCCAAGACGCGCCTATCGTTGGTATTGGGCATTCACAAGGGGCGACCGCCACCGCCATGGCAGCGGCCAAACGCCCTGACCTCTTCTCACAGCTATATCTTATCGAGCCTGTCACCTTTACGAGAAAGCAAGCGACACTTTATAACTTGCTGCCACGTCAATTTCTGCTAAGCCGTGAACCCTTTAAAAGCACACTAACCAAGCAATCTACTTGGGCAAGTATCGATGATTACTATGAGAGTTTACGCGCGCAACGGGCTTATAAACGTATCAGTGATGAGCATTTAAAAGTGTTTGCTGAGCAAAGCTTGTCTGCTAACGATGATGGCAGCTATAGCTTGATGTTCGCCCCCGAGCAAGAGCTTGCCAATTATTTTGGTGCGCCCCATATCGATGCCGCATTAAAAAAACTTAGCTGTCCTTATACCTTAATCACGGGCAAACCGACCTTATTTATCAATGATAAAGTACGCAAACAATGGCAAAAATTTGTCCCTGATGGCAGCGTTATCTCCTTGCCAGACTACGGTCATCTATTACCGATGGAAGCGCCGGAATTGTGTGCGCAGATTATCAATGAACATTATAAGAGCGCTAAATAAGCTGAGCGATGTGGGATATGAGTTATGACTGACCTTTTTGCACTGCCGCCGACCGATAATTTATTGCCTTATGATGGCAAGGTAAATGATTTAGGCGTCGTGATTGATTACCCAAGTGCCTTATATTATGCCTTATTAACGACGCTACCTTGGCAGCCTGATATCGTAACGCTATTTGGCAAAACGCATGTCACCACTCGTCAGATAGTATGGATGGGCGATAGTGATGCCAGTTATCAATACTCGGGGCACACGCGTCAAGCCATTGCATGGACAGATTCAGTGTTTCATGTGAAACATCATATCGAACAACAACTATTAAAAATTGGTATAAAAGCTGAGTTTAATTCTTGTTTGCTCAACTACTATCCATCTGGCGATGACGGTATGGGCTATCATGCGGACGATGAAAAAGAGCTTGGTCATCAGCCAGTTATTGCCTCTTTGTCACTGGGTGCCACGCGCAAGTTTGTCTTTAAACATAAAAAAACTCAAGATAAAGTCGAGCTTTATCTTGCGTCCGGTCAGCTTATCGTCATGCATGGTGCTACGCAACAATATTGGAAGCATAGCATTACTAAAACCAAAACAGTCGATGAAGGGCGTATTAGCTTAACCTTCCGGCAAATGGCATTAAATTAAGCAAGGTTGGCTTAGCTTGCTTTTAGCACAATCTTACCAAAGGTATTACCTTTTTCTAGCTCGCGGTGAGCAGCCACTACTTCAGATAATGGATACGTTTGCTGAATTTGTAAAGTCAGCTTGCCATCGGCAACAAGCTGTAAAACTCGCGCCATATCTTCACCACTACGCTGCGCTTTATAACCTGCCACCTTTAAGCTCTTTTGACTACCCGCTGCTTTTAGTTTATCAACCCAAATCGTTGGTAAGACATTGACGCGGCCGCCAGATTTTATAATGCTCAGCGCGCGTACGCCCGCATCATCGCCGACCAAGTCTAGGAGCACATCGGCTTGTAAGTCAGGAAAAGTGTCGTCTTTGGTATAATCAATCCAACCAGCCAGCTTATTTTTATCTATTAAGCCACCCAGTTTGTCATACTTCTCAGGTGAGCAAATCACGGTTACTTTTACATTGTCTTGCGTCACTTTATCCATCAATAGCTGAATAGCCAAATGGCCAACACCGCCAGCTGGGGCATTGATAACGACATGCTCACCGTTTTTAATATCAGCAAACTCGACAAATTGTAGCGCCGTTTGTCCAATACAAGGTAGCGCGCCTGCTTGCTGCAAAGTGACTGACTCAGGTACTTTTGCCAATAAGTTGGCATCGACTGCGACATACTCTGCATAACCGCCACCATCAAAGGTCAATGCAGCGACTTGCTCACCGACAGCAAACTTATCGCTAGTACTTTTAACCACGATACCGGCGACATCACAACCTAAAATAGCCGGCTCATTTTTATCAAATTTGTCTTTTTGAATCGCCTCAGCGCCCCAACCTTTACCTTGACGGGTTTTGTAATCGACAGGATTGATACCAGCATAAGCGATTTTTATCAATACTTGATTGTCCGTTAACTCAGGAATAGCCACGCCATCTTGATATATCATGACTTCAGGCTCGCCAAATTCACGTATAAGAGCGGCATGTTGCGTCGTTGGTATTTTTTTATCAGACATGATTGATCTTCCTTGTATTATTTTCATCTTTTTTTGATTGGTTTACAGCTTTTTTTAGCGAATAGTTTTCTTAGATAACAACTTTTTAGATAATAGCTGCTTTGGTTAATGATTTCTTTACTTACCAACTTGTAATGCTAAGGCAATGCCAACTCAGCACTAAGCGGCAGATGATCCGATAACGTAGACCAAGGTTTGCCGGTATGCACCCAAGCATCTTTCACTCTTAGATTACGTACGTAGATACGATCCAAGCTTAGCACCGGCAGTTTTGCAGGAAAGGTCGGTAATAACTTACCATGACAATGCTTAAATGCTTCGGTCATACCTAAGCTCGATGCGAGTCGGTCGCAAGACATTTTCTTCCAGTCATTAAAATCACCTGCCAATATCAAAGGTTGGTCAGGCGCAATCTCATTACGCACATAATTGGAAATGGCTTCATATTGTTTGATACGATCGCGCTCAAAAAGGTTTAGATGAGCGCATAACACCACAACTGGCATCTCCCACCCTATCGGCTGTACCTCGCAGTGCAGAACACCACGCTGCTCAAGCTTATTAACCGTGATATTGACATTATGTTTGGGATCAAGCGGAAAACGACTTAGGACGGCATTACCATGATGACCATTTTCATATTCTGAATTTTTACCATAACTGTTTTGCAGCTGCAGATATTCACCAAACCATTCATGTTGGGATTGGTCAGGATATTCGTTGTATTGCATATTGCGCTTCAGATTTTGACCTTGTACTTCTTGAAGACAGAGTATGTCGGAGCCAATGATATCAAGCGCTTGGGCGATACCTTGTATTTTGACCTCCCGATTCATCGGCGACATGCCTTTGTGAATGTTATAACTGGTCAAAACAAAAGAGGCGGTGTTATTCATAAATTTATCAGTCATAGACTCATGGTTCATAGAGTAAAGGTTAAAAACGATGCTAAGTAAGCACATCATTAAGTCAAAAAGAACAGCTCTTATAAAGCAACTCTTATTTAATGATTAATTATAGTAATTAAGAAATAAAAGCTTATTAAAAATAGTTATCGTACTAATAATTATAGCGATTCATGCAAAAAGAGCATTGATTCATATCGAACCAATGCTCCCATATTATACCTATGTTGTAACGATGGCTAATTCATTAACGAATATCAGCAATCGATTAATAGCGCGTTACCAGAGCAATTGGCTGATCTGCACTCATAATATCTTGTGGCATAAAGACCGCTTTACCACCATTATGAATGACGTGCTCGATGATTTCACCAATCGCATCATCGGTAACACCTTCTGCCGTCGCATCATCTGCCATACTCAAGGTTTGCGCTTTTTCATCAATCTTCGCAGGTTGCATATAACCGCGACGGATATATAACGTCTCGCCTACACCCTGAAACGCACTGCGATAGACTTCTTGTAAATCCGTTTGCAGCATATTTGCACCGCGCGCTTTATCAATCTCACCCAAGGCAGCTTGATGTAATGAGGTGCGATAACCCTCTACCGCTTCTTGTACGCTATCAACGATATGCTGGGCACTGCCTTCTTCTAACTTGGTCGCGTTTGAAACCGTAGCAATGATGTTTTCTGGACGGTCACAGATATCTTTATAGTAACCGATATTTTTGGCATCACCAACGATGACAAGTGGCATTTTATTCTCGCCCCATATCTCTTGCACGCTTTTATCTACTTGGTTAAAGAAGGCTTTTAGATAACTGCTTTCGTTGTTCGCTGAGCGATCTGAACCGCCGTCACTGGTATTATAAAGACCGTTATTTTCGATAGGGAATGGGATATTTTCCATATTATTTTGCGCATCGTCGTCTTTATCAAACTCTTTGATAACACGGTCATTAGACGCTTCAATCAAACGGGCATTATCACGGGTCAATACCACCGTATAATAATGGACCGCACTTGCCATATCTCGCACCAAGTCGCGCGTTGCAAAACGGTCTGAAATAATGACACGCTCTTTGGTATCAATCGGCATACGGATAACTTGGACATCGTCAGTGCTAGCAAATATCGCCAACGTATCTAGATTATAGTTGTGGTTAAAATCACTGGTTTTATTTTTGATATTTTCTAATATAGTGGTCGCGGTACGCTTATCATACTCATTGGTTAAGCGCTCTTCGACGACTTTTAATTGGTTTTTTAGGGCGATAGGGTCTTTTTCATTATCAGGATGCTCACGGTGCGTTTTGACAAAAATACTCACGGCTGGGTTGGCTTTTGTCTCACGTAAACTTTTCAGAGTTGCTTTCATAAATACTGCTCCTTGTTTTATTATCATTGGTTTGCACGTTAAAATAGATTGTTTATATTTATTGGTTATCTTTGAAACTGCTTTTATTAAAAATTCTTTTTAAAAGTCATCAATCTATAGTTATTCTTAAAATCCGTTTGAGCGGTTTAAACAATACCGATTAATACCCTTTTCAATCAATTTACTCAAGTATTTCAGGTAGTAGAAAAATCCATTTTTGCTATTCCCTTACTACGATGCTAACAATTTAACCCCACTGCCTATAGGGTTAATTTGCAAGCAAATGATGGCGCTTTGTAAGTGAAGCTTAATTAACTTTAAGTACAGGCGCTAATTGGAGTAATGAAATAATGATAGTTATCAATAATGACAGTGACAGTGACAGTGACAGTGACAGTCAATGTATCGCTATCTACCATAATCTCATAAGCGCACCACTTTAAAACGATATCTGCTGAAATGGGTTGTATTCCAAGCGCTTGATACCCATCTTTTAGATACCCTATATAACAACCCTTGTATAACAATACTCGCCATTAATAATAATTCTCTCATTACTATTGGATACTTTTATGACCTCTATTTCTGCAAATTTACGCCTTGTCGATTTTGACAATGTCGCACCAGACACCTTACAAAACCAAGTTATCAGTGCCATCGATACTGCCAATGCCTTTTTAGATAATATGAGCGCAGACAACGATAGCAATAACGGCTCGACTGATATCAATGCTAAGCAAGCGTTAGCCGATATCATGACCTTTGACCATATTAATCTTGCTTTAGATCGCAGTTGGGGAATTTTGTCGCACCTTAATAGCGTCATGAGTAATGATGAAATCCGTCATGTCCATCACGAGCTGCTACCTAAACTGTCCGCTTATGGCACACGAGTAGGACAGCATCAGCCGTTATTTAATCGTTATCGAACTATCGTTAATGATACAGCGTTCTTTGCTGATCTAGAGCCAGCACGAGCGCGTGCTATTGAGCTTGCGCTACGTAGCTTTGAGCTATCAGGTGTTGCACTGCCAAAAGCTGAACAGGAAAAATTTGCCGCTATCCAAAGTGAGCTATCAACCTTATCGGCAACATTCTCAGACCATATATTGGACGCCACCCAAGCGTATGCTCTAGCGCTTAAACCAGAGCAATTAGCCGGTCTAACCGAAAGTGGACTGGCGCTCTTGGCTGATGCTGGCGAACAATTTAAAGCTCGCGAGCTTGCCAGTGGTGCACTCACCCAAGCAGAAATCGATGCTTTGCCGACGCCTTATTATGTTGCCAGCTTAAACATCCCCGTTTACCTTGCTGTCATGACCCATGCCGATGACCGCAATCTGCGTGAAACCCTTTATCGCGCTTATGTTACCCGCGCCTCTGAGTTTGATAAGCACAGCAATGCCAAAGGTGAGTCGCTCAATAATGCCGACATCATGAGTCAAATCCTACAATTACGGGTGCAAAAGGCCAAGCTATTAGGTTTTGATAATTATGCAGAAGTTTCGCTTTCGACCAAAATGGCAGATAGCGTAACGGAAGTTGAAACCTTTTTACGGGATTTGGCCGAGCAAGCGACTCCAGCGGCTAAGCAAGATTTAGCACAGGTGCAAAAGTATGCGCAGGATTATGGTATTGACGAGTTACAGCCGTGGGACAGTGCTTATGTCGCTGAAAAAGTCAAACAAAGCGAGTTTAGCTTATCGCAAGAAGAAATCCGTCCGTATTTCCCACTGCCAAAAGTAATTAACGGATTATTTGCTATCGTTGAGCGTTTATACGGTATTAAGGTACAAGAGCACAGTGAATCTGTATCACGCTGGCACGATGAGGTAAGTTTTTATCAGTTATTTGATGCTGATGACAACTTGCTTGGTGGTTTTTACTTTGACTTATTTGCCCGTAGTGGCAAACGTGGCGGCGCGTGGATGAGTGGTTTTCAGTCGCGTTATACCTATGCTGAGCAAAACCATCAGCAGCTGCCCGTATGCTTTATGGTCGGTAACTTCACCCCTGCCCTCGATGGCAAACCAAGCTTATTGACCCACGATGAAGTATTAACCTTGTTCCATGAGTTTGGTCATGGTCTACATCATTTATTAACCCAAGTAACCGTTAGTGATGTCGCTGGCGTTAATGGCGTTGAATGGGATGCAGTTGAGCTACCCAGTCAGTTTATGGAAAACTGGGCATGGGATGCCGAAGGTATTGCGCTGATTAGTAGTCACGTCGAAACTGGCGAGCCATTACCGAAAGACAAACTTGAGGCGTTATTGGCGGTGAAAAACTTCCAAAGCGGCATGCAAACCTTACGTCAAATCGAGTTTGCACTCTTTGACTTATTGATTCATGCGCAGACGCCAGCGCTTGATTATGATGGTATCCTTGCGACGCTAAATACCGTGCGCGATGATATTGCTATCATGCAGACACCTGACTATAACCGCTTTGCTAATGGCTTTAGCCATATTTTTGCCGGTGGTTATGCGGCAGGTTATTACTCGTATAAATGGGCAGAGCTGTTATCAGCAGATGCCTTTAGTAAGTTTGAAGAAGACGGTATTTTTAACCCAATAACTGGTAAAGCTTTCCGTGAGACCATCTTATCAGTGGGTGGTAGTTTCCCTGCCAAGACCAACTTTGAGAACTTCCGTGGTCGCAGCGCCAGTATCGATGCGTTATTACGTCATAGCGGTTTTGATAACGCTAAAAATGACGATGCTGCCAATACTGAAAGCAATGCCCAAACGACGCGCGAGGTTATCTAAATGCGCTATCAATCATCAACCCCAAAACGTCGGTTTTTAGCGGGCGTTCGTTGCCCTAAATGTCAGGCGATGGATGCGGTGGTGCAAGTCAATATCGTTGAGCCTGCTCCAGATGAGTATATCGAATGTACTCAGTGCGGACATGCGGAGCAGCGCCCTGACCCTGATATAATCAGTGCCAAAAATCATGCAGAAGACCAAATCGCTCGTGATGCGATGGTGACCGGCACCAGCGGTACGGTCAAGTTCAAACCATAAGTAACAAAATCCGTATCGTCAAGCCTTAATAGCTACTAGCCTATCTAATGATATATATCCAGTTAGATAGGCTTTTTATTTTGAGTTTGTTATAGTATGCCTACTTATACTTTTAACATAAATCGACCCTTGTATGAATAAAAAACAAATACGTCCTTTATCCGTTAAGACACTAAAAAAACAACCTAATAAATCACGGCAAAAATGGTTGCCAATCATTATCTTGGCAGCACTATTAATTGGTTATTTGGTTTGGAAAAATAGTTCGCCTGACGCTAATACCTCGCCTATCGAAAGCACGCCAACGCCTACCGAGCAAAATAGCGCTGCGCAATCAGATACTACGTCCTTAGATAATAATGCGTTAGATACGAGTGCGTCGATTTTAGATACCGATGCTGCTAGCACAGATAGTCAGACGCCTGATCCCGAAGCTATCTTAAACGCGCCTTTACCAGAAACAGATAGCTTAGCGAAAGAAGAAATTGATCGCTTAGCGGACGAGCGTAAACGCTTAGCAGAACAAGAAAAACTAGCCAAAGAGCAAGTCATCATGTCAAAAGACTTAGTAGATCTAAACGATGAACGTATAAAGTTGCTTGAGCAACAGGTTGCCCAATTAGAAGCCGCTGAAGGGGCTAAAACCAGCGCGAAATAATATCACTTTTATAAAGGGGCTAATAAATGGCACATCTACAACTCACCCATGCCCCTATTTTAAATAGCAGCGCCCAGCTGCTGATACTGCCTGTGAATAACGCCGGTATCCTTTTAGACCCTATCCTTACACGTAGCAAAAACCTATATCCAGACAACTACCAACGCTACTATCGTGCTTGCCGTGATGGTAGCCTAATGGTTGGTAGCTGCTTAGTGCATAAACGCTCACGCGAGCAAGCGGGACTTGGCGTCAGCAGTAATGGCAATCAGCCAAGTTATATCGCCAATCTTGTGATATCAGACCACCCCTATCATCCAACCAGAACTCGTTGGCTGACCGCAGCTTTAGTCGATTTACAACAGCAGCTGATACCTTTGATACGTTATCAAGGTATTCGTAGGGTTGCCCTATTAGCGCGTCCGCTTATTACTAGTCATGCGCAGAACCCTTCTGCTCAAAATAATGCTATTAACAACGCCGAATTAGCAAAATCAATTGCTCTAGATTGGCATAGCGATATCTTGCCTCTTGTCACCCATCATCTACAAGATTTATCCAAGCTGCGCATCGATATCCACCTTCCTAAAGACATCAACATATAAACTATTTTCTCATTGTCATTATTTTTTGAGCGCATAAAAAAACCGCCTTGATTGCTAATTATCAGCAACCAAAGCGGTTTTTTAGATTTGACTATATTAAATTACGTCAAATATCGAAGATTAGCTTTGCTCGATACCTTTCATAGTCAGTTTGATACGACCACGGTTATCAACGTCTTGTACCAATACTTTAACGATTTGACCTTCTTTTAGATAGTCAGATACGTTTTCTACGCGCTCGTCTGCGATTTGCGAGATATGCACGAGGCCGTCAGTGTTTGGCAGTACGTTAACGAATGCGCCGAAGTCGACGATACGAGCAACTGTACCTTCATAAGTTTTACCAACTTCAACTTCTGCGGTGATTGCTTCGATTTTACCGATAGCCGCTTTGGTTGCTGCTTTGTTTTCACCAAAGATACGAATCGTACCAGCGTCATCGATATCGATAACCGCGCCAGTTTCTTCGGTTAACTGACGAATCGTTGCGCCGCCTTTACCGATGACATCACGGATTTTGTCGGGGTTGATTTCGATAACCGCATAGTTAGGCGCATGAGCGTTGATTTCAGTACGGCTTGCAGGCAATACTTTGTTCATCGCATCTAAGATATGGATACGGCCAGCATGGGCTTGCTTAAGCGCTTGCTCCATGATATCGGCAGTAATACCTTCGATTTTGATATCCATCTGTAGTGCTGTGATACCGTCTTTTGAACCCGCTACTTTAAAGTCCATATCGCCAAGATGATCTTCATCACCTAGGATGTCAGACAATACCGCAAAGCGCTCGCCTTCTTTAACCAGACCCATCGCGATACCAGCAACCGGTGCTTTTAATGGTACGCCAGCGTCCATCAATGCCAAGCTTGCGCCGCAAACTGAAGCCATTGAAGATGAACCGTTTGATTCAGTGATTTCTGATACCACACGAATCACATACGGGAAGCGTTCGCTATCTGGAAGCATCGCTTCAACACCGCGGCGCGCTAGGCGACCATGACCGATTTCACGACGTTTTGGAATGCCTTCACGACCGGTTTCACCGACTGAGAAATGTGGGAAGTTATAATGCAACATGAAATGGTCACGAATCGTGCCAGCCAATGAATCAATCATGTTTACGTCGCGCGTGTTACCAAGCGTAGTAGTCACTAATGCTTGCGTTTCACCGCGGGTAAATAGTGCTGAACCATGGGTAAATGGTAATACGCCTACTTGCACATCAAGAGCACGAACGGTCTCAAGATCACGACCATCAATACGTGGCTTACCTGACAAGATATTATCACGAACGGTGCGGTATTTTAGGTCATTGTAAATCTCTTTTAGCTCAGAAACAGTATCATTATAAGTTTCTGCTTCCGGATCGCCTGCCAATGCATCGATAATGGCTTGTTTGATTTCATCTAGCTTGGTATAGCGTTCTTGCTTATCGGTGATGGTATAAGCGTCAGCCACTTGCTCGCCAAACTGCGCTTTCATGCTGCTCTCTAACGCTTGATCGCGAACAGGTACAGTATACTCTTGCTTAGCAGTACCAATTTCTGCGGCCATTGAAGCAATGTTATCGATAACGATTTGTTGTTGCTGATGACCGTATAAAACCGCACCTAGCATTTGGTCTTCAGACAATTCTTTCGCTTCTGATTCAACCATCAAAACAGCAGATTTAGTACCAGCAACCACTAAATCAAGGTCGCTCTCTTTAAGCTGCTCAAGCGTTGGGTTAAGAACGTATTCGCCATTGATAAAGCCAACACGGGCAGCAGCCACAGGACCATTAAAGGGCGCATCAGAGATAGCGAGTGCTGCTGAAGCACCGATTAGTGCAGCAATATCTGCAGACTGGCTCTTGTCTGATGAAACAACCGTTGCCGTGATTTGAATCTCGTTCACATAGCCTTCAGGGAACAATGGACGAATCGGACGGTCAATCAGGCGCGAGGTTAGCGTTTCAGCTTCGCTGGCACGGCCTTCACGTTTGCCATAAGCACCAGGGATTTTACCGGCTGCATACATTTTTTCTTGATAGTTGACGGTCAATGGAAAGAAGTTTTGACCTTCTTTAGCCTCAGACTTTACCACGGCTGCTACTAGTACAGATACGCCGCCCATGTGGACTAAAATAGAGTTTGCTTGACGAGCGATACGGCCCGTTTCGATAACGACCTGCTGGTCGCCGTATTGGAATTCACGCTTAATGGTATTAAACATTGTCATATAATTTTCCTAATATTGACTGACGAAAGTGATATCAGCGCTATAACAAGCTGATATCTGTCATTTAAAATTCTTTGGATGTAGCCGCTAATTTAGCTACTAACTGGCAGTGATTCAGTTAAAAAACTGCGTCAATTAGCGCGGGTTTCATCATCTATATATCTGATGCATCTGCAATTTATTTAAAATAGAGCACGTACTTCTGATATGTTGCTTGTTTACATTCGGTCTTGTGCCAATCTGGTCTTGTTTAATTCTGGTTTTTTATACTTACAATTAAAGGGGTTACCAAATCAAAATACCTTAGCATCCGATACGGCACTGTTTGCTACGTATTTTTAGTAAAATATTTACAGTGTCTTCCATGCCGTTTAAACAGTCATCAGCTAATGGTTAGCTATACAAATATGTGCGCGCCTGTATGTCTCTAAAACGCACAAGGCATTATTTTACAGTGATTTATAACCATTGACCAATGAAATGCAAAACCGTCTGTTTACTCATAACGAGCACTCAATAGCTGCTCATAAATCATTTTTACGCTGCAATCATCATGTGGCATACGCTTTTAGTATTTAAGCCCAGCGCACAAGCCAATGCACCATCCTAATAAGCATAAAAAAACGGCGTGAAACTATTCCACACCGTCTTTAGAAAAAATCTATTTTATCGAGTTCAACAAGCAAGTTCCAAATGGTTTGGCAAAAAATCTAAAATCTTGCCACATTCTGGCATATTCTATATTAGCGACCACTCGTACTATTGTCGCCAAATTAACGACGTAGACCTAATTGGCTAATAAGGGTGGTATAGCGACCAAGATCTTTACCTTTTAGGTAGTCAAGTAGTTTACGACGCGTGTTAACCATACGGATAAGACCGCGACGGCTATGATGGTCAGCTTTGTGTGCTTTAAAATGATTTTGTAAATCATTAATACGCGCACTTAACAAAGCTACTTGAACTTCTGGTGAGCCTGTGTCGTTTTCGCCACGTTGGTACTGAGCAATGATTTGTTCGCGATCGGTATTAGTTAGCATAAATCTCTCCGGCAATGCTATAAGCGCCAAGATGTACTTAACATTTAAGCATCAAGATGCAATAGAATAATAAATAAAATAGTTTGACCGTCATTCAGGACAACCCTGCATTACTAGAGTTGACCTAGTGTACGACAAACTTATCAATGATAACGTTTATTTAAATAAGGCTTAAAATAAGATAAAACACCCGTTAACTTGGATTTCTATCCAAGCAAAGATAAGCTCTATCTAAAACGATATTTAAATATGACAGCGATTATAACAAAAAACTGCTGAACTAGCAGCAGTTTTTTATAGGAGATTTACAGTTTAACTTTTAAAGATGCAGAGGCTAGCAGTGATAGCTATGAACTTGTAATAGCTTACTTTTTAACATCATCTTGCGTGGCAGTACCACCAAGGGCATCGTCATCAAGCGGCGCTGTCGTTGCTTCTGCTAGGCTATCAGGACTAGTACTCTCACTAGGATTGATATCTTCCGCCTGCTGTTTAATTTTCTGCTCTTGTGCATCTAAATGTTTTTCTGAATCAGTCATAGTAACTCCTAATTATAATTATTCTTTGTATTTACTAAGCATTTACGGTTATTAATATTTACGGTTACTAATATAGCTACTAAAATAATAGCCCTTTGCTAACGCTAAAGCATTAGCGAATTAACTATTTTTCTTCTTTAGCATCTTTTAAATTATCAGCAATACGCTCGGCAGCGGCTTCTGAATCTTCGGTATGATTATCTTCAGTTTGACTTTTTAATGCCGCTTTTGCTGATTCAGAACGTTGTTGCTCAAATTTGGTATCGTTTGGGTTAGAGTTTGACATAATAGCTTCCTTTTTATGATTGTCATTGATGATAGAAATTAATTTATATTTATATTTACAGCATTTACTGTGACGCAATGACTTGCTACTTCACTGACTGCTAGCTGCTAAATCTCGTGACTAAGACAATGCGTTATCAATAGCGGCAACGAAGTCTGTGATATCGTCTGGATTACGTGAAGTAATCAGATTACCGTCTACTTGCACGCTTTTATCTACGAAAGTTGCGCCAGCGTTTTCTAAATCTAGCTGTAATGTATGATAGGCGGTCAGCGTTTTACCTTTAGCTATACCAGTATTAATCAGCGCCCAAGGTGCATGACAGATTACCGCTAAGGGCTTACCAGCCTCGTTGATGGCATTGATAATAGTATGTGCTTCTTTATTGCCACGTATGGTATCGGCATTGACCGTCCCACCTGGTAGCACTAACGCATCATAATCAGCAACTTCAGCATCTTTAGCAAATATATCAGCGCTAAAGGTAGCGCCTTTATTAACATCCTGCTGCATCGCTTGGACTTGCTTATCTTTATTGGTGGTAATTAAAAGGGTTTGATAGCCTTTTTCTTTTAGCTGGTTATTTACCTCTTCGTATTCTGCTTGTTCGAAGTTATTGTGTAATAAAAAGGCAATGGTTTTCATAATAATCCTTATGCTTTAATTCATACGTTATGCTTTAATTAATACGTTAATTTTATTATCTTTTATATGCATCTTTAATTATTGTCTTTAATTTAAAATCTAAAATTTATATTAGTTAATGTCTTTTTATTTTTATAGAGACAGCTTTTTATAATTATATTTCAATAAACAACTATTCAATTATTCTAATCATCCTATTATTTTTCTATCCTTGTCGTGCTTTCCGTAGCTGACTTAACTAAGGTACAAAAAAAGCAGGTTTCACTATAGGCGAAACCTGCAATTAAATGTGACGATATGTGATTAGTGTAAACTCTTAGTAAGCTTTAGCTAGTTTCAGTTAAGCTGCTTTGAAAAGCTACATCATAACTGAATCAGCTTTTTAGGTTGTAGTCGACCGTTTAAACTTACCGCGCCTAGGCCAATAAACTGCCCTTGCTCATTTACTAGACGGATATCTACCGGTATTTCATAAGGCAACAAAGCCTCACTATCACCTTGACGATCATCACCTTTAACATCATCGCCATTTTGTTGAGCAACGCTATTCTCATCATGGCTATGCTGTTGCTCGACGGTAGCTGAAATATAGTTTCGTAAATCGTCGGTTAGCTGCTCGATAACATTTAGGCGCTGACCCATTTGTACACGGGCGCACTGTTCAGCGGTCAATGCAAGCTCAGCCTCAAGATTGATGCAGGCATCCACGGGCAATAAATGCGCCTGACGTCCATCCAAAGCCAACGATTCTAAATCCGCCAAAGCAATCGCCGCGTCAATATGAAAGTCGCCGACTTGGACACGTCGTAAAGCGGTCAGATGTCCTAAGGTGCCTAGCACTTTAGCAATATCTTCTGCTAATACGCGCACGTACGTACCTTTAGAACAAGTCACCGTTAACTGGAGTTGCTTAGCGTCTATCTCTGTTAAGTCGATTGCTTTGATAACAATATCTCGTGGCGGGCGATCAATCTCGATACCCGCGCGCGCGTACTCATATAGCTTTTTGCCATCTTTTTTTAACGCCGAATACATCGGTGGAATCTGCTGCTGAGCGCCTAAAAACTGCTGCGCAACCTCTTCTAACCTCGCTGCATCAAATGATGGAATGTCTTCTTGAGCGACAATCTGCCCATCGGCATCACCCGTATCTGTCTGGCTACCCAATAGAATAGTCGCTTGATAAGATTTATCGGCATCAAGTTGGTAGTGACTAAACTTAGTGGCTTCACCTAAGCAAATAGGTAATAAACCGGTTGCCATCGGATCAAGCGTCCCCGTATGACCGGCTTTTTTACTGTCATGATTGGGCGACTTAAACAGGTATTTTACCTTTGACACCACTTGCTGTGAGGTCATACCTTGAGGTTTATCCACTAAAATCACGCCATTGACTTTTATCTTATCAGGCATCTTATTGGTCTTGGTAGCAGCTATCGACATAATGGCTCTTACTCTTGTATTTCTTGCTCATCAGATTCATTTTGCTCAGTTTTAATGACGGCTTTACTAATCAAGTCCATCATATAGTTACCACGAGCAGTGACTTCATCATAATGAAAACGTAGGCGCGGCGTAGTGCGAGTTTTTAGACTGTGGCTAAGCTCAGTACGCAAAAAGCCAGCAGCTTTATTAAGGACTTTAATACTGTCTTCATGGTTAGATTTAGTCATGGCATCGTTGAGCTCAGGCTCCATGATGGTGACATAAATATCAGCGTAGCCCAAGTCTGGGCTGACTTTAACACTAGAGATAGTGACAAAACCCGTCAAACGCGGGTCATTGACGGCATCACGGATAAGGACAGCAAGCTCACGCTGAATCTGATCTGCTAAGCGTTGTAAACGTTGGTTCATGTTATTACCCTGTTGGTCATACGACTTATTTTTATTGATTAAAATACGGCTTTTTATTAAAAAATATCGTTCAAAAACACAGGTCTTTATAGCTAATAAACTGTTATAAAAAGACGCAGTTTTTGATAAAAAAGGCCTAGCAGGGTGTACCTGTTAGGCCTAAGTACAGCTGAATAGTATGAAGCTATCCAATTGACTCTATTATTTAAATCATAGAACAATTGGATAACTTTATTATCATGCAACCAATTTAGATTGTACGTTCGAACTCTTGGATTTCAAAGACTTCGATTTTATCGCCAGCTTCGACGTCATAACCACGAACGGCCAGACCACATTCCATACCGGTACGTACTTCATTGACGTCTTCTTTATAGCGACGTAATGATTGCAATTGACCAGTAAAGATAACTTGGTCATCACGCAATACACGGATAGGTTTGTTGCGATAAATAGTACCTTCAACCACCATGCAACCAGCAGCTGCACCAAATTTACTAGAGCGGAACACTTCACGAACGTCTGCAACACCCAAGATTTTCTCACGATGTTCAGGTGCAAGCATACCGCTCATCGCTGCTTTAACATCATCAATCAAGCCATAGATAACACTATAATAGCGGATATCCATTTTAGCAGCGTCAGCTTTACGGCGTGCGGTTGCGTCTGCACGGACGTTGAAACCTAACAATACCGCTTCACTAGATTCTGCTAATGTCACATCAGACTCAGAGATTGGACCAACCCCTGAGCTAATGACTCTGACTTTAACTTCATCAGTTGATAGCTCATTTAATGCAGCAAGTAACGCTTCAAGTGAACCACGAACATCAGTTTTTAGTACGATATTCAAGAATGACACATCGCCTTGTTCCATCTGATCGAACATGCTCTCTAGACGCATGGCATTCTGACGCTCAAGCTGACGCTCACGCTCACGATTGGTTCTAAAGTCAGCTACTTCACGGGCTTTTTTCTCGTCGGTTAAGACTAAGAATTCGCTACCAGCGGCTGGCGTTTCAGGCAATCCTAATATTTCTACTGGAATAGAAGGACCTGCTGATTGAATACGCTTGCCATGTTCATCGGTCATCGCACGAACTTTACCGTAATGCTCGCCTGCTAATACTAAGTCGCCTTGTTTCAAGGTACCTTTTTTGACAAGGACACTAACAACCGGACCGCGACCTTTTTCAAGTCTTGACTCAATAACCACACCTTGAGCAGCACCATCTAATGGCGCTTCTAGCTCCATCAGTTCAGCTTGCAGGCTAATAAGCTCTAATAGTTCATCAATACCATCGCCTGTTTTGGCTGAGATACGAGCCATTGGAGTATCGCCGCCCCACTCTTCTGAAACCACTTCTTTAGCAGTCAATTCATTAAGGACGCGATCAGGATCGGCACTTGGCTTATCCATCTTGTTGATAGCAACAATGATAGGTGTACCAGCAGCGCGCGCATGATCAATCGCTTCTTCAGTTTGTGGCATCATGCCATCATCAGCAGCGACAACAACTACAACGATATCCGTCGCTTGGGCACCGCGTGAACGCATGGCACTAAAGGCTGCGTGACCCGGGGTATCAAGGAAGGTAATAACACCGCGACCAGTTTTCACATGATAGGCACCGATATGCTGGGTAATACCACCGGCTTCGCCAGTGGCAACCTTAGTTTCACGGATTTTATCTAATAGTGAAGTTTTACCATGGTCAACGTGACCCATAATAGTAACAACTGGTGGACGCGTTTGCACGTTACTGCTGCGCTCATCAACCGCATCTTGTAGATCATCTTCAACTTTCGTATCACTAACTGGTACTGGGTTGTGACCCATCTCTTCAACGATCAGACTGGCTGTCGCTTGATCAATGGTATCTTCTTCGCGAGCAATTTCACCCATTTTCATGAGTAATTTGGTCACTTCGCGAGCTTTAACCGCCATACGCTGCGCCAAATCAGAAACAGTAATATGTTCACTGATTTCGACATCATAAATGATTTTATCGAGTGGCTTTTCAAACTTATGCTGTGAGGCTTGCGTTGAACGTAAACCGTTTTTACGGTTTTTAATTTCACGCTCATCTTGATTCTTACGACGACCACGACCACGGGCACTAGTGCTACTGGTACCGCGTTTGATTTCACGACGTTCTTTTTCAAATGACTCTTCTAAAGCGTCACCGACCAAACCTTCTGCTAATGGCTCATCTTTACGAACTTCAGTAGCAGGCTGATCGGTATATTTACCAGCCATTTTGCGCATTTGCTCAAGCGTACGCTTTTGAGCTTCTTCGGCTTGCGCGCGGCGTGTTTCGGTTTCGATTTCACGTAGACGCGCTTCTTCTTTCTCACGCGCTTCGCGAGCTTTACGCTCAACAGCCGTTTCGACTTTTGGTTTCGTCGCTGCAACTTTTTTCTTCGGTTGGTCTTTTGGCTTAACTTCTACCGCCGTTTTACCACCCTTTTTCACAACCACTGAGGTTGAGATATCGTCATTCTTATCGTCTGACTTTTTGCTAGAGCCCAAGCTTGCACGCATCGCCGCTAAGGTCGCTGCTTGACGTTCTTCAGCTTTTTTCTTAGTAGCCGCACGTTCTTCAGCGTCCTTAGTAGCACGCTCTTGTGCCTCAATCATTGCTTGCTCGCGAGCAGCCAACTCTTCAGCCATTTTTTCTGGGTCAGGTTTTTCGAATACTTTCTTTTTACGCACTTCCACATTGACGCTCTTAGATTTACCTGAAGAGCCAGTCACGCGCGCGGTGCTAGTCGTTTTAGATTTAAGACTAATACGACGCTTTTCTTGCTGACCATGACTTTGCTTTAAATACGTCACCAACTTCTCTTGCTCAAGCTCGGTGACTAGGTCACCCTCTGCGCGAGCAGGCAGTCCAGCGTCTACCAGTTGCTGTTGTACAGCACTTGCGGTTTTGCCTACCATATCTGCCAGTTCTTTGACGGTCTTATCTGCCATTTATTATCACCTACTGTCTATTATTTGCTATATGTTCAATTCAGTTGTTGGCTACAAATGATTGGGTTAAGGCTAGTACTTGTGTTGCACTTAATTATGTTACGTCGCACCAGCCCTTATTATCGATAGCATATCACTAAAAGACAGCGATATGCAGTTACCGCTTATTCATTGAACCAAGATTCCCGAGCTTTCATGATGAGTTTTCCTGCGGTTTCAGAGTCTAGACCTTCGATATCTTCTAAATCGAAGACGGCTTGTTCTGCCAAGTCATCCACGGTAATGATGTCTTTTTGCGCCATTTTATAAGCCCAACTGACCGTCATTCCTTCAAGATCTTGTAGTTCTTGACTTGGCTCTTTCATGTTTTGTTGTTTGACCAATTCATCGGCGATGACAACTTCTTTCGCACGCTCTTGAATCATGTCAATCGCTTCGTCGTCTAACCCTTCAATATCATAGAAAGTTTCGACAGGTACATAAGCGACTTCTTCAATACTGGTAAAACCGATATCGACAAGCGCTTGTGCTAAGTCTTTATCGACTTCTAGGCGCTCATAGAATAATTCAATAAAGGCTTTCGATTCGTTTGCTTGACGCTGCTGATACTCTTCTTCTAGCATCATATTAAGCTTATAGCCGGTTAATTCAGAAGCCAGACGAACGTTTTGACCCTGTGAGCCAATCGCACGTGCCAACTGATCATTGGTGCTAAAAATAATATCCGCAGTTTTAGTGTCTTCATCTAAGATGATACTACTAACGTCAGCTGGCTCTAAAGCGCTGATGATAAATTGGGCAGGGTCATCTGACCATACCACCACATCAATACGCTCGCCATCAAGCTCTTGCTGTACGGCTTGGATACGTGTACCACGCATACCGATACAAGCACCAACGGGATCGATACGATGATCGTTGGTCTTCACGGCTATTTTAGCACGCGTACCCGGCAAGCGAGCAACGTTGCGAATTTCAATAATTTGTTCTGCAATCTCAGGCACTTCTTTTTGCATTAAGGCTGAGAGCATTTCAGGATGGGTACGTGACAACAATAACTGGGCACCGCGATTTTCACGGTTAACATGATATAAAATCGCATTGATGCGCGATTTTGCGCGTAATTGCTCACGTGGCAGCATCTGATCACGTGATAAATAGCCTTCAGCGTTATCACCTAAATCAATGATATAACCATCGCGAGTCTGTTTTTTGACTTCGCCATACATCATTTCGCCAACACGTGGCTCAAACGCGTCTGCTACTAAATTGCGCTCCGCTTCACGGATTTTTTGGATGATGACTTGTTTGGCTTGAGTGGCAGCAATACGACCAAATTCGATTGATTCGATCTGCTCTTCTTTGATATCACCAATTGACCATTCATCTTGGTCAAGATCCGTAATCGCCAGCTGACACGCAGGCATCTCATGGTCTTCATCTGCAACCACTGTCCAGTAACGATAAGTATCGTAATCGCCGGTTGCGCGGTCGATTGACACTCGCACTTCTACTTCCGGCTGATCGGTATATACTTTTTTCTTAGTGGATACCACCAAAGCATCTTCGATTGCTTCAAAGACATCTTCAGGATTTAAGCCCTTTTCATTACTGACAGTTTCTACTACCGTTAAGATTTCACGACTCATGCTATACCTGTCCTATCGTTTTATAATTGACTTAAACTTTATCGTTAGTGTGTTGACGCTATATTTTCACCGTCAGCCATAAGCTGCTTGGAGATTAAAATACCAATTTATAAGGAAGCCATTTTAAGAAAAGCTGTTTTAAAACCAGTCTTTAAGACTAAGCATCTTCATAAATCAGGTTGGCTTTATCAATATTGCTTAACGCAATCTCAAACTGCTCACCATCGGTAGCAGTCAGTTTTAAAGTGGTCGCATCGATACTATCTAAAATACCGGTGGCTTTACGGCGTTTTTTATCGCCTTCGCCAATCGCTTGTATCAAACGTAGGCTCACTGTTTGACCCACGTAGGCATGCATTTGCTCATCAGAGAAAAAGGCACGGTCAAAACCTGGTGACGACACTTCTAAAATATATTCGCCAGCAATCGGGTCATGAACCTCAAGAATACCGCTCACTTGATGATTCACCGCTGCACAGTCCTCAATCGTTACTTGTTTATCTTGCGCTTGCTCTTCTGGCAATGCCTCAATATAAATACGTAATAACGAGCGACGGCCTTGAGGCGCAAATTCAATACCCCATAGCGCCACATCACAAGCAGCTACTGCAGGAGCAATAATATTGGTCAGTTCTGTAACTTTTGTCGAAAGCTTCATAATCTATTTATCTTTTCCTATTCACTTCTCGAACATAGCGAGTTAAGTGTTTTTAATTTTATGCATCGAACTTTTATAAGTTCAAAATTTATTAACAGCGCTTTATTAATCAAAATCTTATGAATCAGAGTCTTATCAATCAAAGCTTTGTTAAGCATTGTCTTATATAGACAAGAATATTACTTCAGCCATGATTATCATTCTATTCTTAAAACCTAAACACGTCACTATTATGCGTGGCCTTATATGCTAGGCGTTTTATGACTCGTGCTTTTATATAGGGGTGAGCATAAAAAACATCAAGCTCAACCAGACAATGCCTTTATTATTTATAAAGCAGAACTATCGATAAAAGCGTGAGGAATAAAGGATAGTATGCTTACCAAGCATCGCGCCGGTCGCGGCAGATGATGGTTAGTAACGAATAGCATCGCACTCTATAGAGATAGAGCTTAGCATAAGTAGGATAGATATCGCGATAACACCGACCATCAGATACAAAAAAACCCACAAACATAATGGTGGGCTAATCGTTACTGACAAATTTAGTGTACAAAACATCAGTATAAAAAGTGGTAGCGGGGGCTGGATTTGAACCAACGACCTTCGGGTTATGAGCCCGACGAGCTACCAGACTGCTCCACCCCGCATCAATCTAGAACGCGTATTATAGGGAGGTTTTATAGAAGTGTCAACACTTATTTTAAATAAATACTAAATTAAGTATTGTCGACGATAATTCCAATCTTATACCGTTCAAGTAAAACATCGTACAAATAAAGCTTGGTGCGATTGGGGGGACTTGAACCCCCACAGCTTGCGCCACCACCCCCTCAAGATGGCGTGTCTACCAATTCCACCACAATCGCATCTTTCTCACTGCGCTGTTTTTCACCTTTAACCCTTTATAACAGATGCTTAAGGAGGGCATCGAAGGTTAAAGACTGCTAAAAACAGAGAAGCATTGTAAAACTAACCTCTTAAAATAGCAAGTACTGCCTGCAGCAAAAGCCACTTAACAACCACTCTATTCAAAATCAGCTATTATTAACTTATAAACAGTCACTAATGATAGTCAATAAATACTAACTATCAACTATCAAAAACAGCTACTGAGGATTTTGCGTTAAAGGACGCGGCGTTTGTGGTGCTGACACTGGCGCATCTAAACGGAACTGGTCTTCTGCCTGTTTACGCGCATGGACAGCAAGCGTCATACTGGTGATAAAAAATATCACCGTTAATACGGCAGTCGCACGCGTTAAAAAGTTTGCAGTCCCTGCGGCGCCAAATACCGTGCCTGATGAGCCAGCACCAAAAGAAGCCCCAGCATCTGCCCCTTTACCATGCTGTATCAAAATCAAGCCAATCATGGCAATCGCCACAATAATGTGCAGGGCTAATATAAACGTAAACATGGTGGCCTCTTTTGCCGCGTAATGACGACTGATAACGAAAAATAAATCGTAGGGATTAATAGTAAAAATGAGTGATGTTTAACAATTGACATCTAATATTGCCAAACCAGTTGTATAAACAAAGCGATTATATAAATAAGGCGCATTGTACACGATTGCAAGGGCACTGTTAAAGCCACTTTTGCCAACTGCTAAAGACATTTTTTGAATAAAGTAGCCATTCAGTATTTATTAAACGGCTGTTTTATTTGATTTTATTAAGCCATAGCACGGCTAAAGGCCTCGGCAATGGCTAAAAAGCTTTCTGCTTTTAATGATGCACCGCCGACTAATGCACCATCAATCATGCTATCGGCGGCAAAGCTATCGGCATTATCAGCATTGACACTACCACCATATAAAACAGTCATGTTGTCTAATGCAGCATTAAAGCTCGCAAGCGTTTGCTTAATATGCTGATGCGTTGCACTTACCTCTGCCACGGTCGGTACTTTGCCAGTGCCAATCGCCCAAACTGGCTCATACGCAATAATTAAACGCGCTGGTAAACCTGCAATAAGTTCGGGTTGCTGAGTAAGCAAGTCCTTAATAACGGCTAATTGTGCATCAATGACGGCCAGCGTTTGCTTTGCATCGTACTGCGCTTGGGTTTCGCCAATACAAAATATCACGCCTAAACTTTGCGTGAGCGCATGAGTTATTTTTTGCAATAAGCAGTCATGCGATTCTTGATGGTACTGGCGGCGCTCAGAGTGACCCAATATCGTCCATGCTGCGCCAGCGTCTGCCACTTGCTGCGCTGAACAATCGCCAGTATAAGCGCCTGTGCTTGCACTATGGGCGCTGATATCTTGAGCAGCGCACAACACCGAGCTGCCTTTTAGACGCTCACTGACAGCTGTTAAATGAATAAAACTTGGTGCGACCATTAATTGACAGGCAGCGATATCAGATTGCTCTTTGGTGCTAACGGCAGTTAATAAGTCGTCTAGTAGCGCCTTGACGTCATGGCTCGTTGCTGGATTCTGCTTCCAATTTCCAATTACCCAAGCTTGCATACTTTATATACCTTGTCTTATCTATTGCTGCCAATATGGCTCATATGCGCGCAAGTATAACAAATATTTCCCAAGTGCTATAGTATAGTGCGGTCAGAATAGAAACCAATGTTTTGCCGACTTTTACATTATATTTTTTCTAAGTGGTTATTTCTTATGGACTAACAATCTCATACCCTATATAAAGTCTTTTAACAGCAGTAAATTTAGATATCATTCTATTTATAATAAATAAAACCAAGACAATCAATCATCTGTATGATTGACTAGCGATAATTACAACAAGTTAGATACAACTGATTGGCACTCGCTTATTAGATATAACTATATATGTCATGGTCGATCGTTGGTTATTAACTATATATAGTTGATTTAAAATAAAATCGATACGCTAGGTATGCTAATAGTTGTGTGCGATTTCAAAGTGAATGCGCTATAAACATTATGATAATGCGGTTTCGGTAAAATTCAGTCTAAAAAATTCAGCCTATTTGATATCAAGCAAAGAGAGGTCTTAATGTCTATTACAGCCAGTAAATACGGCGGTTTAGCACAGCAGTTGATTAGTGAAGGTATTGTGAGCGAAGCGCATATGAAAACCGCGCAGACGGAGTCACAACAACAGCAAATAGGGCTAGTGCCTTATTTGGTCGACCACAAGCTTGCCAATGCTTATCAGTTGGCACAGATGTTGTCACAAGCGTTTGGCGACCCTCTTTTTGATCTCGATGCGCTCAGCTCAGACGTCATACCAAAAGACTTGGTCGATGAAAAAATCGTGCGTAAGTTTAATGCCTTACCGCTGTTTAAGCGTGGACAACGCTTGTTTGTGGCATTGAGTGACCCGACCCGTATTGATGCCATCGATGCTATTGCCTTTAACTCACGCCTATCTATTGAAACCGTCGTCGTTGAAGAAGATAAGTTAAAAAAGCGTATTGAAAACCTTTACGCCGATACCATGCAGCATTTTGATAGCTTTTCTGATAACGATTTAAATATTGGATTTGATGAAAGCGAAGAAGACGAAGGTGAAACCAAGCTTAGTGACGGTGTCGATGAAGCACCGGTTGTAAAGTTTGTCAATAAAATGCTGGTTGACGCCATTCGCATGGGCGCCTCAGACTTACATTTTGAGCCCTACGAGAAAACCTTTCGGGTGCGCTTCCGTGTCGATGGTGTGATGCAAAAAATGGCCAGCCCGCCGGTACAACTGGCGAGTAAGATTGCGGCACGCTTAAAAGTGATGTCGCAGATGGACATCTCCGAGCGCCGTATACCGCAGGATGGCCGTATTAAGCTTAAAATCTCTAAAGATAAAGCCATCGACTTCCGGGTAAACTCCTTACCTACCTTATTTGGCGAAAAACTGGTTTTACGTATCTTGGATCCCTCATCAGCCATGCTTGGTATTGAAGCATTGGGTTATGAGCCCGATCAAAAAGAGATGTTTTTAGAAGCCTTACATAAGCCGCAAGGTATGTTACTTATCACCGGTCCTACCGGCTCTGGTAAAACCGTGTCGCTCTACACCGGTATTAATATTTTAAATACCGGCGAAACCAATATTTCCACTGCCGAAGATCCGGTTGAGATTAACCTTGAAGGTATCAATCAGGTCAACGTCAACCCGAAGGTGGGTTTGACCTTTGCCAATGCGCTTAAATCATTCTTACGGCAAGATCCTGATATCGTTATGGTTGGTGAGATTCGTGACCTTGAAACCGCTGAAATTGCGATTAAAGCGGCACAAACGGGACATATGGTGTTGTCGACCCTGCATACAAACTCTGCACCTGAAACTTTAACCCGTTTACGTAATATGGGTGTTGCCTCATTTAATATCGCAACGTCAGTAAACTTGGTCATTGCTCAGCGGTTGGCACGGCGCTTATGTAAGAACTGTAAAAAACCAATCAATATCCCGCGTCAAAGCCTGCTTGAACTGGGCTTTACCGATGCTGATTTAGACAATCCAGACAATATTATTTATGAGCCTGTCGGCTGTAACGAATGCCGTGAAGGTTATAAAGGCCGTGTTGGTATTTACGAAGTGATGAAAGTCAGCCCTGATATCTCCCGTATTATTATGGAAGATGGTAACGCGATAGACATTAAAGATGCGGCACTAAGAAACGGCTTTAGAGACTTACGCCGCTCTGGTGTTTTAAAGGTGTTACAAGGGGTGACCAGTATTCAGGAAATGATGCGCGTGACCTCTGAATAACTGTCATCGAACATAAAAACGCCACTATTGATAGTTTTGAGCATGGATTTTTGTAAACCAGCAATATTACCTAACAGATGTACTTAAATATAAAACAGATATATACTGGCTTTTTAAGCTAAAACAAAGTATGTCAAATTAAAAATACAGATCAGGTATCTTTTTATAGTTTGGCAATTTTTTATAGCTTGGCAGTATCTCTATTAGACAATTTTTGAGGGTAGTAACATGGCAAAAGCTAAAACCGACATGCTGTTAGACTTTGTCTATGATGGGGTAAACCGGCGCGGACAAAAAATAAAAGGCGAGACCACCAGTCGTAGCTTGGAGCTGGCGAAAGCCACCTTGCGCAAACAAGGTATTACGGTTAAAGGCATCAAGAAAAAGCCAAAGCCGCTCTATACCTTCAAAAAGTCTATCAAACCTATTGATATTGCCATTTTTGCCCGTCAATTGGCCACTATGATGAAAGCCGGTGTACCATTGACCCAGTCTTTTGAGATTGTCGCCGACTCACTTGATAACCCAAGTATGAAAGATTTGGTTCTGCAAATCAAAGCTGATATTGAAGCAGGTGGTACCTTTGCGTCGGCACTGCGCAAGCATCCACGCTACTTCGATGATCTGTTTTGTTCTCTTGTCGACTCTGGTGAGCAATCAGGTGCACTTGAAACCATGTTAGAGCGCGTTGCGACCTATAAAGAGAAAAGCGAGCTGTTAAAAGCCAAAATTAAAAAAGCAATGAAATATCCGATTGCAGTTGTTGTCGTTGCCATTATCGTTACTATGATTCTACTGATTAAAGTGGTTCCTGTATTTTCGGATTTATTCGAGTCTTTTGGTGCTGAACTACCCGCTTTTACTCAAATGGTCGTTAATATGTCTGAGTGGATGCAAGCATGGTGGTTTGTTTTACTCATTATTATTGGTGGCGCTATTATTGGGTTTTCAGAAGCGAAAAAACGGTCTAAGAAATTTCGTGATTTCTTAGACCGTGCGGTTTTAAAGGCGCCAATATTTGGTAATATCGCTTACCAAGCCGTTATCGCCCGTTTCGCCCGTACGCTATCGACGACCTTTGCCGCTGGTGTCCCGCTTATTGATGCCTTGGACTCTACCGCTGGAGCAGCAAATAACGTGGTGTTTTATAATGCCATTCAGCAAATAAAAAATGATGTCTCAACCGGTCAGCAACTACAGTTTGCCATACGCTCAACCAATATATTTCCAAGTATGGCGATTCAAATGGTCGGTATCGGTGAAGAGTCAGGCAGCTTAGAAGAGATGCTCGATAAAGTAGCGGTCTATTACGAAAATGAAGTCGATAACGCGGTTGATGGGTTGACCAGCTTGATGGAACCTATGATTATGGCAGTGCTAGGCGTACTAGTCGGCGGCTTAGTGATTGCCATGTACTTACCAATCTTCCAAATGGGCGCAGTAGTAGGCTAAGAACCACTGCAAGGACAACGATTTCATGCAATTTATTCAGTTATTACAAGAAAATATGACTCTTGCTTTAGTCGTATTTGGTCTACTCGGTCTTTGTGTCGGCAGTTTCTTAAATGTCGTCATTCATCGTATACCGCTTATGATGGTAGCGGCTTGGCGACAAGAGTGTAGCCAGTTTATGGCTGAGCAAGCGGACATGCCGCGTGAACATACGCAGCCATTATCAGATATCGTTGCCACCCATACCCCTATCACATTAAGCACACCTGCTTCACGCTGTCCTCATTGCGCCCATAAAATAAAATGGTATGAGAATATCCCTTTAATAAGTTGGCTTGCTTTACGGGGACGCTGCTCGGAGTGTAAATCCCCTATTGGGCTGCGTTATCCTATTGTTGAGTTGGCGTCCGCCCTGCTATCTATCTTGGTCATTTACCAGTTTGGCGTCAGCGCCGCTGGATTATCTGCCCTGATTTTGGTCTGGACGCTAGTAGCATTAACCGGTATCGACTTTGATACGCAGCTACTGCCTGACCGCTTGACTTTTCCATTAGCAGGATTAGGCTTAGCGGTAAACTCTCAAGGCTGGTTTGTATCCCCTACTCAGTCCATTTGGGGGCTATTGCTTGGGTTTCTATCTTTGTGGGTTGTGGTCAAAGTCTTTTATCTCATCACTAAAAAACATGGCATGGGACAAGGTGACTTTAAATTATTGGCGGTGTTAGGTGCTTGGCTTGGCCCTATGATGTTGCCGTTAATTATTTTACTGTCGTCACTGCTTGGTTCAATCGTTGGGCTTATTCTAATGAAAAAACAAGGGGAAAGTCGTCCTTTTGCCTTTGGTCCTTATATCGCGATTGCCGGTATCATCGCTTTACTATATGGCTCAGACATCTTCAATTGGTACCTAGGGATGTATACTTAGCCATCTATCCTATGCAAGTAGCCCCCCCATACTATGGCAAGTAGACCCGCAATTTCTCAAAACAGGGTCTTTAACCTGCTAGAATAGGTTATTGCTGTATTACGGTCATCCCTCTTTTATCGGTTAAATAAGTCATCATTATGTCAAATTATGCCTCATCTTCGTCTTATTCCTTTCAACCACAGCCTCACCAAGCCAAAAGTAAGACATTGGTCATCGGTTTAACCGGTGGTATCGGCAGCGGCAAGTCGGCGGCAAGCGACTGGTTTGCCCAGCAAGGGATTGATATTATCGATGCGGATGTGATTGCTCATCAAGTTGTCGCTAAAGGTAGTACCACTTTACGCAAAATCAAGAGAAAATTTGGTGATTGGGTATTAAAGGCCGATGGTGAAATGGATCGCGCCGCTGTGCGCACCCATGTCTTTACTCATCCTGAGGCTCTGATTGAGCTTGAAGCAATCACCCATCCAGCGATACGTGAAGCGGCAAAACTGCAACTAGCAGCCAGTACGTCGCCGTACGTGGTGCTATCAGCGCCGCTGCTCATTGAAGGCGCAGAAGCGGGGCTTGCCAATTTATGCCACCGTATTTTGGTAATGGATGCCACCGAGGACACCCAACTTGCGCGTGCCAGCCAGCGTGACGAGCAAAGCGTGCAGAAGATTAAAGCCATTATGGTCAATCAGCTAAGCCGCGAAGAGCGTAATCGTTATGCAGATGATGTGGTACTCAACGAGAGCGATCTTGCGGCATTATATGTACAGCTTGAGCCTTTACACCAAGACTATCTTACGCTTGCCCAGCAGCTAAAGTTCGCTGCCGATTAATCTCGTAGAGCGCCATACCGGTAGCAACACTCACATTTAAACTCTGTAAGTTACCATGCTCGTTGCCTGACATCGGAATATAAACCAACTCATCGCAGCTCTCTGTTGTCAGTCGACGCATGCCCTCGCCCTCTGAGCCCATAATAATAGCGGTTTTGCCCGTCAAATCTGCCTCATGTATTGGCTTAGCCTCTGCATTTAAGGCAGTACCAAAGACAAATACACCAGCGTTTTTAATTTTGGTTAGCGTACGTGCCAAATTGGTCACACTGACGATAGGCATCATCTCTGCCGCCCCTACCGATACTTTAGCAACGGTTGGCGTCAAGCTTGCCGCATGGTGTTTTGGACAAATGACCGCATCAACGCCCATGGCCACTGCAGTACGTAAACACGCACCAAAGTTATGCGCATCGGTAATTTGATCAAGCACCAATAATAAACACTGCTCACGTCCAGCAATGGTATCGAGCAAACCTTCGTCAGCGAAACCTAACGGGCGCGCATTAAGCACCACGCCTTGGTGCTGCGGGCTGCCGCACAGTTGCGTAAGCTTGTCTTTTTGCGTCGGTTGAATACTAATGCCATTATCACGTGCTTGCGCCATAATCGCTTGCACGTGGCTGTCAGTCTCACGTCCTTGCTGCACAAATAAGCTGAGTCCATCAAGCGGACGGTGTTCGAGTAAGGCATCAATTGCATGAATGCCATAGAAATAGCTAGGTTTTGCCATAATAGGCCTATTGATTATAAAGTGGGTATCGCGCGCGGCGATAAAGAAGAAAAATATAGCGATAATTGTAGCAACTAATCAGCGGCTAAACGAAATATTATTATTAAAAAAATCGTCAAAAAAAAAGAAACAAACCTTATTATAAGATTTATCTCTTTTTAAGCACTTCGTTTTAGGTGTCAGAAGTAGTCTTTTAACACCTTTATCCGCATTGACTTTTGATAGTATGAATTTTTAAGAGCTGTATCTTTTAATAGAACCAACCTTAAACAGCATTAACCTTCTAAATGACAGATATACTGCACGATTTCTTCCGTGCGTAAGTTAAAGCCACTATTGCCTTCGACCACGAATGATTGTCCTGCGCGGTAGTAGCTGAATTCTTCTTCACCGTTTATTTTGACCTCACACTCACCGCTGATGATTTCGATACGTTCAGAGGTATTGGTGCTAAAGTGATAGTGTTCGACCAAATTGTCGCAAGGCAAAATAACTCCTAACGTTTTATGGCGACCGTCCTCAAACATAATGGTATGGCTTGAGCAACGACCATCGTAGGATATCGTGGCTTGAGCATTGACTGTTACATTGGTAAATTGCGCCGCTGTCATAGTGGCTTCCTTATCAAATAATTATTGCCAAACTAAAAAACCAAATTGAAAAACCAGAGATTAATTCACTGCCTAAATGACAGTTAAACAACCTCTTTTTAATGACTAATACCATATTCAGCTTAATGTCACTAGCAACTAAAGATAGCGTCCGGCTGAGCTTACATTGTCTGAAATATTTATGCACCTCTGACTTTGATCGTCATAGTACTGTCTTTGTTTATCTATAAGACCAACCTTGTAGCACAGATTGTATGAAAATCTGGTGGTAAGAGTTTATCATTATGTGAGATTATGCTACCACATTATATCTATAAAGTTTGTTACAGCGACTAGGAAAGTTTGCTTTATTATTAAATGCACGACCATACTTTGATTACCTTTAAAATTTGTATTTACTGTCTTTTGCCACCATAATATTTGCCAATCCCCTTTATCTCATTAGCACCATTAACCAAAGCCATTTTTTTCCTTATTTACCTATTTTAGACATGAATTATCAGCATAATTGGTGAAGTTCATTGTCTGCCATGAGAGGCGTTGATGCTCGTATCATTAACTTTACATCAGTTTGCATTGATTGCTCAGCATGAGCTGAGTGTGGCTGAAGGCTTCAATGTCATCACCGGTGAGACGGGTGCTGGCAAGTCATTATTATTGGATGCGCTATCTTTATGCGCAGGCGAGCGCGCCGACAGTGCGATGGTCAGACACGGGGCTGCGCACGCCGATATTTATGCCCAGTTTGATGTAGAAAATAATGACGTCGTTGCCGAATGGTTTGCCAAAAACGACCGACCATTAGAAGAACCTGAAGTCTTGATTCGTCGTCAGCTTAGTAATACAGGGCGCTCAAAAGCGTGGTTAAATGGCACGCCGGTCAGCTTGGCGGAGCTTAAAAGTTTGGGCGCCTTACTGGTTAACATCCATAGTCAACATGCCCAGCAAGCATTACTTAAGCCGCAGTTTGTGGTGCAATGGCTGGACGAGATGGCACAAATCACGCCACTTGCAGAACAAACGGCCAGCAGCTACCAAGCTTATCAGCAGCTTAAACGTCGGGCTGCTGATATCGCGAGCCGCGAAGCCCAGCGCCAAGACCGTATGCAGTTGTTGCAAAGCCAGCTTGCCGACATTGAGCCACTGCTCGCCGTTGATTATGCAGAAGTTGAAGCGGAGCACGAAGAGTTATCCAATATTGAAGCATTAATGCAAGAGGCCAGTCATGGCTTGCATCTGCTCGATAATGATAGCGATGAGCCTGATGTCATGACCTTGCTCGGGCAAGCGATTAAGCTTTGTGACAACCAAATGAGCGTCAGTCAAACCTTTGAGCAGGCTTCCGAACAGTTGCATTTAGCACAGCAGCAAATCACTGAGGTCACAGGTTTGTTATCGGATTATGCTGAGCAACAGCTACCTGACCCTGAGCGCCTGCAAACACTTGATAGCTTAATCAGTCTCGGGCATCGTTTGTCACGTAAGCATGGCTTGCCAGCAAATGATTTAATCGATGAAGCAAAAGGTTGGGAAGCACAATTAGAGCAATTAGAAAACGAGCCAAGCAGCGATGCGATGGCGGCGCAAATCGAGCAAGCATGGCAAGATTATCTCACGCTCGCAACGCAGTTAAATAAAGAGCGCTCAAAAGCGGCGCCAATGGTCAGTAAGCAGCTGATTAAGCAATTGCAACCACTTGCCCTGCCCAACGCCCGCTGCGAGTTTGTCTTTACCAAGAAGGCCGATACGAGCCAATATAGTGCGCAAGGCTGCTATGATATTGATTTATTATTTAGCGCCAACGTCGGTATGCCGATGCAGCCGCTACATAAGATTGCTTCAGGCGGTGAGCTGTCAAGGATGGCGCTGGTGATGCAAGTATTGCAAGCGACCAATGCTGATAATAATGCCGCCAAGCCAATGCTCGTCTTTGATGAAGTCGATGTCGGTATCAGTGGTGGCACCGCGCAAGTGGTCGGTGAGTTATTACGCGCGCTTGGACAGACGCAGCAGCTGCTTGCCATTACCCACCAAGCACAAGTTGCGGCGCAAGCACATCAACATATCTTGGTACAAAAACATCATGATGAACAAACCGAAAGCGAGCTGTTAATATTGACCGATAGTGCGCAAGTCGATGAGCTGGCACGTATGTCTGGCGGTGTGACCATTACTGATGTCACTCGTGACCATGCCCGTAGTTTATTGACCGATGTTAAATAAAGATTTACGGTGCACCATTAACGTCTAATAAGCGCTAAATATTTGCTTTGGTTGATTTTTTACTCAGTATCGCCATATAGTGGTGTGTCATCTCTGTTATTTTACCATTTACATTAGGTTGCGTTTTTTGCTATGTCTAAAGCCAATTTGACCCATCATTTCTTAATTGCGGCACCCGAGCTGTCAGACCCACGGTTTGAGCAGGCGCTGATTTATATCTGTCGTCACGATAAACATGGTGCACTCGGTCTGATGGTCAATCGGCCATTAGAGCAGTCGCGCGTGGGCAAACTACTAGAGGATTTAGACATTGAAGTCACTAATCCGCAAGTGATGGAAGATGTGGCGCTAGAAGGTGGCCCTATGTATCCAGAAGTCGGCTTTGTCCTGCATACGGGTCAGCCAGAATGGGCATCGTCTTTTGCAATATCAGAAAACGTCTGTATCACTACCAGTCAAGATATCCTAAAACGTATCGCCGCCGGTCAAGGTGTTGGGCATTATCAACTGTGCTTAGGTCATGCCAGTTGGGGTAAAAAACAGCTCGACCAAGAGCTCAATAATGGCGACTGGCTCGTCTGCCCTGCTGATTTAAACTTATTGTTTGATACGCCATTTGAAGAACGTTGGCAAATCGCAGCCGATAAGATTGGCGTTAATTTTGACTATTTAAGTAGCGATATCGGTCATGCCTAGCGTTATATATTGAGTGCTATATACTTAGCAGCATTTGCTTGATGAATACAGAAATAGGAAGTACCTTTGATTATGGTAGATAGCACGCTTATAACAGATACGACAGCTGTCGAACCAGCCATTAAGCCGCATCTTATCTTGGCACTCGATTATGGCGTCAAAAAGATGGGCATGGCGTTAGGTAATACCATTACCGAAACTGCGCGTGCCTTTGATATCTTGGCGATGAATAACGGTCAGCCTGATTGGGATAATCTGCTCGGTATTATAAAGGTTTGGGGCGTGGCAAAAGTAGTGGTCGGATTGCCACTGAATATGGATGGTAGCAGCTCGATGCTGTCCAAGCGGGCGCACAAATTTGCCCGCCGCTTAGCTCATAGAGTTATGGAGCAGCATCTGCCGGTAGTCGTGAGTCTTTGCGATGAGCGTCTAACTTCAGTGGCAGCACGCGAAATTGCGTGGGAAAACGGCTGGATTAAAAACGAGCGCGACCCAATTGATGATATCTCCGCCTGCATCCTGATGTCGACTTACTTTGCTGATCCCAGTAGCAGTATCGCCATCGACGCGATTAAAGCGGATTAAGATAGCAGTAAGTCCATTGCTAACATACCGCGCCTCTTTGCTATATTATCTAAACGAATAAATGACTGATTAATATGACCACTGTCTCAGACCAATCTTTGCAAAACAAGTCGCAACGTGGCTTTGCGCCGCTAGCGATTGCGCGTATCAAAGGCGCTCAACGAGCAAACCAAATAGCAATTTATCTTATTTATGCCGCTATTCTCGCCTTTATGGTCTTTGGCACCATTGCCAGTATCAAAGCCTTTCATGACAATCAGCTGCTTTATCAACTCTTCTATAACTTGCCCTATGCCTTGGTTGCGCTCACGATTCCCATTACCATTTATGATGCATTGGTTATTTATCGTTATCGCTTAAATCAGCCATCGATGATTGCTATGAGTATTGGCGTATCGACGGTTATATTACTTGGCGGGCTTTTATTTGCCGATACTGCTTGGTTGGGGTTATCCTGCTGGCTTGGGGTGGCATTTTTATTCAAAGTTAGCTTTAAGCGCTTTTTTAACTTTTTAGAAACTGAAGAAGAAGCCGAAATCGTTGAAGAAGTGTAAAACAGCTGAACAGAAAATAATGCTAAGCAATAGATAGCAAAGAACTTTTTTAACCATACTTTATTAATTTAAAACGACGACTATGACAACTTCAATATCTGATAGCACGATTCAACATCATCTAGATACCCAAGGGCTGATTTGCCCTGAGCCAGTGATGATGCTGCATCGAATCATTCGTAAAGCCGAAGCCGGTGCGGTGATTGAGATACTCGCCACCGACCCTGCAACCACTCGCGATATTCCTAATTTTTGCCGTCATTTGGGGCATGAGCTTGTAAAGCAAGAAACGCTTGCTGAAAATGTGCCTTTAAATGTTGATCCGGATGAAATAACAGTTGCTGACGATAATAACGCGCCTATCAGCGCCACGCTTTATCGTTATTTGGTCAAGAAAAAGAATGCTTAAATGTATTTGATTGACCCTAGAGCATTAGTAACCTAAGAGCACTAAGAACGTCAGTACATTAAGAAAGTAACAGCAGTAATAGCATCAAGATATCTTTGCTTTGTACGAAACATATCATTCACAAATTAAAGGTAGATAGCGTGTTAGCAACCCAAAAGCAGTATGTGCAGTGGCAGGAAAACAAAGACGGAAACGAAACCTTACATCAAGCCCGCTGGTTGTCGGAGAGCAATCATATGCCGCCTGCGCGTATGGTATTGATTGATGATAAAACGACCGCAGATGAGGCTTACCGCTTGGCTTGCGAGGGCACATCATTACTGTGGCGCGGTGACTTTCATAATGCCAAGCAATTGCTACAAGCGCTCAACCGACGTATTGAGCGTACCAATGAGCGCTCTCAGCAGCGTAAAATAAAAAAAGCAGCAAATCAGTCTGCTAAGTCTAATAAAACTGCAGTTGAATCTTCAGAGTTATCCAAAGACATTCCCAACTTATTTCATCAGCAGCGCCAAATCCAAGCGCAGCGTGCGCGCATATTAAGCCGCTTGCTATTAGAACTTGATGCCAATTATGTCAGCCAATTACGCCGCGCCCCCGATGTGAGAGCCGCTTGTATAGCCGCTTTTGGCCAGTTGGATAAGGAACTGGATGATTCGTGTGTACTGTCGTTTCGTGATTTGCAAGGGGCGCTTGGCGCAGCTCAGTGGCGCGAAAAAGGCGTTCCAATTGAAAGTTTAGGTCTATCGATATTCCCGCATTATGGCGTTTTTGCGCCAACACGGCATGAGTATGTACAGCTATTGCTCGATGCGACGCTGCCAGCGGTTCATGATGTCGCCTATGATATTGGTACGGGCACTGGCTTGCTGGCTATTATCTTAGCGCAGCGCGGTATAAATCAGGTAATTGCCACCGACTTAAATCCGCGTGCTTTGACCTGCGCCAGCGAAAACTTTACGCGCCAAGGGCTAGCTAACGTGCAGTTGCAGCAAGCAGACCTTTATCCGACTGATGCACCACTCGCCAATCTGATCCTTTGTAATCCGCCTTGGTTGCCTGCTAAGCCAAGCTCGCCGTTAGAGTACGCCGTTTATGATGCTAATAGCGCGATGCTGCGTGGGTTTCTGCAAGGCGCGAAATCTCATTTAGCTAAGCAAGGAGAAATCTGGTTAATTCTGTCGGATTTGGCTGAGCATTTACAATTACGTACTCGTGAGGAATTATTAGGCTGGTTTGCAGATAGTGGTTTGAAAGTAAAGTACCGTCTCAATACCAAACCTAAGCATGGTCGCAGTCAAGATAATACCGATCCTCTATTTGTGGCGAGGAGTAGCGAGGTTACTTCTTTATGGTGCTTAGAACCTGCCTAATCTTTAATAATTGATAGTTAATAATTGAGTATCAAATTATGAGCCGCGACCGTGCTGTGCAACAGCGCCAACCTAAAGCGCTAGCCGTTGATGACGAACCTACTTATATCACTGAGTTTCGTCAAGCGATGCTTGCCCGCGGACTTGCAACGCGGACGCGTAACGCTTATGTCCGCGACCTACGTTCTTGCGAGCTGACCAATCCTATTGCGCTGACGAAGTGGCAACCTAATGACGTGCTGCACTGCTTATCAACGCTTACCCAAGACGGCAAAACGCCGCGCACGCAAGCACGTATGCTCTCAAGCTTGCGCCAGTTCTACCTTTGGATGATTGCTAGTAATCTGCGCGAGGACAATCCGTGCGAGCGTATCAAAAGCCCCAAATTAGGCCGTCCACTGCCTAAAGATTTAAGTGAGGCAGATGTCGATAATCTCCTCGCCGCGCCTGATACTAGCACCGCACTCGGACTGCGTGATAAAGCCATGCTAGAGGTGCTCTACGCCTGTGGTCTACGGGTTAGCGAGTTGATTAATCTATCGCTTGAGCAAGTGAATCTAAATTCTGGTTGGCTACAAATTACGGGGAAAGGTAATAAAACCCGACTGGTGCCACTCGGCGAATATGCAGCAGATGCACTGGAAGATTATCTAACGCATGCCCGTGGCGATTTGATTGCGCATTTGAAATCGGGTAATTGCCAAGCAGTATTTTTAACCGCGCAAGGCGGCTATATGACACGGCAGAACTTTTGGTATCTATTAAAGAAATACGCCAAAATCGCCAGTATCGATAAAGAGCTATCGCCGCATACCTTACGTCACGCCTTTGCTACGCATTTATTAAATCATGGTGCGGACTTGCGTAGCGTGCAGTTATTACTGGGGCACAGTGATTTATCAACGACACAGATTTATACCCATGTGGCGACGGCAAGATTGCAGAAGTTGCATGCAGAGCATCATCCAAGAGGTTAGAATGCAGCATTATAAATTTTAATTGTAGAGTGGGTTAGTTTTGATAAGCTTTTGAAAAAAGTGCAGTCAAGACGTAACTCGCCTTACACGAATCGTCTATGAAGCAAGCAACTCATCAATTATTTGAATACACTCTTCCTTAGGTAAAATAAATTCATCTCCCATATCCATTGCTATTAAGCCATGCAAATCACTTTGAAACTTGTACGGTATTTCATTTGAATAATTTAGCAAAATTATCATAGCTTTTTCAGAGACTTTGATAGGATTATAATTGTCTAATACTTGCTTTTTTAAATCTATTAATGCGTCTCGCATAAGTATGTTCATATTTTTCTCTAGTTATAAAAACACTTAAATACCATCTTGCCAAATTGCCTAATATTTTAACTCAATTCATTCTTGATGATCCTAATAGGAATATTTAATGTTGCAAGCTCAGCCCTCTACTCTGCCTACCTTAACAAAAGGGCAAAATTCTGCACTCAAAAACCTTACCATCATAGGTTACTTAGAAGGCACGTCTTTTTTATTACTCCTTGGTGTCGCCATGCCTTTGAAATACATGCTAGGTATTCCTGAAGCGGTAAAATATATTGGTATGGCGCATGGGGCATTGTTTATCGCTTATATTTTGATGCTGCTGATTGCAACGAGCAAAATAAAGATGCCGCTATGGGTAATGCCTGCAGGTGTGCTTGGCTCATTTTTACCGTTTGGTCCGTTTATCTTTGATCATTTATTAAAGAAGCGGTTAGGGAAACAGGGGTTAGATAAAGATGTAGGGTGCACCTCGCGCACCAATTTTAGACATCATTTTGATTCAGGTGCGCATGGACACACTACCCATCTTCAAATGACGCAATCATATATTCGCAATCATATAACAGTCGCCTTGCGGCGCGGTTTAGCCCTGATAGTAGCGATAGCAGGATTGGCTCCCATCACAATTTTTGCAATAACAACTTCCCATAATACAATTCTAGCAATAGGATGCTGCAAACCTGCCCTTTTCTCGTTACAATAGCCTCAATAAAGTGCATCATGATATGCACACTGTCCGATTGAGCAGTGCACCCCTTTTACTTATCCAATATCTGAGAATCCCATGAGCCATAGACCCCCTGCTGACCTTTTAAAAAGCGCTGAACACTGGCGTGAAGATATTCATTTTCGCCAAGATGTGCTGGGCAAGCCGTTTGATTTTGCGACCACGTGGGGCATCTTTTCACCGCAAAAGCTCGATGATGGCAGCTTGATGCTACTTGATTATGTGGATTTTCAAGCGGATGATGATTCGATCGATTTGGGCTGTGGCTATGGCGTGCTTGGCATGACAGCAGCGCGTGAATGCCCGAATGGTCTGCATACCTTGATTGATAAAGATTTTATGGCGGTAGAATATGCGCGCCTGAATTGTGAGAAAAACGGTCTGAAAAATGTCGATGTGCATTTATCAAATGGCTTTAATCATGTGGCAAAAGACAAAGACTTTAGCCTTGTGATGTCGAACTTGCCCGCCAAAGTAGGTAAAGAGCAGCATTATCTGTATTTCCTTGATGCTTATGCACGTATGCGTCAAGGTGGGCGTTTTTATGTGGTGACCATTAATGGCCTACGTCAATTTATGAAGCGCTCATTTACCGAAGTGTTTGGTAATAGCGAAAAGATCAAACAAGGTAAAACTTACACCATTACCATGGCGACCAAAGACTAAGCTTAAGCAGCTTAAAAGCTGCACAAAAAATCCCGCTAACACATTATCATGTTAGCGGGATTTTTTTACCTAAACTTTTAGAGCTATATTTTTACAATTACATTTTTAAGGTTACATTTGCCGCTTAAGTAAATATCCACCCAATATCGCACTGGCGATAATTGGCAATAGCACCATTAATAATGGCGAAAAACCAGTCGCCAATGAGACAAAGCCAACCAAGTCTTGCACATAACTAAACAGCAAGCCGAATAGTAATGCCACGACGATACGTAAACCCAAGCTATGCGTACGTAGTGAGCCAAAGACGAATGAGCAGGCAACAATCACTAGCGATAAAATCGATAGTGGTGACAGTAGCTTTTGCCAAAATGCCAACTCATGACTTAACGAGCGCGTGCCTTGTTGGCGCATAAATTGGCGATGCTCGTATAACTGGGTCAATGATAAATCTTCGGCCTTACGAGTGAGTAAATACACCGACTCGGGGGCAAAAGGCAAACTCAAGGTATCTGACGGTGCGATAGCTTGGCTACTCTCAAAGCCCTGACCAATCATCAGCTTGGTCATATTATTCAGCTGCCACTCGTAGCGATATTGCTCGCTCGGCTTGCTGCTATTAGTATCTATCGGTTCGCGGCCGATATATTTGCCGCCCTCAGCATGAATAGCAGTTTGCAGATTGCCATTATTATCCAAATGCCAACGTTTAACTTCGCCGATATTGCCTTGCACATCGGCATAATCGATATACAAAATATCGCTGCCATCTGGCTTGGCACTGCCGTCTTTTGTACTCTCAAAGCGTGGCTGTACCGTCCAATAACCGCGCACCGAGGTGACAAGCGAGCTGTTGTCTTCATCGTTAATCTCTTGCGCCAACTGATTCGAATACGGCAGGACAAACTGATTAATCACCAATGCCAATAGCACAAAAATCAAGGCAGGCTGCAACACCCAGCCGACGATACGATAAACACTGACGCCAGCGGCGCGCATGACGACCAGCTCGCTTTTATTGGCAAGTAAGCCCAAACCGACCACCGCGCCAAGTAACGCGCCCGTTGGGATAAATTGCTCTAAGAAGTACGGCGAGCGATAAAAGATATATTTAATCGCCTCGCCCATCGTATAGTTATCATCTAGTGAATCTAGCTCAGACAAGTAAGAAAATACCAGCTGCAATGCCCACAAGCCTATAACCGCGCCGATGATGGCAAGCAAAGCGTTTAGTTTAACGTAACGGCTGAGCACCTTTAGATTGGTCGGTTTTGGCGCAAGTTTTAGCTTATGGCTTGGCGAATTTGGCTTTGATGAATTAGACGATGATGATTTAGAGAATAAAGCGCTCATTAGGATTGTCCTCCTTGTGAGCCATTGCTTTTATGGTCAATATTGCCTTGATGCTCGCTGACGGTTAACAGCTCATCTGGCTTGCGAAAGCGCAAACGATGCTGGACGCGGCTGCCCCAATTCATATAGAGCGCCAATGCCATAAAACCTAATACCAACCATGCATACGCCCAAACGCTAACACTGCCTTTACTCACCGCATTTTTAAGGGAAATAATACCCAACGCACAGCTGACAAATAATAAAATCGATGGGAACAGACGCAACCAGCGACCTTGACGCGGACGTACTTGCGCCAGTGGCACGGCCAGCATCGGTGCAATAATCATGAGCCAAGGCAAGGCCAGACGATAGCCAAGCTCGCCTTGCGCCGCTCGAAGTGCATTTTCGCTATTCACTGCTGTACTGCCCGTTGCGGCTTGCCATAATGGACCAATCGCTTTGGTTTCGATATTGGCTTCGGTGATGACTTCTTTGGAGGATTCGGTCAAGGTGATACGGTAGCGATCAAAGCCCACTTGATTGTATTTTAGACTGCCCGCACCGACTTCATAACGGCGACCTTGGAATAAATCCAATTGGGTGACGCCGCTACTGCCGGTATCTACTTGCTGAGCGCGTTTGGCAAGGGTAATGGTATCTTTACTGATACTGTTATCGCTTATAAGCGCATTTGGCAGCTCTGGGATATTGAGTTGCTCAGCAGTTTCTGGGTCAATATTATTATTAACATCAACGGCCGCATTTTTTGCCGCACTGCCTTTAGGCTTAGGCTCGGATTGAATCAATATCACATCTTGCAATTGTTTTTTATCATCGCTTAAGCTGCCGACATACAAATGATAATTACCGCTGCTGATAAACTGATTGGGGCGAATCAAATCAAAAGCACTGGTCAACGCTTGCTGCTGCCAAACACTTTCCGATGAGCGTACGCCCCACGGTTTACCAACGATAGATAAAGCCGCTTCCCCAACAAATAATGCCAATATCAACGGCGTCATCAAACGGCCAAGTTTGCCGCGCGACACACCGCTGGCATTAATAACCGCCATTTCTTGGTCAACATACAAGCGCCCGAACACCAGCATGAGAGCGATAAAAAATGCCAATGGCAGGATAAGCTCTAAAAAGTAAGGCAAGTTATAACCAATGATGGTAAATAATAAGCTGATGTCCAGATTGCCTTCTGCGGCAATGCCAAAGTAACGGATTAAGCGGCCGCCGAGCATCATCACCACTAAAAACCCCAAGACCAAGGCGGTCGTTGAGGCAACTTGTTGAGTCATATAGCGGCGTAATATCACAATAGACACTCTTTAGAAAAAGGTTGGTATGCGCACAATTGAGCGCAGTTTGACTGGCGCTATGTTATAAATAGTAGCGATAAAGATAACCGCTAATCCTAGCATATTTTGCTCAAAAATGGCTGTGAAATGTGTTGGAAAACATTGTATGCATCTTGCTATAAGCCTTGATTGTTTGGTTAATAATAGCTAAAACCACCAAAACCTACAGTGTATATGATTTATAAGAATACCTTAATCTAAGCGTGAATCTATTAACTATTTACGCCATATGTTTGCTTTATACTATTTGGCAAAGTTTGTTTGTCCTTAGTATCCCTGAGCGCGCTTTTTTAGATTTAGTTGCTAAACTACTGTTTCTGCCAAATTTAATTAGTACAAACACTTTGAATAGCACAAATAAATAGGTAGTCGATTCAAAAAAATATAGAATTGCTATATGGATAGCGACGCCGCGCTCGCTGCGCACTCGCCTCGCAATATGCTACACTATTGTGCTAGCTGCATAAGTAACGGCATTGAAAAAGTATTATTTTAAAAAGTACGAATACATTAATAAAATACGTCATTTCATAACTCTAATAAGGATAATTATATGAATATTAAATTAACGCAAACCCTGCCAAAAACCCATACGCAAAAAATACTTAAAAAAGAAGCCAAAAGTAAAGATGCCGCCTGTCTTGTGGTACTCATCGATGATAAGAAAAATATCTTAGCTGAAGCGCAATTGAGCGATTATCAAAGCCGTATTGCGCAATTGATGGAAGTGTCGCATTTTAACGGTAAAGCCTGCGAAACCGTCGCTGATTATGCCTTAGCGGGCGATAAGAAAACCACGAAAGAAAATCCAGTACAGCTGTTACTCGTCGGTGTGGGTAATCTTGATAAGCTTGGTCATAGCGTCTTGCAAAAAATCGCCAATACCATTTATCAAAGCACGCAAAAACGTGTTGACTCTATTACCGTTGCTTTAGGTGATGCTCTAGAAGAAAATCATTTCAGCCAGTTTGCTTTAAATTTACTCGCAGCAAGCTATCGTTTTGACAAATATAAATCTGAGCAAAGCACGCCTGTTTTAACCGATATCTATTTATTGGCTGACGAGTCTTTACAAGCATCGTTAGACTTTGCTCAAGCGGTGTTTGCTGGTCAAAGCTTGACCCGTGATGTCGCCAATGAGCCGGGCAATATCTGCTTCCCAGCTTACATGGCCGAACAAGCCGAAGCGCTTGCTAAAGCTTATCCTGACTTATTAAAAGTCACCGTCTTGGGTGAAGATGAGATGTCAGCGCTGGGTATGAATTGCTTCTTAGCGGTTGCCCAAGGTTCAGCCAAAGAAGGCAAATTGGTATTGTTAGAGTACCGTGGTAAATCTAACTTTAGCGCTAAAGCCGGCGCTAGCAAAATCGCTAATAGTGGTGCAAAAGTAACAGGCGGTCTAAAAGCCTTGGCGGATAAATTACCGACCAAAGCTGCTAGTAAAAAATCTGACAAAAACAGCGATGCAAAAACTGTCAATAATGATGCGCCTATCGTCTTAGTTGGTAAGGGCGTGACCTTTGATTCAGGCGGTATCTCAATCAAGCCAGGTGCGGCGATGGATGAGATGAAGTTTGATATGGGCGGTTCAGCCTCAGTACTCGGTACGATTAAAGCTTTATGTGAAGCGCGTCTACCGATTAACGTCGTTGGTGCCTTAGCTTGTGCGGAAAACATGCCATCAGGTGAGGCCACGCGCCCAGGCGATATCGTCAAAGCCATGAACGGCAAATCGGTTGAAATCTTAAATACCGATGCCGAAGGTCGTTTGGTATTGGCCGATACGTTATGCTACGTACAGCGCTATAATCCAAAAGCCATTATTGATGTGGCAACCTTGACCGGTGCTTGTGTGGTTGCCTTAGGTCACGTACGCTCAGCGGTATTTAGTAATGACGAAGACGTGTTGTTTGAATTAGAAAACGCCAGTCACTTATCGGGCGATTTAATCTGGCATATGCCAATGGATGACGACTATCAAGCGCAGCTTGACTCGCCTATCGCTGATATGCAAAACATCGGTGGTAAAGGTGGCGGGGCTATCACAGCCGCTTGCTTCTTATCGCGCTTCGTCGAAGAAGGTCAAGCATGGGCGCACTTGGATATCGCTGGTACCGCATGGAATTCAGGTAAAGACAAAGCGGCAACCGGTCGTCCTGTACCGCTATTTATGCAATACCTCAAAAACAGCGCAAACATGGCTTAATCAGTTGTGAATAATTCATTGATGAAGACCAGTTTATGAAAGTTAGTTTTTATGTTTTAAGTGAGAGTAAAGCCCAAGATTTCTTGGGCTTTATTTGTCAGCTAACCCAAACGGCGCTTAATAAAAGCAGCCAGTCGTTACTGATTCTTATCGACAAACAACATGCCTTGCTATCGACGCTTGATGAAGCACTATGGTCACATGATGCCACAAGCTTTATACCGCATCAGCGGCTTTTAGATTCTAATATTGGTGACGGTGCTGATACTGATACTGATACTAGCCATAGCGAAAATACGGCTATTAATCCTATCAACAGTCAACCGTTAGCACCCGTTTTACTTGCCAGCTATATGCCAGCCGATTTTAAAGGTATTGTCCTGAATACCACCATCCATCCTGTTAATGACTTTATGGCAGCGACCAATAATGCCCAGCCTACTCGGGTACTTGAGCTGATAAAACCTGATGCCAATAGCGTGCAAGAAGGTCGTCATAAGTATAAGAGTTATAAACAATTAGGCTATGAGCTCACGCACTTTAAAGTTTAATTTATTGATTTTTATCTTTATTTTCTCACCTTGCTAGCGCCCTTTATTTGCCTACCGTGCCACGCTTTTTCACTACCCTATAACCCCATGTCTACGTGGGTTAGAGGTAGGCGCTTATCGCAAAAAATGCTACCATCCTTCGATTACTTTTCCGTTCTATTATAAATTTTATATTTATTGACAAAGTCGAGGGTGTATAGATGCGTTCATTGATTGCGATGTATCAGCGTATAGGGCTGGTACCGCTCATTATTATTGGTTTAATATTGGGGGTTTTGATTGGCTGGCTGGCACCAAATATCGGTATTGCGTTAGGATTATTAGGGACGCTATTTGTCGGGGCGCTAAAAGCGGTCGCGCCGATATTGGTATTTATCTTGGTCATGGCAGCCATTAGCCAACACCGTAGCGGCAATGAAGTGTATGTCAAACCTGTGCTTATTATGTATATGTTCGGCACTTTTTTGGCTGCATTAACAGCGGTTGCGGCAAGTTTTTTATTCCCGACAGAGCTGATATTGGTCAATGCCACCATTGAGCAAGTACCACCTGCCAACCTTCAGGAAGTATTGACCAACTTGCTGATGAATTTGGTCGCCAACCCTGTTCAGGCTATCGCTGAAGCCAATTATATTGGTATCTTAGCGTGGGCAATTATCATTGGTTTTGCCCTACGTCAAGCCAGCGATACCGCGCGTACCGTGGTCAGCGATTTTTCTGACGCCATCTCACAAGTGGTCAAATGGGTCATCGCCCTAGCGCCTTTTGGTATTTTAGGCTTGGTTGCCAATACCGTCGCTGAGACAGGCTTTGCCGCGTTGGCGGGCTATGCCCATATCTTGATGGTATTGGTCGGCTGTATGCTATTTATCGCTTTAATCGTCAACCCGCTGATTGTATTGGTTAAAACCGGTAAAAACCCTTATCCGTTGGTGTTTGTCTGCTTACGTGAGTCAGGGATTACGGCATTCTTTACCCGTAGTTCAGCGGCCAATATTCCTGTTAATATGAACCTTGCGCGCAAATTGGGTCTACACGAAGACACTTATTCGGTCACCATTCCACTCGGTGCAACCATCAATATGGCAGGCGCTGCTATTACGATTAACGTCTTAACCCTTGCCGCAGCGCATACGCTTGGTATCGAAGTATCGTTTGCATCAGCGCTATTATTAAGTTTGGTTGCGACGATTAGTGCGTGCGGCGCCTCAGGTGTTGCTGGTGGCTCATTACTCTTGATTCCATTAGCAGCAAGCTTATTTAGTATTCCAAACGATATTGCCATGCAAGTAGTGGCGCTTGGCTTTATCATCGGTGTGGTACAGGACTCTGCAGAAACTGCCTTGAACTCATCAACCGACGTTTTATTTACTGCCGCTGCTGATCCAAAATATGCGCGCTAGTTTTTAAAACGATACTTGCAAATAATAAATTGTATTTGCAAACCATAAAGGGTCTCATGATAGAGACCCTTTTTTTGTGTTGAATATTGGGTGATTTATTAATTTAAACAGTGATTTTAAATAACTGCTTTAGACTGTTATTGTAAAAACTATTTTAAATGATCGACATCTACTTCAATTACTGGTGTCTGCATGTCTAGCTGGCGTTTAAATTGACGCAATTGCTCCACCTCATCTAATAGCTCAAGTATCAGTCCAATTGCCGGTACGCTCGCTTCAAAGTCGCGACTTAGGCGTGAAGCACGGCGCACGGTGGTCAATTGATAACCGGTAAATTGCTGACGCTCTGGTACATCATATTCGATGATATTTTCTTCAATCAATTCGATGACCCATTGGCGCTCTTGACCACAGGCAGATACAAGCTCATCTAAGCTCAAGATAATGTCGGTAAATTCAGGCGAGTGTTTCATGGCGATTATCCTCGTTTGCTCTTTATTTTATCGTTATCGTATGGTCTTCATCTCTGCTGTTTTCTTTGTTATATTGCTACTATTTTCGTAGCTTTTGGCGTTTTTAAATGCGATTTAATTAACGGCTGATATTGGTCTCAGCAAAGGCTTCTTTAAGCTGCTCGTAGGCTTTGGTAGCGGACTCGCTGCTGATATCAGGGTTAACGATGTTTAAGGTTAAATATAAATCGCCCGCTTGCTTAGCAGGAATACCTTTACCCCTTAAACGTAAATTGCTCCCCGATTTGCTATTTTTAGGAATCGTCACGCCAAGCGTTCCTGCTGGGGTACTGACGTTAATTTTTTCGCCCAGTGCCGCTTCCCATGGCGCTACATTGACCGTCTGATAGACATCAGTGCCTTCGATACGGATATTATCCGCATGACGGATTTTCACCTTTAAAAACAAATCACCGTTTTTACCGCCACCAACACCGGCCGCACCTTGCCCTGCTAAACGAATTTGCTTGCCATCAGTAATGCCTTTTGGAATTTTAATTTTCAGGGTTTTATTTTCGTAATCGACGCTGCCATTTGGTTGGCGAACGGGAACGTTTAATTTAATACTGTAGTCATCGCCACTGTAGACCGAGGACAAATCAACGGTAATCTCTGCATGTTGGTCTTGACCTTGGCTATTTTGCGACCTAAAACCACCCTGCTGCGATTGTCCGCGCGCGCCGCCGCCACCAAAAGCGGAGAAAATATCGTCGAAGCGAAAACCGCCATCGCCATAAGCTTGGCCTTCGCCAAACTGATCTTTGATATCTTCCCAGCGGAAACCGCCTTGTCCGCCGCTCGCTGATTGCCCGCCGAAGCCACCTGCACCGCCCTGACCGGCAAAGGGATTGTTGAGCATGGCATCGTATTCCGCCCGCTTGTCTTTATCTCTAATGGTTTCGTAAGCGTTGTTAATTTCCGCGATTTTATTATCAGCGTCTGGATCGTCGCTGACATCAGGGTGGTATTGCCGCACAAGCTTACGATATTTCTTTTTAATCTCAGCATCTGTGGCGTCTTTTTTGACCCCTAAAATGTCATAGTAATTTTTCTCTGCCATGTTGTTTTTCCTTCTTATAGTATTTATTACTGATCATTTATTTAATACATAATATGGGGGCAATGAATGAATATTTCATTTTTAGCATACGGCTGTCATCATCAAAGTGTTACCAGTAATGATGCCAAACGATACTAGCATTTATATTATCTGCATTGCTTAAAGCATCGTTATTAGCGTGCGTCACTGTAGTAGCGTTTGTCACTATATTAGCGTTTTTCACTATGATTCTGGCATCATTATTCTTTGACAGCTGTTGCCGTAGTGTCAATTCGGTAAGGGCAATGGCTGCACGACCCTCTCGTTTAGAAGCAATATAAGACTACTCAGCACTTTGTTTGTCACGCTTAGCGCAAACCAAACTTGATGGCTTTATTTGCATGTTTATCTGTATGTCTATCTGCATATCGTTTTTGATTCATAAGCGGTCGCATTTACCATAGCATAGCTAAGTATGTGCTTGCCAAACTTTGCGCGCGCCTGCCTAAACATAAGAGTTATATCAATCTTCTAAATAGTTAACTATTTACAAACCTATTATTCCCACAAAACCCTGAATACTGCGATTTCTTCAGAAATAGTAAGAATATAGCAAGATTTTATTACATTATTTTTAATATTATCTCATTTTACTTTTTTAAATATTAAAATTATTAAATATAAGCCTTTAGCCCTTATATAGCGCATCTTTACGATAATCTTAACCACATAAGCAGAATTAGTTTTTACATTTACTGAAGCACTATGACTAACTTTTTTGTTGTAAAAACCACTTTATCAGCACAAGCAGTGTATATCTATTCACTTAGCCTAATAAACAAGTTTCACAGAATTGGTCATATATACCAAGGTCTACAGGATTGGTAGCAAGACTTAATAATGATCATAAAAACATCTTCTACTGCTCTATTATGAGATATTTGAACTGGGGCGTTTTTTACAGAGCCGTAAGAACGAAGTAAGCTCCTTATTGTAAAATACCCATATTATTCAAGCTGATAGGGGCATGGATAACATAGGCAAGAGTATCTGTCTATCTCATCAATAGAAAAAAGGTATTAAATGTCTTATTTAATCAAGTCTTTAGTCATCACTTTATCGCTGCTGCTCAGTACCACCGTTTTTGCCGGTAACACCAGTTACTATGGTAGTAAGTTTCACGGCAAACGTACCGCAAGTGGCAGTATCTTCAATATGAACTCGCTAACCGCCGCCCATAAGACGCTGCCGTTTGGTACGAAGGTGCAAGTGACCAATAAAAAGACAAAGCAGAGCGTGATCGTAAAAATTACCGATAGAGGACCTTTTATTAGAGGTCGCATTTTGGATTTATCGAAAGCCGCTGCTGGTAAAATAAACTGTGAACTTTGTACCACTACCATGAAGATACTATCTTATGGTGATGGTAAATACCGTATGGAATAATGTAATAAAAAAGGGAGAGCTCACGCTCTCCCTTTTTTATGTTCAATGGTTTTAAAACACTGGTTTGTATCGCTGAATAATTTTTCAGTAGCCTATATAGTCAGTTTAAAATAAAAAGTTACGGCAGAAATAGTATTCTGCTGGTATAAATTTTCCTCGCTTGCTGTGTGCTTTGCACTCCAGAGGCTACGGAAAATTCATACCAGCAGTGTGTCCTTTTAAAGTGAATCTACTACTTCAAAATAATTAATATTTGCTAACTGACTGCCGCCTATTTAACAGCCGCTTCCATTTCTTCTAGCGTCGTCATCGCGAGCAACAACTTCTCTTCATTATCGCTATGCTGCTGTTGTAGCGCCGTTTGTTCATTGAGTAACACCAGTAAATCAGCCTTACGGCTTTCTTCATATAGCTCAGTATCGGCAAGCTTGGTCTCTAAACTGGCCAATTTATCAGTAATCTTAGCCAAGGCTTTTTCTGTGTCTTCAATCTCACGGCGAACAGGTGCGGTAAGTTTGCGTTGCTCAGCGGCCAATTTACGCTGTTCTTCTTTACTAAGCGCAGACTGAGCGGCTTTTGCTGGTGCAGTAGCAGCTTTATTACTAATTTGATTACTAGCTAAACTGGTGTTTGTTTCACGTGAAACAAACTTCTTATTATCCTTTTTGCTCTTTTTCTTACTATTGCTTTTATCGGGCGTATTTTCTTGCTTACGCTTTTCAGCAAGCCACTTACCATAATCGCTGATATCACCATCAAACTCTTCGATTATACCGTCATGGACCAAAAACAGCTCGTCACAGACGTTGGCAATCAGCTCGCGGTCATGCGATACCAATACCACTGCTCCTTCAAAACCCTGCAAAGCAATGGTCAAAGCTTGACGCATTTGTAAGTCTAAATGGTTGGTTGGCTCATCGAGTACCAGTACGTTTGGACGTTGCCAGACGATTAATGCCAAGGTTAAACGTGCACGCTCGCCACCAGAAAACAGCTCACTAGGCGTGTCAATACGCTCACCGCGAAAGTCAAAGCTGCCGAGGAACGAGCGCAACTCTGCATCAGAAGTCTTGCCCGCTAGGCGGCGTAGCATTTGCATCGGCGTTGCTGCCGCATCCAAAGCATCCATTTGATGCTGGTTAAAGTAGCCAAGCTTTAGGGTATCAGAAACGCGATAGCTGCCTGATAAAATACCAAGCTCGCCAACCAAGGCTTTAATCAAGGTCGATTTACCAGCGCCATTCATCCCAAGCAAGCCAATGCGCGTATCCGGCGTCACTTGAATATTGGCATTATGCAGTAGCGCGGTATCGGTATAACCAATATCGGCATTGCTTAGCTCAATTAAGGGCGAGCTCATATTTGCCGGCTCATAAAAGCGGAATGAGAACGGGTTGTCCGCCATCATCGGTGACAGCTCCGCCATACGCTCAAGCTGCTTAATACGGCTCTGTGCTTGCTTGGCTTTACTGGCCTTGGCACGGAAACGACGAATAAAGTCATCCAAATGCGCTTTGGTCGCTTGCTGCTTTTCAAACGCTTGCTGCTGCTGCGCCATGCGTTCATGACGGGTACGAATAAACTGCTGATAATTACCGGTATAAAGGGTGATTTTTTGTTGCTCGACGTGCAGAATATGCCCGACGGTGGCGTCCAAAAACGCTTGGTCATGCGAGATAACAATGACTAGACCGCTAAAGGCATTAATCCACGTTTCAAGCCAAAGAATGGCATCCAAATCCAAATGGTTGGTTGGCTCATCAAGGAGCATTAAATCTGCGCGGCTCATCAAGGTTTTGGCAAGGTTTAAACGCATACGCCAACCACCGGAAAAGCCTTCGACGGGTAGCTCATGCTGGCTGGTATTAAAACCAAGACCCGCCATGATTTGTGCCGCTTTGGTCGGGGTACGATAGCCATCAATCTCATCAAACTGCTGATGCAATACGCCAATTTGGTCGTCACTGACGCTGCTCAAATCATTTAACGCCGCATTAATCTCATACCACTGCTCATCGCCACTTAAGACATAATCAATCGCCGTTTGGGTACTGGCGCCCACTTCCTGCGCCATGTGCGCCACATGCCAGCTATCAGGAATACTGATTTCGCCTTTATCAAGCGTCACTTCGGTATCACCGGTGCCCATGCGCGTCAATAATAAGGCAAACAAGGTTGATTTGCCTGTGCCGTTATTGCCCGTTAAGCCAACTTTATGGCCCGGATGTAGCTGGAAGCTTGCCCCTGCAAACAACTCACGACCATCACGGCGAACACCAACGTCTTTAAATTCGATCATATAATTTCTTCATCTCAACAATAATGTAAAACTTAAGGCAATAAAAAACACACGTCTGGCATGTTTACTGGCGGCTATTATTTCAAACGCTTGCCGCATAGGCAAACAATTAAATAAGTATTTTAAATTCAAACCTTTATACTGCTAAAAACCGCTTGTTATGATAATGACGGGTAGGCTATTTAAAAGTTTGCAGTTTAAATCACTTTTTTGGTCGTGAACGCTGTTGTTACCCTTGACAAATCAATCATCAGCCCAATTATGCTATACTAGTAAAACACTATTGACATCATGCAGTTAAGTGCTAATAGCCATGATAGTATGGGCTTCAGCGTATGCCACCATGACAGCTCGATATGAGCGTCTAAAGTCTTAAGCCAAATATGCCTACCCCAAACTATGAGTGTCTATATGAATGTCTAAATGTCAAATAGTGGCCCAATCTCATTAATGTTACCGTAGCCTATGCGTATCAGCCGCTACGGATCAGTCGCCCTATCCAGTATAAATAGACGACCTCGCATCAATAAAAAACAATATCATTTGATTTTAGCAACTGAGGTAGATATGAACGAATCAACCAACCAATTTAACCCAAGCGCCAGCCAGCCCGTCGACCCGACTGCCTTGAGCTTAACTGACAGTGCTGCACAAAAAGTACGTCGTCTGCGTGAAGAAGAAGGTGACAGCGAGCTTATGCTACGCGTCTATGTGACCGGCGGCGGTTGTTCTGGTTTCTCTTACGGATTTAGATTTGACAGCGACTTAGGCGAAGACGATGCCAACTTCGATAATGGCGATGTGACTTTAGTGGTCGATTCGCTGAGCTATCAGTATCTACAAGGCTCTACAGTTGACTATACCGAAGGCTTAGAAGGTGCGCGCTTTGTGGTTGCCAACCCCAATGCCACCACTTCTTGTGGTTGTGGTTCATCGTTTTCTATCTAAATCACTGTTTTTTAAATCAATGATTTTTGAATCATTTTTCTTCATTTTATTAAGGCACCTATCTTATCGTTAGGTGCTTTTTAGTCTACCGCTTTATGAGTAATAGATAATATTAGATAGTTTGATATTGATAAAGCGGTCATGACGCACCATACAAGCTATGGGAAAGTAAAGCCCAAGAAGTACAACCGACCCTCTTTATCTTAGGTTTTTGTGGCTATTTTATCGCCAGTTTTTGCATTAAAACTGCTCGAATTGAACGCTGGCAAAGCTTACTGTATTTGTAATTGTACGTGGTTTTTAGGGTCGCTTTGGGCTAAACTGACCTGATTCTCTAACCTCTTTTTGCGGTCGGACCGCCTGTGTTTCGACCGAACATAACTAATAACAACAGATGACTATTATGAGTAATTTTGCGAGCAGCTTTGTCGATTTTGAAATTCCAAACTGGTTTGACAGTCAGCATCTAGGGGGTATGCTCCGCGGTATCGAAAAAGAAGGGCTGCGTGTTAAACCTGATGGTTATTTGGCACAAACGCCGCATCCGACTAAGCTTGGCTCCAAACTTACCCATCCGTTTATCACCACGGATTATTCAGAAAGCCTGCTTGAGCTTATCACTGACCCCAAGACCTCGCCAAAAGAAACCTTAAACATGCTGCGCCAACTGCATTTATTGGTCTATCAAGGTATGCCTGAAGGTGAGCTGATGTGGCCATTATCCATGCCGTGTATGCTGTCATCCAATGATGAAGATATCCCACTGGCCGATTATGGCAGCTCTAATACCGGTAAGCTGAAAACGCTATATCGTAGTGGACTTGGCATCCGTTATGGTCGCCGTATGCAGACGATTGCTGGTTTACATTATAACCTATCGTTTGGCGATGATTTATTTGCCGCGTGGCAAGCGCAAACGCCAACCGCACAAGACCTGACCCTGACAGAATTTAGAAACGATAAGTATCTGGGATTGATTCGTAACTTTAAACGTCTGACCAGTTTGGTGCTGTATTTATTGGGCGCCAGTCCCAGTGTCTGCCCTTGCTTTGTGTCAGGGGTTGAGCATGACCTTGAGCTGCTCAATGATTCGACCTATTATAAGCCGACTGCGACCAGCCTGCGCATGGGCAAGCTTGGTTATACCAACAGCGTGCAAGAGCATCTCGATATCCGCTATAACAATTTACCCGAGTATATCAAGGGGCTGCGCCGCGCGATTCAAACCCCGCATGCAAGCTTTGAGAAACTGGGTTTAAATGATGCCGATGGCAATCCGATTCAAATCAATGATCATATTCTACAAATAGAAAATGAATACTATAGCCCTATCCGTCCAAAACAAATCGCCGAAAGTGGCGAGAGCCCAACCGAAGCGCTTGAGCGTCGCGGCATTGCTTACGTTGAGTTTCGCGCCATTGACCTTGACCCTTATAGCGATATTGGTATTCGCTTATCTAGCGCCTGCTTTTTAGAAGTGATGGCGCTATATTGCTTGCTGAGTGATTCGCCAGAGCTGCTGCCTGCAGAAGAAGAAGCGTTGGCTGTTAATCTTGAGCGCGTGGTCAACGAAGGTCGCCGTAAAAACTTACAGATTATCAATAACGGCGCTGAGCAAACCCTAGAAAGCTGGATGCTCACCCATTTAAGCCGTATGCAGCCATTGGCAGCCCTGCTTGATGCACATTATGGTGGTAATGACTATCGTGCGGCGGTCGCCTTGATGCAAGGTAAAGCAGGACATTCTGAGTCAACCATCTCAGCGCAAGTTAACTCTGATAGTAAGCGTTTGGGTAGCTTATGGCAGCTTGGCTTTACTTTAGCGCAGCAGCATCGTGAGTCGTTATTACAGCAGACTTTGAGTCCAAACACCCAAGCCAAATATGAAGTACTTGCCGAAAAATCTATCTTGCAGCAAGCTGAGCTTGAAGCCGCTGAAACCGAAGATTTTATGGATTTCTTACAGCAATATCGCTAAATTTTTATAATTTTACCCTTCATCAATAAGCACTTTATAAGAGTATGCGCCCCATGCGACAGCTGACCACTTACCGTAATCTGCAAGTGTTTTTAGTGATAATGACCGTAATAGGTATGAGTTTTGCGTTGTTTTTTTTGCAGCGTTATATGGGGTTTTCGCCTTGTCCGCTGTGTATCTTTCAGCGTATTGGACTGATGGTGATGGGTGGCTTTGCGCTCATCGCGGCGGTATTTAATCCAAAATCAATGGCGACACGCTTGCTACTATGGCTGGGTAGCTTGGCAGGTATTAGCTGGGCCGCGATAGTAGCAGGGCGTCATGTCTGGCTACAGCATCTACCGGCTGACCAAGTACCGTCATGTGGCCCAGGTTTAGACTATTGGCTCGATACCCTCGCTATGCAACAAGTATTAAAAGAAGTGTTTGCCGGTTCTGGTGAATGTGCTTCTATCGACTGGACGTTTATGGGGCTAAGCATTCCCGAGCAATCTTTGATTTTATTTAGTATTTTGATATTAACGCATGTGCTTATATTGTGGCGTATCATTCGTCCTGCGCGTTCTGTGCGCTAGAGTACTCATAAGCCATTTTGCTTTAGCTATTTGCTTTAATGAATAATCAAATAAAACCGTCATGCTTCATTACGCTGACGGTTTTATTTTTGCGCTTTTTTATATCTTATTTGACAGCTGATAAAGGCATTTATTCGCCCTTATGATTATAGAGTTTACCTAAAGAGCCTCCTTAGTCATTTTTACACTTTGATATCTTTGCAGGGTTTATTTACCCTATTGGAATAAGAGACGGCTTTATAACGCTTTAATCGTATATAGAAAGTATTTATCGTACGGTTTTTGTGGCGCCTAAATGCGCTACTATTTATCTACTCGCTTACTCTTCTCACATAAATTAACGAAGTCAAGGTCGCACACTTTAGCTATTGCCGTTAAGCTTGTTGTTCTTATCTTCTTTGATTTCTCTCAAAGCTTTAGCTCATTTATTATACTGATAGCGTCTGACCATACTATTTAAAAAACTGTTTTTGGTAATACTATGATAACTTTTTGGTCTACTTCCTTCTCTGCTGTTACGACTATCAGACGCTGTATGCGCCCATTATTGGCGTTACCCGTCTGTTTGCTGCTGATGAGCTGTGACAGTGCGTCCTCATCTACCAATAATAAAACGACGCAAGGTGCGCCGATTAACGCTACGCAGCAAGCTGAGGTGCCAAACGATGAGTCTCAAAAGAGCAGTGCGAACAAGGTAACAGATAAGGCAAATAGCGAAGAAGGCACCTCGCTTATTGCGGCGGCCAATATAAATGATAATGCTCGTCGTACGCCGATGATTTCTGCATCAAATAACGAAAGCACGCTACAGGCAACCTTAATGGGTGATTATGGCGGCATCGTGCCATGCGAATCTTGCGCTAATATCGATATTACCCTAAACCTGTTTTCTGATGGCTCCGTACTAAAAACCAGTATCTTTAATCACGCAGAACCTGCGCGCGCGCCTTTGCTAGAATCTGGCGTCTATCGCCAAGATGACGATATGATTACGATTGTTTATGAGAGAAAAAATATCGAAACCTATCATATCAAAGATAACCTTTTGATTAGGTTGGACGCAGATAAAAACCCTGATGATGACTATAGCTTGGCGCGCAAATAAACGTGTCAATGGATAAGCACATAACGCCTACTTGCTAGGCGTTTTTTATTGGTCATCTTCTGGTGTTTACTTTACAATGAGGGCATGATTTATTGCTTGGTTGCCATGCTAATATTTGGCAGACTACGGGTATTTATCAATACGAAATACAACCAAACAAAATAACGCTATATAAAATAACAGCATACAAAACAGAACCATTACTCATGATACTTAGCTTGAGTGCCTTCTAAAATCAGCCGTTACGCATACGCTAACTTTTAGAAAGACTCGAAACCCTTTACCCTTCTCATTTAAGCTCGTACGGAACGTCTATGCATATTCATATTCTCGGTATTTGTGGTACTTTTATGGGCTCGCTGGCATTATTGGCACGCACGCTTGGGCATACGGTCACGGGTTCAGACGCCAATGTCTATCCACCGATGTCCACCCAACTTGAAAATGCAGGCGTCACGATTGCAGAAGGCTATCTGGTCGAACATTTGCAGCCAGCGCCTGATTTGGTGGTGGTTGGTAATGCCATGAAACGTGGCATGGATGTCATCGAGTATATGCTAGATAGCGGGCTGCGCTACACCTCAGGCCCACAATTTTTATCCGAGCAAGTGCTGCAATCGCGCCACGTCATCGCGGTAGCAGGTACGCATGGTAAGACCACAACGACGACCATGCTGGCATGGATACTACATTACGCAGGTATTGATGCAGGGTTCTTGATTGGCGGCGTGCCATTGGTCGATACCACTGATGCGCATTTACAGCAAGTCTTTGCCCATAGCAGCTACTTGGGCGCTGAAAAAAATAATGATGACGCAGAAAAAACGGGTTACTTTGTTATCGAAGCCGATGAGTACGATTCAGCATTTTTTGATAAGCGCTCAAAGTTCGTCCATTATCGTCCGCGTACGGCGATTTTAAACAATCTTGAGTTTGATCATGCTGATATCTTCGATGATCTGAATGCCATTCAAACTCAGTTTCACCATATGGTGCGCATGATTCCAAGCACGGGCAAAATTATCATGCCAGCGGCGACTATCAGTTTAGAAGACACCTTGGCAAAAGGCGTTTGGACACCGATTTGGCGGACAGCTGTGCTGGATTCAGCGGCAGATAATACCAATACAGAAGAGCAGGCGTTAAAAAATAACAGCGACTGGCAAGCTGAGCTTATCAGCGCCGATGGCGGTCAATTCAATATTAGTTTCACGGCTGATAAAGAAGCAACAGGAGTCGTCAATTGGTCAATGAGCGGCATTCATAATGTCAATAATGCCTTGGTTGCGGTCGCCGCCGCTTATAACGTTGGTGTCAACGTCAAAACCGCGTGCGCCGCATTGTCAGACTTTGCCGGTATCAAACGCCGTATGGAGCTGATTGGCGATGTAAATGACATCTTGGTATTTGATGATTTTGCCCATCATCCGACCGCCATTACCACCACCTTAGATGGTGCAAAAAAGAAACTGGCAGACAGACGCATTTGGGCGATTATTGAGCCGCGCAGCAACACCATGAAAATGGGCATTCATCAAGACAGCTTGGCTGAGTCCGCTGCCCTCGCCGACCATACGTTATGGTATGAGCCTACCGGACTTGAATGGGGCTTAAGAGAAGTCATCGAAAATGCCAATATAGTAAATCCAAATATGGGTAACCAACAGGTACTTTCTAGCGTCGATGCCATTATTGAGCATATCAGCACTCATGCAAAGGCAGGTGATGCTATTGTGATTATGTCCAATGGTGGTTTTGAGGGTATTCATCAGCGTCTATTGACAGCTCTACGCACCCAATAAGACTTTGTCGAAAAACTAAACATATTAACAATGCTTAAAAGCGTGGTTCGTTAAACGAGCGGCGCTTTTTTTATGTCTGATTATATCCAATAAAAATCCTATCTCGCTTCTATCACTTAATTTTCCCTAACTTGTCCCCCTAACTTGCCTATGTTACTGCGTTCCATTAAATAAAACCTCCCTCTTAGAACGCTGTACATTAGCACTACTAACTATTAAGTCTGTTAGCGACTTTACTACCTTTGTAACCTACTGTTTACCTATCTCATCTGCTTAATAGCAAATATGGCTTTTTCCTCACATAGCCCGTACACAGATAACATTTTGTGCTTACTTTTTGGTTTCAGGAATGACTACAATGAATCCATTAAAAGAAAGCAATATAAATAAGTAACACATTATAAATGACAACATATTAGGAGAATAAAATGAGCTTTATTTGGATGATTATTGTAGGTCTGGTCGCAGGTTTATTGGCACGTGCTATCAAGCCAGGTAGCGACCCTATGGGTTGGATTATGACCATCGTTTTGGGTATCGTTGGTGCGATGCTGGGTGGTTTTGTTGCAGGCTTAATCGGTATCAATGCTGATGGCGGCTTTATCGGTCTTATCTTCTCAGTAATCGGTGCGATTATCTTACTGTTTATCTATGAGATGATTATGAGTAAGCGCAACGTATAATATTATTTTAGTTTTGATGTATTTCAATTTAAATGGATTTTAATTTAGATGTCAGCTGACTTAGCTACCAATTTAATTGAGCATTTAACAAGCTCCATAATAAAGAAATAATAAATAAAAGGTCTTGCTCCATGCAGGACCTTTTTTATGGCGCGGGTTTTATTTTTTACATTCTGTCTTAACGATTAATCATAAGTTTTGCTTATGTTATCAAACAAGGATATAAAGCGTCGTGTATTGATAAGCATTACTTTTGTCCCCATTTATCTTATAATATCAGACCTATTTTATCTTTATCATTGAGGTGAGCCCTATGGCGTTACTCCCTATTTTAAGTTATCCCGACCCGCGCTTGCGCACGATTGCCAAGCCTGTCAAGGAAGTCACGGCTGAAATCAAAACCTTAATCGCCGATATGATTGAGACGATGTATGATGCCCAAGGTATTGGTTTGGCAGCAAGCCAAGTCGATCGCCATATTCAGCTTATCGTTATGGATTTATCTGAAGATAAAGACAGCCCAAGGGTATTTATTAATCCTAAAGTCACGCCATTGGTAGAAGAAAAGCAGCCGTACGAAGAGGGTTGTTTGTCGGTACCTGAAGTCTATGATAAGGTTGAGCGTCCGAATAAAGTGCGTATCGAAGCCTTAGATGAGAATGGCAATAAGATTGATGAAGAAGTCGAAGGCTTACTTGCCGTTTGCATTCAGCATGAGATGGACCATTTAAATGGGGTTATCTTCGTCGATTATTTATCGCGTCTTAAGCAAACTCGTGCGCGTGATAAAGTCCGTAAAGTGCTTAAAATACGTGAAAAACAGGGTGAACAAATCGCGGATAAACAGCCGCAAACGACCAGCTCTTAATTTATTCATTTTTTAAGCCGTGTTTGCTGTTATTTTATTATCATTAAGAAATATCGTTAATAAAGTACGATTGTTATTAAGCTTTATTAATAACAAGACTTACGATAATAAGCTTATGACGTTGATATTGGCTTTTACTCTCTGACGTTTTTATCCTCTGACATCTAGTGTCTTCATTAAAGGTTTCCAACCATGACCATGATCAAAATTGACCAATATTTTGACCCTGCCGGCTGGCAGAAATTCACCAAAGCTGCCGAAGGTCGCGAAACCCCGTTTTTGGTCGTCGACCTTAGCCGTATTAAAACCAAATATGCGGAAATGGTCGGTTTTTTCCCGAAGGCGAAAATTCATTATGCAATGAAGGCAAGCCCTGCGGTTGAAGTCATTAACTTGCTTGCTGAGCTTGGTTCAAACTTTGACTGTGCGTCAATCTACGAGCTTGACCGCGTGCTTGATTGCGGCGTTGAGCCATCACGTATCTCTTATGGCAATACCATTAAAAAAGCGCAGCATGTGAAATATGCTTTTGAGAAAGGTATTGATTTATATGCAACCGACTCAGAAGCGGATTTAAAAAATATCGCTAAGCACGCGCCTGGTTCAAGAATCTTTGTGCGCATCTTAGTACAAGGGTCTGAAACCGCTGAATGGCCGCTATCACGCAAATTTGGTTGCCATCCAAATATGGCAATTGACCTATTAATACAAGCACGCGATTTAGGCTTAGTGCCGTATGGCATCTCGTTCCACGTCGGTAGCCAGCAAAAAGACGTTGCTGCTTGGGATGATGCGCTTGCCAAGGTCAAATATATGTTTGACTGGATGAAGAACGAAGAAGGCATTAAGCTGCAAATGATTAATTTAGGCGGCGGCTTTCCAGCGAACTATATCAGCGAAGTCAATCCAGTAAAAGTCTACGCGGAAGAGATTACCCGTTATCTGACCGATGATTATAATGAAGATGAGATGCCTGATATTATTTTGGAACCCGGTCGTTCATTGGTTGGTGGTTCGGGGGTATTGGTCAGTGATGTGGTGCTTATCTCACGTAAATCGGATACGGATTTGACGCGCTGGGTCTATACCGATGTGGGCTTATTCCAAGGCTTAATCGAGACTTTGGGTGAAGCCATCAAATATCCTGTCTATACGCCTAAAATGGAAACGTCAACCAGCGAAGGCACGGTTGTATTAGCCGGTCCAACTTGCGACTCAACCGATATCATGTATGAAGAAGCCGGTTATCAGTTGCCAGAAGAGCTTGAGATTGGCGATAAAATCTTTTGGTTAACCACGGGCGCGTATACCAACTCGTATTCATCGGTCGAGTTCAATGGTTTCCCACCGTTAGAAGTGATTTATATTGATTAGTTTTTAAACAATCAATGTCAATAAAAAAGCGCGGTACTGTGATAAACAGTGCTGCGCTTTTTTATGTCTATTTTAATATGTCCAGTGAGGTGGCGTTAGTAAATACTAGCTATTGTACTAAGAGCAAGATAGGCACACTATTGCTGCTAATAACTCGATTACTACCATAACCTGAGCTTTGGCTTTGGCCTTGATTGTTTTGTGAAATTTGTCCAATATTGACCCATTGCCCGCGTGGCACGATGATGGTGCTATTTAATCTTTGCCCTTGCACGCTATTATTATAACCATAGCGATTATAAGAAGGATTAGCGCGCACGAGCTGCTCTTCAACTTGGGATAATGTTACTTCAACTTGCCCATTTGGCAATAGCCTTGGCGTAACGGCAATCCCTTGGGTCGTTGGTAATAATACTTGCTGCTGAATAATAATTTGCCCCGACGGACCATGATAAATCGGATAGGCTGGATAATTTGGATAACTATTAGCAATATAGGTTTGATTCAGCGAATACAGCGTGCCTGTACTGATACTTGCAGCACTGCCAGACAACGTTTGTACTTGATATAAATTATTGCCTTGTTGCTGACTGCTACGTTGGTTAATTACACCTGTGCCCTGAATACCGCGATTGCTAATAATGACCTGACCTTGCTGGATATTACCTTGGGATTGACTACTATTACCCACACGTACTGCAACGGTCAACGCCTGCGGTTGACCATCAATCTGGCTTAGTAATTGTTGTATGGTTTGATAATTAGCCGCAGTGGTATGCAATACTAATTTATCTTGATAAGTCGACACAGTGCCGCCGTCGCGACTGGCATTTAACTGCTGACGAACGGCTGGTAATAACGCCTCACCGCCATAGGTATGAATGACATAGGTTTGATAAACAGCAGCTTGCACGACTATTGGCACTACGGTCAAACTTAAGGTAAATGCTATCGGGCGTGCATAACTTATGGTTTTGGCCGTTTTTATATTTTTAATAGTGTTAAGTATAGCCACTGTGCGACCAAAACACGCTATTAGATTTTCACTAAACTTATTCATAACTGACCTCTAGCAATAGGTAAACGCTATTAAAAGCCATATCAAGCAGCCATTAGGCAACAAGCAAAAAAACTTAGTCATTCAAATCTTTCTGGTTTAAAACCTACATTTAGAAACTAGTCATTTAATCCTAAAACGTCCTGCATATTATATTGACCAACTTCCTGCTTAATAACCCAAGTTGCCGCACGTACCGCACCAGCGGCAAAGGTCATACGTGCACGCGCACGGTGGGTAATTTCAACGACTTCACCATCAGCGATAAACATCACAGTATGATCGCCGATGATTTCACCGCCACGTATCGCATGAATACCAATGCTGCCGGCTTTACGCTCGCCCGTTTGTCCTTCGCGACCATAAACGGCAACGTCCTTTAGGTTTTGCCCGCGCGCCTCTGCGACCGCTTCTGCCATCATATAAGCGGTACCCGATGGCGCATCGATTTTATGCTTATGATGGGCTTCGATGACTTCTACATCAGCATCATTGCCAAAGGCTTTTGCTGCCATACCGAGCAATTTCAATGACAGATTGACGCCTGTTGAATAGTTACCGGCGTAGACGATAGCGATTTGCTTACTTGCTTCTGTTAGCACTTGCTCTTGCTGCTCATTAAAGCCTGTGGTGCCGATGACCATCGCAACCTTATTCGCCGCGCAAATTTGCATATTTTGTTCGGTCGCATCAGGCAAGCTAAAGTCAATCAGCACATCGATATCATTAATAACGGCTTTTAAATCATCGACAATCTGCACATCTAGACGACCAATCGCTGCGACTTCGCCAGCATCGGCACCGACAAGGCTTGAACCTTGACGCTCAATCGCCGCGTTTAGTGTTGTTTGCGGGTTTTCCTGTACGGCCTCGATAAGCATACGCCCCATACGACCACCAGCACCAATAACGCCGACGTTAATGCTTTGTTTGTTTTCTTGCTGACTCATATAACTACCCTAGATATTTTATTTTTGATAGATTGGTTTTTAAATTTATGAGGTTAAGTTTAGCAAATATAATGTATAAATGGTTTTTTATAGCATCAACAAAAAGGCCTATTGTTTCACGTGAAACAATAGGCCTTAAAATTACGTAAACAGTCGAGCTTAGCTATCAATCGAATAAATCGCCAATCTTTTTAAAGAATGATTTTTTATGTGGTGACTGCTGATGCTTGCTGTCGCCATCAAGTGTATCTTGGAATTGACGCAACAGGTCTTTTTGCTCGCGAGTCAAATTCACTGGGGTTTCGATAACCACACGGCAAATCAAATCACCTTTCATGGTCGTGCGTACTGGTGTCACCCCTTTACCGCGCACACGCAACAATTTACCACTTTGCGTACCTTCGGCAACCTTGATTTTCACTTTGCCATCTAGGGTTGGAATTTCAACTTCTTTACCGAGTGCCGCATCAGTGATGCTCACTGGCACGTCCATATAGAGGTCGGCGCCTTGACGGGTAAAGACATCGTGCGGTTTCACGCGTACTTCGACGTATAAATCGCCGTTCTGTACACCAGCGCCACCTGCCTCGCCTTCACCTGCTAAACGCACGCGGTCACCATCATCGACGCCCGCTGGAATAGACACTTCAAGCGTACGTGATTTGTCCTTAACGCCATTACCATGACAGTCAGAGCAAGGATTTTTAATCTGTTTACCAGAGCCGCCACACTGTGGGCACGCTTGCTGTACGGCAAAGAAGCCTTGCTGCATACGTACTTGACCTTGACCATGACAGGTCTGACAAGTGACGATATCAGAGGCATCTTTGGCGCCCTTACCATCACAAGTATCACAAGGCGCAGGAGCCGTAAAGCTGATTTCTTTTTTGCAGCCACGTACCGCTTCTTCTAGCGTCAGCTCAATGACATAACGCAGGTCTGAGCCGCGACGTGAACGTCCACCGCCGCCACGCGACTGACCAAAGATATCGCCAAAGTTGCCAAAGATATCGCCAAAGATATCTTGGAAATTGCCGCCGCCGAAACCACCACCGCCCATGCCGTTTTCAAACGCAGCATGACCCATACGGTCATAAGCTGAGCGTTTTTCTTCGTTGCTCAGTACTTCATAAGCCATCGATGCTTCTTTGAACTTATCTTCAGCATCAGGATCTTCAGAGTTACGGTCTGGATGGTATTTCATGGCCAGCTTGCGGTAGGCTCGCTTAATTTCCTTGCTATCAGCAGTCTTACTGACACCTAATATTTCATAAAAATCGCGCTTACTCATGGGCTCTCCTATCGTCTTCACAGTCCACCGATCGGTCGATTCATCAACCCGAGTCAATCACCCTACTTATCATTCTACCTACACTCGCACTAAAAGGTTTCACATGAAACATAGCGGAATACGTGGCGGCAAAGAGGATGATTTATGAATCTTGCAAGCGAATACGGCGGGATGCTGCTTAGCCAAATCAATTTATTAAAAGTTTGCGCTATTTATGGAGATGCCAACACGATTTATCAAGCGCTTGGATGCTGAAATTCTGACTTATGAGGTTTTAAGCCTGCTAAAAAAGGTTTTATTAAGAATTGAGCAAAGGTTTTTATACCTTTATAAAGGCCGGCCATGCTAATATTTAGCGCCATATTGATGGGGTTTTAAATCCTATTTTTGAGATTTACCGCCATTGCGTTTGCGCTAAGGTAGCAATTTTTATGAAAAAGCTGATTGTTTTATTGATTGTCATTGCAGTCGCTGTCTATGGCGGCTCGCCTTACTATAGCGCCTATCAGCTGAAAAACGCCTATGATGCTAAAGATGGCGCGACTATCGCGGCGGCGATTGATTATGAACAGGTACGTCCAAGTATCCAAAATCAGCTGACCGGCCAGTTTGCGCTAACCATGACCAAATATCCATTGGTCGCGGAACTTGGCGGCGCGCCATTAACGGAAGCGGCCAACGGCTTTATTATCCAAGCAGTCGATGGTGCTATTACCCCGCAAAATATCGAAAAACTGATTAATACCCAAGGTCAGGCCAATACCGCGACCAAGGAGCTTGCCGCCGCATGGGCAATCGCCAGTAATCAAGTCGATTTAAAGAACCTGATTCAAAACTTAATCATCAATCGCGGCGACGTCAATGCAGTCGTCAAAAACCAGATGCAGCAAATCATGCAAAAGCAAGCGGCGGAACTGGAACAACAAGCAGCGCAAGGTACGGATAGCGATAAGCCAACACTGAGCTATTGCGGTATTAATTGCTTTACTATCAGCGGTCAGGTTAAAGGTTATCCGCTTACTATCGAGATGCAGCGAGATGGTTTGATAAATTGGAAAATCGTTGATATCGTCTTGCCGCAATAGGTTGGCTAGAACCAATTATTAATTGCAATAAAAAAACTGCCCTATGAGCTAAGTTCATAAGGCAGTTTTTTTATGAGTTATTTTTATTAAAGACTTTATCTCATAGACTTAAAATAGTTAACACTAACTACTCTACACCCAAAAACTCTAAAAACTCAGGGCTCTCAAAGCTTGCTTGATACAGCACGCCATCTTCACGATAAATAGCAGGCGTTGCCATTACCGCAAGCCCTGCCGCTTTTTCACGGTTAGGAGTCACATAATCGACGTTACAACTTGCTGGTGCAGGGGTCATCTCACCCTTTAACATTGCCTTATCAAAAGCGCGGCGACGACTGTCTTCATTGCCCTGACACCAGATAGCGCGCATTTGCTTGGGCGACTGCTCATATATCGGATAACCGATGGTTTTTACCGTCACACCTTTGGCATTAAGCATGGGCAGCTGTTGATGCAAGCGGCGGCAGTATGGGCAATTGACGTCATTGGCTACATAAATAACTGCTTTTTCAGGGCCGGTCGCTGGATAATTAATCAGCTGGTTTTCATCTAAGGTCGCAAATACCGATTGATTTTTGCGCTTTTCAAACTCTTGATCGAGCCCGATAAACTGACCGTTTTCAATCACGGATATCTCACCATCGGTAATATACTGCGCATCATCTGATAATAAAAAAGGCACGCCTTCCAATGTTGCGCCCCAAATCACGCCCGGCACTGCGGTATAAAAGAAAGGTGTTTTAGTACTCATGTTTTTTAGCGCATCCATATTGGCGAGGATGGCAGATTTGACGCTGGCGCTAACCGGTTTACCAACTTGTGCACTGCTACTACGCGCTGGCGTTTTGGTGACTACCCGTTTGCTTGGGTTCTTTTGCAGCTCGCCTTGAATGACATATTTGCCATCTTCGGTAATATGTAGTGGCGGCTGTCCTGCCAAATTCACCTGATACATATTGGGCAGTTTAGATACTACGATAGAATTGATTTGCGTTTTGATACCAGCTTTAGTCAGAAGTTGGCGTAATTCACTATCGACAGACTTGGTTATGCTGCCAGCCGCTTGGGCAGTCTGAGGCGCTTGGCTGGTATTTTTCTTGATAGCGTCAGTGGCGCTTGGCTGCGCACAGGCGGTGGTCGTCAGCAATATGGCGCTGATTAAGCTGGCAGATTTCAATACAGGTAATTTCACAGAGACAGTCCTATTGGTTTTTAATAATAGTTGCGTAGTAATCTAAAAAGAAGAACCGCTATATTTAATAATAAGGATTTTCAAATTTACCCTATTAATAAAGACAACCATATTATGTAAAAACATAGATTAAAAATAATAAACAGACTGTAGCACATGGGATGATTTTGCAAAGCCTTAAGCCGTCAATTTTGCAAAACTGCTACTGAGCTTTAAGAGATAGGCAACACAGACAGCTGGCAGAAATAACCATGGCAAACGATAAGCAGCAAAAAGCAGCACACTTTTCAGTGGCTGCTGATTTTGGAAAAATATTTTAATAATTCATTTTAATGATTTAACAAAGCATAAATTAGAATTTAGCCACTTCTTCTGGTGTTAGGAAGCGACTGTCGCCTTTATCCAAACCGTCTAAAGTGATATGACCAATACTGGCGCGATGCAGCTCGGTGACTCTGTTGCCAAAGTAACCCATCATACGTTTTACTTGGTGATATTTACCCTGCTCTAAGGTTAAACGCGCATGGGTTTCATCGATGAATTCAAGAATCGCAGGCTTGGTTTCTTCGTGCTCGCCTTCTAATAAAATACCTTCAGCCACTTCTTTAACAGCATTGGCTTGAGCGTCGCTATCCATTGCTTCAGCTAAGGTCAGCTCATAAATTTTGGCATGTTCATGTTTAGGGCTGGTGACACGGTGCAACCATTTGCCATCATCACTGATAAGCAACGCACCCGTGGTATCGACATCGAGGCGACCCGCAATACGTAAGCTGCCAAGCTCTGGTACAGCAATCAGCTCAGTGACGATAGGATGTTCTTTAACCTTTAAGGTACATTCAAAGCCTTCAGGCTTATGCAGGAGGATATAACGATTGCCAGCCGCAACTGACAATGGCTCGCCTGCCCACATCACTTCGTCGTTGACGATATCGACGTGCAACCCCGGGTCTTTGACCACAGTGTCATTTACCGTCACTTCACCGGCGTGCAGAATCTTTTTTGATTCTTTACGCGACAGCTCAGTGGCTTTACTAAGAAATTTATCTAGACGCATACTATTTACTACCATCCGTTTTATGTGACCCACCCTAAATCAGAAGCCAACGTCATTAGCATTCAAGCGTGACCTGCTCGTTATCTTCACTGGTTAGAAATGGTACTATAATAAAAAATTAATGAACACTGTGCCAAATACGGACAACAGTGAAAGTCAGACCAGTTTACCATATCCAACCTAAGCCTGATGAAATATGAGCTATCAAACGCTAAAACATGCCGTCACTACTCGTTTGGAAATTAAAAAATCCGACTTTATTACTTATGCTTATCCTGTGACCTCGCGTGAACAGGCGATGTTTCACGTGGAACAACTACGTCAAAAATATGCCGATGCCCGCCATTACTGCTGGGCGTATATTATTGGTGACCCTAATAATACCACCAGTGCAGGCTTTGACGACGATGGCGAGCCCAATGGCACCGCAGGAAGGCCAATATTAAATGTCTTGCAGCATAAATCTATCGGTAACGTCATTATCATCGTGGTGCGTTACTTTGGTGGTATCAAATTGGGCGCAGGCGGTCTCACCCGTGCTTATGCTGGCTCAGCGCAAGCGGCCGTCGATGAGATGGTTTTGCTGCCTTATGTTCCAATGGCACAAGTACAAATATTGGCAGAATTCGCCACCGAAGCCCAGTGCCGCTATGTAGTAGAAAGCTTAAATGGCAGTATCGATGATGTGACTTATAGTAAGCAAGTGACATTGACCGTAACGCTCGCTGAGGCAGATATCGACAGTTTAAAAGAGCGGCTGGCGATGGATGGGCGTGTCTTAGATAAGCCATAAGAAATGTATATTTTGATTAGCTGTTTTTAACGAACTATTTTGAGTGGCATTGTTTTGATTAACATTGTTTTGAGTAACCATGCGTTCACTGAAAATCATTGGTTTTAACCTTGGCAGTCGGTATGATAAGTCACTGTTTTTTATAACAACTCATATAAGACTGACCTATGCCAACTTCAAAACCAACCAAACCTTTCTCGCCCGCGCCGTTTAAACCACCCTTTTGGCTGAGCAATCCACATTTGCAAAGCATCTTGCCGAAGTTTTTTGCGCCTAAGACGCCAAGCTACCGCCGTGTGATTAAGCAAGATTCATTGTGTGAAACTGATATCGCTTATGACTTTTATGATGCCCATCCTGTTCAAGTTTTAGAAGCTTCAGAAAACGGCAAGCTTGAGCAAACACCATTAATCGTGTTATTTCATGGCATGGAAGGCAGCAGCGACAGTCATTATGCGCGCGCGTTAGCCTATCAGATGCATGCGCAAGGCTGGCATTTTGTCGTGGCGCACTTTCGTAGTTGTGGCGGTATTCCTGCTAACGGTCGTGTATTTTATAACGCTGGCGACACGGGCGAAGTGCATCATATGTTAGAAAACTTGCGCGAAAATTACGCGCATATTTACGCAGTGGGCGTGTCACTTGGCGGCAATGCGTTGGCAAAATATATGGGCGAATATGGTAATAAAGCGCTATGCGATGGCGCAGTCGTGATTTCTGCACCGGTCGATATGTCGTCCGCTGCGATTACCATGCACAGCTTTTTAAGCCACCGGATTTATACGCCGTATTTGCTCAATCCCATCATCAAAAAAGCACTGGCTAATGATTTAAGCCAAGACGAAATCAACTCTATTAAAGCGGCCAATCGCATCAGTGACTTCGATGATATTTTCACCGCCCCGCGTCATGGCTATCGCTCTAAAAACGACTATTATCACTCATCCTCTGCCTTGCCATACCTAAGGAATGTCACGCGCCCGCTATTGCTCATTAGCGCCAAAGATGACCCCTTTATTGGTTTTACCGCCACGCCAAACGATGTCTCGGACAGTGTCACTATTTTAGATACCGAACACGGTGGTCATATCGGTTATTTGCGTTATCGTTCAGACAGTCAGGCAAAAAACGCCCAATCAACTAATGCCCGATCAACTAATAGTAATGCTAAAACCAAGCAAGCGGGCAACAATGGTAAAAAAGCAAAAACCTCAAAATTCGATATCAATTGGATACCCGAAACCGTCAGTGCTTATTTTAAGCATATTGGTGTAGCCTCTAAGACTTATAATAACGATTGATAATCTGGCAAACCGCAATTCTATTATTTAAACTTTAACCCTTTGAGACTGTGCTATGTATCCATTTATCCGTTATGCCAGCACCATCGCCCATGCCGCGCTGCAAGTAAAAAAAGGCAATACCTTAACGTTTAAAGATACCAGCGAGATTACCTTTCGCTGTCGTTTGACGGACATTGATAATTTTTTAGAGATGAATAATGGACGCGTGCTGACCCTTTATGATTTAGGGCGTACTGACTTTGCAGTACGGAGCGGGCTTGGTAGCCAACTGCTTAAGCAGCGTTGGGGTTTGGTCGTTGCTGGTAGCACCATCCAATATCGCAAACGCATTCGCGCCTTTGATAAAGTAACGATGAAAACTCATATCGTCGGTTTCGATGAGCGCTGGATATATATCGAGCAGTCGATGTGGGTAAAGGGCAAGCCTTGCTCATCGGCCCTACTGCGTACCGGCGTCACCGAAGGCGGCAAAGTCATCGAGACCTCGCGTATCTTAGCGGCGTTAGACCAGGCGGATTGGCAGCTACCGCCGAGCGGCTATGTGGCAGAATGGATAGTCAGTGATGCCGACCGACCGTGGCCGCCGCAAGCTTAAAGTCCACTATTCAACGGTATTGGTAAGTCACAAGCAGATATTCACAACTACGTAACCTTATAGCTACTATTTTCTAACAAGACATTATATAAATACATATAGTAAATGTTAGGATAGTAGTGAGTTCCCTACTCAACTGAATACTTTTTAATTAAAAAACAGTCTAATAAGGAAAATAACATGGTTAATAATACGGATTATGTCGGAACATTATTTGATAATAGTGACTCAAACCCAAGTAAAATCACCTTAGCCTTTACTATGGCAGGTGTCGCGCTTAAAAAAGGTCACTCTGCCTCGGTGATATTGATGGTAGATGCGGTACATTTGGCCTTACCGAACGCTTTAGATGACGTCAATATTGGCGCGCCATTTGAACCTGCGGGCGAATTGCTAGAAGCCTTTATTGAAAAAGGTGGTCAAGTATTGGTCTGCGGCGCCTGTATGAAACACAATGGTGTCGAAGAATCAGCCATTGATAAGCGCTTTACGGTCATCAGTGGTGATGACGTAGTTGAGCTGCTAATGAATGCAAAAGGGTCGTTGCAGTTAAATTAAGCATTTAAGCTAAGCAAATAGTTTATAAAAATGGGTCGGCTTTCTTAATTATCTTTTGATAATTAAAGAGCTGACTTATTTTTTTGGCGTTAAATGCTAGATTTCTGACCCTATTCCCATTTTGAGTGATAAGTATTAGCAACAGTCTTATAGTCAAACCCACCCTTCCTATTCAGCAACTAAATACACATTATCTAACACGAACGCCGTTCAGCTTTGCTAAAGTAAGTCATGCCAATTTTCTCATAAAACAACAAGGACGCCGGTCATGACCTTACTAAGTACCTTTGATTTAACCTATCCTATCGTGCAAGCACCGATGGCAGGGGCAACTACGCCTGAGCTGGCAGCGACGGTCAGTAACTTTGGTGGTCTGGGTTCATTGGGAAGTGGCACGACGGCGTCAGATGTTTTAAATGACCATATTAATACTCTCAAATCGCTCACCAACCGCCCTTTTATGATCAATCTAATGGTGTTATCCGAGCATGATTCTAATACCTTTGATAGTGAAATTCCTGCTTGGCTAACTAAGTACTATCAAGAACAAAATATCGAAATCGCATTACCTAAACGTCCTGCGCTAAGCTTTGCAGAGCAACTACAAGTGCTGTATGACAATCCGGTTCCTGTCGCTAGCTTCACCTTTGGAATTATCAGCGCCGAGCAAGTGCAGAGTTTAAAGGATGTGGGCACGCGTGTCATCGGTACTGCCAATCATCCATTGGAAGCAAAAGCATGGGCGGAGATTGGCGTCGATGCGGTATGTGTACAAGGCGTAGAAGCTGGCGGCCATCGCGGTGGCTGGTTGCCACAAAGCGCAAACGATCCAATGGGATTATTGACGCTGATTAGTCAAACGCGGGCGTGCATCGATATTCCTTTGATTGCAGCAGGCGGGATTATGACTGGGCAAGCTATCAAGGCAATTCAAACAGCAGGTGCTGAGCTGGCGCAAATAGGCACGGCATTTTTGACCACAGATAAATGCGCTATTAATGATACGTATAAACAGGCGCTACTCGATGCCAGCCAAGATAAGCGCAGTAGCGAAACACGCTTAACGCGGCTGTTTTCAGGTAAGCAAGCGCGCGGGTTGTTAAATGACTATTTGCGCGATTTTGGTCAATTTGAGAGCGCGCATGAGCTACCGCCCTACCCACAATTAAATGCCATGACCAACGACTTACGTGCCCATGCGAAAAACAACCTAGATGCAGAACATCAATCTTTATGGGCAGGACAAGGGGTAGCTTTGGTCAGGCAAGAGAGTACGATTGAATTGCTAGAGCGACTGGTCAAAGATTTATAGTTTAATTAAGGTAGGCTGAGTTTTTAACCCAGCCTACCTTAATTTAAACCAACTTATTCAATCGAGATGATTACTTATTAAGCTTTTCACGAAATTCTTTATAGTCATCCGCAGTCTTATCAAGTGCTTCGATCATCGGTACATGACCGACTTCTGGCATCATAATCACTTCTGATTGCGGGATGATTTCTTTTATCAGATTGACCGTTTCGGGCTTGATGATCTGATCTTGCTCGCCCCATACCACTAGCGTCGGAATCTTATATTGTGCGATGATTTTGGCGCGTTCTTCGACATTATCGGTGACGATTTGCTCGAGAATTTTGGCGTGCAGTTCTTTATTAGCGATACGTTCTTGGGCAAACACCGCTTTGACCGATTTTGGCAAATATGGCGGCTTATACATGACAAAATCGTACATTTTATAGAAGTCTTCATTATTATTAATCAACAGCGGATTGTTCTCTAACGTTGCGCCTGCCAGTGCTTCGTGAATACCAGCCGACCAAAATCCTGCGCTATCGACCAGCCATAAGCTTTTGGCCTCTTTAGGATATTTCGCGGCGTAAGCCACACTGATAGCGCCGCCCATCGAATTGCCACCGACATGAATGTTGGCTGCTAGGCCTTTAGCTTGTAGCAGCTCATGCAAGCGCACGGCTTGCGCCTCCGAGCGATAATCAGCGCTCATCGGTTTGCTCGACGCACCAAAACCAAGCAGATCAGGAATGATCAGATGATAGCCTTCTAACTGACGCGCGATACGGGTAAAGTTGTCTTTATTACCGCCGAAACCATGTATCAGTAATAAAGGCTCGCCAGCGACGTTGCCGTTTTCTGCATAGACCATCTTATCGCCAGAGGCTAACGTTAGCGATTTGACTTCTAAATCAGACTTGTTACGCTCATATTGAATAATCTTTTGCGTGGTATTGACCGCCAAAGTATTTGGTGCCGTGGTACAACCGACGATTGAAAGACTAAAAAGCGCGGCAAGGGCTAGGCGTTTTAATAGCATCGAAACATCCTTGTTAATAGCTGGCAAAATGAATTAAAAAGCATAATCCTAACACAAGCTTATTTTAAACTTAAGCAATCATAGCAATTATCCTCACCTCTAAACTGTATGACAATCATATAAAAAATGACAGTTAAATAACCATAGAGTTTGCCGAGGGTTTACAGCTCTCATACAGCTCTAGTAAAGAAGGCACAAGCTTTCTGGTTTATGATAAGCATTTTCGTTCAGTCAGCCCTAGATAACGCAAAAGGATCAACATTGAGTAAAACAAATACCTCCACTGGTAAACAGCGCGACCTCACCGAGGGGTCGATTGCCAAAACGATGCTGCTGTTTGCCTTGCCAACACTTGGATCATCGGCCCTCCAGTCGTTAAACGGCTCGATTAATGCCGTCTGGGTGGGCCGGTTTTTAGGTGAAGAGGCGTTGGCTGCGACGGCGAACGGCAATATCTTGATGTTTATCCTGATCTCCTTCGTTTTTGGTTTTGGTATGGCCTCTACTATTTTGATTGGGCAGGCCATGGGCAGTCGTGACGATGCCATCGTCAAGAAAACCATGGGAACGGCGCTGGGTAGCATTATTCCGATCAGTATATTGGTATCGGCAGGAGGGTGGATATTTGCCCCGCTGCTACTTGATCTGCTTGGTACGCCAGCAAGTGCGGTAGACCTTGCCCTGACCTATCTGCGGATGATTTTCATTGCCATGCCCGTCACTTTAACCTTTACGCTGATAATGATGGCACTGCGCGGGACGGGCGATTCTACAACGCCGCTTTGGTTTATCATTATATCGGTGATTATTGACCTGATTTTGACGCCGGTACTGATTTTGGGTATAGGACCCTTTCCCGAATGGGGTATATTCGGCTCGGCCTTTGCAACCGCCGTCGCCAACACGCTAGCGCTGATTGGCATGGTCGTTACTATGTACCTGCGGGGCTCTGTGCTGACACTTAAGTTGCCAGAGCTGCGCTTTTTGCGTGCAGACCGAGACATCCTAAAGTCAATGTTTTCAAAGGGTTTGCCAATGGGTCTACAGATGATCGTCATCTCATCAGCGGCGTTGACGATGCTATCGCTAATCAACCGCGAGGGTGTCCAAACGACGGCGGCTTATAGCGCGACCCAGCAGCTTTGGACCTACGTGCAGATGCCAGCAATGGCGCTAAGTGCCGCGGCCAGTGCGATGGTCGCACAGAACATCGGTGCCAATCAATGGCATAGGGTTGCAGGTATCACGCGTTGGGGGCTTATTTTTAACGTGATATTGACGGGCGCTATGATTGGGGTGCTGAGCATTTTTGATGAAACTATTTTAGGCCTGTTCCTCGGTAGTGACAGCGAAGCGGTGCCGATTGGGCGGCATATTCAATTAATGGCGACATGGGGCTTTGTGTTTTTTGGCATAGCGCAAGTGCTGTTCGGCACCATGCGTGCCAACGGTTATGTGATTTGGCCGCTGATCGTTATGGTGATTTCGATGTATCCGGTGCGTCTTGGCTTTGCGTTCGGGCTTTATCCCCTACTCGGCACCGATGCGCTTTGGCTATCGTTTCCAGCAGGCATGGTAGCGACCGCTGTGATGGGGGCGGGACTATATCTGTACGGCGGCTGGCGCAAAGGCAAACACTTGGCCGCAGAGGAAGCCGCGCAAAGGTCTGAGGAGTTTCGCGCGCATACCGGCACCAGTGCATCGTTTCGTGATATCTTACCGACCACGGTGTGGAAACTGTCCCCTATACGCCGTATCACAAGGTTGCATCGTCGACTACAAAAACGCCTGCAAAAACACCGTATGAGAAGAAAGCATAAACGCTCATCGCGTGGTTTATAGATAGTAAATTCAATTGGTTTAAGCTCAAGTGTTTTAAAATCAATGACTGAGTAAAAAATCTACCGCCGCCGCTGCATGAATAGCGGTGGTATCAAATACTACTATTGGGCTGTCTGCTTGCTGAATAAGCAGTCCAATTTCGGTACAACCTAAAATGACGCCTTCTGCACCTTTATTGGCTAAGTCTTTAATCACTTGGCTATAATACTGGCGTGAGCTATCAAGAAACTGCCCTTGGCACAGCTCATCATAGATAATCCGATGCACCTCTGCCCGTGCATCATTTTCTGGTATCAAAACTTGCAAACCAGCGTCAATAAGGCGCTGCTTATAAAATTCCTGAGTCATGGTGAACTGCGTACCCAAGAGCGCAATCTTAGTCAAACCTTGTGCTTGAATAGCTTTAGCTGTGGCATCTGCAATATGAATAATCGGCAGATTGGTCACAGCTTGGACGTCATCGACGACTTTATGCATGGTGTTAGTGGCAATTAATAAGCCTTGCGCGCCAGCTGCTTGCAGACGTTTGCCACTATTGGCTAATATCGCGCCCATCTCATCCCACGCGCCTTGTGCTTGCAGCTCGCCAATCGGTGCAAAGTCGACGCTATGAATCAGCAAATCCGCTGAATGCAGGTTACCCAACTCAGCCTTGATGCCTTCATTTATTAGGCGATAATAGCTTTCGGTACTCTCCCAGCTCATCCCACCGATGATACCTAATGTTCGCTGCTCTTTAGCTGCCATTTCATTGTCCCATTTATTTTTTAATCTTATTTAGCGTAGCAAAACCAAACCTCTTTAGTCTGCTGTTTTTCGAATATTATTCTTTTTAAAAACAGCAGAGTCGTCGTTAAGATATAACGAATCTTATTATTTATAATAACCATTTTACCTCGCCCCCATCACGCGATATCATAGTCGCTGACAAGCACTAGCAATGCTACACTTCATCCTTTCTCATCGCAACACATCACGTTTACAATACTATTTAAGCGTGGCTCTCATCATGCAGGACAACAGAACGTTATGGCAAAATTCCCGACCGTCAGAATACGCACGCGGCGCAAATACTATCGGCTGATTTTCACCTTTTTAATGGCGCTAATGATGTCGACAATTATCTCGACGGCGTTGCTACTGATTAACGTAGGATTTGTCGAAGGTTTCTTTACTACGCTGTTTCATTCATGGAAGTATGCCTTTATGGTTGCTTGGCCGAGCGCTTATATTTGTGCCTACTTAATCCAAGAGCACCTGCTAAGCCGCATTGAATTTTATTAAAGCCTTTATAAAGGTTAGTAAGTTATAAAAGATGCTAAGTTATAAACTTTAGTACATTATGCCAGCGTAAAAACAGCTAAGATAAGCGACAAACTGTTGTTAATCAGAGGCGACTATGAGCCAAGCACGGCGTACTATCGAGCAGTTACTACATCAAGGTCTTCTTCCTCTTAAAAATACCGAGGCGGCAGCAACACACCTAGAAGTCTATCCAAGCAAACGCACGTGGCTGATGTTTTTTGATAAAGCGCTGCTGATTATTGGCGCGGTGGCGCTGGTATTATCCCTTGTATTCTTTATCGCCTATAACTGGCAGAACATTGGCAAGATGGGTAAATTTGCGTTGGTTGAAGGGGCGCTGGTGATTACCATCGCGCTTTACGTAGCACTGTCTTTTAGGCAACTTAGACAACGGTTTCAGCTGATTCGGCAGTTATTATTGCTCATTGCTAGCATTATTACCGGTAGCTTATTGGCGCTATTTGGGCAAGTTTATCAAACGGGCGCTGATACCTGGCAGCTGTTTTTTGGCTGGGCGCTATTGATTACGCCTTGGGTTATGATTGCACGTTTCTCTGCGCTTTGGCTGCTGTGGTTAGGCTTAATCAATGCCTGCTTGCTACTCTATTTGGATGTCGCAAATCTGCAATTTATCAACCATCGCCTGCAAAACGTCTCTCAAGTAGCCATCCTTGCGCTATTTAATTTTATTGCCTTTTATAGTTGGCTTATTAGCTGCGACAATAAAAAACCTTACATTGCTAGCAAGTTTTTCAATCGTATTAATTCTAAAAAGTCCACCGCTGATATAACCGATAATGACCTTAAACATCCTCTAAGTAGCTCTAAAACAAACAGCTCACCAACCAAATCCAGCTTGCACTGGAGCACTTATGTCGTCGGTCTATTAAGTACGTTTTTTATGACGTATCTGGCGATTGTCACAGTCTTTGATAATGGCAATATCTGGGCAACGCTTATCGCTATCATAGTATGGTTAGGTTGGTGCGGCTTTATGCTTTGGCAGTTTTATCAGCGCCGTCTTGATTTACTGATGCTGACCTATTTGTCGTTTTCTATCATTACTGTGGTGATGTTTTGGGTCGGTAAATGGCTGTTGGATGGTTTTGACGCGGGTGGGTTTTTGATATTAGCCTTGCTACTTATTGGCATGAGCTCGTCGGCAGTTATGTGGCTACGCAAAGTTGCCCGTATCAAGAACGATGACACTGCTCCTCATACTGTAATCAAGGGGAACAGTGATGAACAATGAGATGAATAATAATATCAACCATAACGAACAAAATCGTGACCTTTTGCTATTACAACAGCAGGGACTCATCGACGTGCAAAACGTCAATTATAAGCTTTTGAATAATGCAGCATCTGAAGCGCGCAGCCCGTGGTTTATCAGCTTACTTTTTGGTATGAGTGGTATTTTAGCCAGTCTGTTTTTTATAGGGTTTTTAACCTTGTTATTAGATAACACCGGTTTGCTAGATAGTACGCTAGCGGTATTTATTATTGGCGCTATATTAAGCGTTATTGGTGGATTCTTATTTTATAACGCGCGCAGTCGCCATAGCCCTTTTTGGAATAGCTTAGCCTTTGCGATTACGCTAGCAGGTCAAGGTTATATTGCCTATGCTTTACTGGCGAGTGAGATAGCAGAACCACTCAATATAATGCTATTGCTCCTTATGCAACTGTTGATGACTGTTGCTATACCCAATTTCATCTATCGTTTATTGAGCGCAACCTTAGCCTTAAGCTGCCTGTTTTACTTATTAAATTATTATCACTTATCTGAAATAAGCTTAGGATTATTGGCATTAATCACTAGCGTGACTCATTTACAACGCTATAGGCTAGCTGCTTTTATCCCACACAAATGGCGAATGAACGCTCTAGAAATTACCAATGCTATTGGCTATGCGAGCGCCTATGTTTTGCTCAGTGTTTCCGTCTATTTTATCGCTGCTGAATATGGCAATAGCTTTGATAGCCTTGATAGTTACGGTGAAGCCTTTAGCTATAACTACTACCTGGCCCAAGGGCTATTAACGCTTGCCAGCCTTTATGCTGCTTATCTCATTTTAAAGCGCTATCAGATCAAATTATTATCAGCAGCGGGACTGCTCATTAGCGCTGCGATTGTCCTACTTGGGATAATGTCTATTTATGTCTCAGGCTTATTGGCCACCAGTTTGATTATCATTATCGCCACTGCCAATAGCCAACGCGTGCTGTTAGGACTGGGCATTATTGCCTTGGTCGGTTATATATTTTGGTATTACTATCAGCTCGATACTTCTTTATTGGTCAAATCCGCCTCTATGCTGGTCATCGGTATCGCGCTATTACTGCTGCGTTGGCTACTTATCAAAGGCTATTTTGCGCATATAAAACCGAGTGCTAACGACAATCAGGAGCGGCTGTAATGAATAATAAAATTTTGACCAAACGCTTAATTAAGGAAGCATCAAAGACCCATTGGCTACAAAAACCGGCAGTCACGATTATTATTGCCCTCCTTGGATTGGCGCTCGTATTGGTGGTGATGACGAGGAATATCGCAAAGTATGAAAACCATCTTGCGACTGGCGATACTGTCTTATTAGCGCTTGCACCCGTTGATCCACGCGGCTTTATGCAAGGCGACTATATGACGCTTAGCTATGCGCTAGAGCGTGACGTATTTGCCGCCTTAAATAGAGACCCCGGTAGCTATCCTACTAATGAAGATGGCTATGTCATTGTTGCCTTAGATAACAATAAAGTCGCACAGTTTGTGCGCTTAGCGGCTAATCAGCCTAAGGGTTTAGCCTCTAATGAGATGGCGATTCACTATCGTATCCGTAATGGCGCAATGCAGCTTGCGACCAATGCTTTTTTCTTCCAAGAAGGTCATGGCGAAGCGTTTGAGGCGGCAGAATATGGGCTATTTCGGGTTAATGATAAAGGGGAGCCGCTACTGACCAATTTGGTAGATGACGATTTTGCAGTGATTAGTCCAAAAAATGATTAGTTTAAAGCAGCCCAATACAGCGCAAACTGCTAATAACTCAAAATCAATGCTGCTATAAATACTACCGATTATCTCACTAAAACCTTTATAACTGTCAATCGCTGACAACCCTGCTTTACCAAAGTGATATTGCGATAAGTAAGCGGGGTTTGTTACTGTTGATGGCTGCAAATTCACTAGCTCGTTAAAAATATTTAAAAAAACTTAAAAATTAAAAAAGGATTTATCATGCGTAGTGCAACTTATAACGAATTTGGTAAACCAACTGAAGTGTTAAGCCTCGGTGACCGCCCTATCCCAGAGCCCAAGGCCAATGAAGTGCGTGTCAAAACCATTCTCGCCTCCATTCATAACCACGACCTACTCACCATTCGTGGTCAGTATGGCTTTAAACCTGAAATGCCGGCCATTGGCGGTAGTGAAGCGCTCGGTATTATTGACGCCGTTGGTAGTGACGTTAAGGACTTAAAAGTCGGACAGCGCGTGGCTGCTGCCAGTGTGCAAGCAACGTGGGCAGAGTACTTTGTCGCATCAGCCGATATGGTATTTGCTGTCCCTGATAGCTTAAAAGATGAAATGGCTGCGCAGCTTATCGCTATGCCGCTCAGTGCTTTAATGCTGCTGGAATTCTTAGAAGTAGAAAGCGGTCAATGGGTTATTCATAATGCCGCCAATGGTGCTGTTGGTAAATCACTTGCGATGTTGGCTGCCGCGCGCGGCGTTAATACCATTAACCTCGTACGCAGTAGCGATGCGATTAAAGAGTTAGACGCCCTTGGTATCAAAAACAACATCAATGTCGAAGATGACGATTGGAAAGAGCAAGTCCGACAAATCATCAGCGATGATAGCATCAGCGCAGCGGTCGACTCTGTCGGCGGAGAAGCAAGCGGTGACTTATTAGCGCTGCTCGGTCATGGTGGCACTTTGGCATCTTTTGGCATCATGTCAGGTCAGCCAATGGTGCTTAATCCGACGCATCTAATCTTTAAACAAGCCATCGTAAAAGGCTTTTGGGGCAGTAAAATTAGCCAAGAGATGAGTGTCGAAAATAAACAGCGCTTAATCGATGAGCTTATCGAACGGGCAACCAGTGATAAATTGCATTTGCCTGTCGAAGCTGTGTTTGACTTAGCTGATATCACCAAAGCTGTCGATGGCAAATTGCAGTCAGGCAAAAAAGGTAAGGTATTGCTAAAACCTTAACCTATCATTCATTTATCATTTAGCTAGCTTTCGTTTTATTCTTCCTTTTATTGAGATAATGGCAGCGTTCTTTCTAATAAGAACGCTGCCATTTTTTATGGCTTATTTTGCCGTTATAACTCTGCACCTTCTTCAGCTTGCACCTTTTTATAATATTTTACCGTTCTAAACAGCGGGCAACGTTCATTTACCAAAGTCAGGTTGCGGGTATCAAGCCCTACTTGTTAAGGTTGATGAGTGATTAATCATCATCGTTTCAAAATGAACAATTAACGATATTTATCTAACAATAAAAAAGGATATAAAGATGCGCAGCGCAACCTATAACGAATTTGGCAAACCGTCAGAGGTACTAACCATCACTGACAGCCCGATGCCAGAGCCAAAGGACAACGAAGTCCGTATCAAGACTATTCTATCTTCCATCCATAACCACGACCTCATCACTATTCAAGGCCAATATGGCACCAAGCCAAAACTGCCCGCACTCGCTGGCAGCGAAGCCGTGGGTACTATTGATGCTATCGGCGCTGGCGTCAAAGGTATGGAAGCGGGTCAGCGTGTGGTGGTCACCGGTGTCGAAGGCACGTGGGCCGAGTACTTCACCGCCCCTGCTAGCAGCGTCATCCCGATACCGGATGCCATCGATGATGAAATGGCCGCGCAGCTTATCGCCATGCCGATGAGCGCCTTGATGCTCATTGAGTTTTTAGAACTAGAAAAAGGTCAATGGGTCATCCAAAACGCCGCCAATGGCGCAGTTGGCGAATCGCTTGCGATGTTGGCTGCTGAGCGCGGCATCAATACCATCAACGTCGTGCGCAGTAAAGAGTCAGCAAACGAGCTGACCGAAATTGGTATCACCGAAAACAATGTCGTGAGCGATGATGACGACTGGAAAGATCAAGTCCGTCAAATTATCGGTGATGCAAAAATAAGCGGCGCAGTCGACTCTGTCGGCGGTCAATCTGGCGGTGATTTACTAAGCTTGCTCGGTCATGGCGGTATCATGGCAGCGGTGGGTGCGATGTCTGGTCAGCCACTCGCGCTCAATCCGACTCATCTCATCTTTAAGCAAGCGACCCTCAAAGGGTTTTGGGGCGGTGCATTGATGCAAAAGATGGATGCTGATAATAAAAGCCGTTTGATAAAAGAGCTTATCGAGCGCGCTGCCAGTGGTAAATTAAAGCTACCAACAGGCGGCATCTATACGCTGGATAATATTAAAGAAGCGGTATCTGGCAAGGTGCAATCTGGCAAAAAAGGCAAAGTATTGTTAAAACCTTAATATCGTTCGTTATAAATCCACTCAAATAAAAGAGCAATACAAGAGGATTCAGACAATGTCTAATAACAAAACCTTTAAAGCCTTAGTCGTCGAAGAAACCAGCGACGGTACGTTCGATAAAAGCATCCAAACGCGTAACGTCAGTGACTTGCCTAAAAATGATTTATTAATCGAAGTGCATTACTCATCGTTAAATTTTAAAGATGCGATGTCAGCCTCGGGCAATAAAAGAATCACCAAAAACTACCCGCACACTCCTGGCATTGATGCCGCAGGCGTGGTGGTAAGCGACAAGTCTGGCACGTTTTCTGAAGGCCAAGAAGTCGTGGTCTTTGGCTATGATTTGGGCATGGATACCGATGGCGGTCTCAGTCAGATGATATCTATCCCTGCTGATTGGGCGGTCGAATGTCCGTCTTCTTTAACGCTAAAAGAAGCGATGATTTATGGGACTGGCGGCTTAACCGCAGCCTTAAGCGTGCAAAAGTTAGAGAAAATGGGCGCAAGACCTGAAGACGGTCCAGTCGCGGTCACGGGTGCAACGGGCGGCGTCGGTAGTATCAGCATCGCAATTTTAAGTCAGCTTGGCTATGAGGTTATCGCCTTCTCTGGCAAACCTGAGCAAAGCGACTATTTAAAAGAACTTGGTGCAAGCGAAATACGTCATCGCGATACCATCAATGATATCGGCAATAAACCTATTGGTCGTGAACTATGGGCAAATGCGATCGATACCATTGGTGGTGATTACTTAGCAAACTTACTCAAACAAACCAAAGCTGGCGGCGCAGTCACTAGTTGTGGCTTGGCGGGCGGCTCTGAGTTTTCGATGACGGTCATGCCTTTTATCACCAGAGCAGTTTCCCTACTCGGTATCGATTCAGTCTATATTCCACTGGCGGATAAAAAGGCTATCTGGGAGCGCGTTTCAACCGATATGAAGTTGCCTAATTTAGAGAGTTACTGCGAAGAGATTACGTTAGAGCAGACACCTGAGTACTTAGATCGCTTTATGGCGAGCAAGACGGTTGGGCGTTATGTGGTGAATGTGCGGGGTTAGATTTTAGAGCAGTTAACGTTGATAAAAAGGCAACACTCTTTTTAGCGTGCTGCTTTTTTGATATGTTATAAGCATTACAATTATTATTATAAATAAAAATATAACCACTAGAATAGGAGTTGAGGTAATAGACATTAATCTATACTATTGAGTACATTTGTGATACTTATAAAATAGTTTTCATTAGTGCGTAAACATTAATAATATTAACTTAGTAAAAATAGTGATTCAGCGTTATCAAATAGATTCTAAATAAGAAGAGAGAATGATGTTCGGACAAATAAAAAAAGTGCCTCTAAGAGATATTTGGCCACACGAAGCATTAGACTTCACGCCTTGGTTAGCCAGAAATATTAACGTCTTAGGAGATGCTATAGGTTTAGAGTTAGAATTAATCCAAGAAGAAGCAAGTGTTGGTGACTTTTCACTAGATATATTAGCTAAAGATTTAGGTTCTGCTGAACATGTAATTATAGAAAATCAATTTTCTCAAACAGATCACGATCATTTAGGGAAGTTGCTGACCTACGCTGCTGGATTCGAAGCTTCATCTGTAATATGGGTTGCTGAAAGTATAAGAGAGGAACATCGTCAAGCTCTAGAGTGGCTAAATAATAGAACAGATACCGAAACTCAGTTTTTTGCCGTAGTAGTTGAAGTAATTCGAATTGATGATTCTAAACCAGCATTTAACCTAAAACCTGTAGTTTTTCCAAATGAATGGCATAAAAGTAAATCTAGAAGCAAAGTATCACAGCAAGTAAGTGCAAAAGGCGAAAGATATAGGTCTTATTTCCAAAATCTAATCGATAAGTTAAGAGAAAACCATCGATTCACTTCTGCACGTGCAGGACAGCCTCAAAACTGGTATGCATTTGCATCTGGAATAACTGGAATAAATTACGGAGCTAATTTTTGCCAAGGTGATAAAGTTCGTACCGAACTCTACATTGATTTTGGCGATGCCGAAGAAAATGAAGCATGTTTAAACTATTTATTAGAAAGTAGACAACAGATTGAAGAAGAGTACGGAGATACACTATCTTGGGAGCCTATTGACGGAAAAAGAGCGGCTCGAATCGCTGTATATAGACCTGGTTCTATATTCATGGAAAATGAATTACTGTCAATAAATGAATGGCATATAAACAATCTATTAAAATTCAAAAAAGTTTTTTCAAATAGATTATTGAGGTACCTTCGTTGATATAGACTTAAAGATACCGAAATAAAAAACACCCAACCAAGTTGAGTGTTTTTTTATTTCAGCTAAAGACTAAATAGAGACTATTCCCACTCAATCGTCGCTGGTGGCTTGCTTGATACATCATAAGTCACGCGTGAAACTTCAGCGATTTCATTCATGATGCGGTTCGATACCGTCTCAATCAAATCATACGGCAGATGGGCAAAGCGCGCGGTCATAAAGTCTACAGTCTCAACCGCACGTAACGCAATCACCCACGCATAGCGGCGACCATCACCGACCACGCCGACCGATTTGATTGGTTGGAATACCGCAAATGCTTGCGCAGTCTTGTCATACCAGCCCGACTTTTCTAACTCTGCCATAAAGATTGCATCGGCTTGACGTAAGATATCGGCGTATTCTTTTTTCACTTCACCCAAGATACGCACGCCCAAACCTGGACCTGGGAACGGATGACGATAAATCATTTTTGCTGGTAATCCAAGTGTGATACCAAGTTTACGGACTTCATCTTTGAACAAATCGCGTAATGGCTCGACCAACTCAAACGCCAAATCATCTGGCAAACCGCCGACGTTGTGATGGCTCTTAATCACGTGTGCCTTGCCTTGATGCGACTTGGCTGATTCGATGACATCAGGATAAATCGTACCTTGTGCCAAGAACTCAATGACTTTACCATCGCTTTGCTCGCTGATTTCACGCGCACTATTGGCAAAGACATCAATAAAGGTTTTACCGATGATTTTACGCTTGGCTTCTGGATCCGACTCGCCTGCTAAGGCGTTTAAGAATAAATCTTCGGCATCAACACGGATGACTTTTACACCCATGTTTTCAGCAAAGATTTGCATCACTTGATCGCCTTCGTGCAGACGTAGCAGACCATTATCAACGAACACACACGTTAGCTGATCACCAATCGCTTTATGCAATAGCGCGGCAACCACTGAGCTATCAACGCCGCCTGACAGACCAAGCAATACTTGCTTGTCACCGATTTGCTCTTTTAACTGTGCCACGCGCATATCGACGATATTGTCTGGCGTCCAATCACCCGCACAATCGCAAATTTGATGTACGAAACGACCCAATAACGCTTGACCTTGTAGAGTGTGCGTCACTTCAGGATGGAACTGTAGACCATAGTACTGTTTGGCATCATCGGCCATAATCGCAATCGGACAGCTTGGCGTACTGGCGATAATATCGAAACCTTGTGGCGCTTCGATGACCTTATCGCCATGACTCATCCACACATCTAGCTTGGCAGTGTTGCTGTCCGTCACGCTATCTTCAATACCATCAGTGAGCTGCGACTGACCATTAACTTCAATCGTCGCTGCGCCAAACTCATGGATATCACTGGCATGAACCTGCCCGCCGAAGCGATCCGCCATCGCCTGCATACCGTAGCAAATGCCCAGTACTGGTACACCAAGCTCAAATACCGCATCGTTGATACGTGGGCTGTTTTCAGCATGCACGCTCTCAGGACCACCCGATAGGATGACACCTTTGGCACCAAAATCCGTGATACGCTGAGTGTCGATGTCGTAAGGGAACATCTCACAGAAAACGCCAGAATCGCGCACACGGCGAGCGATTAGTTGGCTGTACTGCGAGCCAAAATCGAGAATGAGGATACGGTCTTGCTTGATAGTAGGTAATGCAGGAGTGGCAGCGGCAGTGGTCATAAATCGATGTCCATCAAGAAAAATTAGTGCCCTATTTTAACAAGTTTGCGCCCATTAATGGCTATTAGATGGTTAATTATTCACGTTTTTTGCGAGTTATTGAGGGTTATGAATATTTATTGATAGCGAATACTGATATTAAGGATTATCTGAATGTTATAAAGATAAGAGTCAAAAGAGAAAGGTAGCAATTTTAAGAGTTAATAAAAGACATAACGAGAGTTTGTTAATTCATCAGAATGCAACAATCATGCTTACCGTATGAATTTTTATTATACAAATGACGAGTTTGTATAAATTTTTCGTTTATATTGTGCTATGCTCAGAGAATAAGCAATTTGGCTTTAACACGATAGATTTAGCAGGGTTGGTTCAAGCTAATTATCAGTCGTTCAGCTATCGTTAAATTGCTCCCGATTATGAAAGCCAGACCTAAATCTCACCCTAATAAAAGTGATAGTCGGTTTAAAATAATTTGGATACAGGGAGGACGAGTGAGATAACTACAGGATAGTAGACTGCGCGCACCTGACCTGTGTCCGATTTATATAAGTTTGACTATATAATAAATTGACAGGTATGTCCCTATGAGCAAAATCAAATCCCTTATTGGTAAAAAACCCACCTCTACCGCAGCGACTATTAATGACGCTGACAGCATCATTTTAGATACCCCTGCAAAAGATAACATCCTTACCGATGCATCCAATAGCATGTCCGGCAATACCCCTATTGAGCAGACGCGCTGGAACGGTTGGGGCAATGTTAGTATCAATAAAACAGTCTCGCCGCATGGTGCAAAATTAATAAAATCACATATCGGTAAAACCAAAAAACTGTCCTCTGTGAGCTTACAACAGGTACTCAAAACCGTACCAAAATCACGCCTGCCTGCTGCGCTCACTGACCTTAATATCGTCGCAACCGATAAAGAGGTCCGACTCCGACACGCGCGCGGTCAAAGCTTCCCTGATTGGATAGCGATGCATGGCGGCGACTTTGAAGTATTTCCTGATGGCGTCGCCTTCCCAGAGTCGACCGCTGATGTCGAGATTTTATTAACACTAGCCAGTGAGCATGACTTAATTGTCATTCCGTTTGGTGGCGGCACCTCCGTGGTCGGTCATATCAACCCACAAAAGGGCTCACGTCCAGTCCTTACCATCGCCATGAGTAAGATGGATCAGCTGCTTGACTTAGATACCGAGAGCCAAATTGCAACCTTTGGCGCGGGTACACAAGGGCCAGCTGTCGAAGCACAATTGGACGCACAGGGTTACCGCTTAGGGCATTATCCGCAGTCTTGGGAGCTATCAACGCTTGGCGGTTGGATTGCCGCGCGCTCTAGTGGTCAGCAGTCATTGGGCTACGGGCGTATCGAGCAGATGTTTGCGGGCGGTACGTTGGTCACCCCGCAAGGCGTATTAAACATTGCTGATATTCCGGCGTCATCAGCAGGTCCTGATTTGCGCGAGATGATGATGGGCACCGAAGGTCGTGCTGGTATTTTTACCGAAGTCAAAATGCGCGTACAGCCGCAGCCTGAGGAAGAACTGTTTAAAGTGGCTTTCCTACCCAATTGGGAAGCTGGTAAAGAAGTACTTAGACAAGCTGTGCAAAAAAATGTTCGCTTATCCATGCTACGTTTAAGTAATGCTGTCGAAACTGATGCGCATCTACATTTAGGCACGTCACCGAGCCAGTTTTTAGCCATTAGCACTTATCTAAAGGCGCGCGGGCTGAGCTCAGATAAGGTTATGCTCACTTACGGCGTATCAGGCGATAAGGCGCAGAATAAATTGGCGCTGATGCAGTTTAATAAGCTATTGAAGCAGCATGGTAGTGTCACTGGCAAAATCACCGATATTATGGGTAGCGTGTGGGCGCATGGACGCTTTAAATTCCCTTACTTGCGTGGCACCTTATGGGACAAAGGCATCATGGTCGATACCTTTGAGACGGCAACCAACTGGAACAACATCGACGAGCAGATGCAGCAGATGCAAGAAGCGGTGAGAACCTCTTTAACAGATGAAGGCGAGGAGGTCATGGCCTTTACCCATATCTCACACGTCTATAAACAAGGTGCCAGCCTTTATACCACCTATTTCTTTAGAGCAGCTAAAGACCACGCCACAACCTTAAAACGCTGGCAAAAAATCAAACAGGCGGCCAGTTTAAGTTTGGCCAATGGTACAGCCACGATATCGCATCAGCATGGCGTTGGCCGTGATCATGCGCCTTATCTAGCTGCTGAAAAAGGGAAGCTCGGCATTCAAGTGACTCATGATATGCTCAAAAGCCTAGACCCTGAACAGCGTATGAATCCGGGCGTTTTAATCGAAGATTAAAAGGTGGCCTTAGCGCCATTAATTAACTTACGCATTTTATGTCATTGATTCTTTTAAATGTCATGTGAGATAGACCGTTTATGAACCCTACTAAGCAACATCAGCAACGTCAGCAAGCACTAGCGCCTTTATCTCATCGCTCGTCTCAAGTGGAACCGTGGGATATGCTGATTATTGGTGGCGGCATTACGGGTGCTGGGATTGCGCGCGAAGCGGCACGGCGCGGCTTGGCAGTATTATTAATTGAGCAAAAAGACTTTGCTTGGGGTACATCTAGCCGCTCTAGTAAAATGGTACATGGCGGATTGCGCTATATTGCTTCAGGGGATTATAAAACCACCTTGCTTAGCGTGCGTGAGCGTGAACGTATGCTCAGTGAAGCGAGTGGCCTTGTGAATGAGATGCACTATGTTATGCCGCATTATAAAGGCAAGTTTCCACCGCCATGGATATTCAATACCTTGCTACGAGTCTACGATAGGCTTGCGGGCAAGCGTTATTTTACCTACTTTAAAAGAGAGGCTTTTTTAAGCCTAAATCCGCTTATCAAGCAAGATAAGTTTTTGGGAGCCAGTCAATTTAGCGATGCGGTGACCGACGACTCGCGGCTGGTGATGCGCGTACTTGATGAGGCAATTAACGACGGCGCGCAGGCGATTAACTACCTAAAAGCAGAATCGTTGATTACCAATGAGCAAGGATTGGTGGTAGGCGCAACACTAAAAGATACCTCTTCTGAAGACAATGCTCATAGTAATGCTCAAAACAATGTTCAAAGTTACGATGTTTACGCCAAAGTAGTGGTCAGTGCCACAGGCGCTTGGGCGGATACCTTACGTATGCAGGCCAGTAAGCAAACCGAACAAAGTTTTCATAAGCAAATTCGTCCGTCACGTGGCAGTCACTTGGTCGTGAGCAAAGAGCGTTTGCCAATTAAGCAAGCCTATACCTTTTTGCATCCTGTCGATAAAAGAGCGGTATTTGTCTTCCCATGGGAAAACCGTACCGTCCTTGGTACTACCGATTTGGATCATCCGCCTTTGGATGATAGTGAAGTTGGTATCACGAATGAAGAGGTCGATTATTTATTAACTGCAACCAACACGCTGTTTAACGATGCTCATCTAAACCGAGAGGATGTCATTAGTACGTGGGCAGGCGTGCGACCGCTGATTTCAGAAGGCAGCGATGGCAAGCGCGTGAGCCCAAGCAAAGAAAAACGCGACCATAGCGTGTGGCTCGATAATAATCTGGTAACCGTCAGCGGTGGCAAGCTAACGACCTTTCGTCTAATCGCCCTTGATGTGCTAAAGATTTGCCAACAGGTACTGGCATTTAATGAGGTTGACACCAAAAATCTTGGCTCATTTAACACTGAAGTCTTTAGTAATCAGCCGCCAACCAATCCCAAGTTTTCAACCCTAACGCCACCCTTGCAGCAACGCTTGCAAGGGTTTTACGGCTTACAGCTTGATACTCTCCTAGAGCTAGCGCATGACGAAGATTTGGCTTATATCACCGACAGCAACACCATTTGGGCAGAGATTCGTTTTGCCGCGCGCCATGAGCAGGTTATTCATTTAGATGATTTATTACTGCGACGTACACGCTTGGGTTTAATCCTACCGCATGGCGCAATGACGCCGCTTATCAGCACAAGACTAAAGCAAATATGTCAGCAAGAGCTCGGCTGGGATGAGCAAAAATGGCAACAAGAAGTTGCTCGCTATCAGGACTTGTGGCAGCGCTACTACCATTTGCCTGCGGCTTGAGGTTTTCGACTTAAGGTTTTTATGATTATCCCCACATAGTTAAGGACGACTATGACCACTACCTTTAATGCACCTATTTATTTCTTAGCCATTGATAATGGTACGCAAAGTGTCAGAGCGCTTATCTTTGATCAGTTTGGCACTGAGATAGCCAAAGCTCGCGTCCCTATTGAACCCTATTTTTCTACTCAGCCCAATTTTGCCGAGCAACATGCCGATTATTATTGGCAAAAGCTAAGCGAGGCTTGTCAGCAACTGTGGCACACCAGCGCTATCACGCCCGCCCAAATCGCAGGCGTCAGTCTCGCCACCCAGCGCTATACCATGATTTGCCTCGATAAAAACAAGCAGCCACTGCGCCCTGCTATTGTATGGATGGATTTGCGTCGCGGCGAACCCAACGATATTGGTTTGCTAAGCCCATTAACTAAAATTATCGGTATGGGCGAACTGGTAAAAGAGGCACAGCAAAAAGCCCGCTGTAATTGGCTTGCACACCATGAGCCAGAGATGTGGGCAAAGACCGCTCATTACGTCAATCTATCTGCTTACCTGACCTATCAGCTCACAGGAGAATTAGCCGATTCCAATGGTCACGCCCTAGGCTATCTGCCTTATGACTATAAGGCGCAAACATGGCTAAAACCCAAAGATTTAAAGTGGCGCTTATTCAGCTGTCGACCTGAGCAAATGCCTAAGATTGTACCACCAGGTCAGCCACTTGGTCATATCAGCGCAAAAGCGGCTAAAGCCACGGGGATTTTAGAAGGTACGCCGATGATTGCCGCCGCTAGTGATAAAGCTTGCGAAGCTTTAGGCTCTGCCGGTCTGGCAGCCGACACTGCCTGTTTAAGCTTTGGCACTACTGCGACTATTAACACCACCTCGAGCAATTACGTCGAAATCCTTAAGCATATGCCCGCCTACACTGCTGCTGCGCCAAACTACTACAATCATGAGTATATGATTTATCGCGGCTTTTGGATGGTTAGCTGGTTTAAAGAGCAATTTGCTCACTATGAAGAGCAGCTAGCAAAGACGCAAGGCATCGATACCGAAAAGCTCCTCGATCAGGCAGTCAAAGATATTCCGGCCGGTTGTATGGGGCTGATGATGCAGCCGTATTGGTCACCCGGCGTCCGTCATCCGGGACTTGAGGGCAAAGGCGCGCTCATTGGTTTTGGCGATGTGCACACGCGGGCGCATGTTTATCGCGCTATCTTAGAGGGGCTCGCTTACGAGCTAAAACTGGGCTTTGATACCATTGAAAAGCGCACAGGAAAAACCATTAAACACCTGCGTGTCTCTGGTGGCGGCTCCCAAAGTGACTCAGCGATGCAGCTTACCGCTGATATCTTTGGTATGCCCGCTTATCGCCCCCACACTTATGAGGCTTCAGGATTAGGCGCTGCCATCAACTGCGCAGTTGGACTTGGTATCTATTCTAATCACGCAACTGCAAGTGAGGCAATGACCCATTTAGGCGATGAATTCTTGCCTATTGAGGCCAATGTTCAACTCTACAAGCGTCTCTATAATGAGGTTTATCTAAAAATGTATGAGCGCCTAAAACCTTTATATCAAAGCATTCAAGATATTACCGGTTATCCTGCAAAGTAGTCTGCGCTAGTTATTAGAAGTGTAAGCATATTAGGAATGGTTTAAAGGGGTTATTATTTTGGCTTATAAAGTGTGGGATCTGATTCTGCCATTTGCTATTATCTGCCAGTCTAGGCGAGCCGCTACTGTCAGGGCTAAAACACGCTTCAAGGCGACGATTATATTATTACGAACCTCAAATAAACTCAAATGGCTCACCATTATTTTGCATAGATGACAGCTTTTGAATAGCTTCAATCAACTTCGCCTCATTCTCAGTAATTATCTTTTTAAAGGCTTGATAACTTGTGACCTGTTGCGGGATAGCTAGCTTAAACTTGTGAATATTACCACCGAAGCCATTAAGTAAACCCATATTCAAAGCCAAATTATCGCCCACTGTAGGGGCGATATAACCTCCAACATCTGCTCGATATAGAAACAAATAAGAAAGAACTTGGTTTAAGTCATCGCGGTTTATTTCATTGTCTTTCATGCGTTTGTATTTAGCGTCCAGAATAATACGATTGCCTTTCACGAAGTCAGGAAACCGTCGCACGTTATTGCCCGAAAGCTTTTGTGCATACACTTCGATACCGCCTTTTCGATTATTATTTATCGGATGCTTATAACCGATAGGGTGTAGAAGCGTATTCAGATACTCCTCCCACAACCAAGCCCCATCAAACAGGATGCCGTGTGCTTTGGCGTCATTTTTGGCATATTTAAGACCTTCATGCCGTAGGATTTGTAGGCAGGTTTTTTGTAATCCAGTATATTCAGTAAAGTAAGGATGGACGAAAGGCTTGCGGTTGGCATTGATGACGGTGTGTCTATCTCTTGCATGATATAACGGGGTATGCTGGGCAATCAGATTAACAAAATCTAAGGTTTCGCTATCGCTGTGCAGTATGTCTCGCAAGTTTGGTTTTTGTTTGATAAGTTCAATAGTATGACGGATAAGCTGAGTTATCGAATTATCAAAACTGTGCTCTCGTAAACGGTAGGCAACGTTACCTCGAAACGGTAAGTTTTGTTTCAGATGCGTCTTGATATCAATAGCACCTTGAAGATTGCTATCATTATAGGTTTTCTTTTGATACTCCTTGTACAAGCCTTGCGAAAGCGCTTTTTTAAGGAAATAAGGAAACAGGTACACCAAGAAATCAAACAAGTTAGTTTGGTTACGGCTGTGCTTTAAGTCAAACAGATTAAGGCACAATACCTTTTGTAGCATATAGTGCAAGAAATAATCTTCTTCACTGCCTTTCTCCTGATCCACTTGGTCACCATAAACAGCAGAGGCCTGAGCAAAACGAGATTGGATTTTTAGTTGCGTATCTTGTACGCCAATAAAACCCATGATATTACCCGTCCTTAAAACCGTTTTAGAGTTACTAAGAGTTAGTTCATAAATTGGGGCGTTTTCGATATCGTCCTCGTTATCTTTAAAACACTCAGGAAATATCAACAGCTCAGGATTTGCTTTTACCAGCTCGCCAATACTTTTATTAGCAAGTGATGATAAATCGGCTATGGCTTTATTAACGCTTGGCATATTAGAGTCTAAAGCCAATGAGGTATTATCTGTCGTTACTAGCATCAGTCTCAACCAAGTCATAGGCGTTTTTTAAGATAGCTAGCTGTTCATTAGCGTCAGGATATCCACGCAGATATTCAAATAATAGTGACTCTAAATGATACGTCCACAGCTTGTCGAAATCGCCGTCATAGTTAGCCAATTTCAAAAAGTAGGCAGGTCCGACGTGATAAGCAGCGCTTAACCCTTGTATATCTTCAATAGCACTATTTAAAGTGATTAAACGCTGTTTAGCTTCCTCAGCCCAATCGCCGATTTGATCTTCCCACATAGACAATCTATCTTCTGCTTTGATTTCTTTCCAAGCAAAACGACGGCGCATAGCAAAATCAAAAGACTCCACACTACGGTCAATGTCATTCATTGTACCGATGATATAGACGTTATCAGGTATATAGAAGCCGTCTTTGAACACATCTTCTTCGGTTTGTAGATTAGCGTATTGAGTGATGACTCTGCCACTCTCACCTCGATAGCCGGGGTCAATAGAGAAAAACAGCTCACCCAATACTTTGGAGATTTCGGCGCGGTTTATTTCATCGAGTATAAGGATGAATTTTTTATTCTTATCCTCCGTATTAGCCATTTGCAAATCGTAGTTTGCTTCGATGTATCCACATACGGGAATCAAATAGGGTTTCCAGTTCAGCGATTTACCTGTTTCAAAATAGGTCTGTATCAAAGATTTGGTTAAACTAATTTGTCTCTGTGTTTCGCTTGAGAGAACGGCTGTAATATTATCGCGTGAATTGACAATAACGCTAAATAGACTTTCTTGGCTAGGAGTTGCTAAATCTAGAGCGCTCTCGGATATATCATCTATAAATCTTTGATAGACCTCGTCAAAGTTGCTTAACTGTTGATTATTTTGATATTTAAAGGCTTCTTTACAGAACTTTTTAAAGCTACCGTCCCGCAGTTCAAAACCAACATCGCCTTCCTCGCTTTGAATGGGTCGTAAGCCTTCGACAAAATCAGTGTAATCGTATGAAGGATGAAACTGTATGAGCTTGTGCTCTGCTCCCCATGCTTCAGCCAGCGTTTTAGCTAAATAGGTTTTACCTGTTCCCGGCGCCCCAGTAAGTATAAGGTTTTTATTGGCAAGCAGTAGCTCGCTAATTTCTTGTAGTAAAGGATTGGTAATAGGCTGCTGAATCTTTTTCATACTCGATTGTTCAGTCATGGTTAACTCATTAGCAAGCTTAAAAACGTTTTTATAAGCCTCAAACAAATCGCCTTTTAGGTCATTGATGATGCTGTAGTAATCAACCAAAGACAGTTTCTGTTCATGATCTAACGCTATTATTCGACCAAATAAGTAATGCTCATCTTTGACAGGACTTTGGAAGTCGGCTTCATCCGTATTCAATGCAAAGCCTCTATCGGCAAGCTTGGTTATCTCGTCACTGTCTTTCAAAGCAATAAAAGCATCCATATAGGGCTTGATATACTCTATCGGGGTCTTTTCTTCTTTGAATCTGACATAAAGCGTATTAAAACCCAAACCATAACCAATTTTATGGTCTGACAAGTAGATATGATATTGAACTTCTGTTCCAGCCCCTTCATTAATAGCCCACTCTCTGTCTTCGCTATCATATTTAAACAGTAACTTTGAGTTAGTGATTCTTTGGTTGCCTGTCAGCTCTTTTCTCGCTATAAGAAAGTCTCTTTTTAAATCACCAACGTCTTTGTTTATAAGACTGACTAAACGACCAATGCTATCTATTTTTATAGCATTGGCATTGATATAGTCTAGTTCTTGCATTGCTTCAACTAACTCATCGCGTAGTGTCCATTCAAATAAGTTACCCGCTACCTTCTTACCAAGCATTGTAACTAACCAATAAGTTTTATCACCCTCTTCTGTAATTATTTCAAACTTATTTAAACGCTCTTGAACACCCCTACTAAAACCAGTAATAAACCCACTGAGTGAAAAAGGAGATGAATGATATTTTTCAGCTAAAAACTTACAGGTTGCTTTGTGTTCTGGCTCTAAGTAAAAGAGACTAAGCGCATATTTATAGTTATTAGTCATGAAATCATCGTCAGATAATATCTCTATCCAGTCTTGCTTAGTGACTTGTGGTGAGCTGTTATAGTCATTCTTTTTTACGACGATTTTCTGCACTGGAGTATCCTTTTAACGAGTTATAAGCTATGAATATGCGTGATTATAAAACGAGTGATTATTTATGGTTAATTTAAAGTAATTACTCACTTAACAGTAATTAAGATTGAACCCCACCAATAAGAGCCTCATAAATACGATTTAATCCCTCGCGCAGCAGTGCCTCAGGACACGCCACATTTAGGCGCATTTTAAGATGTCCCTCCGCGCCATATTTAACCCCCGCATTGAGCTCAACCTTCGCCTCTCTTAACTTATCATAGAGCTTCTGATTATCTTGGCCATAAGCCGAACAATCCAGCCAAATTAAACACGAGGCTTCTGGGCGCATAATCTTAATATCGGGCAAATGCTCCTCTAAAAAGGTAATGGTTAACTCTATATTGGCTTCGATATAAGTTAGTGCCTGCTCAAGCCATTCATCGCCCTCTTCATAAGCACTTTGCATCACGGTATAGGCAAATAAATTCAGCTCATACTCGTCATTTAACTGCTGTTGCTGACTGATTTTTTTTATTAACGCATCGTCTTTAGCAAATATCATCGAGCCTTTAATACCTGCTACGTTAAAGGTTTTGGTCATCGAGGTCAGGCTGACCACTTTATGCTCGTAGCCTTTTGCGAGGGTTAAAAGAGGCGTAAAAGTATAACCACTCAAGGTTAAGTCTTGATGAATCTCATCACTGACAATCGCCACGTCATGCGTTTTGCAAAGTGCCAGTAACGCTTCAAGCTCCTGCCTCGTCCATACGCGCCCGCCAGGATTGTGCGGATTACATAATAAATATAGCCTAACCTTATGCTCGATTATCTTGGCTTCGATATCAGCCAAATCTAACTGATATTTACCGTCGAATTCGTTTAACGCTGACATCACAAGCGCGCGACCATTTTGCTCAACCTTAGTCATAAAAGGCGTATAAATGGGGTCATTAACCAGTACTGCATCGCCTACTTCAGTAAATACGTTCATCATCAGCGCGAGGCTTGGCACGACGCCCGGCGAGAACAAGATATTTTCTTTATCTAGCTGTAAATTATAACGACTGCCATGCCAGCCAATAATCGCCTCGTACAATGCCTCAGTCGGCTTGGTATAGCCCAATATGCCATGCTGCGCGACTTGCTCAATCGCGTTTAAGATAGGCTGGGCGGCTTTAAAATCCATATCCGCCACCCATAGCGGAATCGTGTCATCGTTATAGTGCCATTTGACTGACCCCGTATCATGCCTATCGATTATCTCATCAAAATTGTATTGCACCATCAGTCTCCTAAAGCATAGATCTTTGAATTATTAACGCCCCTTAAAATCAGCCTCACGTCGCTCGACCATTGCCATCCCACCCTCTTTCGCATCTTCTGAATGAAATAAATGCGGCAAATAGCTATGAATATTCGCTAGCGCCGCTTTTGCGCCATTGCGACTGCCATCTTGCGCTGAAGACAGTAATCCTTGCACGCCAAGTGGTGCAGCTTGGCAAATCTCTTTTGCAATAGTCATTGCTCGTTCGTATTCTTCGCCATTTGCCACTACTTCACTGACCAAATTTAGTCTATCAGCGGTTTGTGCGTCAAATGCTTTACCAGTCAGCAAATACGGCATAGCTTTTTGCCAACCTGCTGCCTGTATGAAACGTACCGTTGCCCCGCCAAACGGCATGATACCGCGCTGCACCTCCATTTGTGCAAAGTTACAGTTATCACTGGCGATAACCACATCACTATTTAGCATAAGCTCAATGCCCGCGGTAAAGCAGGTGCCTTGTACCGCGACGACCACAGGCTTGCTGCGTAATTTGCCACCAATGCCCCACGGATCAATCTCGTTATCATTAAACTCAAACACGCCTTTATCCCACTTATCTTGCAACTCCATTAGATCAAGTCCGGCGGTAAAGTGCTCACCATGAGCAAATATGAGCGCACAACGTAAGTTCTCGTCGTTTTCATAACGCGTCAGTGCTTCGGATAATTGCTTAATCATATGGCTATCAAAGGCATTGCGTTTATCGGCGCGATTGAGCCCGATTAGGCAGATATAGCCGTCGGTTTCATAGGTGATGCGATTATCGGTACTGGATTTATTACTTTCCGTTGTCATATTTTTATCCTTTTAAAAGTATTATTGTCATCTGCTGCGCTTATAAAATAGCCGCTTTATGCTCATTTGGCTTAGTTTCAATATAGACACCCCCATGCGATAACGCAAGGACAGATATAAGCGCACAGGCAGATTGCTATTTTTTATTCGCTATAGGTAATTCGGTCGCAATGGATAAACAGATAGAGGGACGCGAAATCTGCTAAACTGGGTGATTATATTCAAACATTGCAGTCCGAAACTATGACCAGTAAGCCCATCACCAATACATCAAACGTCCGTAGAGCAAGTGCTAATAATCATCGCAACCGCTCACCTGAGACCGCCAAAAAACTCGGCAAGCTACATCCGCGCAATCCGCACCAAGGTCGCTATGACTTTGCGCTATTAACCCGTGCCCTGCCTGAATTGGCCAAGCACACCATCACCAACCCGAATGGCGAGCCGACCATTAACTTCTCTGATAGTGAAGCGGTACGCGTCCTGAATCAGGCGTTACTCGCTCATTATTATGGTGTTAAATTTTGGGATATTCCAGAAGGCTATCTCTGCCCGCCGATACCGGGTCGCGCAGATTACATCCATTATATTGCCGACTTATTGGCGCAAACCACGCACGTTAATGACGACAATACACCGCCGACTGGTAAAGAAATTCACGCCCTTGATATTGGTACCGGTGCCAGTGCCATTTATCCAATTATCGGTAGCCAAAGCTATGGCTGGCGTTTTACCGCGAGTGATATCGACCCTATTTCGGTCAATACCGCCGCGCTTATTTGCGAGTCTAACCCGAAGCTAAAAAGCGCCGTTAAAGTAAAGCTGCAACCTGAGCCTAAATTTATCTTTAAAAACATCATCGGTCGTCAAGATTACTTTGATGTGGTTATTTGCAACCCTCCTTTCCATGCGTCATTAGAAGAAGCGATGCAAGCCAATACCCGCAAGCAGCATAATTTGCAACGACATCGCGGTAAGAATGAAAACGAGCAAATCAGCCGCCATTCAACCAAGGCTGGAAATGCTGCGCAAAATCTAAACTTTGGCGGTCAGCATAAAGAGCTGTGGAGTGAGGGCGGCGAGATTGCCTTTTTGACCAAGATGATGAAAGAAAGCCAAGATTTTGCTGAGCACGTTGGCTGGTTTACCAGTTTAGTGTCAAAGTCAGAGAACGTGAAACCATTACAACTCTTATTAAAACAGCTTGATGTTGCCCAAATGCGCATCATCGAGATGAGCCAAGGACAAAAGAATACACGTGTTCTAGCGTGGCGCTTTAATACTGACGAAGCGTAATTAATAAAAAATGACTGTCTGAAAAACATTTATTTAAAGTTTCACGTGAAACAAAAAAACACCGCTTTGGTCCAAGGCGGTGTTTTTTTATAGCGTAAAAGGTAAAGGTTAATAAGTTAGCTAAAGAACATCACCTTTAAGCCAATGAGTATAAGTACTAGCCCACCAAGCGCTTCCGCCTTATCTTCAAGATACGTACCTGATTTCTTACCCAAATACACACCAAAGACGCTAAAAATAGCAGTGATAATAGCGATAATTAAACAGGCCAACCACGCATTAAGCGCCAACAAATTCAGCGTAAAGCCAGCTGCCATGGCATCAATACTGGTGGCAATCGCAAGGGTAAACATGGTGCGATGATTGATATTTTTCTTTAGGCTGTCATTTACAGACACTGTCTCAGTATTTATATGCAGCGCTTTATCTACCGCCTCTTCTCCATCTCCTAAAAACACTTCATAAAGCATTTTGCCACCAAGACCGATAAGAATAAAGCCACCAATCCAAGGTGCAGCCGCAGCCAACCAGCCTAATAAAGCTGCGCCCAATAAATAACCAATCAGTGGCATCACGCCCTGCGCAATACCAAAATATAAACCCGCATAAATCGCCAAACGCAGCACATAATGACGATGCTGTTTTTGTGATTTAGCCCCTAGCCCAATCGCAACAGCAAACGCATCCATCGCAAGAGCAATGGCAAGTAATACAACTTCAATCATTTTATTATTCGCTTCTTTTTGCTTATTGCCATAAGTTTCACGTGAAACAACTATAACATTAAAAAACCACCGCCTTGATTGCCAAGGCGGTGGTTTTTATTAATCAATTAATAGTCATTAAGCAACTTTTTATAACCTATTTAGATATCTAAATTAGATACTGTCAACGCATTCTCTTCAATAAAAATACGACGTGGCTCGACATGATCACCCATCAGACAGGTAAACATATGGTCAGCAGCAATCGCATCTTCAATCGTGACGCGTAACATACGACGGTTTTCAGGATCCATCGTGGTATCCCACAGCTGATCAGCATTCATCTCACCCAGCCCTTTATAGCGCTGAATCGCCAAACCACGACGCGCATCAAGCATCATCTGTTGCCAGAGATAATCAAAGTCACGTACTGGGATGTCTTTAGTGGTGCCTGCGGTGGCTTCACGGCGTATAAAGGCATCTTCTGCAAGTAATGTATTCCATTCAGCTGATAAGCGTAGCAGCTTGGTATACTCGCCTGAATTGATAAAGCTGGCATCTAGCAGATAATGATGCGCCAATTGATGCACATAAACGGTAATGCGTGGCAACCATTGGGCTTTAGCAGGCTGTGCTTCACCGTCATTATCTAACGCCGTGCCCGCTTCAGGCTCGATGACAGGTTTCATACCCAATAAATCAGCAGCAGCGGCATCCATGTTTTTTGGTTGCGGCGCATGGATATTGACCAGTTCAATCTCAGGATTTAAATCACTGCCGAAGTGCTCAAGCTGCGTCTGTAAAGAGGCTTTCCACGCTTCCATCGCCGACTTATCATAGGTCATATCGGTGCTAAGCTTTGGCGTATGAGTCAACGCGTCCAATAATACCGCAGGATAACGAATCTGTAAACGCGCTTTGATAAGCTGGGTTTGGTTATAGTCGTTTAACAACGTCTCTAACGCATGACCAGTAATGGCAGGCGCATCGGCACTGATATGCAGCCTGGTATTATCAATCGTTGATGATAATAAATACGCTTTTAAAGCTTCATCGTCTTTTAGATACAGCTCTTGACGACCTTTTTTCACCTTGTAAAGTGGTGGCTGAGCAATATAAATATAACCACGCTCAATCAACTCAGGCGTTTGACGGAAGAAGAAGGTTAACAGCAACGTACGAATGTGTGATCCATCAACGTCCGCATCGGTCATGATGATAATTTTATGATAGCGTACTTTGTCAGGATTATATTCATCCGGACCAATGCCGCAACCAAGCGCCGTAATCATGTTACCAACTTCCGCAGAAGACAGCATTTTGTCAAAACGAGCGCGCTCAACGTTAAGGATTTTACCTTTTAGTGGCAAAATTGCTTGGGTCTTACGGCTACGACCTTGCTTTGCTGAACCACCTGCAGAGTCCCCTTCCACAATATAAAGCTCTGACAATGCGGGATCTTTTTCTTGGCAATCTGCCAATTTACCCGGTAAACCTGCGATATCTAAGGTGGTTTTACGACGGGTCATTTCACGGGCTTTACGCGCCGCATCACGGGCACGGGCGGCATCGATAATCTTACTGGCGATTGCTTTACCAGTACTTGGATTTTCTAATAAATAATCGTTAAACTTATCGTGCATCGCTGATTCAACAGCGGATTTTACTTCGCTTGAAACCAGCTTATCTTTAGTCTGACTTGAGAATTTAGGATCAGGCACTTTCACAGAAACAATCGCCGTCAACCCTTCACGCGCATCATCACCAGTGGCGACGACTTTTTCTTTTTTAAATAAGTTTTCACGGTCCATATAGCTATTTAGACCACGCGTCAATGCTGAACGGAAACCAGATAAATGCGTGCCGCCATCGCGCTGCGGGATGTTATTGGTAAAACACAATACTTTTTCGTTATAAGTATCCGTCCACTGTAGCGCGACTTCGACACTGATGCCATCATCTTGCTCACTGACAAAATGAAAGACATCATTGATGCCATCTTTACCAGCATTGATGTAGCTGACAAATTCTGACAAACCGCCTTTATGTTCGAACTCATGACGCTTATCGATACGCTCATCGGTTAAGACAATGCGCACACCTGAGTTTAAGAAAGACAGCTCACGTAAGCGTTTGGCTAAAATATCGTACTCAAAGATAGTGCCGGTAAAAACATCATTACTTGGGTAAAAACGAATCTGGGTACCGGTTTTATCCGTCGCTTCCATCTGCTGGATATCGCCGTCTGGTACACCATCGGTATAAGTTTGATGATAATGATAACCTTCACGCCAGATATTCATCTCAAGCGTTTTAGATAAGGCGTTAACAACAGAAACACCGACGCCGTGTAGACCACCCGATACTTTATAGCTGTTGTCATCGAATTTACCACCGGCGTGCAGTACGGTCATAATAACCTGAGCCGCCGACACCCCTTCTTCTGGATGGATATCCACAGGGACACCGCGACCGTTATCCATGACACTAACAGATTCATCTTCATGAATAATGATGTCAATTTGGTCACAATGACCGGCCAACGCCTCATCAATCGAGTTATCCACCACCTCAAAGACCATATGGTGCAAGCCGGTACCATCGTCGGTATCACCGATATACATACCAGGACGTACGCGCACCGCTTCTAACCCGCGCAATACACGAATATCTTTGGAGCTATAATCAGAGGGTAATCCTTCAGGGGCGGCAGCGGGGGCAATAGTATCTAGAGCGTTGTCTGGCATCATTTGCTCGTGGTCGGTAGGTAATGAATCACTCATGTGCATTCCTTAATCTAGCCATCATCAGCTATTTGTCATCAGTTCACCACGACGGCGATACTGAATGACGTTATCTTAGAGTTAACGTTTAGGGTTAAAATATTTAGTTATAGTATTCGCTAAAACGTTATCAGGTATCCTTTAAAGGCTTATAAAACAGGGTTAAAAAAGCAGCTCTAAACATAATCTGTTTTTCAATCACTGTTTTTCATATTCGCTTCTACTTTTTTTACCCATCATTAAAGCGGAGTAAAATTAAGCGTATAATTATCAAACACTTAGATTCTTATAAGTATTAAGAAATCTTTAAAAAATACTGATAAAAATTTGTAAGATAACTTGCTGAGAATAGGACAAAAATAAAGCTCTATTTTAGCATTTTTTCGGCGCTAAGTCACTGTTTACTGACAGTTTTATCGATATTGAGCAAGTATTTTGGGATGGTCATTACTTTGCTAAAAATATAAGCAATATAATGATAATTGAGGGGGAATATAAGTAACATGCGCTAAGAGTTAGGCGCAAATTCAGCTGATATTGGTCGTTGAAAACGACTTTTTATAAATTGTTGTTTATAAAAGTGTCAAACTTCCTTGTTTCACATGAAACATCTTAGGTTCTGACCAATACTCATGCACCAACGGTAAAATATCTTCGGTTAAGCTGGTCATAAACACCTGACATGGTAGCTGCGCTAACGTCGACAATAAAATATCTATCGCCCTATCATCTAGTTCTGCTGTGATATCGTCTAGCAACACCACTGGCGTGGCTCTCGACTTGGTATGGCTGTTGAGCACGGTATCACTATTACCGTCTTTTCCTATAGCAAGCGTGGTCTTTTCATCATTAAGCAATAACGGCAATTGTGATAAACGTAAGGCGGTGATTAACAGCTTTTTCTCACCGCGAGACAATACATTGGCCGCTTGTTCTTTTAAAATTGGTAGTTTGGTATTGAGGTCTGTGTTTGCGGTGGGATTTGAACTAGCGTCCTTTTCATCGTCACTGGTCGTTTCTGATATATCACTAGAGCGCCAATGCACATGAATATCAGCGCGGTGGTTACCGATACGGGTATAACCCAGTTGTAAATCTTGTTCTAAGCGCTCGTTAAGCTGCACCTCAAGCGCCACACTGGTGTCATAGCCGGCGTTATAGCTCAGGCTTAATTGCTCAGCGTAAGCAGGCAATAATTGCGCAATACTCTCAGCAAAATAAGGCTGCCATTCTGTAAAGATACGCTCACGATAATGATGAATAAGCGCAGCATGATTATTAAGCCCTTTATCCCATGATTTTAGCTCAGCAAGCTGTACTTGGGTTAAATGGCGACTCTTTTTTAGTAAACTATTGCGCTGTTTTAGCAGGCGTTGGTAAGCTACCCATTGGGGATGAAACCCTTGTTTCATGTGAAACACTAGCCAATCTAAGAGCTGCCGGCGACTGGCACTACCCTGCTCTAACATATCCATCGTCGATGGATCTATCAGTAGCGTGGGTAGCTGTTCGGTTAAGATGCTTTGGTTATAAACCGTGGTTTGATTCAGACGTAGAACCGTTGTCGCATCGGCTTGCTTTTGGATAGCTAAGGTACTGCTATCATTGAGCCTAGCATGCACCGTTGCTGCATTTTGATGGTATTGGATATAGCGTTTAGGCTGATGATGACGAAAACTTTTACCTCTTGAAAGCAAAAATATCGCTTCAAGTAAGGAGGTTTTGCCACTACCATTTGCGCCAATAATGACGTTGCAAGCAGCAGACTGCAGACTCACTTGGGTTAGATTACGCAGGTGTGAGATTTGTAGACGTTCAATCATAACAGTGACAGCCGCCTATATTACCACCTATTAACTAGTAGGCAAAAGTTTATTGAAAAATAATTTTATAATAGAATCGCACTATATACGCATTGGCATAATGACATACTGGTGGAACTCATCGTTGAGCTGATTAACCAGTACCGAGGCATTTGATTGGCTCATATGCATTTGCAAATCACCTTGAATCACACCTAAGACATCTTGTAGATACGCAGCATTAAAAGACAGCTCCATCGGCTCGCCTTGATACTTCGCTTGTATCATCTCGACTGCTTCATCTTGTTCAGCGTTATTGGCGCGTACTTCTATCATACCATCGCTAGCAAAGTTAAATACTACGCCGCGAGACTTTTCATTACTCAAAATCGCTACACGGCGCAGCACATCGGTCATTTTTTCTTGGTTAAACAACGCCAATTTATCGGTATTGCTTGGCATAACGCGGCGATAATCCGGGAATTTGCCATCGATAAGACGCGCGGTAAAGGTCACCATTAAGTTATCACTCACCTGCCCTGTACTATCGACATCACCAAATGGCAAGCTTACTTGCAAGAACTCACGACCAAAGCTTAGTGTGACTGCATTGTCTTTATCACCCAGCATCTTGCCAAGCTCAGAAGCCAAGCGCTCAAGCTCAATCACAGCTTTACGCGGTAAAATCGCCTGCATATTTAAATCAGCACTAACGTCAATAACGCTACGCGCTAACGCCAATCTATGGCCGTCGGTGGCAACCGTAGTCAGCTGCTGCTGTGAAACATCAAACAACATGCCGGTTAAATAGTAACGGACATCTTGAATCGCCATCGCAAACTGAGTTTTATGAATCAAGTCCGTCAAACGGCTACGACTAATGGTTAAAGGTGTGATATTTTCAGGATTACCAAGACTTGGATAGTCTTCGCTAGGTAATGTCCCTAAAGTGAAACGACTTTTGCCACTGGTCAACAAGCAACGCTCGTTTTCTTGCGTGGTAAGATTGACTTGCGCTTGCGACGGCAGTGATTTGCAAATATCTTTGAGCTTAGTCGCAGGCAACGTCGTCGTACCGGCTTCAATACAAGCACCGGCAGGCAATTTCAACGTCGATGTCAGCTCTACTTCTAAATCAGATGCGGTCAAAATCAGCGCTGATTCAGACAACTGTAGCTTAATATTACCCAAGATAACCATATTATGGCGCTTATCAGCAGCCTTGGCGATCAAGTTAATAGCTTTTAGTAACGACTCTCGATTAATCGATAATTGCATGCTTAGTTACTCTTGTTTATTAGTTGCTCTTATTAAAAGGATTTTTTATAGGGTTTTAAATTATATAATTTTAAAATAATGGCTTAATAATACCCTGTCTACTAACGATAATCCATACAGCTTGTGTCTACTGCTACTCAAAGTATTATAAACCATATCTGCTTACGACAACATTGCGATACTACAAGCCTCTAACCCGCTTGCAGCATCAAAGCCAAGGTTTTGTAATCCTTATCAAACGCCGGATCGGCAGCGCGTAGCTCATTTACTTTATCACAAGCATGCATCACGGTCGTATGGTCGCGTCCACCAAATGACTGTCCAATCTCAGGAAAGCTCTCACTCGTTAGCTCGCGTGACAATGCCATCGCAATTTGACGCGGTCTTGCGATACTGCGCGTACGTTTGCGTCCCATCATATCTTTGATTGTAATATCGTAATATTCAGCAACCACTTTACGAATATTGTCCATATTTACAGCTTGCACGCGCATCGCAACGATATCTTTTAGCGCGTATTGCACCATCTCAAGCGTAATAGGCGCGCCGGTGAGATTAGCATTGGCAAATACCTGATTGAGCGCACCTTCTAAACGCCTGACGTTAGAAACCACATTTTGAGCAATAAATAATGCACATTCTTTAGGGAGATTCATTCCATACGATGCCGCTTTTCTCTGTAGGATTTGTACACGCGTATCGATCTCTGGAGGATCAACCGCAACCGTCAAACCCCACGAAAAACGCGACCTAAAACGTTCGTCAAACTCTGTCATCTGTGATGGATGGCGATCTGATGCCAAAATCAGCTGTTTATCACCACTGGTAAAATCTGCAAATAATGTCAAAAACTCATTACTACTTTTTGTCTTTCCTGCTAATACATGAATATCATCTACAATTAATAAATCTACTTTTTTTATTTTCTTTTTAAAATCTTCTATTTTATTATTTCTTAATGAATAAACTAATTGATTAATAAATTTCTCAGAAGTGAAATAATAAAAACTTAGATTATTTTTTAAATAGCGATGCGCTACAGAATGCATTAAATGCGTTTTTCCCAAACCAGAAGGTCCGTATATAAATAAAGGATTGTGCCGATTTTTTGATTGGCGTTTTCCAAGCTCATAACAGGCCTTGTAAGCCAGGTTATTGGACTTACCAGTGACAAAGGTTTCAAAGGTGAAATCAGGATTTAGATAGCTTAATGATTTGGCATCGGCAGACTCGATCAGTTCTGCATGACGCATATTGGCATCAATATCTGCTCTAGCAATATTATTATGCGTGGTTTGAAAACTGTGATCTGCCGGGGGAGGGGAGGGCTTATCGTCTTCAAACAATGAGCCTGACTGTGATTGATGGCTGTCATCTATGTCACGACCCGCATTATCAACACGAACAATCACCTCTTCGATACTACCTTGGCTATGTTTAGCGACCAGCTGTTGGATATCTTGCAGATGATTCTTTTTAATGTAGGTCACAAAGTAATCATTAGGAGCAAGAATAATCAAGCTATTGGCTTCTTGATGCGCCGATAATGGTCTTAACCACATCGTAAAGACGTTGTCTTTAACGTGATAACGTAAGTCATTTAGGCATTTATCCCAAATAGTTGCTGTATCAATCATGAAAAGTACTAACCCCATAGTCCAAAATAATTGGTCAAAAGAACAACTTTTTTATTGTTAAAATCACTGAATCTTTACCTATAGAGTGAATCGTTTCTTACCTAAGAGACTCTATGGTGAGATTACTTAAAACCATACATCAGCTAGGGGGCTAATCTAACACAAACGGCCTGTGGATAACACCTTGTTTTTTGTGGATAAGGCTGTGGATAGTTTTGTGGATAAGTAAACAACACGAGTTATCCATATTTCACCCACAGGTTATCCACAACCTTACCCATAGTCTAATATTTTGATATTAAAGGAAAAAACTGAGTTAGCCACAGATAATAGGGCTCCCAATAACAACAATACTTATATATATTAATAGTTAATTATTATAGAGACCGACACAAATTGTGGATAACTTTTAAAATTCAATTATCAAAATAGATGTTTTCAGTAGGTAGATTGGTATTAGAAATCAGTGTTTTTTAACACTGAATCATTGAAAAGACTATTTTCTCTGTCATAAAACTTATCTGTATAAACACAGACTTAATTAGTTTATTGACCAAGATACTATGCGGTGGTATAATCCTCCGTTATTACGAATTTAGTCCATTATTTTGATAGGTGAGTTATGAAACGTACATTCCAACCAAGCGTGATCAAGCGTAAACGTACTCACGGTTTCCGTGCTCGTATGGCAACTAAAAAAGGCCGTCAGGTCTTAGCTCGTCGCCGCGCTAAAGGACGTCATCGCCTTACTGTATAATCAGTAGATTGCGATAAGCATGGCTCATAGTGCTTGTTGTGTTTCTATTATTTATAGATTGCGATCGTCAATCATCACAACTGACACTTAGCCATATATTAAAAGCGCCCACATCGGCGCTTTTTTTGTCTCTATACTTTATGATTATTTCTACGCTACTATTTCTGCTATTGTTATCAGCTCTTATACTAGGTTGTACTATGTCTAATACTGTTTCAGCGCCACCTAATGCTCGCTTCACCAAAGCGCAGCGCTTACTCACGCCTGCAGCCTTTCGTGAGGTGTTTGATGCACCTGAGCGTAAGCTTCATCAGAGCCATCTAATGGCGTTTGTGCGTACCAATACCCATGAGCAGCCTCGAGTCGGTATGGCCATTACTAAACGTAAAGTGCCCACTGCTGTTGCGCGAAATTTAATTAAACGTCAAGTACGTGAACAGTTTCGCGTAAAAGCTAGTAACTTAGAAAATAAAGATATTGTTTTTATTGTTAAACAATCTATAAAAGGTTTAAGTAATAAAGAATTGATTAATGAGATTAACAATATATTTAAAAAAATAGAAAAAAAATAAAATGAATTATTTATTAAAAACAATAAATAAAATTTTCTATAATTTCTTTTATTATTTTATTATATTTTATCAAAAGATAATTAGTCCTATATTACCTGCTCGCTGTCGTTATTATCCAACTTGCTCAAATTACGGTAAACAAGCTTTAGCATGGCATGGCGTTTGGTCAGGTAGTTGGCTGTTATTAAAACGTATTGGTCGCTGTCATCCTTTGGGCGGACATGGCATTGATTTTGTGCCGTTACCTTTATCTACTTATTATTACCAATATTTAGCCCCTATCACACTTGCTGACGTCAGAGGGCAAGGTTTATATGTTTTTAGAGATACGACAAGCTATGTTTCGCGCCTAAATCATATGATGAAACGGGCCTAAATCTTATTAGCGACAGGGCTGTTGTGGATATCTATTTAGTTACCCACAAGTTATCCACACTCTTGGTATCATTTAGAGTGGTTTTTTAGTAAAATGATGAACATTTTATGTGATTGACTGCTGCTATTGCCGCTAGGAATACGGGTTAATACTCTGTGGTGGTCATGACACATGCCTGATTTTTCATTCCCTAATTTTTTAATCTAGGAAAGGTTTATGCAAAAGATATTTCGGGTGATGATCATCATTGCGATGCTAATCACCGCTTATCTGCTGATTTTGGCATGGCGAGATGATTATGCCGATGCGCCAGCTGTAGACACGGTGCCAAAAACTGCAACATCGGTAGGAGCAGATATTCCTTCGACCAGCGGCGCAGCAGGCGACATTCCGGTACAAACGTTACCAGTAGATACGGGTGCGGTAGCAGCAACGCCTGCTGCTAATACCGGTCTTATCACGGTAACTACCGATCGCTATGACATCAAAATCAATCCAGAAGGCGGCGATATCGTTTATGCTGCACTAAAGCAGTATGATGCGACGCTCGATAGTGATAAGCCTTTTGTGTTGTTAGAAAATAATAGCAATCGCGTTTATGTCGCACAGTCTGGTCTGATTGGTCAAAATGGTATCGATACCGCAGAAGGCCGCGCTAAATACAGCCACACTGCTAACAACTATGTGATGGAGAAAGGTCAGCAAACGCTGTCAGTACCGCTTACGTATAAAAAAGACGGCGTAACGGTTACTAAGACCTTTACCTTTACCGAAGACAAATATCCGATTGATATCAGCTATCAAATTCAAAACGCTTCTGCCAATGCCTGGCAAGGGCAGATGTTTGCACAGTTAAAACGTGATGATAGTAAAGATCCTGGGATGTCTGATAAAGGCGCGCTAAGCATGGCGACTTATTTGGGCGGCGCTTGGGGCACACCTGATGACCCTTATAATAAGCTAAAATTCGGCAAGTTTAATGATGGTGAATTGACCACGACCAGCGATAAAGGTTGGGTTGGCATCGTACAGCATTATTTCGTTTCAGCTTGGACGCCTGAAAACTTTACGGGTAAATTCTTTAGCCGCGAAACGGGTGATGAGTATTTTATTGGCTTTAACAGTCAACCTGTCAATGTTGCGCCAAATAAGCAAGTGACTTTGAATGCAACCTTATATGCTGGTCCAAAAGTACAGTCTGAGCTCAAAGAAGTCGCAGTAGGCTTGAATCAAACCGTCGATTATGGCTTGTTATGGCCAATATCGAAGATATTATTTGCCGTTTTGGATGGTATTCATAAGGTTATCGGTAACTGGGGTTGGTCAATTATTTTACTGACTATCTTAGTGAAAATTGCCCTGATGTGGTTCTCAAATAAGAGCTACTATTCAATGGCAAAAATGCGTGCTATCGCGCCACGACTAGCGGCATTGAAAGAAGAGCATGGCGACGATCGCATGAAAATGTCGCAAGAAATGATGGCAATTTATAAAGAAGAAAAGGTCAATCCGATGGCGGGTTGTTTGCCAATTCTGATGCAAATGCCAATTTTCTTAGCGCTATATTGGGTGTTGGTTGAAAGTGTTGAGCTGCGTCATGCGCCTTGGATTTTGTGGATTCGAGATTTATCAGCGATGGATCCGTGGTTCATTTTACCACTGCTCATGGGTGCGTCGATGTTTGTACAGCAGCAGCTAAACCCGCAGCCAGCTGATCCAATGCAAGCGAAAGTGATGAAGTTTTTACCGATTATCTTCACCGCATTTATGTTGTTCTTCCCAGCAGGTTTGGTTCTATACTGGACTGTGAATAACTTATTCAGTATGACGCAGCAGTACTTAATCAACCGCAAAGTTGAAGAAGAGCAAAAACGTCGTACCGTTAAAGTTCTAGATTAAATAGCTTTCAAACTGAGAAAAAACCATCGCTTCGGCGGTGGTTTTTTTGTGCTAAAAAATGGCGTTTTACTCCATTCATAACCGAGGAAAATAGGCATGCGTCACGGTTTTAAAAATTGCTCATTGAAGTTTGCTTTGTCAGTGTGCATCAAGCCGTCTATAATGGGGTTTTTGCTTATTGAGAGTGATTGTGGATTCTTTAGAGATGGCACTAGCCGCTGATAATTTAGATGAGTCACCTAAAAAGTCTAATCTATCTGGCCTTCCAACCATTGCGGCGATTGCTACACCGCTTGGTCGAGGTGGCGTCGGGGTTATTCGTCTGTCGGGCGCACGTGCTTATGATATTGCTTGTCAGCTCACCGGTAAGTCGGCTTTTACACCGCGTATGGCCAGTTTTTGCCGTTTTTATCAGGCTGATGGCACGACCATTGATGAAGGTTTGGTGCTTTATTTCAAAGGTCCGCACTCGTTTACCGGCGAAGATGTCATTGAGCTGCAAGGTCATGGCGGCATGATTTTGCAAAATCAGCTGTTAGCGCGGGTGTTTGAATTGGGCGCAAAACAAGCGGGCGCAGGGGAGTTCTCTTACCGTGCCTTTGATAACGATAAACTGGATTTGGTGCAAGCAGAAGCTATCGCTGACGCTATTGATGCCACCAGTGCCGCTGCTGCCAGTAGTGCGATTCGCTCGCTTAGCGGTGAGTTTTCACAAAAAATTAATCAATTGCTTGAGCAGTTGATTCATCTGCGCTTGCACGTTGAAGCGGCGATTGATTTTCCCGATGAAGAAGACGTTGATTTTTTATCTGATGGGGTTATCCAAGATAAGCTTGAGCAAACGCAAGCTAAAATACAGCAAGTGCTAGCGACTGCTAAGCAAGGTCAGCTATTACGCGACGGCATTCATGTGGTGCTTGCTGGTAGACCCAATGCCGGTAAATCAAGCTTGCTGAATCGCTTAGCAGGACAAGAGCGTGCTATCGTCACTGATGTCGCAGGGACGACGCGCGATACGCTGCAAGAAACCGTCGTGCTTAACGGTTTGACGCTGCATTTGACCGATACCGCAGGTCTGCGTGAGACGGAAGATACGGTCGAGCGTATCGGTATTGAACGTGCCCGTACCGCTATCACGCAGGCTGATATGCTGCTGATGGTTTATGATGTGACTCGTGACCTTGAGAGTGACAGCACACCATTACAGTTGGCTGAACAGCTATTTGGTGAGTTGCCAGAAGCCAAGCGCTTACTGATTATTGCCAATAAAAGCGATTTATTAAACGATAGCAGCAGTAATGAGATAACTTCTATTTCGCAAGCAGAAATCAAGAGTCGCGGCTACGAACAGGTCAATGTTTCATGTGAAACAGGCGCGGGTATTGATGACTTAGTCGAAACCTTATGTGCTAAAGTAGGTTTTCATCCGCCAGAAAATAGCTTAATCGCCCGTACGCGTCATTTAGATGCGTTAAGAAGAACGGCTGAATATTTAGCAGAAGCTCATGAGCAGCTGACAGTTTTTAAAGCCGGAGAGTTAGTCGCAGAAAGCTTACGCCAAGCGCAGCATAGTTTGGGTGAGATTACTGGTGAATTTAGCGCTGATGATTTATTAGGTAAGATTTTCGGTAGCTTCTGTATTGGTAAATGATGTCATTATTGATGTCTTTAAGTTGCTTAGCCTCAAATTGCTTAGCCTTAAATATGTTTCATATTAATCATTAAATCTATTGTTCAGATACTATTGTTTATGCCGTAATTGCTCCTATAGCGCTTAATATTAAGACAAGGAATAGAGTATGCATTGCCCCTATTGTAATGCGTCAGATACCAAGGTTATCGACTCACGGCTGGCTGCTGAAGGCGCGCAAGTACGGCGCCGCCGCTCATGTAATAGCTGTCAGGAACGCTTTACGACTTTTGAGGTGGTAGAAGTGGTGATGCCGCGTATTATCAAATCAAGTGGCAAAATCGAACCTTATGATAATGATAAATTGCGCCGCTCGATTTTATTACCTTTACAAAAACGCCCGATTACCATTGATGAACAAGAAGCGATGATTAGCCGTATTGAAAAACGCGTACGGCAAATGGGTGAGCGCGAAGTCAGTAGTAAAGTGCTAGGTGAAATTATCATGAGTGAGCTTAAAACCCTCGATGATGTCGCTTATGTGCGCTTTGCCAGTGTCTATCGTGACTTTCAAGATATCGATGCCTTTCATCAAGAGATTGCCAATATCCGTCCTAATGAGAAATAAGCATGACTCATGCTAAGTGTTTAGCCTGCTTGCAAGTTTATATTTCTTACTCGCTCTACTCTATAAAATCTTTAATAATAATTATCGATCATTGATTAAGTCCACCTTTATGCCAAACTCAAATCATTTTAAAGATGCCACAGACCGCTATTTTATGATGCTTGCCATTGAGCAGGCCAAGCGTGGTTTGTATACGACGCGTCCCAATCCGGCTGTCGGCTGTGTGATTGTGCAAGCAGACGAGGTAGTGGGTCAAGGTTTTCATCCTAAAGCAGGGCAGCCGCATGCTGAGGTTTTCGCCCTAAAAGATGCCGGTACGCGAGCCATGGGTGCAACTGCTTATGTGACTTTAGAGCCTTGTAGTCATACTGGGCGCACACCGCCTTGCGCGCGAGCACTTATCGAATCCGGTGTAAAACGTGTCGTCATCGCTGGTCTCGACCCCAATCCTCAAGTGGCTGGTCGCGGTGTGAAACTATTAGAAGAAGCGGGCATAGCCGTAACCGTTGGCGTGCTAACCGCGCAAGCAGAAGCCTTAAATAAAGGCTTTTTAAAGGCGATGCGCAGCCAAATGCCTTATGTCAGGCTTAAGATTGCCACCAGTCTTGACGGACGGACGGCCATGGCGTCTGGAGAGTCGAAATGGATTACGGGCACGGCTGCACGTGAAGATGTACAGAAACTACGCGCGCAAAGTGGCGCTATTATCACGGGTAGCGAAACGGTCATCGTTGATAATCCGCAATTAAACGTACGCTCAAACCAGTTGGGTGTCGCGCCTGAGCAAGTGCCGCCGCCTAAAGTAGTGATACTGGATAGACGAGTGCGACTAAAACACGATTTGCAATCTGACTATCAGCTATGCCGTCGCTCAGATACATTATATTGGCGGGAAGAGAATTTAATCGAATTATTAAAAAGCCTAGTGCGTGACTATCAATGTTATGACGTACTGGTAGAGGCAGGGGCAAGTGTCGCTGGTAGTTTTTTACAACAGCAACTGGTAGATGAGCTCATTGTCTATCAAGCACCTTGCTTATTAGGCCCGCAAGCACGGCCTATGGTTGCTATCAATCCGTTATCGTTAGCGCAGCAGCTACGTTTTGAGATTTATTGTTATGAGCAATTGGGCGCTGACCTTAAGCTTACCTTGTACCCTTTATAAACCTTGTGACAGATACTCTTGTTTTTCAATGTTTTATCCACAAGATTAGACCTATTGATAGGGTATGTGGATAAATATAGTGGTTTAATAAAGGTTTCACATGAAACTGTGTATAACTTTGTTTCACATGAAACTTATTAGTGGTTATTGATAATGGTTTTAATAATTAATTTATTTAAAATCAACAACTTATGTATATTTTTTATTTCTAATAAAAAATTTGAAAGAAACAGGCTTTCTGTGGATAACTCTTTAAACACCAAGGTTTTAACCCTGCTATGTCTTGAATTATCCTTAGTTATCCACAACTTATCCCATAATTCTTATTATTCTCGCTAAGATTATAGTAAACGTCATAGCTAGCATAAAGTCTAATAGTTGCAATTATTGATGAATTTATTGATGGATTCACATGAAACAATAGGCTTAAATAATATATTCTGCCTTTAACGGCAATAAAAAATAAAAAGAGGTTGATATGTTTACCGGAATTATAGAAAGCGTCGGCAAAGTAAAGTCTATGCAGCCGACTGGCGGTGATATCCGTCTAACGATAGAATCTGACGGTTTGGATTTTAGTGATGTGAAACTGGGAGATTCGATTGCTTCTAATGGCATCTGTTTGACCGTGGTCGAGTTTGGTAGTAATTGCTACTCTGTTGATGTTTCACGTGAAACGATTGCTCGTACGGCTTTAGCGGAATTAAAGCCGGGTCATATTGTGAACCTAGAGAAAGCAATGCTGCCGACCACCCGTTTTGGCGGGCATATCGTCGCCGGTCACGTCGATGGCGTAGGCGTGGTCAGTAAGCTGCAAAAAGATGCGCGCTCTATTTATATCGAAGTTGAGATACCACACGAGCTGGCGCATTATACGGCGACCAAAGGTTCTATTACCCTTGATGGTATAAGCCTAACCACCAATTTAGTACGTGACAATATCGTTGCGCTGAACATCATTCCGCATACCGCGCAAGTGACCAATATAGCGCAGCATTGGTTGCTAGGAGCTAAGGTCAATGTAGAAGTGGATATCGTAGCGCGCTATTTAGAGCGCTTGTTGAATAAATCGCAAGCAGATAGCTCAAGTACAAGCAGTCCACAGAGCAAGATTACCGAGGCGTTTTTGGCAGATAATGGTTTTATGAAATAACGGCTAAAGTCTAAATTTATAACTGTCCTTCTGGTGATTTAGCTGTGATGCTGCTTTAATAAGGCTGGCAAATATTGCAAACGCATACTAGAGCGTGTCTTCAATTCAATCGATGGACATCTAAATGGTCTAAAAATGGCCAAACTTCGTCAAATAGCTGGGTAATATCCCGATATTAACTGCACTATTTTCCTTGTTTGGCTACAACTTATCTCATTTTTATCACCGTTTTTAAAATGAGGACATAACCTAGTTTTTAATAAACGTTTGCAAAATCTCTTGTAGTTTAAGTTTATTAATAGGCTTGGCTAAAAACTCATCCATGCCAACTTGCAAGCAGGCGCTGCGATCCTCTTCGGTATTATTTGCCGTCAGTGCCACGATAGGAATATCATCCCCTTGCGCACGAATAGCTTGGGTCGCTTGTAGTCCATCCATCACAGGCATCCGGCAGTCCATCAGAATAAGCGCAATTTCTTGGCGCTGCTCTTTTAACTTATCTAACGCTTGCTGCCCATCTTCTGCGACCACACTACGATAGCCAAGTTTCGCCAATATTTTACAGGCTATTTTTTGGTTGGTTAAACTGTCTTCTACCACTAAAATTAATGGCGCCAGAGTTTCGCTGCTAGCTTCATCTACAGCTGTGACTAATTGGCTACTATTTTCTTGGGTGTTCTCTTGGGTGTCCTCTTCAATATTTTCTGGTTGTATCAAGGTTTGCCTAACATCCAAGGTCAAACGCAGTAATTCAGAGAGTAACAATGCCACATCGATTGGCTTGTTTAAAAAGCCGTCACACCTATCTAATAGCATAGACGGAATACGGCGTTCAGCTTTCATGCTAACCAATATCTTTGGCAACGTAGTATCGGCAAGCAAACTGTTTAAAGCCTGTTGTCTATCGATATAAACAGACAGTTCATCTTCCGCTTTTTTATGCAAAGCTGCTATATTTTCTGTGTTTATGATTTTTATTTTTTCAAAGTTTATATCTTTATCACTGGCTAAGGCTTGATTGGAAAGCGCGATATTTACCTCTTCATAGTATTCATAATCTAGCAGCAAGATAGGGGCGAGGCTCTGCTTCTCTTTTGCTAACCTCTCTCTCAGTTGCTGTAGCGTGCTTCTGTCTATAAAAGTCGAGATGGTGGCTGGTATCGATAAATAGGCACATAAGCGGCGCAGATAGTCAGCTCGCAGCGGTTGTTTGATTACAGCAAGCAGATGAATCTGGGTCAGATGGGGATTAAGGTGGTAAACCGGCTGATAATTTGGCCGCTTGCAAGGCAGGTAAAGATTAAAAGTACTGCCTTTAGCTACCGTGCTTTTTATTTCAATAAAACCACCCAATAAGCGCGCAAAACTATTGGCATTATTTAACCCGAGCCCTTTTTCAGTGCTGTTATTTCGAATGTAGTTAAGATTCTGGCTTTTGCTTGGGTTATTGGCTTGGTTGCTATTTTGGCTTTGGCGGTTATTTTGATTATTGTTCTGATTAAGATAAGTCAATAGTTGGTGTTGCTTTGCTATATCGATGCCTATACCGCTGTCTTTTATACTAAATCGAACCCAATCATGTGCGGCATGACTGGCGTTTTCTTTATTAATTTCAGTGTTTTCAGGCGTGTTAGTATCTTTATTTATGTCTATCAAAGTTCGGTTTTTGATGGACAATACTTCTGTATTGCTCACCGTATCAATGGTCAATGCCACGTAGCCAGCCGTGGTGAATTTGACCGCATTGTCTAGTAAATTGCGTAATATTTGCTGCAAGCGCTTATGGTCAGTATCGATACAACGCGGGCTGTCCGGTGTAAAAAAGTAAAGGAGCTCTAGCCCTTGGTTTTTCGTCCTTTCTACGACTGATTGACTGACTTCTTGCCCAAGTTTATACAGGTCGACCGCCTCAATATTCAGGCGGGTTTTCCGCACCTCTATCTCACCGATATCTAGCATGTCATTAAGCATGGTAAGCATCGAATGACTGGTTTGAATTAAAATTGTGACAGTTTTATTTTGTTTAGCAGTTAAGGTGCTAGGGTCAATCGGCTCTAAGGTGTCAATCATCGCCTCTAACGGCAGGCGTAAATCATGGCCCATCGTCGATTTAAGGGTATTAAACTCATCAAGTTGGCGTTGTAGCTGCTGGTTTCGTTGTTGTAAATCCGCGCTTTGATTGACCATCTCATTGATATTATTTAGCAGTACTGTAAAGCCATGTACTTGCCCATGCTCACCAAACCACGGGGTAATATGCAATTGATAGGCTTTTTTATTATGTAATCCATACACCAATAAGGTACGAGTGACACGCAGCTCTACCAGTTTATATAATAGTGCCTGAGTGGTTTCGTCTTCTGCAAAGACAAAATCCGTCAATTGATAATTGCTATCGCTTTGAAAGGGCGTTGCAAATACTTGCTCAAAACGCTGATTAAAAAAGCTGATTTGGCCATGTCTCATAATCATCAGCATGGGCAGCGGCGCATGATCAACCAAACGCTCGAGACGATGTTTTATGGTGGTAATGCGTCGGTGATTATTATGCAGCTGATAACTGATGCGGCTAAGCGCGTGCCCTAAGCGCAAAAACTCAGCCGTGGTTTTCTTTTCAATAAACGGCGGCGTGATGTAGGCATCTTTGGCATGGCTGCTTAACTCATCGGTATAAACGAGGAGCTGTTCCCAATTGGCACGGCGTTTGAGCGTATAGAGTAATGCCATGGTAAAAAACATGATGGCTATCATTAAAGGCAGCCAATAGCGATACGATATCCAATTGATATCGAGTGGCTTATGACGCAGGATGGTATAAATCTTATGACCACTTTCAAGCTCAATAGTGCCGATTAAGGCATTATTGTTTACCGTAGACGCACTATAATGATTGCTACTAGAAGGCAGTGAAGCGCTGACCTTGGGAAAGGTAATACCCCTAAACTCACGCTCATTAGGACGGGTATGACGATGAATATAAGTCTGTCCAGATGGCATCATAAAAATCAGCTGATAGCTGATGTCTTTTAGAAACGGTTTTTTTAAAACCTTTTTAATATCAGTATTGTCAGGGTTGGCAAGCTCAGAAATCTCATACTGCAATGCATAAAAGCTCTCTATGCTGTCTTGCTTATTATCCTGCCTTATCTCATAAAACATGGTGAAGTAATACACTGACAACATCGCCAATAATGTCAGCGTATAAAAAATCAGCAAGCGTTGGAGAGACTGAAATTGTTGCATAAAAGCATGACCCTAAATCGACCGTAAGTCGGTGTGATGGCGCATCGTAAAATAATGATAAATCTGACAGATTTGCTTGCTGTGGCTTATTTGATAAATAAGTAGCTGAGCCTGCTTACTATTATAGAGATAAATAGCACCATTAATAGCGCTGGATGGCTGCTATTACAATCATGGCACAACACCACAAACTCACCTATAATAGGCAAATTAACCATAAATAATGCCTGACTATGACCACACTTGCTGCACAATCTGATATATCTATTGACGCCAATCAAGCTGAGCAAAGCGCCGTAACCGAAATATCAACAGTCGCTAAGCCGCTAAGAGTGGTATTTGCCGGTACACCTGAGTTTGCTGCCGTCAGCCTTGAGGCGCTTATCAAGCAGCAAGACGCATTGAATATAGATATCGTTGCAGTCTATACCCAGCCTGATCGCAAAGCAGGGCGCGGGCAAAAGTTATCAGCATCTGCCGTCAAGCAAGTGGCATTGGCGCATGGTATTGCGGTTGAGCAACCTCTCACCTTTAAAAAATCCAGCACAGAAGGTATGGCAGCGCGTGAGACTTTACGAACCTATCAGCCTGATGTGATGATTGTCGCGGCTTATGGCCTGATTTTACCAATTGGCGTATTGACCACGCCTACTTATGGCTGTCTAAATATTCATGCTTCACTGTTGCCACGCTGGCGCGGTGCGGCGCCTATTCATCGTGCATTACTGGCGGGCGATGCTGAGACCGGCATTACTATTATGCAGATGGATAAGGGGCTTGATACCGGTGATATGCTCCACAAGGTCAGCGCGCCTATTGAAGCCAATGATACGGCTGCGAGCCTACATGATAAAATGGCTGAGCTTGGCGCTGCGGCAATTAATACGGTATTAAAAGACTTAACGTATTATCAAGCGCAAGCAGTAGCCCAAGATGACAGCCAAGCCAATTATGCTGAAAAATTGGTCAAAACCGAAGGCGAAATCGACTGGACGCAATCCGCTACTGAGATTGAACGAAAAATTCGTGGGCTGACGCCATGGCCAGGTGCTTATACTTTTTTAGCAGGGCAGCGGGTTAAAATTTTAGCCAGCTTACCTGTGAACCCATCACAGCAAACCAATGAGCCTGCTGGCACTGTCATCAGCGTTGGCCGCAAAGCGATATTAGTAGCTTGTGGCAAAGAAGATGAGACCAAACAAAAAAGCAATGAAGAATCAGCCACGACTTTGGCTATCACTAACTTGCAGTTCGCTGGTGGCAAGCCGATGACTGCTGAGCAAATTTGCCATGGTAATCAGTTAAATGATGGCGACCAGTTTACGACCGATTCGAAATAACCTACGCCAAATTAAATCTGTATATTTTAATATCGGTAATTTAATACCAAATAATCCAACTTTTATCAGACGCTATCGACCAGACGTCAAGGAAATCTAATTTAATGAGACAAACCAACACTGCGCCAAGAAACAATAAGCTCAAACCATCAAGCAACCTGATTATGAATGGTAGCGTACGTGTACGGGTCATTCGCACTTTACTGGCCATTCAAAACGGTCAGTCGCTTGCCAGCGTCCTTGATCCGTTACTCAACAGTCTACATGATGGCGATAAAGGTTTTGCCCATGCGCTACTACTAACGACATTGCGTCAATGGCACGCGCTGGCGCGTTTGCTCGATACCTTAGCTGACAACCCTATCGATGAAGTTGAAGTTCGAACCACCATTCAAGTGGGCTTAGTGCAGTTGCTGTATTTGGAAGTCGCTGACCATGCGGCAATTCACGAAACGGTTGAAGCGGCAAAAGAGATTGATTTTGCCCATGCAACAGGTTTAATCAATGCTATCTTGCGTAAAGTGGCTAAGAATCCTAGTAAGTTCCGTAAGAAGTGCGATAAAAAGCATAGCCTACCGAATTGGCTCGCCTATCAGCTTAAGCAAGACTGGAGCGAGCAGTATGATGAGCTGACCCAAGGTTTGCGCCACGCGGCACCGATGTTTTTACGCGTAAACTCAGCTGTTAGCTCAGTAGAGGATTATCAGCAAGCACTTGATGGGGCAGAAATTGATGCAGACATCGTTGAGCTAACGACTGGTTTTAATTTACCTAACGCATCAGATACAGCTATAGCAACAACGCTATCCACTAAAGGTCTTAGACTGCATCAAAGCACAGCCGTAAACGCTTTGCCTGATTTTGCTTTTGGAGTTGCCAGCGTACAAGACATGCATGCCCAACTTGCTGCGCCGATTATTAATAAGGCGTTAATGGCTAAAATAAGCACTGATAAATCTCATACAGACATTGATTCAGAAGCCAATAATAATGAGCTGCATATCTTAGATGCTTGTGCGGCACCCGGTGGTAAATTGGCTCACTGGTTAGAGCTCATAAGCGCTAATAACGAATCATCGTTGTTTCACGTGAAACAAGACGATGCAGAAGCGACACCAGTAATTACTGATATCAAGGTAACGGCTATCGATAATGAAGCGCCGCGTATTGAGCGTATTCGTGAGAACTTACAGCGCTTAAATTTAAGTCAGTACGATTTGCAGCAAGCAGAGAAAAGTGTCGCACTGAATATCGTCTGTGCTGATGCCACCAGATGGCAGCATGGGAAAAATAAAAAAGCGGCTACCAATGAGCCGGTATTTGATGCAATATTACTCGATTCTCCTTGTACCGCGACAGGCGTGATTCGCCGTCATCCTGATATCAGTATTTTGCGTACCGAAGAAGACGTTGAGCAAACCGCATTATTACAAGCGGATATTTTGCATAATTTATGGCCACAATTGAAAGCGGGTGGTTATCTATTATATGTAACCTGCTCTATCTTAAAGCAAGAAAACGTCGAGCAAATGCAAGACTTTATCAGTCATCATAATGACGCGGTAGCGATTGAGTTTACCGAAGACTGCAGTTGGGGCATCGCGCAAGCAATCGGTCGTCAATGCTTACCGATTGATAGCGAGAGTGGTGATGGTTTTTATTATGCATTGCTTCATAAGACAATCGCATAAAACTGCTGAATAAACCGTTTTAAATATTGAATAACCTCATTATAGACAGGACAATCTAATGAAATATATCAGTACCCGTGGTCAGACAGCGCCGATGGATTTTAGTGATGTGCTATTGATGGGGCTTGCGCCAGATGGCGGTTTGATGCTGCCTGAGCACTATCCAAATATAGATAGCACGACCCTTGATGAGTGGCGTACGCTCAGCTATCCACAGCTTGCCATGGCGATTATGCAGCGCTTTGCCACTGATATTCCTGCCGCTGATTTGCAAGATATCATTGAGCGTACTTATACCGCTGAGGTATTTGGTTCTGATGAGATTGTCCCTGTGCGTAAGCTTGAAGATAATTTATATATTTTAGGATTATCGAACGGTCCGACATTGGCATTTAAAGATGTGGCGATGCAGTTCTTGGGCAATGCCTTTGAATACGTGCTGAAAAGAAAAGACGCGCGTATTACCATCATTGGTGCGACCAGTGGTGACACGGGCAGCGCAGCAGAATATGCGCTACGTGGTAAAGACAATATCGAAGTCTTTATGCTGTCACCGCACGGTAAAATGAGCGAATTCCAGCGTGCGCAAATGTATAGTTTGACCGATGATAATATCCATAATATCGCCATCGATGGCATGTTTGATGATTGCCAAGATATCGTCAAAGCCCTGCAACAAGATGCCGAATTTAAAGCGGCTTATAACCTCGGTACAGTCAACTCTATTAACTGGGGTCGTATCCTTGCGCAAATCGTTTATTACTTTAAAGCCTACTTTGCCGTCACTACGAGCAACGATGAAAAAGTCAGCTTTAGCGTGCCATCAGGCAACTTTGGTAATATTTGCGCCGGTCATATCGCTCGCGAAATGGGACTGCCAGTTGACCGTTTAATCGTCGCTACCAACGAAAACGATGTGCTCAACGACTTCTTTAATCAAGGTGCTTATCAGCCGCGTCCGACCGATAAAACTTACGTAACGTCCAGCCCGTCAATGGATATCTCTAAAGCCTCTAACTTTGAGCGCTTTGTCTATCTACTACTCGACAAAGACAGCGCCCGTGTCAGCGAGTTATTTGAAGGGGTGAAATCCGGTCAAGGTTTTGATTTGTCTGACTTGATGGAAGCGGTCAATACGCGTTATGGCTTTGCTGCGGGCAAATCGACCCATAGCGACCGCTTGCAAACTATCAAAGCACTTTATGAGCAGCATGGTGAGTTGGTTGATCCGCACACTGCCGACGGTATTAAAGTCGCTAAAGAATTACAGCGCGAAGGTGAAGTGATAGTTTGTGCCGAAACAGCATTACCAGTTAAGTTTGCCGATACGATTGTCGAAGCCATTGGTTCAATAGAGATTGCTCGCCCAGCGCATACCGAAGGCTTAGAGGACTTACCACAACATGTGGTGGTGCTAGATAACAAGGCTGAGCTGGTCGCTGAGCAAATCCGTCAGCACGTGACACCAAATCTTACGTAGGCAGCTTATTTATATAAAGTATTCATTGAAATTAATATCCAATTAAAGGTTACGCTATTGTAATAAAGTGTTTATGATTGTGTTATGGTAGATATAATTGTAATATTAGAAACAGCGTCGGCGAGTCATCATCATGCTCGGCGCTTTTTTAGCAATCAAACCCGTCAATCATATCAGTCGACAACACTGAACAGCTGCTCTAGAAGCTTTATGATGGTGATACTTAAGCCTTTTATGTTTTTATTTTCTAATCGTTATTTAATGACTAGAATGAGATTTTGAACCTAACTCATAGACTTAAGTAGACCAGATTCGACGCTAATAGCGCTACATATTGTGGATATAACAATGAAGATGAGCTTAAAAAATATAGCAAAAGCACTATTGGTGACGACATTTAGTGGTGCAATGCTGATGACCACTGCCCACGCTAATAATCCACCGCCGACCATTAAGGCGGACGCACCCAATCGTTATATCGTCAAAAAAGGCGATACGTTGTGGGATATCTCAGGGCGTTATTTAGACAGTCCATGGCGCTGGAAAGAGATTTGGGCGACCAATAAGCAAATCAAAAACCCCAACCTTATTTATCCTAATGACATTCTTATTTTATGTGTGATTCAAGGTAAGACTTTAATTGGCGTTGATACAGGCGAGGGTTGTGCGGGCGTTGAAAAGCAGTTGACGGGCAATGTAGTGTCTAGCACAGTCTCAGTCACTTCGACCGCTAATAGTATTCCGCCTATTCCATGGTCTGCGATTCAGCATTGGCTCGATAAGACAATCATTGTTAATCCAGCAGATTTTAATACCACGCCCTATATTTTAGCTTCTAAAAAAGGCAATTTAATTACGGCAAGCGGCGATAAAGTCTATGCTAAAGGCGTACCACTTATCGTTGGACAGCGTTATGGTATTTACCGTGAAGGCGAGAAGTATGTCGAGCCTAAAACGCAAAAAATCATCGGTTTAGAAGTCACCCAAGTTGCTACCGGTTTGGTCACGTCTACAGAAACCAATGGTGTGACTAGCTTGCAGCTGATTGACAGTTATGGCAAAGAAGTGCGTGAAGGCGATCGCGTTTTTGTAGAATTAAACAATTCTATCCCGCCGGTATTTTATCCAACGCCTGCCACCGTCAACCGTGGCGGTATGATTGTCCGCGTCATGGACTCTATCAGCTCAGCTGCTAAAGGCAGTGTGGTTGCTATCAATTTAGGTAGCACGCACGGCGCTAAACCTGGTGATGTGTTGACCGTTTATCAAAAAGGCGCGGTCATACGCGATATCAAGGACAACGATACCCCAGTACGTTTGCCAAGCGAGCCTAGTGGCATGGTCATGGTGTTTAATACCTTTGATAATATCAGTTATGCGTATGTGCTTGACTCTGAGCTACCGCTCAACGTCGGTGATCAACTTTTACCACCGCCTTACTTATAATTGACTTGAGCGTCTATTGAGTCATTATCCCCGTCAGTTACTATGAGTTAAGCGTTTATGACCGTGACCGCAGTCACCTCTCTTTTATCCGATGAGCAGCGCGCAGTATTGGCGCTGTGGACTGAGGTGAATGCGTCATTATCGGCTTATCATAAGCTGGTTACTTCTTTTGGTAATGCCGAGCTTGCTTGGTGTGCCAAAGTAGAGGCATGGCGGCAGCTTGGCATTCATAGTACGCATCTTAAGCGTCACGAACAGCCACAGCAAACGCAAGCCACTATCGATGCCATCCAACAGGCATTGCTAGATAACAAATACGGTCTGTTATTTGCCGATCAGTCAGACTATCCTCCGCAGTTACTAGACATCTATGACCCACCGCCTTTATTGTTTTATCGTGGCGATAAAGCACGTTTGCAACAAGCGCAAATCGCCATCGTTGGGAGCCGCAAACCTACCACTCATGCCCAAAAAATCACCTTTGATATGGCGCAGTATTTAGCGCAAGCCGGTTATATCATCACCAGTGGTCTTGCTATGGGCGTCGATAAGCGTGCACATTTAGGTGCTTTGGCTCAAGTTGATGCAGAATATCAAGGTCGTACGGTCGGCGTGATGGGTACAGGGATTGATGTCAATTATCCCAATCATCATGACAAGTTGTTTAGCCAGATTATCGAGCAAGGTGGCTGTATCATCAGCGAGCTGCTACCGCATACGCAGCCACATAAGCATACCTTTCCGCGCCGTAATCGCTTAGTTGCAGGACTCAGCCTCGCGACGATTGTCACTGAAGCGACGATTCAAAGTGGTTCGCTCATTACTGCGCGCCTAACCTCTGAGCAAGGCAAGCAAGTCTTTGCGATTCCAAGTCATATCGATAATAATAATGCTGAAGGTTGTCATCACTTGATACGTGAGGGCGCAACTTTAATTTATCATCCACAGCAAGTACTCGAAGATATTAACATTCAATTAGGCTATCAAAGCAGTAACTACAATTCATCGGATAACGCAGAACTTAATATTGAGCAAGCAAATCTTAGCCAAAGCTCTCATTCTATAAATACAGACAACATCTCTATCGCCGCTGTTGGTCACGCGCCGCAGTCTAATCTCAAATCTTCTTCCAATGCTATCGTTATTCCTGAGCATTTAACGCAGGTTTATGAGCAGCTTGACTGGCATGGGCAAGATTTGGATGCATTATTAATCACTACTAATCTGACACCACCACAATTGATTGGGCAACTTATGGAGCTTGAATTGTTAGGGGTTATCAGTGTGCAAGGTGGGCGTTATTTGCGCGTGTAATTTTATTTTTAAACTTAATCGATTTTAAGAAATCTCTAAACGTGCTATTTTGCGCATCATTAAAGTTGTATTATATCCTCTCACACTTTTTTCTTTTCCCTTCAGCTATGTCTACCTCTAAACCACTCATTACCGATTCTGTCGTTGAAGCTGCGCGTTGGCTTCAACAAGGACAGCTGCTTGCTTATCCAACCGAAAGCGTCTGGGGTATCGGCTGCGATCCCTTTAATCAACAAGCGGTACAGCAGCTTTTGGCCATCAAACAGCGACCGCTAGAGAAGGGCATGATAGTGGTCACCGATAGCGCCAGCCGACTAACGGCATTGTTAGACTATCTAAGTGATGAGCAACGCCAATTAGTATTAGACAGCTGGCGTAACGACTCTAATTCTGATGCTGACACTAAGCAGGCGCATACTTGGTTGTTGCCTTTAGCGCCAAACCTGCCGGTTGCTATTCCCGCATGGATAACAGGCGCTCATAATAGTTTGGCGGTGCGTGTTATCGACCATCCTTTGGTGCAGCAGCTGTGTCAACAGGTGGTTTCCGTCCACAATCCTTATGGCTTTGTGGTTTCGACCAGCTGTAACCCTTCTGGTCAGCCGCCCGCTTTGTCATTGGCAGACGCGCAGGCTTATTTTCTAAGCCATGATAATAGTGTCAATTCTAATCAAAAAACCGATGCCAAATCCTTAGTTAATATGAGTAGAAATGAACAAGTCGGCTATTTAAAAGGCGAGACGCTTGGCTATCTATTACCTAGCCAAATCAGCGATGCACTAACGGGGCAGGTGATTCGTTAGCCCGCTTTTAAGTCTGATCGATTTTTTATAATAACTGCTAACCGGCAGTAAGTTATCTCATCCTTTTTACCCGTTTATCATTGACCATTTGAATCTTTTATATAGCTAAAATCCTTATTTATACCCCACTTTAGGCTAAATTTTAGACCTACAATTAACCTCTTGTTTTTATAGCAGGTTTTTTGTCACACTGATAAAAAGGTGGGATAAATATAAGGATAAAAACCAATGAATATTCTAATCAGTGGTGGCTCAGGATTCTTAGGTAGCGCGTTTAGTGAAGCCCTTATCAAGCGCTATCGCAGTGAGAATAAGGAAGTGCATATTACGTGGCTGACCCGTGATAGTAGTCAGCCACATCCTGTCGATATTAAGATGATGACTTATGATGAGCTGACGAAATCCGATAAAAGCTTTGATGTCATTTTAAATCTAGCGGGCGCAGGGATTGCAGATAAGCGTTGGAGCGATGCACGTAAAGAGCAACTGCTTGCCAGCCGTGTACAGCCTACCGAAGCGCTACTTGTTTTTATAGCGCGTAGTAGCACTAAACCTAAGCTGTTGGTTAGCGGTTCAGCGATTGGTTGGTATGGCGCTCAAGGTGATAAGCCTTTAATTGAGAGCAGTGATTTTAATACTGATTTTTCGCATAAACTATGTGACGATTGGGAACAGTTGGCATTGAAAGCTACCGATTATGGCGTTCCTGTTGCTATCGTGCGCACCGGTGTCGTTATTCATCCTGAGGGCGGCATGGTTAGTAAGTTATTAACACCCTTTAAAATGGGCGTTGGCGGTCAATTGGCTGATGGTAAGCAAATCATGAGTTGGATCAGCCGTGAAGATTGGGTAAGGGCAGTGCTATTTATCATCGAGCAGCATCTTACGGGTCAGCAGCAAGCTCAGTTAAATAATACGGGCAATACTTTAAACACAGCAAGCGATACGCCAGCCGTGGTCTATAACTTAACCGCGCCAAACCCTGTGACCAATCATACTTTTACCAAGACGCTTGGCGCGTGGCTGCATCGTCCGACGTTTTTCACTTTACCAACATTTTTATTAAAGCTGATGTTTGGTGAGATGTCGACCTTGCTGATTGATGGGCAAAAGGTGTTGCCACAAGCATTACTCAATGCAGATTTTAAATTCAAACAGCCAACCCTTAAGCAAGCGTTAGAGCAGAAAGTATAAGCAGCAACTATAAAAAGTGAGTAGCGAAAAAATTATCTCTTAAATATAAGACGTATCAAATGACATAAGGTATTGTTTCATGTGAAACAATCTGCGCCTTAAAATAAGCTGACTTTTCGATAAACGTTTTGTATAGCTGTGATTTCTTTTATCAACTTTATACAGTTTCAATAAACAATCATGCTGTCTACAACAGGTAAGAATATTGGCGTACTATAAGCCCGTCTTTGTCTGATTTAATTTTACTATGTGGCTTTTTATCATCCTTACCCAGCTGCTCGCGATGATGAGTAGCGGGATATTGTACTGGTTCATCAAACCGAAACAGCGCTTAGCTAAAATTGGCCTAGTCTTAAGCATTTTTGTCATTAATAATACTTTTCTTATTTACGGACTGAGTGAGTTTTGGCACGAGCGCTTCCATGTTTATTTGGTTGTCAGTATTCTGCAAGGCTTTATGTTCTATGCAGGCTTAATAACCGCTGTCATTACCCTAGTTTATGTCTATATACTGAAGAAAAAATATCATCCAAAGCTCATGAGAGCCGTTGCTGTTGTGGTTTATGCTGGTCTTGTAGGTTTAGCAGTATTTAATGCTTATTCGCCTGTCGTACATCATCTGAAAGTAACGACAGATAAGCCACTCAATAAGCCAATGCAGATAGCTTTGGTGTCTGATACTCATTTAGGTAGATGGTTTGGCAATCGGCAGATAGATAAGATGGTCAAGCTGATAGATGCCCAAAGTCCAGATGTGGTGGTTATCGCGGGCGATGTCATGAACGATTCCACTGACGCTTATGACAATACCAATATGCATGAGCATTTATCAAAACTAAGAGCGCCGCTCGGTGTCTATGCTACTTTGGGTAATCACGATTATTCATGTAATCAAGTTGCCATTGCCAAAGCAGTCGAGCGGGCAGGCATTCAGGTGATTGATAATAAAAGTGTCTGGTTGGATGACTCAGTGTTGCTGATAGGGCGTTCGGATGAAACCGATCCTGCACGCCCTGCCGCCACAGAGTTACTTAGTGAAGTGAGGGCGGATAAACCGGTGATATTTTTAGAGCATAGCCCTGCCGACTTAGCACAAATCAAAGGTTTGCCCATTGATTTACATTTATCAGGGCATACCCATGGTGGGCAGATATTTCCTTTAACGACATTGCTAAAATGGTTCACACCACTGGTTTATGGCGCCAAACAACTAGAAGGCACGCAGTTTTTGGTGACTTCAGGTTATGGTATCGGCGCGGTGCCATTTAGGTTGGGTACGCGTTCTGAGATTTGGCTAATTACTTTGACAGGTCAAGCTGATTCATAGTAACTGATTAATAATAACTAGCCGTTATGGTTATCCGTGCTTTTTATCTATCTTTTTCCAATTGTCAGTTAATGCTAGCTTTTAGCTTGTTTTAATAGCTACCCGTATTTAGCCCGTAACCCACAGCCATTATTCAGTTATTCACGCAGCCACTAACTCTTGGGTGCTGATGACCTCACGTACGAAGCTAGAAAAACCATTAATAATATGATGCGTTTCTTGTCCAAGCCCTTGATGAACGCTCATAAAATGGATAAATCCATGCGGTGCGCCATAGACAGTATAGGTTTCGACCGCAACACCATGGCTTTCTAACTGCTTAGCATAAGCAAAAGCCTCATCACGCAAGACATCTAATTCGGCCGCGACGATATAAGTAGGGCAGATATGGCTATTGTCGCCAAGCATAGGTGAAGTCAAGATATGCTGCCGCGGTAACGGGCTGTTTTCCAAACACGCGGCGTCGAATACCGCCACATCGGCATGATCTAGTAATAAACCCTCGCCATATAATTCCCAGCTAGGATAATCATTTTCAACATCCGTCACAGGATACAGAGGCATTTGCGCCATTGGCGATGGCACGCGCTGCAATATCTCAAAAGTTTTTTGCCCATTAATGCCCAAATCTTGCCATGCTTCTGCCGTTGGGGTGATGACTTGTTGAGCAACCATGGTTGATAACCCGCCGCCCGCACTATCACCTGCCAGTACAATACGCGATGGCAAGGCGCCAAATGCTTGGCAGTTTTCAGCCAACCATCCATAAGCAGCAATACAATCTTGTAACGCTGTCGGTGCAGGATATTCAGGTGCTAGGCGATAATCAACACTAACCACCGGCCAGCCCGTTTGCTCACAGACGGCATGACAAAATTCATGATGGGTGTCGACATCACCGATACAAAACCCGCCGCCATGAAAAAATAACATCACGGTTTCATCAGGATTACGTTTCGGTTTCTTTTTAAAGCCAAAGCCTGCTGCACTTACTTGTTTTTGATAGCAGCGAATGGTCATGTCACCATCATCAGCATTGGCAATGGTTTTGTCTTCCCACTCTACGGTAGGGCCATCTTTTTTGGTAAAGGGTTTAATACTATTAAATAAGGTAGAGCTTGGCTGTTGCCAGACGGTTGGCGCTTGCATCGCAACGACGTCGGTCGCAAAGCGTTTGCGCAACTCGACCATGTCTACAAGGTGTAATGGCGTTTTAAGCTTGCTATTGACTGCAAGGATTAAACGTAAATGGGCATCAACATGCTCGTATTGCTTAGCGGTCGGTCCATCCAAATAGCCCACCAAGCTTTCTAATACTGACTCTGGTAAGCAGCCGATGCCTTTCATAGCGTAATGCAGTAGGTGCGGCTGATAGCTGGTCATTAGATTATGATAAAGCACCTTATCTTTGATGGATAATGGCTTATCAACACTATCATCAGCGCTGATTGCAATCTCTGCATTCTTTATTGGCAAAGTCTGTAAGTTTTCTGGTTTATGATTATTTAAAGAGCTATCACGTGCACTTTCAGGCTTTTCTTGAGCCAAAGCGGTCAGGTTAAGTGACCTCACTGCTTTATTAAGTAAGGTGTTGATTGATAATACTGTTGAATTAGGCATAACACCTCCTATAAATGATAGATAATATTTGCAGCCATCATATGATAAGTGGAAATAAAGTTGAGTATTCTTTGGTAATGGTTTAGGAGTGAATAGTAATTTATTTAGAATAACTGACGGTGTTTTGTTGGTTTTGTTAGCGAAATTAACCACTTATTGACGATAAGCGTAAAGGTAAGGCGGTCATTTTTGGGCATAGTTGGTAGGGATTATCCCGACATTAATGAATATCGAGAAAAATTCCTCAGATTAGGCTTGAAATTTGCCCTCATCACCTTTATCAAGCAGCTATCAGAAGAGGTTAAAAAAGCGATTGCTAAAAATCCGTGATTGATAAAAAAGTGAGTGATAACGGCTAGATGATTCTTAAGAGCCGATAAACCTATTAAGTAAGCAATGGAGAAAAACACAGCTTGGCTAGCCAGTAGCCGCTTTATTGCGTTTTTCAATCCATCATCATTAAGTTAACAACCCTATTAATAATTATATCCCTATTAAGGAGCTATCATGAGCGAGCAGAATAATAACCACGAATCTAATGAGCAAAACATGCCACACGACAACGTCTCACACGACAACGTTTCGCACGACAATGTCGAACACGACGACAGTATTTTAAATGAAACCTTGCAAGAATTTGATCCACAAAATAATTCAGGTGCAGAGAGCACGATTGCAAACGATATCGATTTAGATACGTTTAAAGCGCGTATCGCTGAGCTAGAAGGCGAAGTCAAGCAAGCCAAAGAAGGCACCGCTCGCGCCAATGCAGAAGCGTATAACGCGCAAAAACGCATGGAGCAAGAAGCCGATAAAAGCAAAAGATTTGCCCTGCAGAAATTCGCCAAAGAGCTATTAGAAGTAGTCGATAATTTAGAGCGCGCTATCGAAAACGCCCATGCAGATGACCCTGTTACCGAAGGGGTAAGATTGACTCATAAAGCGTTGTTAGATGTATTGAATAAAAATGGCGTTGAAGTCGTCGAGCCACAAGGCGAGAAATTTAACGCTGATTTGCATGAAGCGGTCGGTATCGATGCCGATGCGCCAGCCGATACAGTAGGTACGGTCTTGCAAAAAGGCTATAGCTTAAACGGTCGTCTGTTGCGCCCAGCGATGGTACGCGTTGGTCAGTAGCAATCAAATATAGAAGATTTAAGGTATTAGTATTTAAAAAATAAGTCTTTAATTGTACTAAACCCTATTATTAATGGGGTTTTACACAAAAAATCACACAAAAGGCAATATTTAGCTGTGGATTGACTTGAAAAAACGAAGCCTTAAACCGATATAAAGCAACAAGTGACCGACTAGATGTCGATAGTTTTCATAATCTAGGGTCTGATGATATAGATATTTTTATTTAAAAATAAATTAGGAGCAATTAATTATGGGTAAAGTAATTGGTATTGATTTAGGTACAACTAACTCATGTGTGGCAGTGATGGAAGGTGATAAAGTTAAAATCATCGAAAACGCTGAAGGTACACGTACCACGCCATCGATTGTCGCTTATAAAGATGACGAGATCCTTGTTGGTCAGTCAGCCAAGCGTCAAGCGGTCACCAACCCAAACAACACCCTATTTGCCATTAAGCGTCTGATTGGTCGTCGTTTTGATGATAAAGTCGTGCAAAAAGACATCGGTATGGTGCCTTATAAAATCGCCAAAGCTGATAACGGTGATGCGTGGGTAGAAATCAACGGTAAAAAATTAGCGCCACCACAGGTTTCTGCTGAAATCTTGAAAAAAATGAAAAAAACAGCCGAAGACTATCTTGGTGAAGCCGTTACTGAAGCTGTTGTTACTGTCCCAGCTTACTTTAATGACTCACAGCGTCAAGCAACCAAAGACGCCGGTAAAATTGCCGGTCTTGATGTAAAACGTATTATTAACGAGCCAACCGCTGCAGCACTTGCTTATGGTATGGATAAAAAGCAAGGCGATAGCACCGTTGCTGTATATGACTTGGGTGGTGGTACTTTTGACGTATCAATCATCGAAATCGCTGATGTCGATGGCGAACAGCAATTTGAAGTACTAGCAACCAACGGTGATACATTCCTTGGTGGTGAAGACTTTGACTCAGCGCTAATTGATTTTTTAGTAGCCGAATTCAAAAAAGACCAAGACGTCAACCTAAAAGGTGACTCTCTTGCGATGCAGCGTCTCAAAGAAGCGGCAGAAAAAGCGAAAATTGAGCTGTCAAGTGCCCAAAGCACGGAAGTGAATTTGCCATATATCACTGCCGATAGCAGTGGTCCTAAGCATTTGGTTGTCACTATCAGCCGCTCAAAACTTGAGAGCTTAACGGAAGAATTGGTACAACGTACCATGGGTCCTTGTAAAACAGCTCTAGAAGATGCTGGTCTAAAAATCGGCGATGTCGATGACGTTATCTTGGTAGGTGGTCAGACTCGTATGCCTCTGGTACAGCAAAAAGTACAAGAGTTCTTCGGTCAAGAGCCACGTAAAGATGTTAACCCTGACGAAGCAGTTGCCGCTGGTGCTGCGATTCAAGGTGCGGTATTGTCTGGTGACAAAACTGACGTCCTATTGCTTGACGTAACGCCATTGACGCTAGGTATCGAAACAATGGGCGGTGTTATGACGCCAATCATTGAGAAAAACACCATGATTCCGACTAAGAAATCACAGGTATTCTCAACGGCAGAAGACAACCAACCAGCAGTAACCATTCAGGTTTATCAAGGTGAGCGTAAAATCGCTAACCAAAATAAACAGCTCGGCCGTTTTGACTTGACCGATATTCCACCAGCACCACGTGGTCTACCACAAATCGAAGTGACTTTTGACATCAATGCTGACGGTATCATGAATATCTCAGCGAAAGATAAAGGTACTGGTAAAGCACAAAGTATCCAAATTAAAGCGGATTCTGGTTTGTCGGACGAAGAAGTCGAACAAATGGTGCGTGATGCCGAAGCGAACGCTGCTGAAGACGAGAAATTCGCTAACTTAGCACAAGTTCGTAACGAAGCAGATGGTCGTATCCATGCGGTACAAAAAGCACTGAAAGACGCCGAAGATAAAGTGACTGAAGATGAAAAATCAACAGTAGAAACGGCTATCTCTGAGCTTGAAGCAGCTGCTAAAGAAGACGATCATGACGAAATCAAAGCCAAGCTTGAAGCGTTAGACAATGCCTTCTTGCCAGTTAGCCAAAAGATTTATGCAGATAGTGGTGCAGGCGCAGAAGGCATGGATCCAAACCAGTTCCAACAAGGTGCGGATAATTCTGGCAACAGCAGCCAAGCTGATGACGACGTCGTCGATGCTGAGTTTACTGAAGTAGACGAAGACAAAAAATAAGCCATATTAAGAGCTAAAACTGACGTCTGATTTATCATAAAGAACGCACCTTTCGAGGTGCGTTCTTTTATTTTGCAAACTTAGCTCGGGCTAATGAGTAGGAAGTATTACCCAAAACTGATGGTTGTAACAAAAGATTTCATATATCAGCCTTTGTAACCCGAGTGCTGACAAACACTTGCAAAACTTAACTTTCTTACCATTAAACACTGACAGAGTCTTTGACATAGTTTGTTACTATGTATACATCGTTAGCAAACAAGGCGATATGGCTAAAAAAGCCCACATAAATAAATAACTTGTTTGTCCAAATTGATTTTAAGGAGCTACATATGAAAACTCTACAAAAAACTCTACAAAAAACTCTACTTGCACTAGCCGCTGGTTCTTTAGTAAGCATGGGTGCACAAGCAGCTGTATCTTATGGCAACGGCTATACTGGTCAACCATACGTCGGCGTAAAAGTCGGTCAGTTTGACTTGGATTATGCTGGTACTGATAAGCCAACAGCTTATGGTATATATGGCGGTTATAACTTTGATCCTAACTTCGGTATTGAAGCTGAATACGTAGGCTCAGATGATGCTGATTATAGTAGCTTTGGCCAAAATGGTGACGTAGATGCCAAGTCTTATGGTGCTTACGGTACATACCGTTATGCTTTCCCAAACACTGGTCTATATGCTAAAGGTAAGCTAGGCGTTGCTAAAACTGAAGTGGAAGGCAAAAATACTTTGACACAAAACTTCTCGGATAGTGATACTAGCCTAGCTGGTGGTGTAGGTCTTGGATATTCAGTAAACCCTAACTTCAGTGTTGAAGCTGAGTATGACAAGTTAGGTAGTGATGCTGACCTTATGACCGTTGGTGCACAACTTAAATTCTAATTATTTGAATCTTAAGTTCTTTAATCAGCAATAGCTTGATTCTTTAATTAGCAATAGCTTGAATAGTTAGTAAAATAAAAAACGATCACTTCGGTGGTCGTTTTTTTATGCGTATAACTTTTAAGGCGCTGTTTGATAACAAAATGTGCTACATTGAAAGCTAGATTGGCAAGAATAGGGAATATGACAATAATGGAGATGCTTTGGATGATTGAACCTTGGCACTGGCTCGTATTAGGCTTTGTGCTGCTGATCGTCGAGATGTTTGTGCCGACGTTTGCCAGCCTTTGGTTTGGGGCAGCCGCTATTATCGTTGCCGCCCTCTTATGGTTAATACCTATCCCTGTCTCCGTCCAAATCATTATTTGGTTGGTACTTTCGACTATCTTTTTAGTAGCGTGGTTTAAATTTATCAAACCCTTGTCTGTCGATCGCACCAAAGCGGGATTGGGCGGCAGTGTGATTATCGGTGAGACTGGTATGATTATCGTCGCGCCGCAACCTGAGAGAGCTGGTATGGTACGTTTTAGCGTGCCTATCGTTGGTGCTGCCGAATGGATGTGCCGTACCAGAGGCGAGCAAGTAGCGGTTGGTGATCGGGTGATAGTGACAGATATCGTCGGTAATGAGCTGATTGTCAGTACGATGACGTCGAAAGCGGTCATTAATAAAAATAGTTAAGCAGAATAATAGGGGTGGAACATGGAAAGTTTTAGTATTGTGATGGTGGTATTGATTGCATTGGTGGTATTTACAGTATTTAAAGGGGTGCGCATTGTTCCACAAGGCTATAAATGGGTGGTGCAGAGACTGGGTAAGTATAGCCAAACCCTAGAGCCTGGACTCAATATTATTATTCCTTATGTCGATAATGTCGCTTATAAAGTCACAACCAAAGACATCGTGCTTGATATTCCCTCACAAGAGGTTATTACCCGAGATAACGTGGTGATTATCGCCAACGCTGTTGCTTATATTAATATTGTCCGTCCTGATAAAGCCGTTTATGGTATCGAAGATTATGAGTATGGTATTCGTAATTTGGTACAGACGTCTTTGCGCTCAATCATTGGTGAGATGGATTTGGACAGCGCTTTATCAAGCCGTGATGAAATCAAAACTAAGCTAAAACACGCCATCTCAGAAGATATTGCTGATTGGGGTATTACCCTGAAAACGGTCGAGATTCAGGATATTAACCCTTCGCAGACCATGCAAGCGTCAATGGAAGAGCAAGCGGCGGCAGAGCGTTTACGTCGTGCGACCGTGACCCGTGCTGATGGTCAAAAGCAAGCGGCTATCTTAGAGGCTGATGGTCGTTTGGAAGCCTCACGCCGTGATGCTGAAGCGCAAGTGGTATTGGCGAAAGGTTCAGAAGAGTCTATTCGCCTTATTACGGCGGCGATGGGCAAAGAAGAAATGCCGATTGTGTACCTATTGGGTGAGCAATATATTAAGTCGATTCGCCAGTTAGCAGAATCAGATAACGCGAAAATGGTGGTATTACCCGCCGATATTTTAAGCACTATTAAAGGTATGGTTGGCGATAAGCTTAAGGTTTAATCAAGCATATTTTAAGCTGTTATAGAAGTAACTCTTAAAAGTAGCCAACGAGTAAAAATAGTCAGTGAGCGTTTTACGTGCTGGCTATTTTTTTAACTTTAATTTACCCCTAATCATGTCAGTGGTTTTTTAGCGTACGATGTTCTTGTTGTTTAATAATAAAAATACGCCTATAAAATAAATGTATAAGGAAAAGAATAATGACCAAGCAAGATATGAATGCTGTAATTATTGCTATAAATGAATTTGCGCAAGGCAGCCCATTGCCTTATACCGTACTTGATGCCACACATATTAATGCCGCTTACCCTGAGCAGAAATTAGAGATTCGTGGCGGCGGCTACGGTTCAGATGCGGCGGCACATCCAACCAATGCCAATCAATTTTATGCCCTTACCGATCGTGGTCCTAATGCCGATTTTGATGGGATTGCTGGTAAGGGTAAGCAGTTTCTTGTGCCAAATTATACGCCGTCTATTGGGTTGTTTGAATTGCAAGCTGACGGCAAAATTATCAAAGTAAAAGAGCTGCTGCTGAAAGACAGGCAAGGCAATCCCATCTCTGGGTTACCGAATCCACAGGCACTGGGCGGCACCAATGAAGTACCTTATGATATCAATGGTCAGCCGATGACCGTTAATCCAAACTTGCCTTTTGATGCGGTGACCAATCCTATTAAAACTGATATTAATGGTTTAGACCCTGAAGGGCTGGCGGCGCTCACAGATGGCAGTTTTTGGGTCAGTGATGAATATGGTCCACACCTTGTGCATTATGATGCTAATGGGATAGAGATAGCCCGTATCAATGCTTTTGCCAATGATGAGCGTAATAATGTAATTATCAATGGTAAGCAGGTTCTGTTACCGACAGAATTTACCAAGCGTCGTGCCAATCGCGGTATGGAAGCATTGACGATTACGCCAGACCAAACGACATTGGTCGGTATTATGGAGTCCTCTATGGACAATCCTGATAAGTCAGGGCGTCTGTCCTCTTTGGTGCGTATTGTGACGATCAATTTGGTTTCGGGGCAAATAGCGCAGTATCTATATCGATTAGATAAAGCGGAGCACGTGACTTCTGGCATCGCGGCCTTAAGTAGTCATGAGTTTTATCTGATTGAACATGATCGCAAGTTCCCACTACAAGATAAGTCAGCGCAAAAACTAATCTACAAAATAGATATCGCGCAAGCAACAGATATCGAAACTATTTTAAATGATGAGAATATTAAGCAAGATGAAACGCTTGGCTTGCTAGTCAATGGACAAACGCTTGAGCAGTTGATTGCAGTAGACGAAAAAAACTGGCAAATGCTTGAGAAGATAAAAATTATACCTGTTAAAAAAACCTTGGTTGTCGATGTGTTAGCTACTTTAGATTATCCGCATGATAAGCTTGAAGGCTTATGGTTACGGCAAGATGGCTCATTGGGTTTACTCAATGATGATGATTTCGCCATGACTGATTCAGAGGTCATCAACCCACAAAGCACGGTTGAGCAAAAGTATCTCGATAAAGATAAAACGATAGAAGATGCCAATCGCTTATATATCGTCATGCCGACTTAATAGAGTAGCGTGATTTTTCGTAACTACTTATTCTTAACTACTTATTCTTAACTATTTATTCTTACTACAGACAATAAAAAAGACCTCATACAAGTGAGGTCTTTTTTATTGTTAAGTATTGACTCAGTATATTTTAGATGACCTTGGAGAAGCGGTTTTTATGTTTTTTCTCAAGGTATTCATCAAATACCATAGCGACGTTGCGACCTAATAGACGACCTCTGGGTAATACGCGAATACCAGCAGCATCCATATCAATCAAGCGATCCTGTTGCATGGTACCTAACTGTTGGATTTCATCGATAAAGTAGGTAATGGCGTCGATACCAAATTTCTGATTGATGTCTCGAAAATCTATATAGTCGTGACAGAGTAAATTCATAATCACGTATTCACGTAAGCGATCTTTAATCGAGGTTTTAATCACATTGACCGCGGGCATGACGGTTGGGTTATTACGTGCTGCGTCGATATTATCTTTATATACCTGCAAATCAGTGTGGTTTTGCAAGATATAGCTGCTATTAGCATTAGAGATTTGACTGATTGACGACACCCCAAAGCCCAATAAATCACAATCGCCCATGATGGTATAACCCTGAAAATTGCGATGTAATTTACCTTCGCGCTGGGCGATGGCAAGCTCATCATCAGGTTTGGCAAAATGGTCAATACCAATATATTGATAACCAGCTTCGGTTAAGGTGTTGATGGTATTGCCAAGCATCGTAAGCTTGGCGGCTGGCGTCGGTAAGTCAGCCTCTTTAATCTGGCGTTGAGATTTAAAACGCTCAGGCAGATGGGCATAGTTAAATACCGATAAGCGATCGGGCGCCATCTCAATAATGCGGCGTACCGTTGTATCCAAAGTTTCAGGCGTTTGATGCGGTAAGCCATAAATCAAGTCGACGTTGGTAGAATGAAAGCCCAGCGCGCGCGCCTCAGCAAGCACATTTTCAATCAGTTCAGCAGAGTTTATACGGTTGACGGCAATTTGTACTTTTTCATCTAAGTCTTGTACGCCCAAACTTACGCGGTTAAAACCCAAGTTACGTAGCACTTTTAATGTCTCGTCTCCCAGCTCGCGCGGGTCGATTTCAATAGAGTAATCGCCTTGGTCTTCTGGTAGAAATTTAAACTGGGTCTGCAAAAATTCCCACAGTTGTACCAACTCATTATCTTGTAAAAAGGTTGGCGTCCCACCACCGAAATGCAGCTGTTTGACCAGTGGTTTTTTGCCGTCTTCTGGTGTTTGTAGTAAGCTACGTTTATGCTTAATTTCCGCCATCAAATATTCTAAGTAATCACCAGCATCGCTATTTTTTTTGGTGATGATTTTATTACAAGCACAGTAATAGCAAAGGTGCCTACAAAACGGAATATGAAAATATAGCGATAAGGGCGCATGGGCTTCGCGCTCTTGCAGAATTTTGCTCTCGAGTCCTGCTGGCATCGGTGAAAATTCTAAAGCGGTCGGGTAGGAGGTATAGCGTGGCCCAGAACGATTGTATTTATTAATAATCTCTTCATCGAATGCTGGCAGCTGCTTACTGGTGATGCTGCCACGGGTACTGGCATACGGATTGTCCGGCTGCGTCACAGGGCGTACCGTGGTCGGCTGCTCGCTGGCATGAGCGAAAGACGTTTGGTCGCTATTGATATCGGATGGTTCTGACATGCGAGATTCCTCGGTTTAACTGTATAAATCGCCATTTAAGTAATAAGCAGTATAACAAATCATTGGTTATAGTGGCATGGATGGCAAGTTTTCGTATATACCCATAAAGTTGTATTGTTATCTGGAATAAAAAAAGACCTCAGGATTGGCCTAAAGTCTTTTTTGTAATGCTTAACGATTTGGCTATGACTCTTCCCTTAATTTAATTACCTCACCAACGGCTTTTTGGGAGATTTCGCTGCTGCTGAAAGGCACACGAATCCACTCTTTAGCTGAATAACGACGCGTCTGATCGCGATGATAAGGGCGCGTACTATCGCCTGCTTGTGAATAGGCAAGCAGCGCCTCTACGACAGGACCTTTAGCATCAAAAGTCACCGCTTGCATGTAGGTTGGCCCATTATTAATAATATAATTACCAACCTCATTAACTCCTTCACCTCGGGCAGCGTTAAAGATACCTTCGCTACCATAACCACCATGCATAGGGATACGCTGATTATTCTTGCCCGCATCTAGTACATATTGTAGCTCACCTAAGCTGGCATCAAGCGCTATGCCTTTATTTTGGAAATAGGCAATCGCATCGCCCAAGGCTTGGCGAGTTTGTGGCGTAATTTTCAGCTCGCGAGGCGTATTGATAGGGTCTGCCTCGTTAAATGGCACTTCAAATGCGGTATTTGTATATTCGCTAACACCAGCCTTGCTCCAAAACTCTCTAAACACATGCGCGCCTCGGCTGTCGATATTGTTGCGACGATCCCAATTACTCAGGATGCTACAGGCTTGTTTGCCATCGATAGTTCCGCCACCTGTCAGAGGTAACATAGCGTTGGCGTTACAGTCCGCTAAGACATCATCGAGAACCAACTCGGCAGCATAGCTACGGTTGCCATAAACGACGTCTTGCATATTGTTTAAGGTAAAGGTAGTGCCACCCAAGCCATCTGAGTTATCAAGACGGTCTAATACTTGCTGAAATGCCATGCGTGTGCGTAAAGAAAGTGGCACGCCCTCAGGGCTAGTTGCACTAGGGAATGGCGTTAAACGACGACGTAGCAGCGGTGAAAATCCTGTTAAAGGCTCATCTAAGTTGCTCAACCAATAAGTATCGTTTGAGTTAAGCACATAATCGTCACGAATCAAAAAAGGCAGATTTGAGCGTCCAAAAATACCTGCTTGCGGCGAATCGGCATCATTACCCCATTCGCAATCAGCCTTGCTACCATCCAATGCTGGTAGACCAAAACTGACGATAGCTTGTAAATAGGGCTTACCAGCCGTACAGCTATTTAATTTATCTGCGGTGACATGCGGCACGGTTGAGATGTCAGCATAAAGCGCTTTACCATAGCGGTCGGTGGCAATGGTATTAACAAATCCTAGCCCAACCATATCTTGCATTTTATCGACCAAATCCTCGACACTAATTGCTTTATTCATGCTGCGCCATTGGTTTAATGAGCGGGCATTTTCTGCGGCGGCATCACGGATAGTAAAGGCGATATTATTTGCGCCCCAAGGTGGCAGTAAGCCATTGGCTTGATTAACGGCTATCATAGGACCAAAATGTGACGAATAAACCGATCTGACCAGCGTCTTATTGTCTGGCAGTTGGATGGTGACGTCATCCTTTTTAATATTACGTTGCTCAACGACGCCTTCACTATTGGTATAGTTGTACTTCATTGGGTCGCCATCTACTAAGCTGAGCTGATACAGGGTAAAACGCTTGGCGGTAGAAACCGTATGGCTCCAAGCGACGTCTTTATTGAAGCCAATGTTAGGGAAAGGCTGTCCTTGCTGTCCTGCTCCCATGACATCAAGCTCGCCTGGCATCGTCAAATGAAACTCATAAAAGCGCTGTAAACCATCCCAAGGCTCATGAGGATTGCCATAAAGGATACCACTTTTGGTGCCAGTGACTTCACTACCAAAGGCATAAGCGTTACTGCCGCCATCAGTCACATTGATGGTTCTCATATCAAAATCAAAGCCTGAGGCCAAATCCGCTGCCGACTCTGGCGATAAGTCGCTCTCTGGTTCTATAGAAAGCGTACGCATTCGAGAGCTACCCATGATACCTTTTCCGCCGGCAGGCGCCGCAGTGGCGATAGGCGTGACAAAGTTTGATAGACCACCGCGCAAATTGGCCTTGCCGTAAAGCGCTAGCAAATCATCGGTAGTGATTTCGCGAACCCATTCAGCACCTGCACAGTCAGGATCGATATTGTCGACACCTTTATCACGTAAATAGCGACTATAGCCCGCAGCATAGCCTGCTACCGCATCTAAAACCTCAGGCTCGTGCGCATCTAAAAACTGTTTACGCTTAGCGTCTGAGTTATACCAAGTATAAAAAACATCACTATCGACATCTCCTTTATCACCCAGATACCGCATACTCTCGCCCTTAGCGATTACGATTTCGCGCGCTAGTGAGCAGATATTATCTTCAGCAAAGGCATAGCCGACGCCATAACCCAAGCCTTTATAGTTCTTGGCAGTGATGTGCGGCATCCCAAACTCAGTGCGCTGGATATCCACCGCATAGCTGTCATCGTTATCTATACTATATTGCCATTAAAATTATCGTTATCCGAACAACCAAACAATCCCAACGAGACTGCCATCGTTAATAGCGTGAATGTGTGTACACGCCGATTCAGCATATTGATGCTCATAAGCTTACCCATCCATGGTTAATTACGATTTTATAAAGCGTCGACAAAAACCACCATCAAGCTTTATATGTCAATAAATTCCTTTTATTGCCATGCTTTTTTATGCCTTATATTGCATTTATTATGCGTGATGATAGATAAGATAAATTAAAAAGCATTTATCAATCATATAACACTTTCAAACCTCTATGCTAGCGAATAAAGCAACGGATTTAACGGCTGATATTTGGCTTAAAGATAGGCATAAATGTCCTTTATATAGCTAACTAATAAGCTGGGAACAATACTGTTTAAATAGATTAATAAATAATAAAACACGACATTTGCGCACTGATTAATAATACTCTATTATCGATAAATATCTATATTAGGAAACGCTCATGTCGTTTGCCCAAGTCTATACGCGCTCAGTCGTCGGACTGCATGCCCCGCAAGTGATTATCGAGGTGCATTTATCACAAGGCTTGCCAGCATTAACCATTGTCGGTTTGCCTGCTGCTGCCGTACGTGAAAGTAAAGATAGGGTGCGCTCGGCGATTTTGAATTCGGGATTTCAATTCCCTAATCGCCGCTTGACGATTAATTTAGCACCAGCAGACTTACCAAAAGATGGTGCAAGGCTAGATTTGCCGATTGCCATGGGTATTTTAGCGGCAAGCGGGCAACTTGAACCAGAAGTACTATCAGGGTTTGAGTTTATCGGCGAGTTAGCATTGAATGGTGAGCTGCGGCAGGTAAGTGGTAGCTTGGCGGTTGCACGGGCAATGAAAGCAGAGTCACTAGTGGCAAAGTCTGCAATAGCTGACAAGCAAGAGCCGCGCCAGTTACAGCAATTACGTCAATTAATAGTACCGATTGATAATGGCGCGGAAGCCAGCCGTGTTGAAGGCGTCGAGATATTAGGCGCTCGAAGCCTAAAAGCGGTTTGTGACCACTTACAATCGTTAGCTGACCCAAGCGTAACCACCGAGAGACTGGAGATAGTCACGCCCAGTCCGGCGCAGCAGTATATTGGTTATCAGGTAGATTTGGCGGATGTAAAAGGTCAACATCATGCTAGGCGGGCGTTAGAGATTGCCGCTGCCGGTGGTCATTCACTATTATTTACCGGACCACCCGGTTCGGGCAAGACCTTGATGGCGTCACGCCTACCGACTATCCTGCCTGATTTGAGTGATGAGGACGCGTTAGAAGTTGCCAGTACCTACTCAGTGGCAGACAGCGAGTATGATTATGGTACGCGGCCATTTCGCCAAGTTCACCATACTATATCAGCTGTTGCTTTGGTCGGTGGTGGTTCTCGTCCCAAACCTGGCGAGATTACCCTTGCCAATAAGGGCGTATTATTTTTGGACGAATTACCAGAGTTTGACCGTACGGTGTTAGAAGTTTTGCGTCAGCCGTTGGAAGCCAAGCAAATCACCATTAGCCGTGCCAATTCACAAATGACTTTTCCGGCAAACTTTCAACTGGTGGCGGCGATGAATCCTTGTCCGTGTGGCTATGATGGCGATGGCTCGGGAAGATGTCGCTGCCGACCGGAGCAAATTAAGCGCTATCAAGATAAGTTATCAGGGCCACTGCTTGATCGCATTGATTTGCATATTACCGTGCCAGCACTGCCAATAGCTGATTTACAAAATGCTCAAGCTGGTGAAACCTCGGCACAAGTGCGAATTCGGGTCGCTGCTGCCCATAAGCAGCAACTAAAACGCCAAAAAAAGGTCAATAATGAGCTGAGTCCCAGCGAGATTGATAAATATATTCAGTTAGGCGCGGGCGAACAGCAGTTATTACAGCTCGCTCAGCAACGTCTTAATCTATCTGCCCGTGGCTATCATCGTGTATTACGCGTCGCGCGTACCATTGCTGATTTGGCTGATAGTACTGATATTACCAGCGCTCATGTGTCAGAGGCGCTGAGTTATCGTAGTAAGTAGCTTGCGTGATGTTCAATTATTTATAATCTACTTTTTTAAAAGGTATTTAACCAATGCCGCAAAATCATCAAATGCTGCGGTAGGATTGAGCTCGCGAATATCTTGCCCGTAGTTATAACCATAAGACAGTCCAAGGGTGTCTATATTGGCGTTTTGTCCCGCTAATATATCGTTTCTAGAATCACCAATCATCACCGCTTGTGCTGGAGTCACATTCAACGCCTCACAGACATGCAATAGCGGCGCGGGGTCTGGTTTCTTAAGGGGCAGGCTATCTCCGCCCAGTACTTCAGAAAATAAATCCTGCCAGCCAAAAGACAGCAATATCTTAGGGACAAAACGAATCGGTTTATTGGTCACTAATGCCAGCGTATAGCCCGCTGCTTTGAGCTTTTTTAGTCCGCTATCGACATTCGGATAAGCGACGGTTTTGCTGCCACTAATATTTTTATAAGCGTCAAAAAATACTTGCTCGGCGTGATCCGCTTCCTCGACCGTTAACTCACCTTCTAGTACTTCTATTTTACCCACCAACGCGCGTTCGACCAGCATTCTTGAGCCATTGCCAACCCAGTTACGTATGGTGCTAATCGGATAGGTCTCTTTACCAAGCGTGGTTAGCATGGCGTTCGTCGCATCAGCCAAATCTGGTACGCTATCAATCAATGTGCCATCAAAGTCAAAAATTAAAAGCTGCTTATCCATTATTTCTCGCCTTTCGGGTTATCACGTCTGTATCTTAGATTTATGTTTTAACCATAGCATAAGAAGCCATTAAAGCGCATGCAAAGCGCGTTTTTGCTCGATTATTTAACCTCTTTATAGCGCTCATGGTGTGCCGTTTTCATCTTTAGATAGGTTTCGTTTTTACGGCACTCATCCCATTTTTGTTTAAAAATACGCGCAGATTCTGCTTTGATAGGGTCTTCAGTTTGCCGTGGTAATTCTTCGCGTCCATGCGCGCCGCTTTGGCCTTTTTTATCATCGGGCACGGATCCCTTATACTTTTTGCCGCCTTTATGATTGGCATAGCGGCGGGCGCGGGTATAACCCATTTGAATAAATTTGCGCGCCATATCCGCACCAACAAAGTCATCAGCTGCCAAATAATCTAAAAACATCTGATAAATACTCTCGCTACTCTCAAGCGCAATATCAGGCGTCGCAAAGCGCCAGTGTGGCAGGATTTCGGACTTATAAGGTTCGACTAATAACACGCCTTGCTCACCGCGACCGACACGATACAGCTCAGGCTGCGCGCGTAAGTCTAGATTTTTATAATCCAAATCATAATCAAACTCTCTCATGGTTTCTATCTCTCGCAGCTAATTGGTTGTTTTAGTATAGAGAGCATTTGCACTTCAAAAACAGCCCAAAAATGTTATGTATTAGTGTGGGTATCAGATGTTATTGATAGGTATCCCTGTAATGTTTATCAAATTTTAAGCATAAAAAAAGCCCCAAACAGTAATGTTCGGGGCTTTTTAGAATTCTTAAACGAATGGTGGCTCGAGGCAGGTTCGAACTGCCGACACACGGATTTTCAATCCGTTGCTCTACCGACTGAGCTATCGAGCCGTCTTCGTTGAGGCGCTATTAAACTAAATATCGGCGTTACTGTCAAGTGGTTTTTGCATAATATGCGATAAAAAGGCACAAATAGTCAAATATAAGCCAAATAAAAGCTTTTAACCTCACATTTAATCCTTAACGCGCAGTAGCTCATACTCGCTCATGATACGATGAATATCGGCATCGACTGGGACAAACTCGCGCACGCCTTTTTTCACTTCGGCATCATAGACCAGTTTGATAAATTTAGCATCGATAGCGCGACCTCGATTTTGGGTGTGTACCGTGAGATATTGCAAGCGCTTGGCATCCGTTTGTCCATCATCAAAGCAGGCAACGGCAGCGATAGGCTTGTCATTAAACATACCGACATACAGGGTTTGACCACGCTTAAAGCCTTGCTCAACGAGATGTAGTACTTCTGCGCCACTTGGCTGGTTCTCATCGCTGTCATATAAGGCATGCAGGCGCTCGGATAGTTCGTTTTCACGCGCAGGTTTTTTAATCAGTGGCGCATCCAAGCTGTTGATGGCGATTGCTTCTAAAGGCATAATCAGTTCCTATAAATAATCGGTTGCTATAAGGTGATACAGCATGGCATCGAGTGTAGCATTGTAGAGTCGGTGCGGTTCATGATTGATAATACTGAACTCACTATTTTAGCAGAATGACAGGATTTTGTGCGTGGTTTACTGCTTGGTCGTGGCAGTAAATGCTAGGGTTTGCTATGATGAAGATAGACGATGCTTTTTATGCATAAAAGCTAATATTTTGGCTTTTATACGTAAGCTTTTTGAATAAGCATTAAACCCATTTTTAGCTTAGCTTTTTATATTTTTTATTCATTGTTTTATCATTTGCTTTAGACGCTAGTAAGAATGATTTGGGCGCTTTTTCGCCCTATTTTATTGACCGCTTTTCATTTATAGAGAGTAGCCATGACTGCCAATTCTACGACGACAACCAATACCGCCGATACAACTGGGCAAAACCAATCTGCCAATCTAAATTTACATGGTCGCCCAGCCCGTACCGCTACCGTTGAGCGTAATACTGCTGAAACGCAAGTAACTTGCACCGTTAATCTTGATGGAACGGGACAAGGGACTGTAGATACTGGCGTGCCATTTCTAGACCATATGATTGATCAAATCAAGCGTCATGGTTTGTTTGACTTAGACATCAAATGTACCGGCGACACCTTTATCGATGATCACCATAGTGTCGAAGATACGGGTATTACGCTTGGGCAAGCATTCAATAAAGCATTAGGTGATAAAAAAGGCATCCGTCGTTACGGGCACTTTTATGCGCCACTCGATGAGTCACTAACGCGCGCGGTTGTCGATTTATCAGGCCGTCCTGGTTTACATATGGATATTCCTTTTACCCGCTCGCATGTTGGTAACTTCGATGTCGATTTATTTAGCGAATTCTTCTATGGCTTCGTCAACCATTCATGGATGACGGTGCATTTGGATAACCTTAAAGGTAAAAACAGCCATCATCAAATCGAATCTACCTTTAAAGCGTTTGCTCGTGCGCTACGTATGGCTTGCGAATATGATGAGCGTGCGCTGAATACCTTGCCATCGACCAAAGAGGCTTTTTAGATGAGTCGAGCCACAAAAATTGCACTATTAGATTATGGCATGGGTAATCTGCACTCAGCCAGCAAGGCATTGTTAGCGGTAGGCGCGGAAGTCTCTATTACCAATGACCCAAAAGTGGTCGCGGCGGCTGATAAGATTTTCTTCCCCGGTGTCGGTGCGATGCGTGATTGTATTGCTGGCATGCAAGATGCGGGTATTGACGAGGTCATACGTCAGGCGATATTTAATAAGCCTGTTATGGCTATCTGTGTTGGCATGCAGGCGTTGTTTGAGCAGTCCGCTGAGAATGGTGGTACAAAATGTTTGGGCATCTTAGATGGCAATGTAGAAGCGTTTGACCCGACATGGAAAGACGAGCAAGGGGCGACCATTAAAGTGCCGCACATGGGCTGGAATACTATTAACGGTATGGATTTCGAGCATCCATTGTGGAATGGCATCGAAGACAATGCGCACTTTTACTTTGTGCACAGCTATTATTGCGCGCCTAGCGATAACGCGCAAGTGGCGGCCGTTTGTGATTATGGTCAGCCGTTTTGTGCCAGTATTTTGCAAGACAATTTATTTGCCACCCAATTCCATCCAGAAAAAAGCCACACCGCGGGCTTACAGCTGTTAAAGAATTTTGTCGATTGGGATATTTAACCAGTATGCTTTAAATGTTTGATTGGACCGTTTTGATTAAACCGTTTTGATTGAACAGCTTCGATTAAACAGGAAGGTAGGTTAGCAAATGCGTAATCTACCTTTTTTATTTTTAATTTATACTTAGTTGTTTTTTTTATTTATACTCAGCTATCTTCTATCTCTCATACGCGGAATAAAATCGTGGATTTTTATCTCTTCAAAAACGGTGTCGTGGCTGCTACAGGGTTAGACAAAGACGCCTTGCATATTTATGTGGGCGTCAGCGTGTACCTATTAAGTTTACTCTTGCTACGTCCAATTTTCAAAAAATACAGTGTCAGGGCGTTTATCGCTTTAATTATGGTGACTGCCATCGCCTTATTGGGCGAATATTTGGACAATCGCCAGACGATTACTGAGCTGGGTATCACAGCGATAGGCAGCACGGAGCTAAAAGCCAGTATCCACGATTTGATTAATACCTGTCTGCTGTCTTATATAATCTATGGCTTTACCGTATGGACAAAGACGTTTCAATCAATCAATACCGTCAAACCTATGATTAAAAGGCAGAAAAAAACGGACTATTCATAAGTCCGTTTTTTTATTTTTATCATTTATCATTAACACTCTGCTTAATAAAAACTTTAATAGTTCTGACTATTAGCCTCATCATAAAGCTCGCGTACCACTTCACCAATGACTTTAATACCATCTGTTAAGGTCTGTTCGTCAGCGGCGATACTCATACGGATACATTCATGGGCATGCTGATAATTACTCACATCGACACCAGGGAAGAAATATTCACTTGGTACAATCAATGTACCTTTTTCTTTAAGGCGCTCATACAGCTCAAGCGTGCTAATTGGCAAGTCTTTAAACCATAACCATAAGAATATCGCGCCCTCAGGCTTATGAATCATCAATGGATAATCACCCAAAGCATCTTTTAAAAGCTTTACTGCTAACGTGGCTTGTTTTTGATAAAAGGGTTTAATCTCATTATCAGCTAACTGTTTGATACGGTCATCGTTAACCAATGGCGTGGCAATCGCTGCGCCAAAGCGGGTCGGTGCTAGATTGACCACCGCATTCATCGCGCTGACTGCTTCGATGACTTTCGCATCAGCCACGATAATGCCGGTACGCATACCGGGCAAGCCAATTTTAGACAGGCTAAAGCAAAGAATCGTATTGTTATCCCAACTTAATTGCGCGTCAGAGTAGATAATATTAGGGAAGGGCATACCGTAGGCGTTATCGATGATTAGCGGTATCTCATAACGCTTGGCAATCTCGGCCAAATGCGCCATTTCCTCATCGGTCAGCACATTGCCCGTTGGATTGGTCGGACGCGAACAGCAAATCGCGCCAATGCGACCTTCTTTTAGCGCTGGCAAGTTCTCTAACGCTTCAAAATCCACACGATATTTAAAGAAACCTGCTTCGCCATCATGAGTCACTTCATCGATATGCGGCAACACGGCTGCAAAATGCTGACCTTCGACATGCACGTCACTATAGCCGATATATTCAGGGGTTAATGGCAGTAGAATTGATTTATCGATAGACGGGCTTTCTTTATCTTGGCTCTTTTCATCAGCGAACGCCCCACCAAATAAATTAAACAAATAGAAAAAAGCATTCTGTGAACCGTTGGTCAAAGCGATGTTTTCTGCGCTCAAATTCCAATCATAATGACGATTAAAGAAGCCAACCAAAGCATCGATAAAGGCGGCGTCACCCTGCGGATTGGAGTAATTTGCCATACTAATAATCGCGCTACTATTATTGGCTTCACCGGTATCGTTATCAACGCCAAGCGCCTTATAAGTCTCTAAAAATAGATCATTAACCGCATCAATTTTGGCAGGGTTGCCGCCACCCAGCATGTTGATAGGCTGATCGCTTTTTAGCGCGTCGCCCAAATCATCCATCAATTGTGAGATGCCAGTTGGCTGGGTAAATTTTTGACCGAACTTTGAGAATTTCATAAGGCTACCGTACTTTTTTAAAGGGTTTATGAGAGCTATATCTGAATGCTGGGACGCGCATTAGTATAGCAAATAGTCAGTTTTAAACGAGCTGGAATATGAGAACTGGCTAAAATTGAACGTATTGACCGTTATATCATCGCCCTTACCCGCGCCATAATTCCACGCCCAATCACCAATCTCACATAAATCACGGCAATCGCAAGCAATAAGATAATTAATGCCGCACCGCCAATACCTAAACTTGTCCATGGCACGCTAAAGCGCAGATTAAACCATTGGGTAATAGCCGCCCAAGCCCCGATATTAGCGATAATAACTGCAAATAAGGCGGCACTAATGCCAAGTATCCCCAGCTCTAAGATATTGAGCATATATAGGTCACGCTTTTGCATACCAAGTAGCCTAAATGATGCGCTATCAGCCATGCGGTCTTGTGAGGTGGAGAGTAGCGAGCTAATTAAGACCATGATACCGGTCAATAATGCCAGTAAGGTGAAGACGTAAACCAAACGGCTCATTTGTACGACTAGCTCTTGAACTTGCTGCGCAATTGCCGTGCCGTCGATGGTCGTTACCGCAGGAAACTCGCGTACTAGCTGACCTTGGAGTTTTGGAATATCCTCTGCTGCGACATGAGCGGTAGCAAATTGGATTTGCGGAGCAGTAGATAAAACCGCTGGCTCAAATAAAAAGTAAAAATAGGGGCTGGGTCCTTTTTCATAGCGCGAGCGGATACTGGTGATTTGCCCGACAACCTCAATCCCTTGGATATTAAAGCGCACCTGATCACCCATGCCAACGTTTAGCAAGCTGGCAGCCGTATCCAAAATTGATAACGGCGCAACGGTTTGTGCTGAGTCACTATCTGCAGTTTCAATAGGTGCATAAAGCTTGTCATCTGCTAGCGATTCCGTAATAAACTCAGTGTCCATCAGCGTATCGGCATAGCTTAAATTAAAGACGCGTGCGGGGTCATCGAAGCCGTCAGCAGGTTGGATATCTTGTACGGGTACATTATTAGCAGTGACGACGCGGGCACGAATGACAGGATAATAGCTGACAGGTGCAGCAATGATGTTATTAATCTCATCATGCTGGTCGCTTTGAATATCGAGCAAAAATAAATTGGGCGCATCTTCAGGATACGCATTAATAAACTGGGTATTGATACTATGATTGAGCGTGGTAATCAGGGTTAAGACCGCCACTGATAGCGATAAAGTGACAAAGAATAATGCCGACTGATTGCCTTTACGCGCAAGGTTATGGATAGCAATACGCTGCATCCAGCTGATATTAGAATGCTTGGCAAACTTAGTCAGCAGCCATAACCAACCGCGTGCCAAGAGCCAAAATATCGCTACGAAACCTGTAAGTCCTATCAGTAGCTGCGCACCTAGTATCAGAGAGTCTACTTCATAAGCAAAAAACGCATACAGTCCGATTAGCGTCAGTCCATACCATAATAATGGCAAACGTCGATACCAAGGTAGGTTTTGCGAGTTTGTACTTACTCCTTGATTAAGTAAAGTAGCAGGCTTGGTCGTACTTAATGTGCTTAAACCACGCTGAGCGATAAGCAAGGTCAGCACTAACGCGATAATAATGGTTTTAATAGCACTGACTGGATTAATAGCTAAACCAACATCAGCTGGTAAGATAGCAATCAGATACGGTTGACCGACTTTAAGTAAGCCAAAACTGACGATAACCGCGGCCACACAAGCGATGATAGTGGTGACAATCAACAGCTGATAGTAGCTGCGTTTCAGCGACCTAAGCGGCTCACCTAATGCCAAGCGAATGGCATTACTAGACTGCTGCTTGGTCACAAAAGCCGTAATGACGCCATACATCGCCACCGCAGATAATAACAGCACGGCGATGACGAGCAGCTTTAAAAACATCAAGACATTGTTAGAGATACGCGAGACAGAGGTATCTGCCGACTCGGCATCAGACAGCTCGATATCAGGATAATTGCTTAGTATTTGCGTGAGCTTATCTCGCTGCACGGCCATTAATTCAGGCGCGCCGGCCAGCTCAATACGGTAATTAATGCGGCTACGCTGACCCAATAAATTGGTTGCTACAAGCGCATCTTGATGCATCAAAACGCGTCCGCCAAAACCAAAGGCGGTCAATGGACGGTCAGGCTCTTTGGTTAGCACGTCGCTAATAGTGAACTCAGCATCACCAATGGTGATTTGGTCACCGACACTGGCGTTTAAGCTATTCAGGACTTCTGGCGCGACAACGACATTAGCAGCGCTTAATTGCTGCCATAACGGTTGCCCTGAAGCAAGCTCAGCTTCTCCGTATAAGGGATAAGCCGGAGAGACGGCTTTGACGCTGGCAAGCAAGGTTTGCTCATCGGTCACCACCATCGCGCTAAACTGATAGTCATATACTATTTGTGTATCAGTAACCGTCTCTACCTGCGTTAATACTTCGCTTGGCCAGTCTTGTTTGCTGTTTAATATTAAATCGCCCCCAACGAGCGCGCGCTGATTATCATTGATATAAGTATTAACCGATTGCTGCACGGAGTCGAGGGTCAAGTAGGTTGCAAGCGATAACGTGAGCGTCAATAAAAATAATAGCGGATAAATCCAGCGTTGCCACCAACTGCGACTTAAGGCTTGTGCGCCCAATCCTTGTAAGCCCAATATGGGCAAATTCAAAATACCGCTAAACAACTGGCGCATGATACCGCCAGTATAATCTGACTCTTTTGCCATGTTGGTATCAGTCGTAGCAGTAGCATCGATAGCTGAATGGTTCTCTGTTTGCTTATTATTCTTTAAGTTATTCATTAAGAGACAATCCGCCCGTCGTGCATAGTAATAACCCGATCTGCCATCTCCGCAAGCGCGGCATCATGGGTGACAACAACCAATGCTGAACCAACTTGCTGGCGTAAATCTAATAATAGCTGCATGACTTGATTGGCATTTTGCTCATCTAAGTTACCCGTTGGTTCATCGGCAAAGACGATTTTTGGCTGCGAAACCAAGGCGCGCGCAACGGCAGTACGCTGCTGTTCACCACCGGATAATTGGTTGGGTAAGCTATCACGCCTATGCCCCAAATCAACCGCTTCAATCAGCTCGTTGACCCGTGCTTTATTCGGACGGCGGGCGATATCAAGCGGGAAGGCAATATTTTCTGCTACCGTTAATGTCGGTAATAGGTGAAACGACTGAAAGACAAAACCCATATCGCGTTGGCGAACGACCGCCAGCGCATCTTCATCAAAGCTGCTTAACGTTTGTCCTGCTAGCTCAACCGAGCCACTATCCGGATAATCTAACGCCGCTAATAGACCTAACAAGGTAGATTTACCGGAGCCAGATTTACCCATAATGACCACAAACTCGCCCGCATTGATATATATGTCGACGTCTTTGATGATAGACAGCTTTTGCTCACCGACTTGTACGGTTTTATTCAGCTTGGAGGCGGTAAGTAGTGCTTTGTTATTGGGTGTAGCGGTCATTGGGTAGTCTCAGTAGGTGTGCTAGATTTCGTTGCCGTATTGGCATGATTAGCTTCTAACTTTTCAATTTTAGGCTGTAAAATTGGCAAAATATTATCATTAACGATAATGGTATAGCCTTCTTTGGTTGGATGAATCGCATCGGCTTGGTTGAGCTTAGGGTCGCCGCCCACACCATCTAAAAAGAAAGGAATCAGCGTCACATTCATATCTTTAGCCACTCTTGGGTATATCGCGGCAAACGATTCTACATAGTCAGAGCCAAGGTTGTCATAAATCTGCATGCCACCTAATATAACCTCGCTACCATTATCTTGCAGGCGTTTAACAGCGGTGCGAATATTGGCTTCGACCGTTGCCACATCGATACCGCGGATGGCGTCATTAGCACCAACGGTTAAAATCGTAATATCAGGTTTGGTTTGCAATACCCAATCTAGGCGATTGACAAGCCCCGTACTGGTTTCGCCACTTAAGCCTGAATTGACTACTTTGACATTTTTATAGCCAAGTTCTTTTAAACGTGCTTCTAGCTGCGCGGGATAATTGGCATCGTTATCGACGCCCAACCCTTCGGTTAATGAATCGCCCAATGCCAATATTGTTAATGGCGCTTGCTGCTGCTCAGTTGCCTCTGTTATTTTCTGAGTTTCATTAGTTTGGGTGCTAGTGCTTTGAGTGCTGGTAGTTTGCGTACTATCATCAGCTGTATTGCTATCAGGCTCTTTTTGACAGCCGCTAACCACAAGGGTAACGCTTAATGCCGCCGCTATTATTAAAGGTTTAGTTAAATAAGAAGATATATTTATCATGATTTTGCTGTCCTATTTACAATCAAACCAGTGTAGCAAACTAAGCTTATGAGCAATATGGCGCGACAGTTAACGATATTGCGCGCCTATCAGTCGATATTAACGATAAAAATTAAATTTTCTTACCATCGACCATTACCGGACGGCTGACCATCCATGCAAAACCCACGTTTACCACCATCAATACCAACATGATTAATAAGGGCAAATCCCAGCTGTCCGTTGCTTCATGCAACCAGCCGGTACCCAGCGGACCAAAGAACGCAATCAGATAACCGACCGCTTGCGCCATGCCCGACAGCTCGCTTGATTGATTGGCGGTATAGGTCCGCATCGAAAACAGCATCATACTTAAGGTAAAAATCGCTGAACAACCAATGCCCATCAGCGCCGACCATAACCACGCCAAATCAGCTGATAAATAGCTGACCCCTAAAATACCAATCACGTTTAAGACCGCAGCAAGTACCGCTAGCGCCTGAATAGGACGTCCGCGATTGACCAGCCAGGTTAAGCTTAAAATTGCTACCGGTGCCATAAACTGGAAGACCGAGTTCATCTGCCCCGCGCTTACCGCCGATAGCCCTTTACTGAGCCAAATCGAGGGTAAAAAACTGGCAACGGTATAAAAAAGCAGCGATTGCAAGCCCATAAATACCGCAATTTGCCAAGCAAAAGGCGTGCGCCACATAGAAATAGGTGACGGTGCTTGCACCCCTTCCGCAAGCGGTACAACTGGCTGATGATTTGACGAACCCAAACGCAGTCGTAACAGCACCCAAATCATTAAGGCAAACACGCCCAAAATCGACCAACCACCAAGCGCCCATTGCCAGCCAACTTGCTCAGATAATGGCAGAACAACACCTGCGACAATCCCTGCCGACACCGTCATGGTGAGACTAAATAGACCCGTAATCAACGGAATATGATTTGGTGTGCGCTGCTTGATAACAGGCGCAGCAAGGGTATTGGCAAAACCAATCGCTAACGTTAGCAATAACGTGCCGCCTAAAAAGCCAATCCAAGTAGGAATAACGCTGCGAATAATCATGCCCGTGGTTAAGAGGGCAATCATCGCAATCAAGGTGTTTTCAAGGCCAAAACGCTTCCCAATCGCTGGCGAAATAAATGCCCCAAGCGCAAAAGTTAGCATCGGCACCGCGCCAAGCCAGCCAATTTGGGTTTCGGAGATATTAAGCGCCCCTTGAACTACCGGCGCAATAGAACCCAGCGCCACAATCGGCGAGCGCATATTGGTCGCCAATAAAATCATGGCACATAGCACCAGCCAAAACGTAAAGCGCGAAGAAGGTAGCTTAAAGTTTGACGGCGCACCCGACTGAGACGTGGGAGACTGGGACGGCAAATCAGTTTGCAAATTAGGAGAGGTAGACATAGCAGCACGACTATCAGCATAAGAAAAAGGGCACGTCATTAAAAAGCGCTGGCGCACCATCGCTTATAAAATAACACCAGAGTACGTCACTAAGACGGCAATTAAGACGCTAATTAAGGCTAAGACAATATATTAGAATGTATGAGTTTAGGGTATAAAAACACTAGCAGAAAGCCCGTCATACAAAATTTCTATCCCATTTAGCAGGGTAAGCTTAGTATATGAGTAGTGAATTTTAGTTTTTGCTTTTGCTTTTGCTTTTGCTTATCAAGCGTTTATGATAGAAATTGGCTTAAAAACATACTCTATACAAATGCTCAGCTATAAAGGACTAAGCGCACAAAAAGATAGCGCCAGTCCCTGTTAGCTTGCAACGTTAAATTGCAAAGGACTAGACGCTATTATAGAAATACAGGTTAGGTGAATACTACCAGCGTATGGTAACAAATAAGACGTTTAGACAGACTTGCTTAGTTCTATACAGACTTACCTAGTTGGGCAGCTTTAAGGGCGGTTTCTTGCTGTTGGTCGACCAGTGAATCGCATTTATTGGGGTCATTACCACAGAACGAGCAATGCTCGTCGCCCATTAATTTCGCCACACCGCCGCAAGAACCTCTAAGCGGCTTTTTTTTGACCATATAACCGATACCCATGAAGATAAAAAACAGCATGAAGACGGTAAAGGTGATAGCAAGCATGGGGAGCAATTGGTTAAGCATAGAGGGAACCTCTCGTTTAAAATATAGGACAGTCATCTAGTCGATAACTTGCTTATAGTATAGCAAAATTTCGCCTGCTCCGTTTGTGCTTAGCGGGCATAGTAAAGCCCATGCTTTTGATATTAGGACTTTTTGTCGGCACGTAAGGCTTTCATCGCAGGGGTTTCTACTACTTGCCAATCATCGATACTGTCGGCCGCTGCACCGAGATTTACATTATCAGCCAAGATAACAAATAAGGCGGCGATATTGTGCTCTTTGGCAGTGGCAAGGGCTTTTTCATAAGGCATCGCGGTCAAAGCAGTTGCCCAAGCATCCGCCAGTGCGACTGTTTCTGCTGCCACAGTCACTGATGGCGCGCCACCAACAATGGGCTCGCCCGTTGTCGGGTCAATGGTATGGCTGTAATGTTTACCATCAAAAACGACGGAATTGCGATAGTTGCCAGAGGTGGCAAGCGACATAGTAGAGCCATTATTAATAGGCTGGCGAATCACTGCCATGGTTTGGCGCGCGCTCACTGTGCTGCCTTCGATGGGCGCATCAATAGCGATTTGCCACGGTTGCTGCTGAGCGCTGACCCCAGAGGTCGCCACTTCGCCGCCAATTTCAACCATGTAATTGCGAATCTGATAGTCATCTCGGAGTACATCGGCGATAACGTCAACGCCATAACCTTTAGCGACCGCCGAAAAATCAAGCTCGACGCCATCTTTGGTTTTATAGATAGTTTGCTCTTTTTGTATCACGCTTTTAAAGTCGACCAAGGCTTTGGCTTGTGCAATCTCAAGCGCCGTCGGTGGACTTTGTAAGCGCTCAACCGTCATGGTACTGCCAAAGCCCCAGGTTTCAATCAATGGCATTACCGTCGGATCAAACGCGCCGCCCGACAGCTCATAAACTTGCCTAGACGCTTCTAATACATGGTTAAAATCGGCGTCGATAGCAATCGGCGTATCTTTGCCTAATTGATTAAATTTAGAAATAGTAGAGTCTGCTTGATAAGTGGACATGCTGTCATTGATGTCTTGCAAGCGCTTATCGATGGCGGCTTGTATGGCGGCTTCATCAGCGCCTTTGGGCAGTTGATAACTAATATGGTAGCTGGTACCCATGGTTTCGCCGCTGAGATTGTTATAATCGGTTTTTTGCTGGCAGGCGCTAATACTTAATACAGATCCGATAGCGATTACGGACAAGAAGGCGGGTTTTATGAATTTGTTAGCAGAAGAAAATGCGGTTAAATTTGTCATATAAGTCATCACAGCTTGATAAAGCGAAGGGGTGAGTGGGGCGTTAGTTAGTAAAGAGTAGTTAGTAAAGAATGGTTAGTAAAGAACCATTAATAAACAACTAACTAAGCGCTGCCTATTTTACACCCCTTGTCACCCATAACGCCAATCATCGACTTAAGATCTGATTGCTGAGTTTATTAGATTTATTTTACTTTCGACTCACGGATGAGCTTATACAGCTTTGGCGGCGATAAACGATTGACTCTAGTGGCGAGTTTTTCTTTACTGCCAGCAACGATAATATATTCTTCACCTTTAGTCAGCGCTTTGACGACTTGTTTGGCAAAGGCTGTTGCCGTCAGTCCTTTATTGGTTGCCTCATCCATCGTTCCTTGTGCGCTACCATCACCCGTTAAGGCATTTATAGAGATATTGGTTTGAATAAACCCTGGAAATATCGTCGCCACCTCGATGCCTTGGTCATGCAATTCAGCGCGTAGACTGTTTGCCCACATATGGATAGCCGCCTTTGCAGCACCATAAGCGCCGCGATATTGGGTGCCAAGTAAACCTGCCACGCTCGATACCATGACAATTTTGCCGCCGCCTTGCGCAATCATATCGGGCAATACCAATCTGGTCAGCCGCGTTTGCGCAAAGTAATCTATCTCCATGATTTGGCGTTCGACGTCTTCAGTGGTTTCCATGATAAGCGAACGTTGACTGACGCCGGCATTATTAATCCGCCAATCTACTTTTCCAGTTTGGGCTTTGATTGTTTCATAGGCTTCTTTTGCTTGCTTAGCATCGGCGATATCAAAGGAGACAACGATATGTTTTTTGCTGTTTTTACAGCGACTTTTAACCGCTTCTAATTTATCCTTATCACGGCCACTTAAAATAATGCTGGCACCGCGTTTGGCAAAGGCGATAGATAGTGCTTCACCAATACCGCTAGAAGCACCAGTAATCCAAATGGTTAAATCTTTCACTTTGGTTTTCATAAGAATCCTTTCTTAAATAATTGAAGTTTCTTTATTTACTTAAGCGACTAAGCTCTTAACTTACAAAAATTCGTATTTAGAAGCTACGTGCTAAGTGTAGTCTAATCCAAATAAAACCGATACAATCCTATTAACAATCGCATTTAGTGAAATAAACGATGACTTATTCAATAGACTATCGCAAACAAGTACTTTCTAGCATCGGTGATGGTATGACCATACGA
>Ga0208670_100006_pt1 | contig 163347 bp, 149 predicted proteins | sample 24BtaG_FD_184098 | JGI IMG/M metagenome (GOLD analysis project Ga0208670, IMG submission 184098) | Marine viral communities from Cariaco Basin, Caribbean Sea - 24B_WHOI_OMZ_CsCl (SPAdes) (version 2) | ecosystem: Environmental > Aquatic > Marine > Oceanic | place: Caribbean Sea: Cariaco Basin...
TCATAGGGGGTTTGTCCCTGCTGCACGATACACCGGGCCGGTAGTCCTTCTTCAATGCCGTAGTCCTGAAGGTCCAGCGCGGCGGCGCCGTTATCGGTGATGAGCTCCAGCGATTTTTCGATCTGGCCCATGCCCAGCATATGGCAGGCGTGCAGGCCGACGTCCAGGGTGCGCAGCATGTTGCCATTGCCGATGGGATACCAGGGGTCGCGAATGGAGTCCTGGCCGAAGGCGACTTTCAGGCCGGCGTCCAGTAGTTCCGGTACGCGGGTCAGGCCGCGGCGCTTAGGGTAGCCATCGAAACGGCCTTGCAGGTGCAGGCTTTCGGTGGGCATGGACAGGAACCGAAGGCCGGATTTTTTCAGCAAGCGGAACAGCCGGCTGCAGTAGGCATCGTTGTAAGAGCCCATGGCACAGGTGTGGCTGGCGGTTACCCGGGATCCATAATCCAGGCGCAGGGCTTCAGCGGCAAGCACTTCCAGGAACCGGGATTCCGGGTCGTCAATTTCATCGCAATGGACATCCACCAGCCGGTCGTTCTTGTGGGCCAGCTCCATCAGCCAGCGCACAGACTCGGCGCCGTAATCCCGGGTGAACTCGAAGTGGGGGATGCCGCCTACCACATCGGCACCCAGGCGCACCGCCTCTTCCATCAGCTCTCGGCCATTCTTGAAGGACAGGATGCCTTCCTGTGGAAAAGCTACGATCTGCAGGTCGACCAATCCGGCGGTCTGTTCTCGCACTTCCAGCATGGCCTTGAGGGCCGTCAGGTTTGGGTCGGTTACATCCACATGGGTGCGCACGTACTGGATACCGTGGGTGGCAAACAGCTTAAGGGTTTCGGTGGCCCGTTTGATCACATCTTCATGGGACAGCATGGCTTTGCGCTCGGCCCAGCACTCAATGCCTTCAAACAGAGTGCCGCTCTGGTTCCAGCGGGGTTCACCGGCGGTCATGGCAGCATCCAGGTGGATGTGGGGTTCGACAAAGGCCGGCGTAACCAGGTTGCCGGCGGCATCCAGTTCGTTGTCCCCAGCGGCGGCGGGCCCTGGCATCGGGAGAATGTTGGTGAAACGCCCGCCGGCAATGGTGAGTTTGTACAGTCCATCCTTGCGCGGCAGGCGGGCGTTTATGATTGCGTTCAGTTGTTCGGTCATTTTGTCTCCTGGTGTTGGCGCACCGGCGGTTCAGGGTTAAACAGCAGGTGGGCCATGAGCAGTGATTTGAAATTGTCTGAGCTGTCGGCGTCACTGGCCAGGCCATCGGATAGTTGGTTCATCCGGTTACGAACGGTGTTCCGGTGGCAGCTCAGGGTTTCTGCCATAGCGCTCTGGTTGCCGCGACAGCTGACCCAGGCCTCTAACAGGTCTGCTGAACCAGCGAGAAGTTCGGTATCAACGTTTCCACCGTTTGTGTGCTCAGCCCGGACAATCGCCCTGCCGATGATTTCAGTCACCTCGACCATGGGCAGGGAATAGGGCTGTTCAAACAATGGAAGTGCCAGATCGTCGGCCAGTTGGCACAGACTGTTCGGTAACTGGCCAATGTACGCATCTCCTGTGAGAACGACCAGCCCGGCGATGTTGCAAGCTTTGCCTTCGTACAGACATTCGGCCAGGTTCTGGGGGCTGCGATGCCGGCTGATGCCGGTGACAAACACCAGTTCACCACCTTTGACCCAGTCCTTGAAGGAGCGGTTTTCAGCGAGGTAGGGCCAGCGTACCGGATTGCCGGCGGCGGCATCGCCACCCCGGATCCGGATGGTGCTCAGCCCCGGGAGCTTGGGTACATCGATGCACTGTAGGGCCATTTATGCGGTTCCCATCACCATGGCCCGGCGTTCCAGCACTGCCTGAGAAACCACAAGTACTAGGCTGTAGCTGAATGCGGCCACCAGCACACCGACAATCGGCGCAATCCAGGGCGAGGTGTAGGCGGCTGCGGAGCCAATCGCGTAAGCGGCAAGGCCGGGTACGTTGAACGCGGGCAGTGTTGTTGTGGCCAGGTTCGGGTACTGGCGTTTATAGCCGACAAAGTAGCTGGCCATGATGACGCCGCCGATGGGCGGGATAAAGGTGCCCAGCAGGACAAGAAATGGAATCAGCCACTGGTACATGCCCATGACCGCCAGGACGGTGCCGATGCCGGCCCCGACAATGGTGACCAGTTTGCGGCGGCGGGTACGGACCAGGTTGCAGCCTGCGACAGCAAAGTTATAGACGGTGTTGTCCTGGGTGGTCCAGAGGTTCAGGAACAGCATCAGAATGCCCAGTGTTGCCAGCCCCTGCGCGACCATGATATCGACAATGTCGGCCTGTTGATAAACCAGGGCACCGAAGGCGCCGATCAGGGTCATCAGGCCGTTGCCCAGGAAAAACGCCAGTAGCGTGGCGATGACGGCAGTCTTTCCGGATTTGGCGAAGCGGGTCCAGTTGGTGGCCTGTGTACCGCCACTGACAAAGGTACCGAACACCAGGGTAATAGCCGCCGCAACCGTCATCTCACTGGATGGAGTGATCGCCAGTAAACCGGCCAGCCCGCCGGCATCCGAGGTGGCCATGGTCATGCTGACGGCTACCAGAATAATCATGGCGGGCACGGCCACCCGGGACAGCCACTCAAGGCCGCGATAGCCGATAAAGGCCGTGACGCAGAAACCGAACCCGAACAGGACCATCAGCGGGGTGGTCAGGCTCTCCGGCATGCCGGTCAGTTTCACTAACAGTATGGCCATGGTGGCGGTGCCCCAGGCGTACCAGCCAATCTGGGTGAAGCCAAGGATGATATCCGACAGCTTGCTGCCCATTTCTCCAAAGGTGAAGCGGCTCATAAGGGCGGTGTTGAGACCACTCCTGGCTGCAATGTAGCCCAGTACAGCGGCATAGATTCCCAGTAGCAGGTTACCTGCTGCGAGTACCATCAGCATGGTGGAAAAATCAAAGGCCACACCAACGGTGCCGCCGGCCCACATGGTAGCGGTGAAAAAGGTGAAGCCCAGCAGTACCAGCCCCATGGACCAGACGCTTTTGCGTTGATCCATGGGCACCGGGCTTAGGGGGTAGTCCTGCTCTTGCGGGGTCGCCTGAGTAGTCATGGTGATTTCTCCGTATCGTTAGTCATCACGACAAGCGTTCGCAACCTTCATGCCATTTCTGGATCCGGGCAGGTAAAAGCGTGCAGGCTCCGGGTACTCATTGTGCACATTGCACAATTTCTTGGGTTGCGGAGCCCCGGGACTGCGGTTTATGCATGGAATTGGTGCGGGATCACCGAGCTACATCCAAATTGGTGCAGGGTTGAATTCTAGAACAACCCGATCTGCGGCGTAGTTAGCTCTACCGGCAGTGCTTCCAGCTCTGGAAGCTTCTCCCGCAGCAACTCGGTCCACAACGCAGCCAGCTCCACCGCATGGCCGTTGTCGGGCATGTGCATGAATACATAGGGCTGAATGCCAGCCTCAATCCAGGCAGCCACGCGATCTACCCAGGGCGCAAGAAAGGTTCGGTTGGTTTCCAGGTCGGGGTGGCCGATGTAGCGAATCACCGGCGCCGCGTCGCTGGGCAGGATGTGCACCGGAACGCGGGGCTTTTTGCGCTGGGCATCGATGGTTGATTCACAGTCGGGCGTTGCCGAGAACAACGCCCGGCTATCAAGAACCACCCTTGCCAGCTTTCGGGCCCGCAAACCCTGGTTCAGTGCCCGTTCCTCTTCACCCTTGGCGAAAAATGCCGGGTGGCGGACTTCTACAGTCCAGTCCAGAAACTCGGGTGCGGTATCCAGGAAATGCCAGAGCTGGTCTAGCCGCTGAGGGCCAAAGCCGGCCGGTAGCTGCAGCAACATGGGGCCCAGCACATCGTTTAGCGGCTCAATCAGCGATAGAAAAGTATCCAGCTCATCGCCCACGCCGGTGAGAAAGCGTTCGTGGGTGATGGCTCGGGGCAGTTTGAACAGGAAGCGGAAGCTGTCCGGCACCTGCTGCCGCCATTGCAGACACTGATCCCGGCTGGGGCTGGCGTAGAAGGTGGTGTTGCCCTCAACGGTGTTGAACACCCGGGCATAGCGCGCCAGGGGAGTGCCGCCGGGTGGCAGCTGGCTGTTCCAGTTCGGATCTTGCCACTGGGGACAGCCGAGGTAGTAGGGCAGTGCCATCTTTTTTTCGCTGCTCTGCTGTGGATAAATTGATCACTCAGGCGCAGGGTTGATCAGGTTGATCAAATAACCTACGCATACCGCCAGCCCTTGGGGTTACACGCTTTACACCGCCTATCCTTTCGTTCCTAACAAAGTTATCCACAGAGTTTGTGGGTAACTGGGGATATCAAAGCTGCACTTTTCCCCTGAGCGCCTTGGTTTTGCCTTTTTTGGTTTTGCTGTCCACACGCCGACGTTGAGAGCCCTTCGTTGGCTTGGTGGGGCGGCGGGCTTTCTGTTGCTTTACCGCTTCCTGAATCAGCTCTTTCAGGCGCTGAAGGGCATCATCCTTGTTCAGTTCCAGGGTGCGGAAAGACTGCGCCTTGATCACGATGATGCCGTCTTTGCTGATTCGCTGGTCAGACAACGCCATCAGCCGCTCTTTGTAGAACGGCGGCAGGCTGGAGTTCTGGATATCAAACCGGAGGTGAACGGCAGAGGCAACCTTGTTGACGTTCTGCCCGCCCGCGCCCTGGGCGCGTATCTGGGTGATCTCGATTTCCCAGTCTGCCAGTTCAACGGCGTTGGAGATTTTCAGCATGGGCTTCCTCAGCGTCGGAAAAAGCGGGGGTTACGTTCGATAAAGGCATCAATCCACCGCTCCAGGAACGAGGCCTCGTCCGGATTCTTCAGGTAACGCCAGCCCAGAATGGAAATGATCAGGGCACCAATGGCATCAACAATCAGGTCCCACATGGTATCGGTCAGCCCGGACGGGTCCCCCAGCATGGGCTTTTGCATGTTCATCCCGAACAATGAATCCATGGTGAATTCGAAGATCTCCCACAGGGCACCCACTCCCAGTGCGAACATGAACGCAAAGAAGGCAACAAATCCCGGTTTCATGTGAACCTGCAGCTTCTCTGTTTCGTTCATGATATGCACCAGCAAAAAACCGAGGATGCCAAGCAGGAAGCCCGAAGTGGTGTGCAGGGCCATGTCCCACCACCAGAAGCGGGTGTAGTAGTCGCGAATTTCGCCCAGAAACAGGGACGCGAACACAAAGCCGATGGCCGCCAGCTGCAGTTCCGGTGGAATGTGAATGCGGAAACGCCGCTCAAACAAAACCGGGAAAAAGGTAATGGCAATGATCATGCTGGTCAGGAAGGCAGTGAACCAGCGCTGGCCGATTACAGCAAACACCGCCTCGGCCAGGAGTATCAGTTGCAGGGCAATGGTGATTCTCTGGTGGGTAATTCGAATGCGCATGCACAAGAGGTTCCTGATTTCGTTACGCTTACCCTATCACATCACGCCGGTTTCCAGGCTCCCCGAGTCGGTTGCCACGGCCCCGATTGGTGTAGGATAACGGGCATAACCTGAAGCAAGAGACGTTTTACCATGTTGAAGACATTTCTGATGACATTGCTGGCGGCCAGTGTTGCCTTGTTGGCGGGCTGCTCCGGGCCGGAATCTCCGCAGGAAGTTTCTGAAGCCTTCTGGCAGGCGGTTGTTGAAGGCGATGCCGGTGACGCCAGCGACTACTCCACGCTGGTCGACGAGGCTGCGTTCGACAGTTTTGGCCAGAACTGGCAGAACGTGCAAGTGGCCTGGGGCCTCGTCGTTATTGATGAGCAGGTTGCCCGGGTAACCACCACCCTGAGCGGGCTGGAGGGGCGTGATGAAGCGGTTGAAACGGTCACCTACCTGGTGCGCCAGGGGGATGAATGGCTGGTGGACTACTACCGCACCGGCGACGCCCTGGAAGACGGCCCGGTGTGGGGCAGCCTGGTTGGCGAGCTGGAAAAGCTGGGCGAGGATCTTAAAGCCCGCTGGGCACAGCAATCCGATGAGCTGGCACAGGAACTTCAGCTGATGGGGCAGGAGCTTCAGCAGCAGGCTGCACAGATGAGTAGTGAATTCTCGGGCCTGGCAGAAGAGTATGGTGAGCAGCTGGGGCAACAAATGGAAGCCTGGTCCCAGTCATTGCGAGAGGCGCTGAAAGCCAACCCTTCGGCCTCTTCGAAAGACCGGCGCACCCTGAATGAGGCCGTTACTCAGCTTGAAGAACAGCAGCGGAAACTGGAAGAAGCGGACTTTCAGGCATTGGCCGAAAGCACGGTTGTAGCCGCAAAAACCCAGTTGCAGCTGGGTGAGTTAGGTGAGGAATTTGCCGCCTACAAAGCCGAGTGGCAGCAGCGCCTGGCCGAAATAGAATCGGAAATAGAACGGTTTATGCAACAGCTGAAGGAAGGTTAGGAACCTTTTGGGCTGGCATCCGTGATTATTCAGTACACCATCCAGTAACACCGGTCATTTTACAGTCACATTGCCCCGGCCCCCGCCGTTAGCGGTTGTAGCTGGGGTATCCTTAGCCTGTTAACAAAGTTACCCACAGATTATGTGCGTAACATTTGTGGCAAGGCCGCTTGATTTTCCCCCGGGTAACCCAGATTCTCACGGAAGAAGCTGACAAGAGGAATGCGTATGTCCGTCGAAACCAAACTTGTGGTGTGTCCCCACTGCCATAAGGCAAACCGGGTGCCTGTTGATAAACTTGCCGCCGGTGGCAACTGCGGTGCCATGAGTGAGGCCCAGATCAGCCAGTGGCTGCAAGGGCAGGCGGGATGAGGTTTCCTGCCGTAACGGTTGTACTGGTGGCTGGTGCGTTGCTGTATGTGCTGTGGGATCAGATGCAGGACGAGCCAGCCCCTGAGAGCCCGGCCAGGTACACCAACCTGGCTGCCAGCCCGGCCAAGCGCAGTGACGTGGTGGACTGGGCTGTTACACAGATTCCGGAAGTCTGCGCCCAGGCAACCGGGGGTAGCGGAGAACGGTTTGATGACTGCGTGGAGCGGGCGGAGTCCCGTACCTCCACCTGTCGAAGGGCGATTTACGATAACTTTCCGGACAACGTGACATCAGAAGCAGTTTTCCGGGATGTTTCGATTACCATGATGAATTGCCTGGTTCCGGAGTCGGGCCGGGTTCAGCCCTGATTTTTTCAGTAGACAAGGAATCGTCGTTTGGAATTCATTTTTATTATCCTTGTGGCCGGCGCGGCCCTGCTGGTGCCTGTCGGTTCGCTGCTGGGCTTTCTGGCGTTTCGCCAGCGTGACCAGCACGCCTCCCGTGTTGAAGCGCTGAGCCGTGAAGTCGCAACTCTTAGGCAGGAGCTTGCCGCCCTCAAGAGCGGGAATGCTTTCGGAGAATTTGCGCAAGCAACGGCAGACCTGGCACCCGAGCAGGCGCCTGCGGCTGCGCCCGTTTATCCTGCACAAGCAGAATCTCAGGTTGTTCCGGAAGAAAATCCTCCCCAGGCTACTCCTACACCGCCGCCGCAACCCCGGCAACTTTCCCTTGAAACCCGGCTGATCAACGCCCTGAAAGCAAACTGGATGGTTTGGCTGGGTGGCCTGAGTGTAAGCCTGGCCGGAATTTTCATGGTCAGCCATTCCATCAGCGCAGGCCTGATTGGCCCGGTTCAGCAATTTGCGCTGGCTCTGTTGAGTGGGCTGGCGTTGCATGCCGGTGCCGAGTATCTGCGCCGTCGTCACATGGCGGCAGACCAGGTATTCGCGGCCCTGGCGGGCGGCGGCAGTATTACTCTTTATGCAGCCTTGCTGGCGGGTGTTCGCCATTATGAGCTTATCGGCCCCGTAACCGGGTTGATACTGCTGGCAGTCGTATCGCTGGCGACCATGGCCTTGGCTTTGGTTCACGGCCCGTTACTGGCGGTGATGGGGCTGTTTGGCGCCTATGTGGTGCCTTTGCTGGTGGGTGGCGAAGGCGGCAGCGCCCTGTTCGTGCTGAGCTACAGCTTTCTGATTACCCTAAGCTCCATGTTGTTGATGCGGCGCGTTTACCGTGACTGGCTCTGGTATGGCACGCTGCTGGGCGCTCTGGGATGGTGGTTATTGGCGGGTATGGGCTCGGCCGCAATGCTGGCGACTGCGGGCTACCTTTCGGCGTTGTTTGTGCTGTTTTCCATGTGGCTCGGTGACGTCAGTCTTTCCGGAGAGCGTCGTCGTGAAGCATTGATTGCCCTGCTGGCAGCCTGGGCTGTGTCCATTTACCAGCAACCGGCTTCAGAGCCGCTGTTTCTGGCCTGGCTGTTTATGCTGCCGGTGGCCATTCTGGCGCCCGCCGGTCGCGGGGTACTCTGGTATCTGCCCTGGGCGACGGTATTGGTAACGGTTGCGGGTTGGCTCGGGTTTGCGGCAAAAGGCTCCGGGGCGATTTTGCGGCTTACCCTCGCCGAAGAGCAGCACGGAATATTCCTCACTTACTTGATGCTGGCCGCCGTCATTACCCTGATGTCCGGGCTCTGGCAGTGGCGACAGCAATTGCAGCTCAGGCGCTGGGCCTCACTGGTGATGCTGGCACCGGTTATCTGGTTGCTGCTGGGTTGGTTGTTGTTGGTGCCGGCAGGCGAAGCGTCTGGCGCCTGGGCCCTGGTTTCCTTGTTCGCTGGTGGTGTTTATGGCTCTCTGGCCTGGCGGCTGGAGCAGCGCAGTGAGTGGCGTGCCGGGTTGGTCTGGGCCCTGCTGGCAGCACACGCCAGTTACTCTCTGGCGGTGGTCATGTGGCTGCAGGAAGCCTCGCTTACCTTGGCGCTGGCAGCGCAGTTTGTCAGCCTGGTGTGGCTGGCCCGCCGGTATCAGGCATCGGAGCTGTACTGGCTGTTAAAACTGGTGCTGGCCGTTGTGGTGGCTCGGCTGACCTTTAATCCCTGGCTGGACAACTATCAGGCGGCCAGCCACTGGACGCTGCTGACCTACGTCGGTGCTGCCGGCTTTGCGGTAGCGGCAACCTGGCTGGCCGGGCGCAGCGGTGCTATTCGCCCGTGGCTGGAGGGTGCGTCGTTGCACCTGGTTGTTTTGTTTATGGGGGTGGCCCTGCGTTTTGCGCTGTACGACGGTGACATCTTTGTTTGGGACTACAGCCTGACCGAGGCAGCTATCAATACGCTGCTCTGGGGCTCTGTGAGTGTGGTCTATGTGATTCGCGCCGGGGCCAGCGAGACCCTGGTCTGGCTGTATCGGCTGTTTGCGTGGATTTTGCTGGCCATGGCCGGGTTAAGTTATCTGGTGGCGGTTGTGGTTCACAATCCGTGGTGGACCAGCGGGGTGATTGGTGCAACGCCCGTCTTCAACCTGCTGTTACTGGCCTATGGCGCACCGGTGCTGCTGGCATTGGTAATCAGCCGTTATAGGGAGCTGGTACCCCGGCACTGGGCGCTTGCGGTGGCCGGTGCGGCGTTCCTGTTATTTACAGCACTGGAAATCCGGCAGATTTGGCAGGGCAGTGCCATGCCCCTCCAGTTCGGTATGGGCGAGGGCGAGCTCTACACCTATTCGGTGGTGGGCATGTTGTATGCTGTAGCGGCCATTCTATGGTCTGCCCGAAACCATAGCCTGATGTTGCACAAGGTTGGCATGGCGCTGCTGGGCGTGGTAATTGCCAAGATTTTCCTGGTGGATATGTCTGGCTTGCAGGGGCTCTGGCGGGTTGCTGCCTTTATGGGGCTCGGATTGGCCTTGCTGGGCCTGGCGTGGGTTTACCGCAGAAGCCGTAAGCTATAAAGTTAACAAACACTCACTTAAATAAAACGCAGTACATGAGGATATCCAGGTGACAGAACTCGTAACTTACGAACTGAATGATGGCATTGCCACCATCACCCTGAACAACGGCAAGGCCAATGCCCTGAGCCACGAGGTTTTTGAGGGGCTGAATGCCGCCCTTGACCAGGCCGAGCAGGACAAGGCCATTGTGATCCTGACCGGCCAGCCCGGTATGTTCTCCGGCGGCTACGACCTGAAAGAAATGCAGAAAGGCCCGAAAGAGGCCATGGCCCTGGTGAAAGTGGGTTCAACCCTGACTCGCCGCTTGTCTGCCTTCCCGCGGCCGGTGATTGCGGCCTGTAGCGGCCACGCGATTGCCAAGGGTGCGTTTATCCTGCTGTCTGTGGATTACCGGATTGGGGTGGAAGGCAGCTTCAAGCTGGGCCTGAATGAAGTGGCCATCGGCATGACCATGCATCACGCCGGTATCGAGATTGCCCGCCATCGCATGCCTGCGCCGTACTTCTACCGTTCTGTGGTGAATGCCGAGATCTTTAACCCGGAAGGCGCCATTGCGGCCGGCTTCCTGGACGAGGCGGTCGCCCCGGAACAGCTGATGGAGCGTGCGCTTGCCGTGGCTACCCAGATGAAACAGCTGAACATGACTGCCCACAAGCAGACCAAGCTGAAAGTGAAAGCCGATTACCTGGCGCTGCTGGATCGCTGCATTGAGCAGGATTTCGCTCACTTTGACCTGATGGGCTGATAGTTAGCTTCCATCCTTGCTGAACTGGCTGACCGGGCGGAACCGGAACAGCCAGGCCAGCAGCAGATCCGGCAGGGTCTGGATTCGAGTGTTGTAGATCATGGCGCTGTCGGTGTAGCTGTTGCGCAGCAGTGCCAGGTAGCTCTCGGTATCCGCCATGATCGCCATAAAGCGCCCAACCACTTCGTGATTTTTCATCTCCGGATAATCTTCAATCCTGGCTTTGAGCACCTGCGTTGCGGCCTGTTCACGGGCAAGCGTTCGCTCCACATTCGCGGCGGACTCCATGCTGGCGGGCGGCTCGGCCCGTAGTGAGGCAATGTGGGCCATCAGTTGTTTTTCATGGGCCATGGCGGCCTTTACCGTATTCTCCAGCATCGGCCACAGGTCATGGCGTTGTTGCAATATGGTGTCGATGTTGGCCCTGGCCCGGTTTACCCGGTTCTTCAGGAACACCATGTCGTTGTAATGCAGCACGCCCAGATAAAGACACAGCACCAGTGGCACAATCAGGGCGGACAGCAGCAGGTTGTCCGGGCTGAACCGGCCATCGGCGGCGAGCAGTGAGGTGGCGGTGAACAGGAACAGGCCAAGGCTGGCTGCAATGCTGACAAAACTGCGGGCGCCGCGGTTAAGAACAATGTCATCTTCATCTTTACTACTGATCAGAAACGGCGTCTCGCTGTCCTGCTGGACACTAAGGCGGTCTGGGCGCTGGTTATCCAGGCCGGCAAAGCCAAGGCAATACACCTTCACATCTGGAGCCAGCAGGCGCACGGTATAGCGGCGATCGCCTCGGTTGTGGGTGTGGGTTTTCGGATAGTCGATGGTGGCGCCCTCCGGGTACACCCGGACGCGGCCGTGGTCATCTTCTAACCAGAAGGGAACCTGTTCCTTGCGGGATTCAATGGTTTTCCATTTTTCGTCTTTGTCGGACCCGGACCTTTCCTCGACTTTGTAGTAAAAGGCGACGCAGTTTTCGTTTTTCAGCGGGTCGGTCAGCAGCGGATACTGTTCGTCGGCCCGGATTTGCCCCTTAAGCTCCGATAACCCAAAGCTCAGACCGGCGGCGCTGCTGGTAGGCACCGCCTCGATCAGTCGCTTGAGTTTCACACCTTTAATGGCCAGGTACATCAGAAACAGCGCAAGCAGCCCCGCGCCGGCGGTCAGCACCATGACCGGTATGGAGTACTCAAGCCGAGCCGGCTGCTTTTTCTCCACAGCGGCAGCGGCGAGCGCTGCGGTTTGATCGTCCAGTTCCGGTGCCGGCAGGCGCTCTTCCACTATCGTGCGGAACATCCAGCGGTCCAGCCAGCCGCTGGTGCTCAGGCGGATCAGTTGTTCCAGGGCGGCAATGTCGGCCTGTACCAGTGGTGAGGCAGAACCCTCCCGAAGCTGCTGGTAGCGGCTCTCATACAAGGTGGCGATGGCAGACCACTCCTGGTTCAGGCGGCTGACACCTAACCAGGCGAGGCTGCCGGATACCCCAATCGTCACCATCAGAATGTAGACCCAAAGCCGGTGAGTTTTCAGGGCGGTGAGCGCCAGGGCCAGCCCCAGAGCCAGCAGGCCAGTCGCTATGGATATCCGGACGCCGGCGGAGAACAGCCTTTCGCCACCGTTGGTTTCCGGTTTTCCGGTGGAGATGAGGGCGGGCAGGGAGAAGCCGGACAGCCCGTCAAACCTGACTTCCTGGTGCTGACGGCTGAAATGCCCAACCACATAGATGTTATCACCGGGGCGCAGGGCCCACTCCGAATAGATCAGGTCGCCGTCCTGTCGGTTAAACGTTCGCCGCAGATTCCAGTCCACCTCACTCTGGTTGATTTCCGGGTTAACGGTGGCAACTCCACTTGCATCCCTGACCTGGAAACGCTCACCCCAGTGGCTAGACTTCAGGGTTCGCAGCCGGGTATCGCCGTCAGAGTCCCGGTAGCGTTCCTGCAGTCGATACCGGTAGAACACGGCGGGCGTGCCGGAATAGGGCGCAGGGCGGGCGCCAAGGGCATCGGTTACCGTGGCTTCAATCAGGTAGGGCCCGTCTGACAGTGCAGCGAGCGGGGTGGCTGGCAGCCTCTGCATCTGGCGGGTTTCGGTCATTTGTTCCAGCCCCTGATTCATCAGGTGCCAGCTTCCGGCCAGGCAGGCAATGGCGATGAGTGTGGTGATAATGCGCCGGGGAGTACTCGCCAGTGCCATGTGGATAAACGTCCTTTTGTCGTCGGCCGGAAAAAAGTGCAGTATACCTGATCAAATTACCTGCATGGCCCGCAAACCCAGGCGCACAGTAGCCTGGCGCGAGGTGTCCTTACCTTGCTAACAAAGTTATCCACAGTTTTTGTGGGTAAACCAGAAGGAAATAAGCCAGATGACTGACAAACCGGCCAAGCCTGTTGCTGCTTCTGCCATCGAGAAGCATGTGTATAAAGTATTCCCCAACGATATGAATGCCTATAACACGGTATTCGGTGGCATGATCATGGCCAAGTGTGACCGTCTGGCCCTGGTAGTGGCGGAGCGGCATTCTGCCCATGTATGTGTAACCGCAGCGGTCGACTCCATTCACTTTCGGGCACCGGCGAAGGGCAACGACACCCTGTTGTTCAGTCTGTCGCTGAATCGCAGCTGGGGGTCTTCCATGGAAATCGGCGCCAAGGTGGAGGCGGAAAACAGTTATACCGGGGAAACACGCCATATCCTGTCGGCGTTTTTCACTTTTGTGGCGCTGGATGAACAGGGAAAACCGGTGGATGTGCCGGCGGTGATGCCGGAAACCCCTGAGCAACAAAGGCGCTTTGATAACGCCGAAATCCGTCGGGCAGGGCGATTGAAAACCCGGGAGGAGTTATCCCGGGCAAACAGGTAAGATTAACGCGGTAGCGACTATCGCTTCCGGGCGCGAGTCGTGGTATATCAGCGCCCACCAAGATCAACTTTTTCGGAATCAGGTGTTATGCCAAAAGCGAGCGAGATTAAAAAGAACCAGGCCGTTGAATACGAAGGACGGGTGTATTTCGTTAAGGACATTGAACGCTCTGTACCCCAGGGCCGTGCCGGCGGCAGCCTGTACCGCATGCGGATGTACGATGTGGTTACCAACCAGAAGCTGGACGAGACCTTCAAGGACTCCGACATGCTGAACCTTGCGGACCTGGTGCGTCGTCCGGTCACGTTTTCCTACGCCGATGGCGACGAGTACGTGTTCATGGATAACGAAGACTTCACCCAGTACATGCTGAACAAGAGCGCCATCGAAGACGAGCTGCTGTTTATCACCGAAGATACTCAGGGTGTGATGGCGATTCTGGTCAGCGATACGCCGGTGGCCATTGACCTGCCGCCCACGGTGGAGCTGACCATCGAAGAAACCGACCCGTCTGTGAAGGGTGGTTCTGCCACCGCGCGTACCAAACCGGCTCACCTGACCACCGGACTGGTTGTTCAGGTGCCAGAGCACATCTCCACCGGCGACCGCATCAAGGTGAATGTGGAAGAGCGCAAGTTCCTCAGCCGCGCCTGATGTGTCTGATCCGCTCCGTCAGCCGACGGAGCGGATCTCGCTGCCGCTCAGGTGGCGATACCCGCCAACAGGAAGCTCCGGGTCCAGTACCAGGCTTCCCATGCTTTCCCGGTGCAGTGACGTTACCCGATTGCCTACTGCGTGGAACATCCGCTTTACCTGGTGATATCGCCCTTCAAAAATGGTAACCCTCGCCTCGTGATCGTTCAGCGGTTCCAGCTGCGCGGGAGATGTTGTCAGTTGCTCGTACTCGAACCAGATGCCCTCGGCAAAGCGCAGGGCGGTCTCCGGGCTGATGGGGTCAGCTGTTGTTACCCGGTACACTTTCGGAATCTTCACGGCAGGTTCTGTCAGCCGGCGAGACCAGGTGCCGTCATTGCTCAGAATCAGCAGCCCGGTGCTGGCCCGGTCCAGGCGCCCGCCAATGTGCAGGTGCGGGCGTAACGCCGGCTCAATCAACTCCATCACGGTAGGGTGCTGGTCGTCCCGGGTGGCACTCAGGTAGCCGGCGGGTTTGTGCAGCATCAGGTAATAGGCTGGTTCGGCCTGCTGGATAATGTCCTTGTCGATTTTCACTTCCCGGAATCGGGAAATGTCTTCGTTGCCGTCCCGGCAGACCGAACCATCTACCCATACGCGCCCGGCTGCCAGTAACTGACTGGCCATGCGGCGGCTGATACCGTTCTGGTTGCTGACGATGCGGGCAAGCTTCATTCGGCGGGTGGGGCAAGTCGGCTGAGTTTGTTGACCAGCTTGCGCCAGCCAACCGGCAGGCGCGCTTCCAGCGTATTCAGCCGGGCTTTGTCGGCCGGCAGCGGGTCAATGGCCTGCTGGTGGCCGTAGATCACCCAGTTGTTGGTTTTGCTTTTGAAGACCAGTAACAGGGGAAACTGGCGCCGGAGCTCCCGAAGCAGGTTGCCATCCGGTTCTGGCATACGATGATAGTTCAGCACCAGCCAGCCCCGGGCCGACAGCGCCCGACTGCAGGCCTTGATGAACTGGCGCTGGCTTTGGGCAGGGCTCATGCGGTCTGCGCTGTACAGGTCGGTCAGGATCATATCGGTGCCGGCTTCCGGTAAGTTATCCACCGCCACGCGGGCATCGGCAATGTGGATATCAAGCCGGTCAGACTCGGGCAGGGAGAACCACTCCCTGGCAATGTCTGCCACCTTGCGGCGCAATTCATAAACCTCGATGGACGCTTCCGGCAGCAGGGTGAACAGGCCATGTGCCAGCGCGCCACCACCCAGCCCCAGAACAGTCACTTTACCTGGCGTGGTGAAGGCGAGGGGCAAGAGCATGGCGCGGTTGTATTCGTGTACCGGAACCTGGGGAGCAGAGCGCAGAATCTTGCTTTGCTCGAACACCGAATCAAAGCTCAGGATTCGGTGCTTTCGGTCGTCAATCACAAGGATGTTGCCGTAGTTATCCCGAGCCACATGGACAATATCGCCCTTGATCTCCGGGCTTTTGAGAATGGTGCCCATCAGTTTTTGGCGTAGCGCTGGTGCAGTATGCCAACGCGCTCAACATAGGCCTTGGTCTCTGCGTAGGGCGGAATGCCGTTGTACCGGCCCACAGCACCCGGGCCGGCATTGTAGGCGGCGGTCGCCAGGCGGATATCGCCACCGAAACGTTTGAGCATTTGGGCCAGGTAATCGACGCCGCCACGAATGTTGTCCTGTATGGCAAACGGGTCGTTCACGCCCAGCTCATCGGCCGTGCCCGGCATCAACTGCATCAGCCCCTGTGCGCCCACGGGAGAAACCGCTTTGGGATTAAATGCCGACTCGGCATGGATGACCGCCCGAACCAGGGCCGGGTCTACATCGTATTCCCGGGCGGCGGTCAGGATTTCATCCCGGTAGGGTGTCAGGAACAGCGGGGTCTTGTGCCAGTCCACCTTGGAGCCGGGGTCGCAGGCATAGCAATGGAACCGGATAACTTCCACTTCGGCGTTACCCGGGCGCTGGCTGCTGTAGGCCACCACGCCGTGTTCATCGGTGTAGCGATAGACGGTTTCGGTTTTGGTAGAGGCCCGGGGCTGCGCTTTACTCTTCACGTTGGTGTACTCCACCCGGCCATCCGGATGGACGATTCGCTCAATGCTGTCGGCCCTGGCGCTGCTGACCAATGCCATCGCCAGGAACAGGCCAGTGATGAGGGCTCGTGCCGGTTTGTTCAGGAAATAGTTACGCATTGCTCGCCTGGAGATAAACAGCCTACCAACGAATTTACCGGTATTGGCTGCGGGAAGGTACCGGTAATTGTAGGCTTTTGGTGCCGTGATGATACGGAATGTTGATGGGTTCACAAGAGACTTTCGGTAACTCGGCGATGCTCTTGTGCAGACAGTAGGCTACACTGCTAGGAATATGACAACACGGGAGTATTCCATGCCGTTCTCGCCAAAGCACCTTGCTGAACTGAACCTTCTGCTGCAGTTCCCTTCAACCTCCACTCAGGAAGGTATCAAGGTTCATGCCCATTCCGCTGCGCCGGAGACCGTCAAGGCAGCTGAAACGCTGTTTGCCAAAGGTCTGATCAGCCAGATGGACGGAGGCTACCTTACCCCCATGGGGTGCGAGGCGGTTGAGCTTACCCAGAAGCTCCAGGCGATGATTGCCGAGCCCTGACACCAACCTGTTTGAAACAGTAGCGCTGCACCCGGCCAAAACGGTCGGGTGGGGTGCTTTGTTATTCGTGTAGCTGCAGCCGAAACCTATGCCACCGATCTACTACTCCCTGTTTGTGCCCGCGCTGTTCGTCTGGTTGTGGAGCACCGGTTTTATTGGCGCCAAGTACGGCTTGCCTTATGCAGAGCCATTTACCCTGCTGCTGATTCGTATGCTGTTGACGCTCATACCGTTAACCGTTCTGGCGCTGGTGATGAAATCACGCTGGCCGGGTTGGCGCGGAGCGGGGCACCTGGCGGTGACCGGGTTGCTGGTGCAGGGAACCTATTTGGGCGGCGTGTTCTATGCCATTGACCAGGGCATGCCTTCTGGGCTGGTATCGTTGATCGTTGGCTTGCAGCCCCTGGTCACGGCCCTGGCGGCGGTCTTGTTGCTTCGGGAAACCGTGGCGGGCCGTCAGTGGTCAGGGTTGGTTATGGGATTGGTGGGGGTGGCCCTGGTGCTGGCTGAGAAGCTCGGGGATGGCTCGAACGGAGCGGGTTTCTCACCGGTTTCCTTGCTTTGGGCGGGGCTGTCCCTGGTTGGTATTTCGCTGGGAACGGTTTATCAGAAGCGTTTCGGAACCGGGGTAGACCTGATCTCCGGCACCATGATCCAGTACACCGCCGCCGCTGCCTTGTTTGCCCTGGGTGCTTTTACTCTGGAAACCCGCGAAATCCAGTGGTCACTGCAGTTCAGCCTTGCCCTGGGCTGGCTGGTATTCGGGTTGTCGGTAAGTGCAATTCTGATTCTGATGTGGCTGATACGCAGAGGGGCTGCTTCCCAGGTGGCGAGTCTGTTCTACCTGGTGCCGCCGGTGACGGCGCTGGAAGCCTTCATTCTGTTTGATGAACGGCTGGGGCCAATGGCGATAGCCGGTGGCGTGGTCGCAGTAGCCGGGGTGGCCCTCGTTGTGACCGGAGGGCCACGACCGGTGAAAACCTAGACCTTGGGGCCTTTACCGCGAAGCATGTTGAATAACAGGGACACGACCAACAGCACAAGGAAGATGAAAAACAGTATCTTCGCAAATCCTGCCGCAGTTCCCGCAATGCCTCCGAACCCGAGAACTCCCGCGATAATCGCAATAACAAGACAAACTATAGCCCAGTAGAGCATCTCCTATCCTCCATTTCAGGGGTGCCCTTTAAAAGTGGCACAGCCCTTCAGGAAGCGCAACTGAGAAGCACTTACCGTTGAGTAATGGTTTGGCAGGAATTCTACTTGCCAGCTACGATACCGGCCACCAGTCGCCCCGCCAGCGCCACCAGAATGGCTCCGAACACCCGCTCGAACCAGACCGCCCGTTTCTTCAACATATCCAGCCACTTCGGGTTGGAAAACAGCCAGGCCACAATCAGGTACCAGCCGGTATCAATCACCAGCGCGGTAGCGGCATAGCCAAACTTCGCCATCAGGCTGGTATCTACCCCGACCACCTGGCTGAACAACGCCAGGAAAAACACCGCGATTTTGGGGTTGAAGAAGGCAATCAAGAAGCCGTCCCGGGCGGCGCTGCGGGTGCTGGGCGCTTCGGGCAGGGCCTGATCGCTTTGAGCCTTGGCGGTGAGTCCTTTAAACCCGAGCCATGCCAGGTACAGCGCCCCGGCCCATTGCAGAATGGTGAACGCTGTTGGCGATGCGGTAATCACCGCCGCCAGGCCGAGAATGCTCAGAAACGCGTAGATGCCCACGCCAAGACCATGGGACAGCGCCGCGACAACGCCATTCCGGCGCCCGCCGGTCATGGTCTGTTTCAGCACCAGGGCCAGGGAGGGGCCGGGCGACATGGCGCCAAGCACGCAGATGGTTACAACAGCTAACCAGGTGGTCAGGGTCATGGGGTTTCTCTGTTCAGTCGGTTTTTCGGGTGGGGTAAACAGACCGTGACAGGGTGGGCTCGCAACCGATCACCTGCCGTGCCTGTTTGTGGGCGTGAAGGTACCAGCGCTGGCCGCCATTGGTAAAGGTATTGCTGGCAACCGGGAAATCCCGGGTTTGCACGGTGCTGGGTATCGGGGTGCCATCGGCATGGCGGTACACGCAGGAGGTTCCGATGGTCATGGCCTGCCGCACGGGCAGGGTAATAAAGCCGTCATCACTGACTTGCGGGGGCTCGTCGTTGATGCTGATAACCTTCAGGCAGGGGCCGAAGTGGATGCGGTTCTGGTCGCCCACTTTTTCTTCAAGGCAATGATGGGCCTTCAGCAATACCGCGTCATCGGCAATATCGCCTTTTGGCCCGGGAAGGCTCTGGCAAGCTGCCAGGGCCGCACTTAGCAGCAGTGTGACGGCTGCGCGTTTCATCAATGGCTCCTTGGTGTCAGTTGCAGGTTGCCTTGCCAGTCGGAACGAAGGGCCTGCAGTAACTGGCGGTCGCGCCCGTAGATATCCTCCCGGAACTGGTAGGTTCCGGCGCGATCAACCCAGACGGTCCAGTACTGCAGGTGAACCGGCACCGGGTTCCGGAGGATGGCGTTGATCGGCTCGCTCGATTGCAGGGCTTCCTGAATGGCCCGATGGTCCCAGTCGCTGTTGCCCTCGAGCAACTTATTCGCCAGCTCAAACGGCCGCTCCACCCGGATGCAGCCGGAACTCAGGGTACGATCCATGCGGCTGAACAGGTATTGGCCCGGGGTGTCGTGCAGGTACACATCATACTGGTTCGGGAACATGAATTTCACCTGGCCGACGGCGTTCTGCGGTCCGGGCTGCTGCACCAGTTGATAGGGGAAGTTGTTTTTGGTCAGGCTATCCCAGTCGATGGTAGCGGGATCAATCTCGACACGGTTGGCGCCCCAGCCTTGATATACCTTGAAGCCGAGCCGGTCCAGGTAGCCGGGATCTCGGCGGATCACTGGCAGCTGGTCTTCGATCATCAGCCGGCGCGGAACCGTCCAGGTGGGGTTGAAGACCAGGTAGCGGATACGGTCACTGAACACCGGTGTCTGCCGGTAGGGCTGGCCGACGATCACCCGCTGGCGCATGGTTTCCTGGCCGTTTTCCACCATGATCAGCTCATAACCGGCAATGTTTACCAAGATGTAGGTATCGCCCAGCGAATCCGGCAGCCAGCGCCATCGCTCCAGGTTGGCGTCGATCTGTTGTAGCCGTTCCAGGGGCATCTGATTGATGGCGGCCAGGGTTTTGCGGCCGATGATGCCGTCAGGGTCTAGTCCGTGGCGGGCCTGGAAGGCTGGAATCACGGCGAGCAGGTCATCACTGTACAGCTGGTCGGCAAAGCCGGTATCGAATGCTTCTGAGCTGTCGTTGTCCCGGGCTGGCAGGTCGCCGAGCAGCCTCAGCCGCTCACGGACCTCAATCATTCTGGAGTCTGTATCCCCGGGCCGGATGGCCGGGCCGGAGTCGATCACCGGCCAGGGCTGCCCTAAAAGGTCAGAGACTTCTTTGCGGAGCGCCACCAGTTTGCGGTAGGCCGGCGCTTCCGGTTTCAGGCCTTGCAGGGTTTTGTCGATGCTGTGGTCCAGTATGGCGGCCGCCAGTACTTCATGCATTTTCCTTTGCTGTTCGGAAGGTTGCCAGCGGGCGGAGCGGGTTTCCTGGTCAAGCTTGCCATCATGCAGGTGTGTGGCAAGCAGCAGGAAGGCGTCAGACAATACCAGATCGAGATCAGCCTGCAGGTCCTCACCATTGTGGTCCAGCGGCTGCGACGCAAAGTCCGCCAGGCTGTCGTAATGGTAGTCGCCAGGGTTCAGGCCTTCATTGGAGACTTCGCGGATGGCTTGCAGCAGTTCCTCCCGTGCCGGGAAAGAGCGCCATGCCGGTTCGTAGTTTCGGGCTTCATAGAACTGCACGAGCGCGTCCCGGGAGTGCAGGTGAGCGCCAAGAACCACCACCGGCTCACCGGCCTGCAAGGCCTCGACCCGGTTGATAATACTATCGTCGCTGTGGGAATTTCCGGCCAGCGCCAGTAACATCAAACCCAACAGACAGCTCTGCCAGAATCTGCGACGGTTGGCATCCTGCATCTGTCTCCCCTCCGTGTCATCATTAGCTTTTAGCCCAGCCGTTCTAACCTGCATGCCGGAGCCCGCTTTTACCCATGTCTGACCTGACTGTAGTCCAGTATATTCTGATTGCATTGATCTTTGTCTGGAGCGGGTTTGTCCGGTCAGGGCTGGGTTTCGGTGGTGCCGTGTTGTCCCTGCCGTTCCTTTTACTGGTTCTTGATGAACCTTTGGTGTTTTTGCCGTTGATTTCGATACACCTGCTGGTGTTCTCCTCCCTCACCATCTGGCTCAACAACCGGAAAGGCGCGAAGGACCGGCAGGCCGGTGGCACGGGCACCGTAGACTGGCGTTATCTGGGGCGCCTGCTGGCGATCATGATTGTGCCCAAACTGATCGGGGTATTCGGGCTGATTACCCTGCCGGGCTATGTGATGAGCTCGATCATTTTCGTGATTGTTGCGTTGTATTCACTGTCATACATTGCCAACCGTCCGTTCCGCAGTGGCAGCAAGACGGTCGATACCATTTTCCTGATGCTGGGGGGCTACATCAGTGGCACTTCACTGATTGGTGCTCCGCTGATTATCGCGGTGGCGGCGCAGCACCTACCCAAGGAGAAGCTCAGGGATACCTTGTTTGCCCTGTGGTTTATCCTGGTACTGATCAAGCTGTCGGCATTTATCTGGGCGGGTGTCGACCTGCAACTGATCCATCATCTGTGGCTGCTGCCGGCGGCGGCCGTGGGGCATGTGATCGGGCTCTATGTGCACGACCGCATGCTCCAGGCCGAAGGTTCGCTGTTTTTCCGGGTGCTGGGTGTCGTGCTGCTGGTGGTTAGCACCATCGGGATGGTTTCTGTCTGGCGTTAGGCGTAATCTGTCAGGAAGGCATCTAATTCAGGGAGGATAACGCGATGAACGCGACCGATCCCGACTTTGCAGCCCTGCGTCGCGCCATGGTGAAGTTACAGATTGCCGGGCGAGGCATTCGTGATGGCCGGGTACTGGAAGCCATGGCCAGGGTACCGAAGGCTGGCCCTGAGGGCGCTTCAGGTACCCAGCATTCCCGCGTAGGCTGTGTAGAAAAAGGCGCAGGAGCCCAGCAGGATCAGGCCCCAGGCTGGAGCGGTCATGGCAGAACGTGTCGGCTTGTTCATAGCTACCTCCTTTGGCAATGCTATTTATACGCTGACGTTTTCACTGTAGACCATGATTGACAAATGTCACAAACTAAATTGTTCAGATAACGACCAGGCAACCACGTCCGGCAGTACCGGCCAACCCGGGCGTTGAACACCGGATTGGCGACGGCGGCGAGGTTCAGGTGAAAAGTCCCGGGCAGATGGTGGGTTACTTCAAGAATGAGTAGAAAACCCGGGAAGATATTACCGAAGACGGCTTCCTGAAAACCGGTTTAATGCGTGGCCGGTGCCAATCAGCCGCAACCCTGCCTGATGGTTCTGCTGTCAGAAGAAGCCCGTGATGAGCTGGGTCGGGGGCGGATCGCAGATTTCTACAACCGCAAGATGGACGAGTGGTTTGCCCGGAATGCCAAGGTGATCCGGGAATTCTGAAGTTCTTCGAGGCAAACAAAAACCCCGGCATGGAATCCATGCCGGGGTTTTTTGATTCAGGCTGCCGGGCTTATACGCCGCCCTGTACCTGGGGCATATCCTGGGCTGCGGCAACTGCTTTGCGGTTGGCAATGCGCAGTTTGCGGCCGATAAACTGCATCACCTGTTTTGTCGCGGCGCGGGTATACTGGCGCCGCATCTCCACTCCATTGTGGAGGATGCTTGATGGCTGCGGGCGAACGCTCGCGGTGTACTTCTGAATCATGGCGCCTTCCTCCTTCATCGGGTGGCTGGAATCGTTAACTTGCAAACAATTCTAGGGGTTCTTATTTGCAGTTTGAATACGGTAAACTCCGTACTCACGTTGCAAATATGCAGTAACTATGGACTGGGATTATCTTCGATATATAAGGGCTCTGGCAATAGCCGGAACCTTCGCAAAAGCCGGTGAATTGCTGGGTGTTCACCAAACCACTGTGTTACGGCGACTTGACCAGATGGAAGAGTCCCTGGGGGTTCAGTTTTTCGAGCGCAACCGGGACGGATTGCAGCTGACACCAGTCGGGGAAATGGCCTTTCGGGAAGCGGAAAGGCTGGCAACCGATATGGAAAACCTCGAACGCAAACTGGTGGGCCAGGACGGTGCGCCTGTGGGCAAGGTCCGGATTGCCGCTGAAGACGCCATGATGAACGAGCTGCTGAGCCCGATCCTGGCGGAACTGGTGCGGGAGTATCCGGACATCGAACTGGAAGTGCTTACCGACAACGATGTTGCCAACCTGAGCCACCGGGAAGCCGACCTGACGCTTCGCCCGGAAAACAAACCCCAGGCTACCCTTGAGGGCGAGCGCATTGCCGCGATTGATTCGGCGGTTTATGGCGCTGCGAAATACTGCCGGCGCAATCGAGATATGGACATCGAAAACCAGCCGGAAGCCTGCACCTGGATTCTTCCGGATGAGTCTTTCAGCCACCTGGCAACGGGCCGGTGGTACCGAAAGCATCTCAAGAACGTAAACTCGGTCATTCGCTGCAACAGCCTGCAGGCAATGGCTGCCCTGGCCAGGGCCGGTGCCGGGCTGGCGGTTCTGCCTTGCTACCTTGGCGAGCCGGCAAAGGAATTGCGCCGGCTGTCAGACCCCCTGGACGGTGAAAGTGTCGACCTCTGGTTGCACGTCAACCAGGACACCCAGCAAATGGCCCGGGTGCGGATTGTGATGGAGTTTCTGGCCGAACGCCTGCAGGCACTGGAGTCTGCCGTCGAGTTCAGCGCAACTCTCTGAACTCAGTCTTCAGCGGAACAGAAGGGCCAGAACTGATACCACCGCCAGCACTGGAACTCGGCTTCGCAGGTTTGCAGCTGGTTGTGGTACCGGAAGGCCCGGTTCTGAACCCTTTGCGCGAGGGACTTGATGGCCGGTTTCTGGTCAAAGGATCGCCGGGCATAGCCGCCGCGGCCCTCGTGGTAGGCAAGATACAGCTGCGCGGGCGCGGTCAGGGCGATGCCCAGGTGCCGGTGGCTCAGCTGGTTGTACCAGCCCACGAAATCCAGCGCATATTCCATATCGGTGCGAACGGTTCGCCAGCTGCCGTCTGTGGCAATCAGGTATTCACCCCAGGCCGGGTCCAGGGCCTGGGCATAGCCCAGCGCGGTGGTGGGTCGTTTCCACGGAATCAGCCCCCAGAGCCGGGTGCGGGGAGGGCGGGCGTGGCTGCGAAAGGATGATTCGTAATAGACAAACGCCAGCTGGGTAGCCACAGGCGTGCCCCATTTCTCCTGTGAGGCCCGGGCGTAGTCATACCAAGCGGTATGTTCGCGGAAGATCTCGCAGATGTTGTCCGTGTTGGCCGGCGGCTCGGGCGCCAGCAGGCTGAAGCGCAGCGTTGCCCAGATGCCGATGACCAGGCCGAGCAGGGGCAGGCCATACCAGCTCACCCGTGAGCGCCACACATTAAAACGCTTGTTGCGGTTTTTTCGGCGTTTTCTGGTCTTTTTCCGGCTCATCCCTACCAAACTGTCATCTCCGAAGCCCCACGGACACTTGCCCGGGCGCCTGTTGCCGTGTCATAAACAGGGCGATTCGATCATCAGGATAATAGAGAAATGCGACTGAACTCCCTAGTTAAACCTCTTTTAATCACCGGCTTTATGCTTGCGGGCACGGCCCAGGCTGCGCCTGATGCCAGGGAGGTTCTGGAAGCATCTCCGGTAGATGACATTGTGGCCCAGTACCCGGAGATGATGAGCCGGGGTATTCAGGACGGCCTGAAACAGAGTGGCCAGGTGCCGCCCATGGTGGCAGACAGCATCGGGTTTCTGGTCAGCAACAGTTTTCGTGCAGCCGATATAGAGCAAAGGGTTGTCGCCAACCTGGAAGCTGCCCTGACACCGGAGCAGCTGGAAGAGGTGCACGGCTGGTACCAGACACCGGTGGCAGGCAAGATCGCCGAGGCGGAAATCGCCGCGTCCGCACCGGCAGCCTGGCCGGAGATTCGCAGCCGGGCGGAAGAGCTGAACAAACGCTACCAGGGTACGGCCCGGGAAAAGCTGTTTGATCGCTTCGATGCGGCGTCACGGGCCACCGAGAGTGCAGTGGATACCACCATCGCCGTTCAGCTCGGGTTGGGTACCGCCATGGCGGCCCTGAGCCGGGATTCGGTGCACCACGAAAAAATGCGCGAACGGCTGGAAAGCCAGCGCCCGGCTTTGCGGGGCATGGTGGGCCAGCAAGTCTACGACGGCTATCTGTTCACCTATCGCGACATCAGTAACCAGGAAATGAACCTGTATCTGGATTTTCTTGAAAGCGAGGCGGGCAGGAGTTTCACCCGGGTGGTCACGAACAGTGTTCAGCAAGCCGTCATCGAGCCGGTTGAAAGCATCGGAGCCCGGCTGGCGGCGTTTGGGAACTTCGGCGGGGAGTAGGGCGTTTACGTTTTAACCGGAACAGTGCCGCCTGCGCGATGCACAGGCGGCCGGCAAACCTTAGCTGCGGGAAGTCACTTCCAGCAGGTGGTAGCCAAACTGGGTTTTGATGGGGCCGATCACGGTGTTCAGGTCGCTGCTGAACACGGCCTTGTCAAACTCGGGAACCATCTGGCCCGGGCCGAAAGAACCCAGGTCGCCGCCATTGCGGCCAGACGGGCAGGATGAATGCTGCTTCGCGACTTCCGCGAAATCCTGACCACCTTCGATCGCTTTTTTCAGTTCTTCACACTTGGCTTCGCTGTCTACCAGAATGTGGCGTGCAGTTGCTTGTGCCATGATCAATATCCTGTAGTTGGATGACGGGTGTATGGACGGAAACGTCTGACACGAATGCTGCCCGCACCGGCCGCGAGAGGCAAGCGCTTTTTGTCGGTGTTTCTGCGGTCTCACAGTCTGCCTTGCAAACCTGTACAATGCGCGGTTTCTCTTCGCCGGCGTTGTCCCGGCCCTTACGTTTGCAGGTTCTTTTCTTGATCTCCACCGCCAATCTCACCATGCAGTTCGGGGCCAAGCCCCTGTTTGAAAATGTTTCTGCCAAGTTCGGCAACGGCAACCGTTACGGTCTGATCGGTGCCAACGGCTGCGGCAAGTCCACCCTGATGAAGATTCTGGGTGGCGACCTGGAGCCCTCGGCCGGGCAGGTCATGCTGGAGCCGAACATCCGCCTCGGTAAGCTGCGCCAGGATCAGTTCGCCTACGAGGATTGCACGGTGATGGATACCGTGATCATGGGGCACGAAGAACTCTGGAATGTGAAGAAAGAAAGGGACCGCATCTACTCGTTGCCTGAAATGAGCGAAGAAGACGGTATGGCCGTGGCGGACCTGGAAGTGGAATTCGCCGAAATGGACGGCTACACCGCCGAATCCCGCGCCGGCGAACTGCTGCTGGGCCTGGATATTCCGTTGGAGCAGCATGAAGGGCCCATGAGCGCCCTGGCCCCGGGCTGGAAACTTCGCGTGCTGCTGGCCCAGGCCCTGTTCTCTGACCCGGACGTATTGCTGCTGGACGAGCCCACCAACCACCTGGATATCAACACCATCCGCTGGCTGGAAAACATTCTGGTGGCCCGCAACAGCACCATGATCATCATCTCCCACGACCGCCACTTCCTGAACAGTGTCTGTACCCACATGGCGGACCTGGACTACGGTGAGCTGCGCCTGTTCCCGGGCAACTACGACGAATACATGACCGCCGCCACCCAGGCCCGCGAGCGCATGCTGTCAGACAACGCCAAGAAGAAGGCCCAGATTGCCGAACTGCAGCAGTTTGTCAGCCGCTTCTCGGCCAACGCTTCCAAGGCCAAGCAGGCCACCTCCCGCGCCCGCCAGATCGACAAGATCCAGCTGGAAGAGGTGAAGCCGTCAAGCCGGGTGAGCCCGTTTATCCGCTTCGAGCAGGGCAAGAAACTGCACCGCCAGGCGGTCACCCTGGTAGGCCTGACCAAGGGCTTCGACGAAGGCCCGCTGTTCAAGAACCTGGATTTGCAGATCGAAGCCGGCGAGCGTGTGGCCATCATCGGCCCCAACGGTATCGGTAAAACCACTTTGCTGCAGTGCCTGGCTGGCGCCTATGAGCCGGATGCCGGTGAGGTGAAGTGGACCGACAGTGCCGAGGTAGGCTACTTCGCCCAGGACCATACCACCGACTTTGCCCGTGACGACACCCTGACCGACTGGATGGCCCAGTGGACCACCGGTGGCGAGCAGCTGGTGCGCGGTACTCTGGGGCGGATGCTGTTTTCCGGGGATGATATCGGTAAGTCGGTGAAGGTGATTTCCGGTGGTGAGCAGGGGCGGATGCTGTTTGGTAAGCTGATTCTGCAGAAGCCGAATGTGATGCTGATGGATGAGCCGACGAATCACCTGGATATGGAGTCCATCGAGGCGTTGAACCTGGCGCTGGAGAATTATCCGGGGACGCTGATTTTTGTCAGCCACGACCGGGAGTTTGTTTCGTCGCTGGCGACCCGGATTATCGAGTTGAAGGCCGACGGCATTACCGACTTCAGTGGCAGTTATGATGATTATCTTCGGAGTCAGGGCTACGTTTAAGTATCAAGCATGGGGTGCCGGCACGGGTGTGGGTTGGGCCTTCCAAAACACGCTCCTTCGGCACATCCGTGTGGCGCTTGAGCTCCGCCATCCATGGCTCCGCACAGTTTTGGAAGGCCCAACCCAAACCCGCGCTCTGACTTCGGAGCTGTATTCAGAAACACGTAAAGGCAACTATTTTGAATGAATCTCAGGTTATTAACGCCACTCGCAAGTGGGTCGAAGACGTAGTCGTTGGCTACAACCTGTGCCCCTTCGCCAAGCGGGAGCTGGTCAAGAACCGGGTTCGGTTTACGGTGACAAATGCCACAAACGAAGACGACCTTCTGCAGGCTCTGCATGGGGAATTGCAGCGTCTGGAAGACGAACCGGAGATCGAAACTACGTTGCTGATTCATCCGGACGTGTTGCAGGATTTCTACGCCTACAATGAGTTTCTGGATGCGGCTGATGCGTTGCTGGCCTATCTGGAGCTTGAGGGCGTTTACCAGATTGCCAGTTTCCACCCGGATTACCAGTTTGCCGATACCGAACCGGGGGCTGCGGAGAACTACACCAACCGGTCTCCGTATCCTATGCTGCACTTGCTGCGGGAAGCGAGTCTGGAGGCGGCGATTGATGGTTATCCGGATGTGGACGGGATTCCTGATCGGAATATCGCACTGATGAATGAGCTCGGTGCGGAGAAGATGCGGGCGGTTCTGGCGGGTTGTTTTGATAGCCGGGCAGGGAGTCAGGACTGATGTCTGGCGGGCACTATTCCTACCAGTTTCAGGCGAGCAGGGTGCGGGCGGAGTTTTTCCGGCTGCTGCCCATTTCGTTGTTTGTGGTGGCGTTTGGTGCAGCGTTCGGCCTGGCGTCTACCCAGGAGGGGTTGTCGCCGCTTGAATCGATTCTGATGAGCGCCACGGTGTTTGCCGGGGCTTCGCAGTTTGGTGCGCTGGACTTGTGGGGCTCGGAGGTGTCTGTGCTGCCGATGATGGTGGTGGTGTTTGCCATCAACTCCCGCCACCTTTTGATGGGCGCTTCGCTGTATCCGATGTTGAAGCAGGTGCCGCCCGGGCGACGGTACGGTCTGATGCTGCTACTGACGGATGCCAACTGGGCGGCCTGCGCCCAGGACTACCAGAATGGTCGTCACAATCTGGAGGTGATTGTGGGCGGTGGCCTGGTGCTATGGCTGGCGTGGGTTTTGGGTACGGCGTTGGGGGTGTATTTCGGCGGCCTTATGCAGAACCCGGAAGCATTCGGGCTGGATATGGTGCTGGGATGCTTCTTGCTGACCATGGCATTGGGCGGCCGGAAATCACCCCGGGTTCTGGTGGCCTGGCTGGTGGCAGCGGCCAGTGCGCTGGCGGCCTGGAAATGGCTGCCGCCGAACATGCACGTGGTGGTCGGGGCGCTGGCTGGCGGCTTGATCGGGTTGTTCTGGCTGGAGCCCAAGACAGGTTCAGGCAAGGAGGTGGCGAGTGACCATTGAAACCACCTCCGCCGGCGTACTGGCGCTGATTGCCATTATGACAGTGGTGACCCTGGTCACCCGCTTCGGCGGTGTGTTCCTGATGTCGTTCGTGCGCATCAATCCCCGGGTCGAGAGTTTTATCAACACCATGGCCAGCTCGGTGTTGATCGCCATCATTGTGCCTATGGCGGTAGACGGTGATCTCGGGGCCCTGGCGGCGCTGGTGGCTACCGGGATAACCATGCTGGCCACCCGTAAACCCTTGCCTTCGATTACCGTCGGTCTGCTGGCTGCGGCCCTGGTGCGTTATCTGGGTTAGAGCGCGCGAGCCCAGTTTCAGAGTCGTGGTACCTCAGGGTTGTTCGTTGCGGTAGGGCAGCAGGGTTTGTGATTCGGCGAAGTAGGCCTGTACGTGTTCGGATTCCTCGCTACAGAAATCAGCGATAGCCTCCCGGAAACCCGGGTGCAGAATGCCATGCCAGGAGTGGGTGATCACCGGCTCGAAGCCCCGCACCAGTTTGTGTTCGCCCTGGGCGCCGGCGTCGAAGTGCTGGAGCCCAAGCTCCAGGGCTAGGTCTATGCCCTGGTAGTAGCAGGTTTCAAAGTGCAGGTGGTCATATTCTTCCAGGCAGCCCCAGTAGCGGCCGTAGAGGGTAGTTTCACCGGCCAGGAACAAGGCGCCGGCAATCATCTCGCCATGGCGCACGGCCATGATGATGTGCAGGTGCTCCGGCAGGTGTTCCCGCAGCAGTTCGAAAAAGGCCTGGTTCAGGTAGGGTGCCTGGCCTCTTTTCAGGTAAGTGGCCTGGTAGAACACAAAGAACGCCGACAGCACCTGGTCGGAGATATCCCGGCCGTGGAAGGTGTGAAAGGTAATCTCCTGATCCGCCACTTGCCGGCGTTCCTTGCGGATGGATTTACGCTTGCGGGAAGTCAGCGCCGCCAGAAAGCCCTCAAAGTTCTGGTAACCACGGTTGTGCCAGTGGAACTGGCAGCCGGTGCGGTGCAGTTCCTGGTCGTGGCCAAGCAGGGCCTGGTCCTGCGCATCCGGAAACAGCAGGTGCCAGGAATGGGCGCCCAGCTGCTGGGTCAGATTGCCCAGTAACTGATCGAGCAGGGCGGGCGTAAGTTGCGCCCGTAACGAAGCATCCAGCAATAACCTTGGCCCCTGTGACGGGGTAAACGGAATGGCGATCAGCAGCTTCGGGTAATAGGGCAGCTGGTAACGCTGGTAGGCTTCGGCCCAGCTCCAGTCGAACACGTATTCGCCCCTGGAGTGGTTTTTCAGGTAGGCCGGGGCCAGTCCGCAGATCTTGCCTTGCACGCGAAAAACCAGGTGGCAGGGTGTCCACCCGGTTTCGGTACGGGTACAGCCGGAATCTTCCAGCGCCTGAAAGAATTCGTAGCGTAGGAATGGATTGCTGCGCCCGGCCAGCCGTTGCCAGTCGTCACGGGGAATGTCCGTGATGCTGGCGCAGGTGGTCAGGGTGATGTCAGGTGAGACGGGTTCTGCCATGGTTTCGGGCAAGCTCTGTTAACTTTCCCTATACCATACGACAGAACCGGGCTTGTGATCACTTCTGGGCGTTACCGCAGCGTTTCTCCATCTTCTGCTGCCATTTGCCCATGCGCTCCTGCTGCTTTTGCTGACGCTCCTGGTGGATCTCGTCCCAGATCTCGCGTTGCTCGTCAGTCAGCTTCAACCGGTCGGCCATTTCAGCCCGGTATTTCTGCATTTCGGCCTGGCGCTCTTCACGGTACTCGGCGCTGAACTTGCCTTTGCCTTCGCGGAAGTTCTCGCACATTTCTTTCTGGTCCCATTTGCCACCCTGCTTCTTCATGCCCTGATCCTGGGCCATAGCTGCGGGGCTGGCGGCGAACATCGCGGCCATCAGTACGCCGGCGGTCAGTAAGGATGTTTTTGCTTTCATGGTTGTTGCCTCATCGGTTGGTGTTCCTGTGGTGATCATAGTACGCCGGTGCAACGTCAGTTGGTGTCAGGCTGGTGTAAAGGTTCGGTAAAGGCAAATGCCTGGCCGTCAGCCGTGCCCGGGCGCCGTGTTAGACTGTTGCCGTGTAACAGGAGAGAAACGCATATGCAGAACCGGGTACTGCTGGTTGAAGACGACGACGAACTCAGGGAACTGCTGTCGCAGTATCTGACAACCCAGGGTTTCAGCGTGCGTGAGGCCGCCAATGGCCGTGACGGACTGGCACTGGCGTTGGCCCACGATTGCGATATCGTGGTACTGGACATCATGCTGCCGGATATCAACGGCCTGGATGTGCTGCGTGAACTGAGAGCCGAGACCCATTTGCCGGTGATTCTGCTGACCGCCCGTGGAGACGAAACCGATCGTATTGTCGGCTTTGAAGTGGGAGCAGACGACTACATCCCCAAACCCTGTAACCCCCGTGAACTGGTCGCCCGCCTGCAGGCGTTGCTGCGCCGTATTGCCTGGGATCAGAAAACCGATGTGGATGCCACCCGAACCTATGGCGACTTGCGGGTAGAACCGGGCCAGCGGCGTATTTACCAGGATGACGCTCCGCTGGAGTTAACTGCCACCGAATACGAAGTGCTGCAGGTGTTGCTGGCCCATGCCGGCAGTGTGGTGCGCAAAACCGACCTGATGCAGTGGGCCCTGGGCCGCCGGCTGGAGGCTTACGACCGTACCCTGGATATGCATATCAGCAACCTGCGCAAAAAGCTGGGGAACGATGATCCGCCTCGCATTGAAACTGTGCGGGGGCTGGGTTACAGCTATCGGGTACCGGCACAATGAAGTCATTCATGTTCCCGCTGTTCTGGCGGATATTTATTTCGATCTGGCTGGCGATGGCCGTTACCGTTGTGGCCAGTAACCTCGCCACCCGTTACCTGCTGGATCGGGAGCGGCAGGCCATTGAACGGCAGGTTGGCTTGCATGAGATCGCCCGGGAGGCCCTGAACCTTCGCAATCGGGAAAACCGCGGCGAAATGTGGCGGTTCCTGCGATCAGAGGGCGAGCGCCTTGACCTGCACCTGATGCTGATCGAGAAAGAAGAAGGGCATCGCGGGCTGCCGCGCAATATCCGTGAGCGGATTCAGTCGGGCTGGTACCCCAACAAGCCGGCACTGATTAACCTGGAGGAAGGCTACCAGCTGGTTGCCTGGCCCCGGATGGGTGGCGACGGCTGGCTGGACCCGAGGTTGTTCCGTTTCCTGGAATTTGCAATGGCGTTTGTCCTGATCTCCCTGGCCTGCTGGTGGATTGCCCGGCTGGTATCCAAGCCCCTGAAACATATGGAGAGCACCGCCCAGGCCATTGCCGCCGGCGATACCCGGCTGCGGGTGCCTCAGCGTATTGCCCGGCGGCGTGACGAGGTGGGGCAACTGGCCACCGCCTTCAACGCCATGACCGACCGGCTGTGCCAGTTACTGGAACGCCAGAACCACCTTCTGCGTGATATTTCCCATGACCTGAGAACACCCCTGGCCCGGCAACGGGTGGCCATAGAGTTGGCCAGTGACACCGGGGCAGACCCCGCCATGATGGCCAGTATCCTGCGCCAGAATGAGCGGCTGGAAACCATGACCGGTCAGATTCTGACGCTGTACCGGGTGTCGGAGAACGGTGACGCCATGGAGCGGGAACCGGTGCAGCCACTGGAGCTGATCAACCGGGTGCTGCAGGATGCCGCGGAATTTGCCGCACAACGGGGTGTGGACTGCCAGCTGGATGCTACCGACGCTTCCCGTGCTGTGTCGGTACGGGGCGATGCCGGATTGTTGCAGCGGGCGTTTGATAACGTGCTGCAGAATGCCCTTGACCACACGCCTTCGGGTAAATCCGTGCGGGTGTCAGTGTCGGCCCCCGATGGCAGTCTTCAGGTGGATATTGCCGATGACGGCCCGGGCGCTCCGGAGGAGCTGTTGCAGCACCTGTTCGAGCCGTTCTTTCGCGCGGACAAGTCCCGGGGTGGTAAAGGCTGGGGCCTTGGACTTGCGATTGCCCGGGACATCGTAGCGGCCCATGGCGGAACAATTACCGCCCGGAACCAGCCCGGGGGTGGGCTTGAGGTAAACATCCGGTTGCCGGTTGAGAGAGCATCATGAGTAAAGATTACCCGGTCCCGTCCGGATACCTTGAGCGGGAAACGGAAGTGAAAAAAAGTCGTTTCATTGCCCGCGTGTACCCGGTGAGCAGCCGGGATGAGGTGCGCGAACACGTTGCCCGGGCCCATGCCGACTTTCCGGACGCCCGGCACGTTTGCTGGGGATACCAGATAGGCCGCCCCGGCTCGGCAGCGGAAGCCGCCATGAACGATGATGGTGAACCCTCCGGCACCGCCGGTAAGCCCATTCTGAACGTGATCCAGCACAAGGATATGGGCGATGTGCTGGTGATCGTGATCCGCTATTTTGGTGGTATCAAACTGAGAGCGGGCGGCCTGGTGCGTGCCTACGCAGGCGCTGCCGAGAGCGTGTTGTCGGAAGTTGGCCGTACCGTGCAGCAGGCGCGGGTGCTGGCGGATGTGGAACTTGGCTTTGCCGATGAACAGCCGCTACGGCACTGGTGCGACGGCCATGAAGGCACCATTGAAGACATTACCTACAGTTCCCGTGTGAATGCCCGGGTGTCGGTGCCGGAAGTGCGGCAGGCGGAGTTTGCCGCCTTCTGCGATGCCCAGAAACTCGATTACCGTTTTGACACATAGAAGTTAGCAGCATCCGGCTGACCGTTTGCCGGCGTATACTGCATCAAGCGGCCAATTAAACAGGGGAGAAGAGCGATGCGTATTCTGTTTGTAGCAGCAATGGCGCTGGTTCTGGCCGGTTGTGCCAGCAATGTCGTGACCGACTACAACTCGGCAACCGTTTTCGGTAACTACGCCAGCTGGGCCTTTGCGCCAAATCAGCAGGATTCCGGTTTTACCTCGCTGGATGACAGCCGGGTTCGTAATGCCATTGAACGTGAATTTACCCGCAAGGCGATGAAAAAACTGCCCGATACCGAGGCCGACCTGCTGGTGAGCTGGCAGATTGTGCCGGAAGAGCGCCTGGAGCAGGTAGGCGTCGGGCTGGGTTTCGGCTTTGGCCGGGGTAACTTTGGCTGGGCCCTGTCGGCACCGCCACCCGTGCGTGAAATCACCGAAGGCAAACTGGTGGTTGAGCTGGCCGACCGGCACAACGAAGAAGTGGTCTGGCGCGCAGCCAGTCGTCGCTACCTGAATGAAAACCAGTCTCCGGAAACCCGGCGCAAGCTGATTGACGAGGTTGTCTCCGAGATGTTTTCCAAATACCCTCCGGGCCTGAACTGATCAGTACACGGGATCAACAATGGGTATGAAGAACAGAAACGGCGGCCTGGTATTTTCCACTGAAACGGGCCGCATGTGCCCGGAGTGCCGGCAGCCAGTGGCCGAGTGCACCTGTGGTCAGCCGGAACGACCGGCCGGTGACGGCGTGGTGCGGGTAAGCCGGGAAACCAAGGGTCGCAAGGGCAAGGGTGTAACGCTGATTACCGGTATTCCCCTGAAGGACAAAGAACTCAAGGCCTACGCCAAAGTGCTAAAAGCCAAATGTGGCACAGGTGGTACAGTAAAAGACGGCGTGGTGGAGATTCAGGGCGACCAGCGGGACCTTCTGGTGCCCTTGCTTGAGCAAAAGGGGTGGACGGTTAAAAAGGCCGGCGGCTGACGCTTCACCATATTCAGAAGTTGAGGGGAGGCAGGCATGCACATAGTGGTCATGGGCGCGGGCGTTGTGGGTATCACAACGGCCTGGTTTCTGCAGCAGCAGGGGCACCAGGTAACGGTTGTGGATCGCCAGGCGCAGGCCGGCCTTGAAACCAGCTATGCCAATGGTGGCCAGATTTCCGTATGCCATGCCGAGCCCTGGGCTAACCCCTCGGCGCCCCTGAAAATCCTGAAATGGCTGTTCCAGCCCGAAGCCCCGCTGCTTTACCGGCCCCGCCTGGATCCCTACCAGTGGCGTTGGGGGCTTTCCTTTCTGACTCAATGTACGTCTGCCCGGGCGGCCCATAATATCCGCCAGATGGTGAATCTGGGCACCTACAGCCGGAGCCAGTTGCAGGCTCTGCGTAAAGAGCTGGATCTTGACTACGACCAACTAGAGAAAGGCATTCTGCATTTTTACACCAGCCAGCAGGAATTTGATGCCGCCATGGAGCCGGCGCGGATTATGCGGGAGCTGGGCTGTGACCGGCAGGTAATCGATGCTAACCGCGCGGTAGAACTGGAGCCGGCATTAAAAGATGTGCGCCAGCGGATTGCCGGTGCCACCTACACTGCCGATGATGAAAGCGGCGATGCCCGGAAATTTACCCAGGCCCTGGCCCGCCGTTGCGCCGAAGCAGGCGTGGAGTTTCGCTACGGCACCGAGGTGCTGGGGTTCGACAAGGCAGGGGATCGGATACTCGGTGTTCAGACGTTAACCGAAGGCCGGCACCAGGTTCTGCGGGCCGACAGTTACGTACTCTGCCTGGGTAGTTTCAGTGCAGTGCTGGCCCGGCGGCTGGGTTTGTTCCTGAATATCTATCCGGCCAAGGGCTATTCGATCACCGTTCCGGTGAAGAATCCGGACGCGGCATTCCAGGTAAGCCTGACTGATGACGAGTACAAACTGGTGTATTCCCGGCTGGGTGACCGTATTCGGGTGGCTGGTACGGCAGAGCTGAACGGCTACACCCGGAACCTGGACTTCATCCGCTGCCGGGCGATCGTGCGCCGGGCGGCCGAGATCTTGCCGGAGGCGGGGCACTGGGACCAGGCCGAGTACTGGACCGGATTGAGGCCGACGACACCCTCGAACGTGCCCTATATCGGCAAAAGCCATTTCAACAATCTTTACCTGAACACCGGCCACGGAACCCTGGGTTGGACCCATTCCTGCGGCTCCGCCGCGGCCCTGGCCGATATCGTGGCCGGCCGCACCCCGGAGGTGGACTTCACCTTCACCGGCCTCTGATTTTCGCCCACAAAAAAGCCGGTGCCTGAAAAACAGACACCGGCTTTTTTGTGGCGGGTGGATCAGTCCGTCAGCTGGTCCCGAATCAGCTTCTTGTTGATCTTGCCAACGCTGGTTTTCGGAATGTCTTCCACGAAGTCGATCTGCCCGGGGATGGCCCACTTGTTGATGTCGCCACTGTCCACAAACTGCTGCAGGTGCTTCTGGATGTCTTCCAACCCGATGTTCTCGCCGGGTTTCAGGGTAACCAGGGCATAGGGCCGTTCGCCCCATTTCTCATCCGGCACACCCACCACGGCGGCACCGGCAACGGCCGGATGCTGGCTGATCAGGTTTTCCAGGTCCAGGGAGGATAGCCACTCGCCACCCGTCTTGATCACATCCTTGATGCGGTCTTTGATGGTCAGGGTGTTATCCGGCTCCATGGACGCCACGTCGCCGGTGTGCAGCCAGCCACCTTGCCACAGGTCTTCGCCCTTCTCGGGCTCCTTGAAGTAGCTCTGGGTGAGCCAGGGCGCACGGGTAACCACTTCGCCCTTGGCTTCGCCGTCGTGGGGTACCGGGTTGCCATCCGGATCGACAATTTCCAGTTCGACCATGGGCACGGCGATACCGGTTTTCACCCGGATGGCGGTTTGCTGTTCCAGCGGCAGGTCCAGGTCTTCCGGCTTCAGGTGCGTGGTGCTCAGCAGCGGGCAGGTTTCCGACATGCCGTAACCGGTGTACATGTGAATGCCGAGTCTCGCCGCCGCGTCGCACAGGCCCTTGGTCAGTGCGCTGCCACCAATGAGGACATGCCAGTTGCTGAGGTCGGCAGTTTTGATGGACTCGGTGGCCATCATCATCTGCATGACGGTTGGCACGCAGTGCGACATGCTTACCCGGTGAGTCTTGATCAGGTCGACCAGCAGCTCCGGCTCGTAGCGGCCCGGATAAACCTGTTTGACCCCCAGCATGGTGGCAGCATAGGGCACACCCCAGGCGTGAACGTGGAACATGGGGGTAACCGGCATATACACGGAAGACGAGCGCAGCAGGGGCATTTCATCGTAGGCGGAAATGCTGCCGGTCATGGCCAGGGTGTGGAGCACCAGCTGGCGGTGGCTGAAGTAAACGCCTTTGGGATTACCGGTGGTGCCGGTGGTGTAGAACGTAGTGGCTACGCTGTTTTCGTCAAAGTCCGGGAAGTCGAACTGGTTGTCGGCCTTTGCCAGCAGCTCTTCGTATTCACCCAGCGTGTCGATAGAGGTGGCCTTGGCGCTGGCTTCGTCGGTGACCTGGATCCAGGTTTTGACGGTTTTGATTTCGTCTTTCACGCCTTCGATGATCGGCATGAAGTCATCATGCACCAGCACCACATCGTCTTCTGCGTGGTTCATGGTATACACGATCTGCTCCGGCGACAGCCGCACGTTTACCGTGTGCAGGATGGCACCGATCATCGGGATGGCAAAGAAGCATTCCAGGTAGCGCGGGGTATCCCAGTCCATGACTGCCACGGTGTCGCCCGGCTTCACGCCGGCATCGGTCAGGGCGTTGGCCAGCCGGTGAATGCGGTCAACCAGGTCTTTGTAGGTGTACTTGCTGCGGTTGGCATAGACGATTTCCTGGTCCGGGTTGTAACGCGGGCCGGACATCAGCAACCGTTTGATCAGCAGCGGATACTGGTAGGCATTGTCGGCAGGTTTAAGAATCCGTGTCTGTGCCATCTATGAATACCTCTTGTCGTTGTAATGGGTGTTCCGGGTATTACGTTGTTATTGATCCCAGGGTTTACCCCGGGTGTTATCCATGGTTTTCACACCAATGTGCATGGCCGCCTTGGCCAGCATGTTGGCGCTGACCGGGGCGGTCAGGAACAGGAATACGGTGATCAGTATTTCAGAGATGCCGATGCCCTGGCCAGTACTCGAAAAGTAAACCACGGAGCTGAGCATCACGGCGCCTACGCCCAGTGTGGTGGCCTTGGTAGGGCCGTGCAACCGGGTAAAGAAATCCGGTAACCGGGCCAGGCCGATGGCGCCGATCAGGGTGAAGCCCCCCCCGATGATCAGCAGCGCCGAGATGGTGTATTCAGCTAACGGGCTCATGGTTGTCCTCCGGGTTATTCAATCACGCTGCCGCGCTTGAGGTACTTGGCGGTGGCCACTGTGCTGACAAAGCCCATTACGGCGATCAGCAGGGCAGATTCCAGGTACATGCGGGTGCCGAGGGTAATGCCCAGCAGAATGATCAGGGCAATGGCGTTGATATACAGGGTATCCAGCGCCAGTACACGATCCGGTGCATCCGGGCCCTGTATCAGGCGGTAGACATTCAGCAGGGCGGCCAGCGTAACCATGGCAATGCTGGCGTACAGCGCGATGGTGATCATTTGAACATCTCCATCAGGGGTTTCTCGTAACGCTTATGGATGGCATCGATCACTTCGTCGTCGCTTCGGGCGTCCAGGGCGTGGATCAGCAACATCTTTTCGTCATCGCTGATATCGGCACTGACGGTGCCCGGGGTCAGTGAAATGGTGCTGGCCAGAATGGAAATGGCCAGCGGATGCTCCAGTTGCAGCGGGTAGCAAACGAACACCGGTTCCGGTTTGCGTGGGCTCAGGATCAGCTTGGCGACCGAGAAGCTGGCAATCACGATGTCCCAGAGCACGACCAGCAGATAAGTCGGCATGCGCCAGGATTTCATGAAGGCAGGCCGCTCTGGCCAGAAGCCCTGGGTCAGCTGGGGGATACCCCAGGCCAGTACCAGGCCCAGCACCAGGCTGCCGCCGGAAATGCCATCACTCAGGAATTGCCAGGTCAGAAACAGAATCAGGCTGAGCCACGGCTGCGGAAAGCTAAGTCTGTCCAGCATCAGTCATCCTCCCCGACCATGGGGGTCTGCAGTATGTCGATATAGGCCGATGTATCCAGGATCTGGGCGGCAGTGTCTTCGGTGTACCGGTTGATCGGGCCTGCCATGGCCACAATCACCACCGTGAGCGCAATCATGGCGCCCGCCGCTACGGCGGTGGTGCCTTTGAGCGGGCGGGCGGTTTCAACGTGGCCGTCAACAGTACGCCAGAACACGATACTGCCGGCACGGCTGTAAGCCACCAGCGTCAGGAACCCGCCTACCAGGATGGTGCCCCAGAGCCACGCCATCTGGGGGCCGGGCTCAACCGACATCAGGATCAGCAACTTGCCGAAGAAGCCGCTGAATGGCGGAAGGCCAGCCGCGGCAACGGCGCCGATCATGAACAGAACACTCAGGAAGGTGCGATGACGCATCATCGGTGCGGTAATAATCCGGTCTCCGGCGCTGCCGCGCTGGGAGGCCACCAGGTCTGCCACCAGGAACAGGCCGGCAACAATCCAGGTGGTGCTGAGCATATAGAACAAGGCGGCAGACAGGCTTTCCGCTGAGCCCAGGGCAATCGGTGCCAGCAAGGTGCCCACTGAAATAATAACCTGCCAGGCGGTCAGGGATTTCAGGTTGTCAGCACCCAGTGCACCCATCACACCCATGGCGAGGGTAATCAGCGCCAGCGGGAACAGCCAGTCCATGCCGAGGTTGGCCAGTTCGCCGGCATCATCGCCGAAAACCAGGAAATACACCCGGATAATCGCGTAAATACCAACCTTGGTCATGATTGCAAACAGCGCGGCGACCGGAGCTGTGGCACTGGCATAGGCTTTCGGCAGCCAGAAGCACAGGGGCAACACCGCCGCTTTCAGGGCAAACACCACCAGCAGCATCATGCCACCGGCTTTTACCAGCAGGGCATTTTCACCGGTCACCTGCGGCACTTTCACGGCCAGGTCGGCCATGTTCAGTGTGCCGGTTACGCTGTAGATCATGCCTACGCTGATCAGGAACAGCGATGAGCCCACCAGGTTGAGCACCACGTAATGCAGGCCTGGAACCGTGCGCACCGTGCCGCCACCGTGCATCAGCAGGCCGTAGGAGGCAATCAGCAGTACCTCGAAGGCCACAAACAGGTTGAACAGGTCGCCGGTCAGGAAGGCAATGTTCAGTCCCATCAACTGGAACAGGAACAGGGTGTGGAACTGCCGGTTGCCTTCGTCAGCACCGCCCAGCGAGAAAATATGGGCCAGCAGGGCAAGCACTGAAGTCATCACCAGCATGAAAGCTGCCAGTCGGTCCAGCACCAGCACAATGCCGAAGGGTGGCTGCCAGTTGCCGAACGCGTAGGCCCGGTAGCTGCCATCGTCGGCCATGGTCAGGAGCACCAGGCTGGTGGCCACCAACAGAACGGTGGTGGCTAGTGCCAGTGTGCGGCGCAGCGCAATCGGGGCGTAGCCCATAAACGTCTGCAGTATGCCGCCCAGCAGCGGAATCAGGACGGGTGCGGTCAGCCAATGGTTCATTGCTTGGCCTCCTCGCTGTCTTCATCCTGCTTGCGGTTGCCATCCACGTGGTCGTCCTGGTTGTCAGCCAGGTTTCTCAGTGACAACACCACCACAAAGGCGGTCATGGCAAAGCCGATAACAATGGCCGTCAGTACCAGGGCCTGGGGCAGGGGGTCGGCATAACTGGCCGAACTGCCCAGAATCGGCTGCTGGCCCGTGGCCAGCCGGCCGGAGGCGAACAGGAACAGGTTAACCCCGTAAGACAGGAGCGTAAGCCCCACAACCACCGGGAAAGTTCGTGCCCGAAGCAAAAGGTAAACGCCAGACGCCGTCAGGGCGCCTATAACCAGTGCAAAAACAAGCTCCATTACACATTCTCCCGGGGGCTTCTGATCGCAGAGTGGGGGGACAACCGGCCGATGCTGACCAGGGCCAGCAGGGTCGCGCCAATCACGGCCAGATACACGCCGAGGTCAAATACCAGGGCTGAGGCTACCTCGAACTTGCCCACGACCGGCCAGGTGATGTAGTCAAAGGTTGAAGTGAGGAACGGGTGGCCATAAACAAAGCTGCCGGCGCCGGCGATGGTGGCAAACATCAGGCCCAGGCCGATCACGTTGTGATACTTGATGCCGATGCGGTCCTGGGTCCAGACCATGCCACTGGCAATGTACTGGAGGATCAGGGCAACCGAGGTGATCAGGCCGGCAATAAAGCCACCGCCCGGCAGGTTATGCCCGCGCAGGAAGATGTAGGCTGAAATCATCAGCGCCAGTGGCAGCATGGGCCGGGCAATCTGCTTGAGCATCAGCGGGTAGGCGTCACGGGTCCAGGCATGGCCTTCACCATCACCCGGCGGCGGTGTGAGCGCCGTGTCCTTGAGCATGGCATAGATGCCAAGGGCGGCAATGGCCAATACCGTGATTTCACCCAGGGTATCGAAGCCCCGGAAGTCCACCAGGATTACGTTCACCACGTTGGTGCCGCCACCACCGGTCTTGCTGTTTTCCAGGAAGAACTCGCTGATGGAGGTAAACGGCTGGGTCAACATGGCCAGCGTCACCAGTGTCATGCCGCCACCTGCCAGCAGGGCCAGCACAATGTCCCGTGCACGGTGAGTGCCGGAGGTTTCCAGCGGCGTCCACGAAGGCATGTAGAACAGGGCCAGCATCAGCAGCACCATGGTCACTACTTCGACCGACAGCTGGGTCATGGCCAGGTCCGGTGCCGAGAAGCGGGCAAAGGCCAGCGCCACCAGCAGTCCCACCACGCTCAGGAACATCAGGGAGGTAAAGCGTCCCCGGTGAAGGAATGCCGAGGCCAGGGCGCAGAGGATCAGAACCGCAGCGGCAATGGCAGTGGGCCAGTCCACCGGCGACAGCCCGTTCTCGCCCACGAAGATGCCCATAGTGGCGAGCGGGACCATCGCCACCACAATCGCACTGGCAACCAGCAGCATGGCATAGCGCTGCAAGGAGCCGTTTTCGATGCGTGCAGTGAAGCGGTTCGCCAGTTCCACAAAGCGGGAGACCACGGCTTCAAAGACCGCTTTCTCATCCACTTCCTTGAACCGGGCGTGGAAATCGAAAAACTTCTGGCGCTGTGAGTACATGATCAGGCCACCGATAAAGGCGGCAAAGCTCATCATCAGGGGCAGGTTGAAGCCGTGCAGAATCGCCAGGTGGTAGTCCGGAACCTCGCCACCCAGCGTGGCGGCTGAAGCGGAGTAAAGCAGCGGACCCACCGAGTAAGCCGGGAATACGCCCACCATCACACAGGCAAACACCAGGATCTCCACCGGAATCTTCATGTACCGGGGTGGTTCGTGGGGTGGGTAGATCGGCAGGTTGACCGGTTTGCCGTTAAAGAACACGTCGTGCACGAAACGGGCGGAATAGGCCACTGCAAAAATACCGGCCAGCGTGGCCACAATCGGCGGAATCCAGGCCCAGATACCCGGCAGGTTCAGCTGCAGGGACTCGGCAAAGAACATTTCCTTACTCAGGAAGCCATTCAGCAGCGGCACCCCGGCCATGGACGACGCCGCCACCATCGCCAGGGTTGCGGTATGGGGCATGTAGCGCCAGAGACCGTTGATTCGTCGCATGTCGCGGGTGCCGGTTTCGTGGTCAATAATGCCGGCCGCCATAAACAGGGAGGCTTTGAAGGTGGCGTGGTTGATCACGTGGAAGACCGCGGCTACCGCTGCCAGCTCGGTACCCATGCCGAACAGCAGCGTGATCAGGCCCAGGTGACTGACAGTGGAATGAGCCAGCAGGCCTTTCAGGTCGTGCTTGAACATGGCCACATAGGCGCCCACCAACAGCGTAGCCATGCCGGTGAAACTCACCATGTAGAACCACTGCTCGGTGCCGGCCAGGGCCGGGTACAGGCGCGCCATCAGGAACACCCCGGCCTTCACCATGGTGGCCGAGTGCAGGTACGCAGATACCGGCGTGGGTGCCTGCATGGCGTGGGGCAGCCAGAAGTGGAACGGGAACTGGGCAGACTTGGTGAACGCGCCCAGGAGAATCAGGGTGAGTGCCACCGGGTACATGGCGTGGTTCTTGATGAGGTCGCCAGCGGCCAGCACGGCATCCAGCTCGAAACTTCCCACGATGTTACCGATGATCAGAATGCCGGCCAGCAGCGCCAGGCCACCACCGCCGGTAACCGCCAGTGCCATCCGCGCGCCCCGGCGGGCATCCTGTTTATGGGTCCAGAAACTGATCAGCAGGAACGAGGTCAGACTGGTCAGTTCCCAGAAAATCATCATCAGCAACAGGTTGCCGGACAGCACGATGCCCAGCATGGAGCCCTTGAAGCACAGAAGCAGGGCGTAGAACTTTCCGATGTTCTCGCCTTTTTTCAGGTAATAGCGGGCATACAGGATAATCAGGAGGCCGATGATCAGGATCAGCAACGCAAACAGAAGCGCCAGCCCATCGAGCCGGAAACTGAAGGAAATGCCCAGCGCCGGCAGCCATTCCCAGGAGTTATGGACTACACCGCCGCCAGCCAGCGTTTCCCAGTGGGGGAACAGCGCTGCCAGGCCAATGATAGCCGGTATGGAAGAGACTATGGCAATCGCCGTTCGCCCGCCCTGGGCAAACAGTGGCGCAGCAATAGCCACCAGAAAGGGCAGAAATACAACCAGGGGTAGCGACATCGCAACCTCGTTATCGGTTTTCTTTTTACATGGGAAAGAAGTACGAAGCAGTCTGAGTGTAGCGTTCAGAAAGCCTGCGTGCACACGAAAGCGGCCCGTTTAAGGCTCACTTGCTGATCAGGCAGAAAAGGGGGGATCCGGAAAATAGGGAAGGCGGCCCCGCTGCAGAACGATGTCAGCGGTCAGGGGCAATCCTGGAATGTTTGTGCAGCCTCTGGACCTTACGGTCATGGTTGCTCCGTCTGTGAAACTTGACGGTTGATAATACGTGCCGGGGCGGTCAGGTCAAGTCAACCAAAGGATTTAACGGCCAAATTTCGAACGATAGGCCCCCGGAGAAAGCCCGGTTTGCTTACGGAATAACCGGCTGAAAGAGCTCACATCCTCATAACCCACGGCCCGGGTAATCGAGTCCAGGCCATCTTGTGAACTCTCCAGCAACCGCCGGGCTTCCTCGATTCTCAGCAATTGAAGATAGGTAGTTGGTGTGTCTCCGGTCGCCTGCCGGAACCGCCGCAGCAACGACCGCTCCGACAACCTGGCCCTCGTGGCAAGATCCGCCACAGAAACCGCCTCCCGGAAATGCCCCTCCAGCCAATCCTGAAGCCCTAGCACCACCGAATCCGAATGATACCGGCGAGCCTGTAAAGCACTGTAGGGTGCCTGGCTGGTCCGCCCCGCATCAATCACAAACGCCTTAGCCAACTCCCGCGCCACCTGCGCCCCCGCCAGCCGCTCCACCAGATACACCCCCAAATCCCACCAGGCCATGCCACCCCCGGCACAAGCCACCGGCCCGTCAACCGTCACCAGCTTCTCCGGCCGCAAATCCACCGCTGGAAACCGCTCCCGGAACTGATTGCTGAAGCCCCAGTGTGTCGTCGCCTCCCGCCCGTCCAGCAACCCGGCGGCAGCCAGTAAAAACGCCCCGGTGCAGTTACTTGCTACGCGGACATCGCCGGGAGTTGCGTCCTGAAACTGTGAAAGCCACTGGATCAAAGGGTTGTTTGTCTTCAGAATTTCATCAATGGGCGCGCCAATGGTCGGAATAATCAACACCTCATCCGCACCCAGATCATCAACAGCCTGCCAGGAACCATCGGCCAGAATTGTCACACCATTGATGCACTGACAGGGCTCACCGCTCTCGGTCAGCAGCCGGGTTCTGAACTGTGCAGAAGGCTGCTCCCCGTGAATCCGTGCCCAGGTCACCCCGGCGAGGCGAAACAGGTCGATCATCCCTGTGATAGCGCTGGCCAGCGCTCCGTTAAAGCCAATGATAGTGACGGTTTTCAAAGCAGTAATGCTCCGAGATTAAAGGAAGCCTGATCAATTTATGCTGAGTTAGGCGGGAGGTGTGGGGGAGCTTTCCGGGAGTGTGCGCAGCAGGGAAGCTGCGCTCAAGCCCCCACGGACGGGTTCACGGCGTCTCCCGGAAAGCTCCCCCACACCTCCTGCCGGGCGTCAATCACCAGTAAAGGCTGGCGGATTCAACCAAGAATAAGTCAAAAATGACAATTCCAACCAGTGTAGTGGTTGTGAGAGGCTAACGGCAATCAACAGGAGACCAAGAATGACCGACACCCTGATCGACCGCCGCGACCTCGCCTTTCAGCTTTACGAAGTCATGGACACCGAAGCCCTCACCCAGCGTGAGCGCTTCAGCGAACACAGCAAAGACACCTTCGACGCCGTCATCGAAACCGCTGACAAAATGGCGAAAGAAAAATTCGCCAACCACAACAGCGCGGCAGACAAAGACGAACCCAAATTCGTCAACGGCCAGGTAGAAATGCTCCCTGAGGTCAAGCAGGCCTTCGACGCCTACGCCGAAGCCGGCTTCCTCGCCGGCCGCTACGATTACGACCTAGGCGGCATGCAATTGCCCGAATCCGTCATGGCCGCCTGCAACGGCTTCTTCACCGCCGCCAACCCGGGCACCGCTGGCTACCCGTTTCTGACGACGGCGGCCGCCAATCTTATCCGCGTATTCGGCAACGAAGAACAGAAGTCCAAATTCCTGCCCAACATGCTCAGCGGCCGCTACAGCGGAACCATGGCCCTGACCGAGCCCCACGCCGGCTCCAGCCTGGCGGACATCCGCACCTCCGCCACACCCACCGACGACGGCCACTACCTGATCAAAGGTGCCAAAATCTACATCTCCGGTGGCGAGCAGAGCATCACCGAAAACATCGTTCACATGGTGTTGGCCAAGATCAAAGGCGCTCCGGCCGGTGTGAAAGGCATCTCCCTGTTCATCGTCCCGAAATTCCACGTGGACGAAAACGGCAACCCGGGCGAGCGCAACGGCGTCAGCCTGGCAGGCCTGATTCACAAGCTCGGTTATCGGGGAACAACCAGCACCGCCCTCAGCTTCGGCGACGACGCACCCTGTCACGGTTACCTGGTGGGCGAGCCCCATCAGGGTCTGAAATACATGTTCCAGATGATGAACGAAGCCCGCATCGGTGTGGGCTTTGGCGCGGCGGTGATCGGCTACCGCGGCTACATGCACAGCCTGGAATACGCCAAAGACCGCCTGCAGGGCCGCAAAGCCAGCGAAAAGAACCCGGAAAGCCCGCAGGTGCCGATCATCGAACACGCCGACGTGCGTCGCATGCTGCTGGCCCAGAAAGCCTACAGCGAAGGCGGCCTGGCCCTGTGCCTGTATGGCGCCCGCCTGATGGACGACCAGCACACCCACCCGGATGAACAAAAGCGGATGGAAGCCGGCAAACTGCTGGATTTGCTCACCCCGGTGATCAAAGCCTGGCCCTCCGAGTTCGGCCCGAAAGCCAACGACCTGGCCATTCAGGTCTATGGCGGCGCCGGTTACACAAGGGAATACCCGGTCGAACAATGCTGGCGCGACAACCGCCTGAACCCCATCCACGAAGGCACCAACGGCATCCAGGCCCTGGACCTGCTCGGTCGAAAGATCTGGCAAGACCAAAGTCACGGCCTGCAGCTGCTGATGCAGGAAATGCGGGTAGACCTGCAAGCGGCCACGACTGACCGTTGTCAGCAATGGGCATTGTCTCTGAGTGAAACACTGCAGCAGGCCGTGAAAGTCACCCAGAGCCTGGGCAAGTCCCTGATGGGTGGCGAAGTCGACAAAACCCTGGCCAATGCCAGCTGCTACCTGCACCTGTTCGGCCACATCATCGTGGCCTGGATGTGGCTCCGTCAGGCCAATGCGGCCGCCCACGCGCTGGCTTCTGCCAACAGCGACAGCGAACGCAACTTCTACCAGGGCAAACTCCAGGCCGCCCAGTACTTCTTCCACTGGGAGCTGCCAACGGTGGCCCAGGACCTGGTGTTACTGCGGAATCAGGATGATACGTGTCTGAATATGAAGGCCGATTGGTTCTAGCTCTGGAGTCTTGGTTCTGTTCGTAGCCTGCTCGTTTTGGGGGGTTGTGTGAGCGGCTGGGCGCCCTTTCAGGGACACGCTACGAGCACTTCCCTGTGCGCTCGACTGTGGCCATCCATGGCCACAGACGGTCCCTGAAAGGGCGCCCAGCCGCTCACACCCAAGCAACGGTGGGGGCGCAGGCTAGAGATGCAAGTTTCAGCAAAACCTGAGTTCTATTTCTGAATCTGTGGCCTGGTATATCGCAGAAGTATGACGCGCGGGCGACGGGGAGGGCTTTTCAGGACCGTTGAGGGCCATGGACGGCCCGAAACGAGCCTACAGGGACGTACTCGTGGCGTGTCCTGAAAAGCCCTCCCCGTTGACTGCGCAGCCCCCCCCCGAACATCCAGGCTAGGTTCCCAAATTAGAGGACACGAGCAATGCCACTGGTAAACGTAGAAAAACAGGGCCACATCCTGAAGATAGGCCTGAACCGCCCGGAAAAAATGAACGCCATGAACCGGGCCATGTACCACGAAATCGCTGCCGCCTATTACCAGCTCCAGAACGACCCGGAACTGCGCGTCGCCGTCATGTACGCCGAAGGTGACCACTTCACCAGCGGCCTGCAACTGGACGACTGGACCGGCGTGTTCGCTAACGGCAAAGGCATCGAACCCGGTGAAGGTGAACTTGATCCGTTCCATATCACAGGGGACGGCCTCACCAAGCCGGTAGTCTTCGCGGCACAGGGCATCTGCTTCACCTGTGGCGTTGAAATGATGCTCAACACCGACATCCGCGTGGCCGCGAAAGGCACCCGCTTCGCTCAGTTGGAAGTGAAACGCGGCATCTTCGCCTGCGGTGGCGCCACCATTCGCCTGCAGCGCGAAATCGGTTGGGGCAATGCCCAGCGTTACCTGCTCACCGGCGACGAATGGACCGCGGAACAGGCTTACCAGTGGGGCCTGATCCAGGAACTGGTTGAACCCGGCGAACAGTTCAACAAAGCCATGGAAATCGCCGAAAAGATTGCCAAAGCTGCACCTCTGGGCGTTCAGGGCAGCCTGAAATCGTCCAAGATTGCCGTGTCCGAAGGCCAGGAAGCGGCCAAGGAACGTCTGTTCCCGGAACTACGCCCGGTCATGGCCAGCGAAGATGTCAAAGAAGGAATCCAGTCATTCCTGGAGAGAAGAGCGGCGGTGTTCAATGGCAAGTAGCAGGATTGCCCCGTTGATGGCGATTTCGTCCGTAGCGAATCGTCAAATCAACGACTATCCCACGGAAGCACAAGCGTCGGGTTGGGGCCACCCTTCCGGGAGTGTGCGCAGCAGGGATGCTGCGCTCAAGCCCCCATGGATGGGTTCACGGCGTCTCCCGGAAGGGTGGCCCCAACCCGCAGCCGGCACCATAACCGACAGGCTAGGGCCGGCAATCAAGCCAATAAATCAGTCAGATCTCAGGCAGCCTCAGACTCAGAAGCAGATTCACCTCGCCGAGCCGCAGCCTCCGCCGCCACTTTAGCGGCGTAGTCAGCATACCGGGCCATCAGCTCCTCCTTACGATCCGGATCCCAGTTGATCTTCGACAGATCCCCCTCGTAGTGATCAATCACCCGCTTATCCATCGTCTCGTACCACCACTGTGGCAGATAAGCCGGCAACAACATCGACGCATAACCACCCGGCAACTGCGGCGCCTTCTCGAAATGCCTCAGGGCCTGATAACTCCGGGTCGGATGGGCGTGATGGTCAGAATGCCGCTGTAACTGATACAGGAACAGATTGGTCACCACATGGTTGCTGTTCCAGCTGTGCTCCGGCTGGGTACGTTCATACTTGCCGTTCTTGTCCTTCTGGCGCAGCAGGCCATAGTGCTCAATGTAATTCACACTCTCCAGCAGACTTGCGCCATACACTGCCTGCGCCGCCAGGAACGGCACCGCCCTGGGGCCGCAGACCAGTGTAGTCGCACCAAAGAGCCCGGCACTCATGGCCCAGCCCTGCAGCAACTCGTTGTCCAGGCTCCAGAAACCCTTGCCCTTGCGCTCAAGCCGCGCCTTCTCGATCTTCACCGCGGACTTCATGCCACCAAACACCGTGCGCGGCAGGAACTTCCAGAAACTCTCGCCCATCCGGCTGCTGGCCGGGTCTTCCGGCGTGGCAACCCGCTTGTGATGACCAAAATTGTGCTCAACCACGAAGTGGGTGTAGCCGGTCGGCGCCAGTGCCGCCATGGCCATCAACTTGTTCAGTTTGTTGGATTTGTGGCCCAGCTCGTGGGCGGTGTTGATGCCCACGCCGTTGATTGCGCCCACCGTCAGGGTCAGGCCGATCTTGTCTTCGATCGGGGTTTTCTTGCGACTGGCCAGCCAGGCACCCATAACCGTCATGGCGTACTGGGTAGGAATAAAGGCTTTTACAATCCGGTCGTAGTACTTGTCTTGCTCCAGGGACCGCACGGCGGATTCCGGCGGGTTGCTCTTGTCTTCCCCAATCGCCCGGTCCAGCGCCGGGATAATGCCATGTACCAGTGCCGGCCCGGTCCACGCCAGCGCCTTCAGCTTCCTGGGTGCCAGCGCATAGCCGGTCAAAGCGGCCAGGCCGATACCAGGCAGGGCAGGGCCCAGCAGCCACAGGTAACGCTTGGGATCTTTCCAGTCTTTTTCACCGGAGGCGGGAGTGGAAGTTGCCGGTTTTTGCCCGACTGCTTGATTGGCCTTGGCGTTCATATCAGGGATCTCCGTTTTGTTCTTGGTTGCCCTCAATTTATGTCGGACAATCGGGCAATACAACAATTTTTACGAATGTCATCGGAAGGTGGCCTGACATGACAATTCGGCCCCGGTTGGCGGATTCGGGATTTGTGGTCCAGACTTCTGCAAAACAAAAACAACAGGGACGATGGAACATGAGTGCTGCAACCCCCTCACCAGAGACTGTGTCTTTGCCGGTTCGGGAAATGCTTGTGGAGTATGTCCAGGGGCGACGGCTGGCCGAGATCATTTACCAGGATACCAACGGGCAGGTTTGCCTGGTTCATGAAAACATCCGGGACGTTCTGAGCCGGGCCGGCCATGATTTTCTGGTACTGGGCTCGGGCAAGGTGCTTGGTGTTGAGCATGTGATCATGATCGACGGCCAGCGGCTAACGAAAGGGTAATCGCCCGGTAATTGCCTGTGCAGGTGAACCGCTCTAGGCTGTTTGCGTTGTAAATACTTACCAACAGAGGGATATGGTATGAACAAGCTCACGTTGAGCGCACTGGCTCTACTGATGACACTCGGCCTGGCTGCCTGCAGTTCGGAAAGCGATGAAGGGGCCGATTTCGAGCAGGCCGGGGAGAACGCTGGTGAAATGATGGATGACGCCGCCGACTCCGTCGAGGAATCCTATGAAGAAGCCACAGGGCAGGACGAAGGTGCCTGGGGTGAAATCAAGGAAGGGGCCCAGAACGCGGCGGATGAAGTCAGCGATGGCGCCCAGAGCGCTGCGGACAGTGTCGGCGAAGCCGCTGATGAAGCGGGTGATGCCATGGAAGAAGGTTATGATGAGATGACTCAGTGATCACTGGCTGAGAGTTGTTTCTTCCGGGAAAGGGGCGCAGGTTGGCGCCCCTTTTTTTGGTTCTGACGACAAAGTTTGGCTGGTGTGGTTAGCTGTAAAATAACTTTAACCAGAATGACGCGGAACGTTTGTTGTTCTGTCATCTTTCAGGTTGAAACTTGCCTCTCGTTAAAGCCCTTTCCTTCCGATTTCGAGAGAGACAGAACATGGCCAAGCACGACATTGATCCGAATTATCTGGACCCTAACTACGAGCCGGTGGTTAACCATTCCGAGAACCTGCCTTTTCACCAGGTGCTGTCTGCGCGCATGCAGCGCCGGGCGGTGATGAAAGGGACCGTCGGAGCAGCTTTGGCGAGTGTTATGGGCCTCGGACTCGTAGCCTGCGGGAGTGACAGCGACAGTGACGACGAGACAGCGTCAGGAAACACTCAAACGCCAGGTACAACCGAAAGAGCGCTGGGTTTCCAGGCCGTTCCGGTGTCAATGGATAACCAGGTAGTTGTTCCGGAAGGCTATTCATCAAAGACATTCTTGCCCTGGGGCACACCGATTACCGGGTCGTACCCGGATTATCGCGCTGATGGCACCAATTCCGGCGCAGACCAGGAAGAGCAAGTGGGTATGCACCATGACGGCATGCACTTCTTCCCGATTGACCAGAAGAGTGGTGGCAACAGCTCCACTGAAGGTCTCCTGGTTATGAACCATGAGTACATCAATCAGGAGGCCATCCATGCGGAAGGCGCAACCTATAATGCTGATGGCTCCCGCCCGGCAGATGAAGTTCGTAAAGAAATCGCAGCCCACGGCGTTTCCGTGGTTCATATTAAGCAGGATGCTAACGGTGAGTGGGATGTGGTGTTTGGCAGCCCACTCAACCGCCGGGTAACCGGTGGTACCGAAATGGAAATCCGCGGCCCGGTTCGCGGCTATGACAAACTTTTCACCAAATTCAGTCCCAATGGTACCCGCACCCGCGGAACCCTCAACAACTGCTCCATGGGGCCGACGCCCTGGGGAACCTACCTGACAGCGGAAGAAAACTGGCACGGTTACTTTGCCAACAGTGATGCCACCCAGCCTCGCGAGCAAATCCGCCACGGCGTGGGTAGTGAAAGCCGCTACGATTGGGAACTGGCAGATAATAAGGCCGATCAATATGTGCGCTTTAACGTCAGCGCGCTCGGCGGTTCTGCCTCAGAGGATTACCGCAACGAAGCCAACACCTTCGGATTTATGGTGGAAATCGACCCATTCAACCCGGAGAGCATGCCCCAGAAGCGCACAGCCCTCGGTCGTTTCGGCCATGAAGGTGTAATTTTCGCACCGGCCAAAGAAGGTGAGCCGGTTGTCTGTTACTCCGGTGACGACTCCCGCTTCGAGTACATCTACAAGTTCGTGTCTTCCAAACCGTACTATGCAGCCACCGCTGGTGGTTACCTGCTGGATGAAGGCACGCTGTATGTAGCGCGATTCAACGAAGACGGCGGTGGTGAATGGCTGGCCCTGGATCTCGACAACCCGGCTTTTGCCTCCAAGGTTAATGCTGCCAAGGGTACGACCGTTGGTGATGTGGCATTTGATGGCTTCGAGAACCAGGCCGACGTGCTGTTGAACACCCGTCTGGCCGCTGACATTGCCGGTGCCACACCAATGGACCGTCCGGAGTGGGGTGCGGTTGATCCGAATACCGGCGAGGTTTACTTCACTCTCACCAATAATACCAAGCGCACAGAAGACCAGGTGAATGCAGCCAACCCGGTAGCCCAGAACAAGAACGGCCACATCATTCGCTGGCAGGAAGCCGGTAACGATTACACTGCCGGTTCCTTCGAATGGGATATCTTTGTCTTCGCCGGTGAGCAGGGCACAGAGACCGTGGTTGATGGCGACGCCGTTGTTACGCTGAATGACGACAACATCTTCAACAGCCCGGATGGCCTGTGGTTCGATTACAACGGCCGTCTGTGGATCCAGACTGACGGATACAGCGACGAAACCTTCGGTAACCAGATGATGCTGGCTGCGAATCCGGAAACCCGTGAGATCAAGCGTTTCTTCGTGGGCCCCCAGGGCTGTGAGGTCACCGGCGTGGTCACCACTCCGGACAGCAAAACCATGTTCGTGAATATCCAGCACCCACGTGGCAACTGGCCGAATGCTGCAGAGGATCGCCCCCGCGATGCCTGCGTCATCGTAACCCGCAACGACGGCGGCGTAATCGGCGCCTGATCATAGCGGTTAGCCACAAGGCAGCACCAAAGCCGGCCCCGGTTTTACCTGGGCCGGTTTTTGTTTTTGCAGAGGGTCATATTGTGGAAAGGTCCGCAAAAACCTCGAGGCCGGCTGCGAAAGGGCTGTGGTAGACTGCGGAAAAGTCCTGATCCGGAGTTATCACCTTGGCTGAACCCGAATTTATTCCCGCAAACCCCAACGGCAATGAACGTCAGCCGGAGCCTGGCCGCAACTTGGCGGTCGTGGTTTACATCCTTCAGGCCCTGTCCTTTTTTCTCGGCGGCATCACCGGCCTGGTTGGCGTCATCGTCAATTACGTGAAGCTGGATGATGTACGTGGCAGCTGGATCGAAAGCCATTTCCGCTGGCAAATCCGTACCTTCTGGATCGGGCTGTTGTGGACGGTGATTGGCATTGTTACCACCCCATTGATCATCGGCTGGTTTATTCTGCTCGGTATCTCGATCTGGGTGATCTATCGCATCGTAAAGGGTGCCCTGGCCCTGAACGATGGCAAGACTATTTAATCCATTCCTTTCCCTGAAAGCTTTGCGCCTTTTGTCCCGACGCCCGTCGGGGCGCAAGGCATTCTTTTGCCCCTCCCTTCAGGCTCTTTGTCTGATCAAAATGTAAAAAATTGCAAAATATCCCTCCAGTCCTGCGGCCTGTGAGTACGACGGCTTCAGGCCTGAATTTCAGCTAAATCATTGGCTTTCAACATAAATACGTCCATCCGATAAATTGGATTTCTTAATGTTCAGTATATGGTTGGCAAAAATGACAACAATATGTGAACAAAATGCCAAGTTAATACGCCAGTAGCTGGCCCAAACTGCCAAGAAACAGAGGCAGTTTGTTTCTTTTGTGTAACTGGCAGGGCTAAAGGAAAAGGAGTGTTCACATGGCAAGAAAGCAACTTCTGGCGGTATCGGTTGCAGGGCTGTGCGCCGCGATGGCAGCGACGGCAGTGCAAGCGAATGCGGTCAAGCACGAAAGTGAAGTGTCAGTGCTGGGGGCTTACATTGAGCCCGACAGTGACAGGACTGATGAGTACGGCAGCGGTTTGCGGGGCATTTACAGTCACCGTTTCGGTAAGCACTGGTGGCTTGAGCCTCAATTGTTCTCCGGAATTATCGAGACGGGTGTTACCGGCGCAACGGATTACTACCAGCAAACCCTGGGAGCGGACCTGAGCTACCGGTTTTTCGACAGCGAATCCTTCACGCCGTATGTATCCGTTGGTGGTGGCCTGTCCCGTAACGATGTAGCTGACAACCCGGCCAGCGAATTTGCCGGCTATGCCAATGCCGCCCTCGGCCTCATCACCTCCCCTTTTACCGAGTCTGGCCTGCGTGTGCGGGGCGACGTCCGTTACCTGTGGGATTCCTACGACGACGGATTATCTGACATTCACCTGAGTGTCGGCCTGACCATTCCAATCGGCGCTACTCGCACCCGTATCGTGGAAAAAACGACCGTTGTTGAAAAGCCGGTGGTGGTAGAGCAACAGCTCGCGGATTCCGACAAAGACGGCGTTGTGGATGGGGTAGACCAGTGCCCCAACACCCTGGAAGGCCTGGAAGTGAACGCCGTTGGCTGCGTTGAAACCGACAAGGCCCAGTCTGTGGTATTGCAGGGGGTGACTTTCGAGTTCAACTCCAACCGGCTGACCGCCAACGCACGCGACATCCTCATTCCCGCCGCCGAGGCCCTGAAAGGACAGCCAGACCTTAAGGTAGAGCTGGCCGGCCATACCGACAGCGTGGGGGCTGAAAGCTACAACCAGCAACTCTCACAGCAGCGGGCAGACGCCGTGCGCAACTACCTGCTTGACCTGGGTGTGGCTCCGGAACAGCTGAGTGCCGAAGGCTATGGCGAAGCCCGCCCGATCCGCAGTAACGATACCGAGGAAGGCCGCGAGCGCAATCGCCGAGTCGAATTCAACGTGGTTTCTAAGTGATAGCAAGAAGGAATTTGGAAATGAGACTGAACAATCTGAACTGGCCTTTGATTTTGATGGTTACGGCGTTTCTGGCCGTAGCCGGGTGTAAGTCCGACAGTGGTAGCCGTGTGTCGTTTGAGGATGGCTCGGGGCAGCAAACCGGGGAGCAGGGCGATGGCGGCACCGGTGGCGCGGTGGATGCTGATGGGGATGGCATCCCTGATAACCAGGATTCCTGCCCGAATACCCGAAATTCCGGGGTTGATGCCGATGCCGATGGTATCGACGATGCGTGCGATGCCCGCATTGCGTCGTCAACGGATATCGATGGCGATGGTGTGCCGAATGGTGAAGATAACTGCCCGACCATTCCCAACCCGGACCAGGAAAATGCTGATCGTGACCTGTATGGCGACGCCTGTGACACAGATGCTGATGGTGATGGCGTTAAAGACAAGGTCCGGAATGACGATGGCAGCTTTGCAGTATTAGCGGCATCGGACGAGGGTGACAACTGCCCGCTGGTGTCAAACCCGGATCAGGCGGACCTGGACGGTGATGGCGTAGGTGATGCCTGTGATAACGATATCGATGGCGACGGCTTTCTCAATGACGAGGATGCCTGCCCGTATGTGGAAGGCAATGATGAGGCCATGTGCAGCGAGGCGGTCGATACCGACGGCGATGGCATTCCGAACCTGAGGGCTGATGGCAGCACGCCCTGGGACAACTGCGCGGATGTCGTCAATCCCTCCCAGTCGGATCTGGACGGCGATGGCATCGGTGATGCCTGTGATGAAGACACCGATGGTGACGGAATTAACGATACCAACCTGATCGGCCAGCCCGAGGATAGCTGCCCGTTGGTTGCCAATCCGGACCAGGCTGATACGGACGGCGACGGCATCGGTGATGTCTGTGACCTGGTGAATGACGTTGAGTTTTCGTGTGGTGTTGGTGAGCAGTTCTCGCCCATGCTGGCCAGTGATGAGGATATCCAGGCTCAGGCATCCAAGGATGTTTCAGATTGTCTTTTGTTGACCGGTGGTCTGCTTTGCGACGTGGTTGGGGAGAACAACGTAGTTGATGATGATCTGAACAACTTCGCTACAATTTCAAATACTAACCTGTTGGGACTTTCTAACGTCAGTCTGCGAGTCGCTGCAACGTCAGGATTTGCCTACCCGGGACAAAACGTTATTGGTGTTTCGCTGGCTGAAGCGGCACAAGTGCTTCAGCTAGACTTGTTGTCGAACGGAGGCCTGCAGGTTCGGACTTTGCTAGACGGTGAGATTCAGGAACAGACCAATGGTGAAGTAGGCGCTGATCTCGATTTGCTGGGGCTTTCCGGTTTACTGGGCGGGAACGAAGTCGGTTTCCTGGTATTTCAGACATCGAAACGGTTTGATGCGGTTGAAATCGTGAGCGGCGAGTTTGAACTGCTTACGGCCCTGGATGAATACAATACCTATGGCGTCTGTGCCTCTAAAGAGGAGGTGGCCCAGCCTTAAGTCAGTGAGTGACTATCAACTCAAAGGGCCGGCACCCGCCGGCCCTTTCCATTTCACCGAAGAAAAACAGTCACTCCTCCGTCACCTCCTCCAGCCGCAAGGCACTGAACATCCCCGCCAGCCCCATCAGCCCGAGCACAATAATCACCGCCACATCGGAAATCATCGAGATAGCTGCGGTGAAGGCACCCGTAACGAGTAACAGCAGCCCGATTACGGTATTGCTTACCGAGGTATAGTCGGTGCGTTTGTTGCCACCGGCCATGTCCACCAGGTAGGTTTTCCGGCCAAGGCGTACGCCGGCGTGGGCAATGCTCAGCATAAAGAAGGCAATCGGGTAGAACCAGGCGCCGCCGAAGCCGGGGCCGAAGATCAGGGCGAGCACACCCACCACCAGGCAAATACCGCTGGCCATGGCCGCGCCGCGGATCATCACTCGTCGGCTGGATACATCGGCCGCCCAGCCCCAGAAGCTGGCACTGAGTGAGCTGGCCAGGCTGCTGGCCAGCAGGAAGACGCCCAGCATCCAGCCGATGTCGGATTCTTTCTGGGCCAGCACCACGAAGTAGGGAGAGGCCAGGGCGGAGCACAGCAGCAGGGCCCGGGTGATGACAAAGTTACGGAAGGGAGCGTCGTCCCGCAGCAGGGACAAGCTGCGGAAAGCTTCCGGCAGGGCATTGGCGCCACCGGAAGTTTCGCCCGGATACTCTTCAACTCCGGCAAACAGAAAGCCGGCGATAATCCACAGTGCTGCGGCCAGCATCAGCAGCATGGCGTAGAAGCCAATGGTGGGGTCGCCCCGGTCCCAGAACAGCAGCCCGGTCAGGATAACGGTGGCGGTACCGCCAATAGTGCTGGCCAGGCCGGACAGCCGGCCCCGGCGGGTTTTCGGAATGCATTTGCCCTGAACGTCTTTCATGGAAACCGAGCAGAAGCCCCGGGCCAGGGAGAACACAACCAGCGCCGCAACAATGCCACCGCCGGCCGCGTAGCCTTCCAGAAACCACACACTGGCCGCCATGGCCATTACGCTGACCGCCTGGCCAAAGCTGCCCAGGGTCCAGAACCACTTGCGCACGGCTTTGCGGCGAACCCAGGCGCCAATCACCATCTGCGGCACCATAGAGCCGGACTCCCGGATGGGTACCAGCCAGGCCACCAGGGCCGGCGCGCCCACGGCGCTCATCAGCCAGGCCAGCACGGTTTTCGGGCTGATCAGCAAGTCGCCGAGTTTGGTGAGCACATTGCTGAACAGAATCAGGAAGAAGTTTCGGGGTACTTCCCGACAGGCTTCCTCCGGGATGTCTTTACAGACCCGTGCGTCCTCTTCGTTGGCAATCAGTCCGTAGAGCTGGTCGATGGTGTCGGGTTTGGTTGCTGGCAAAGGGCCGTCCTCCGGAAAAATGTTTGCCAAGCATACCAGTTAGCTCGGGTGTGCTTAAGCGGGAGGACCAGCGGTGCCGGTCAGACCAGGTGGTGGTCCCACTGTACCGGTAGCCGCGCGATGTCTTTCGCAGGTTGTCCGGCGCTCAGTTGCACCAGTCGGCCCTGTCCCGAGGACACCAGGAAATCGCCTCCTGCCAGGGTCTGAATGCCGGCGCAGTCAGTGATGCGGGCTTTGGCAATCAGTTCTCCGGTCTTGCCGCGAAAAAGGATGGCGGTACCGCCCACGGGGGAAGCGGCGGCAATCAGATCATTTTCAGGATGGGCCACCACGCTGGCGATGTAGTTGCCGAGGGCGGCCTGGGTTTCCGGGTCAAAGCGATATTCCCGGAGTTGCCCATCTTCGATGCGCGCCAGCAGCGGCGGTGTCTCGTAGAGCGGTCCCTGGTACTGGTAGGCAACATAGACTTTGCCTTCGGTACTGACGCTGACGTGGCGGGAGCTCTGCTGGTGGTGGGCAGGGGCAAAGCGGCCAACGATCTGGCCAGACCGCCGGTCCATCAGGATCAGGGCCGGCTGCATGGTGTCCAGATTGAGTTTGATGCGGTCGTAATCCGGGTGGGTCCGAATGCCGCCGAGGCCGATGATCAGGGTGTTGCCGCCCGGATGCAGGGTGAGCTCATGGGGCCCGATGCCGGCCAGTTCAAAGGTGTCCACCCGTTTGTAGCCCTGCTCGGCGTCGTAGACGGCGACAATGCCTTCGCCGGGCTGGTAGCGGCTGGCCGTGGCGTAGAGCCATCGGCCATCGGGTGAGAACACGCCGTGGCCGACAAAGTGCTCGCCTTCCGGGGCCATGATGCGGTGTCTGCGTTGGCCGGTTTCTGCATCGAAAACATAGAACGACCAGCCCGGCCTGCGCTCAAAAAACAGAATGTCTTTTTGTCCCGGCCGGTTGCAGCCGCTGTGGCAACGGGTATCCACCGGCGCCTGCCACTGAACATTACCGGAGCGATCGAAGGCTCTCACGCCAAAGCTTCCCTCTGGCAGGCCAACCGCGCCGGCATAGCGTTCGGGCTGAGGGCCGGTTTTGCGGGGGAGCAACGAGCAGCCGATGAGGCTGGCAGCCATACCTCCGGCGACGGTGGCTTTGATCAGGGTTCTGCGATGGATGGGCATGTTGATACCTGTTCAGTCCCCGTCGCTTGAATTGAAACCGCGAACCACGCCAAGGGCTACGGCGGCCTCGTCATTAATCAGCGTTGAAAGCTGCGAAACATCCACGTAGAGCCCTTGCAGGATTCGGAACTGATCATCGCTTCCCATCAATTTTGTCATGGCAACATGAGCTTCGGGAAAGTTATCAGCCACTTTCTCAAACTGCCTCTGGATGCGATCTGCCAGTTCGGCCTCACCAGTGGCTTTCAGTAACGTCGTCAGCCCGGGCAGATAGAATTTCTCAAGCCCTGCCACTGTCGCCTCCACCGCCATCAGGCTCTTGCCACTGCGCCAGGCATCGGTGATGTAAGGATTGCGTTTGCCATTGCCTCTCAGGCCCATGGGCTGAGCCAGCCGTCGCTCTTCCAGTATTTCCAGTGCCGTCATGCCGGCTTTGATGGTGGTGTCGCGGTACGGCCCGGTGTCCAGATAGTGTTGTTTGAAACTCGCCCAGCTGTCTGCGAGCCCCCGGGCATTACGTGCCATATGCCGGGTGACCGCCGAGAGCACCTCACAGTTTTTGGCTGCGGGCAGGGCGTTCTCTCCACTGTTGAGTTGCTCGTCGAACAGCAGGTATTCGGCCATGGGAAAGCCCTGAACCGCCACCCCGGATTGGTTGATCACCTCGGCGTTAACGGGGGCTTCGGTGCCAAGCAGATACCGGGCCTTGCGAGCGACCAGGTTTTTCGGGTCCGGCCAGAACTGGAATTGCCAGGACAGGTTGTTGTTCTCCACCGGGCCGAAGTCAACAAAGCGGACCCGCTGCCAGGCCAGGAAGGCATCGAGCCAGGCATCGTTCAGGGCCGGTCGGCTGTCGGACGTCGGTGCGTTGCAGTAGCCGACCGCCGCCGATGCGAGTTGTTCGGTTTTGGTTGCCAGCGATTCGTAGCCGTTTTGAATTGCGCCATGCCACTGTTCGCGGGCCTGGGTATCGGCGTTGGCCCCGAGTGCCGCCGTAGTGCAGATAAGCAGGGCGGAGGCGAAGAACAGTCTGGTGATCGGTTGCATAGTGGATCCTCAGAGTGAATTCAGAAAATCGATCAGGGCGCTGCGCTCCGACTCGGCCATCTGACGATAGCGGTCAGCTGCCGGCCGGGCTTCGCCACCGTGCCAGAGAATGGCTTCTTCCAGCGTGCGGGCGCGGCCGTCATGCAGAAAACCGGACTGGGGGTTAACCACCTGGGCCAGGCCGATGCCCCAAAGCGGTGGCGTGCGCCACTCGTTGCCGTCAGCGAGGAACTCGTCCCGGCCGTCTGCCAGGGCCGGGCCCATGTCGTGCAGCAACAGGTCGGTGTAGGGCCAGATGGTCTGGTTGCTCAGATCCGGGCGGTCGGCCACTTCTCCGGTCTGATGTTTCGGGGTGTGGCATCCGGCACAGCCGGTTTCATTGAACAGCCTGGCGCCTTTCTGCACGGATTCAGCGTTCAGATCCCGCCGGGCAGGTACCGCCAGACTCTTGGCGTAGAAGGTGACAAAGTTGGCGACCTTGTCGCTCACTTCGGGCTCACCACCGTGAGTAAACCGTTCGCACTGTTGTTCCGGGGTGCAGTCCGTGGTGGGCTTGATGGACGACGTCAGGCCCATATCGCCGGCGAAGGCGCCCATGCTTTGCTGGTGCACATCCGGTTCCGCGGCTTTCCAGCCAAACCGGCCCGGCAGCGTTTGCTGGCTGGCGACATCCCACACCTGATTAAGCTTGCCGGAAATCCCGTTGTTGTCGGTGTCTTCCGGATCGGCCAATGCCTCAAGATCGGCAATAGGGATGGCTTCCAGCAGTCCCATGCCGATCATTTGTGGTGCCACCCGGGGAGAGACCAGCAAATTTGCCGGCATAGGACCATAGTTGGGGTTCTCGATGCGATATTCCGGTTTGCGCAGTTCAACCACCGTTCCATCCCCAAGTATTTCCTGAACTGGCTCCCAGTCAATCACCAGATCCGCTTCCGGTTTTGCGGCCGGCAGGGCCGCAGTCTGCAATTGACTGCCGTAGACCGGTGCGGGTTTGAAACCGTGCTTGCGCAGGAGTTCTGCATCCTTGACCGGATCGGCGGGTACTGCCAGCCGCAGGAACAGGGAGACAGGCGGTTCATCAACGCCGGGCGGGTGTCCACGGCCATCCTTGATGTGACAACCCTGGCAGGAGTTGGTATTGAACAGGGGGCCCAGGCCGTCCCGGGCATCGGTGCTGGCCGGTGCTTCCACCCAGGGATTGCGGAAGAAACTGTTGCCAACGCTGAAATCCAGGCGTTTGGTCATGGACAGGTTGCCCTGGGGCAGCGAGTAGGCGTTGGTGTCGGCCTGATTGACCGTGCCTTCACCGCCTGTGGCCGGTGTAGTTTGTATCGGGTAACCAGCGTGAGTCTCTGCAATCAGGGGTTGAGTGCTGAAGGCCAGCGGCAACAGACAGAAGATGAGTGCTCGTTTCATAACTACTCGCGTTTCAGAATGGAAGAAGCCATGGAAAATCGACCTTCGGGCATAAAGGAGGGTTTTCCATGGCTTGTTCTTGTTAGCAGGATACCGGGAGTTTCTATCTCCCGGTATCCGTTTACTGCAACCGGATCAATCAGAATGAATGGCCGGCGTCGTCCGGTGACAGAGCTTGAATGCCCAGTTGCCGTGCAGCCTGCTCGATAGAGCCGGTCTGCTCAACCAGCGCCATGATAGCACCGTTGACAATGCGTGTGCCTTCGGCGTTACCCGGGGCGATCATGGTGTCAAAGGCCATCGGGTTCTGGCTGCTTTCGGCGCGGGCTTTCATCAGCGCCAGGGCTTCCATCGATGCGTCCAACTGACGGTTAAGGCGAGCATCCAGTTCCGGGTTGGTCTGCTCAACCAGGTCAGACAGGGAAGGGCCGGAAACCACAGAGCCATCTACGCGGCGATAGGTACCGGTATACACGTTCTGGATGCCCTGGCCGTTGTAGTAGTGCGAGTTGTGGGTGTTATCACTGAAGCAGTCGTGCTCGTCTTCGTAGGAGTTGGCCTCCAGAGCAACTTTCATACGCTCACCGGCCAGCTCGCCGAGTGACAGGGAACCCATGCCGAACAGCATTTTCTGGATGCCTTCGTCGGCGTTTGCGGACGTCAGCTGGGCACGGTAGTTATCCGAGGTGCCCGGGGCCCACTGGGCAACCATCCACTCCAGATCATTGACCAGCAGATCAGTCACGGCATCCAGGTACTGGGCACGGCGCTCACAGTTGCCGTTGGTGCAGTCGTTGCCTTTGGCGTAGTCAGTAACCGGGCGCTCGCCTGCGCCACCTTCAAAACCGCGCAGATCCTGGCCCCAGAGCAGGAACTCAACCGCGTGGTAACCGGTGGCCACGTTGGCTTCGGAACCGCCCACTTCGTTCAGGTCGGCCAGTAGTTCAGGGGTGAGTGTTGTCACATCCAGAGTTTCCCCGCCGACGTTAATGCTGTTGCTGGCGACGATGTTGGCGGTTGCACCGGCATTACCGAGTTCGTGCTGGTAGTCATCGGCTTTGACGTAGTCGATCAGGCCCTCGTCCAGTGGCCAGGCGTTCAATTGGCCTTCCCAGTCATCCACGATGGCATTGCCGAAGCGGAAAACCTCTGACTGCTGGTAAGGAACCCGTGAGGCCAGCCAGGCTTCTTTTGCCGCTTTGAGGTTGGCTTCGGTGGGGTTGGCAATCAGGCGGTCAGTAGCCTCGTCCAGCGCACGCGCAGTAATCAGGGCATCCTCGTAGGTGGCATGGGCGAGATCGGCGTAATGGGTTACCACCGATGCTTTGGTGGCCGGCGCACTTTGCTCGGCGGACCAGGGCGCGTTTGCGCAGCCCGCGGTAAGGGCTGTGGCAATGGTCAGTGCCAATGGGGCTGGGCGAAACAGGTTTTTCATTTCAAACTCCATGTTTATGAGATCTTTTTGTAAATAAGAAATATTAGCGTTCAGATTATGAGTTTGGAAACCCTACATAGCAAGGGGTTTTTGATATAGGTGATTGTCGGGCCGCTTGCGTGGCTAAGGTGACTGCGGCTTAATGGGCTCCTGATTCCGGGAGCCCGTTATGCTGAGTTACCTTCACGCCTTTCACGCCGGCAACTTTGCCGATGTTCAGAAGCATGCCGCACTGTCGCTGGTGCTGGCCATGATGCAAGCCAAGAAAAGCCCCATAGCCTGCTTCGACACTCACGCGGGCAGTGCACGTTACGATCTTGGCAGCGATCGGGCCCGAAAAACCGCGGAAGCCGACGGGGGTGTCCAGGCCTTGTGGCGGATCCGTGGGCAGCTGACTTCTCGCGACTGGCAGCCGGTTCTGCAGGTCTTGGCGCGGTACAACCCTGGTAATGGGCCGCTGCAAGCGTACCCGGGTTCACCGGCATGGTTTGCGGAATTTTGCCGACCGGGCGATTCCGTCACCGCTTTCGAGCTGCACCCTTCCGAAGAGCGTCAGCTTGCTCAGTGGGCTGATGAAGCGGGGGTGAAGGTTCGCCATGAGGATGGGCTGAAAGGGCTCCTGAAATGCTTGCCGCCGGCACAGCCACGACTGTTGGCGCTGATTGATCCTTCTTACGAAATCAAAACCGATTATGAGGCCGTAGCCCGGACATTGATGGACGCGTGGAAAAAATGCCGCCATGGCGTCTATCTTATCTGGTATCCCCTGTTAACCAGTGGCCTGGAACAAAAGCTAATGGATTCGCTGAGGGCGTCCGGTTCGGTGCGCAAGATTCTTCAGTGCGAGGTTATGCTGGATCAGCCGCCCGAACGGGGCATGGTTGGCTCAGGTATGCTGGTGGTGAATCCGCCCTGGGGCTTTGAGCAACGCTTTGCGGCCATGATGGACGAACTGCAGGGCGAAAACGGGTTGGGGTGGTCGTCTTCGATCACCTGGCTGGTTCCCGAATAATCTGGCTGGAGTAGCATCTTTGACGTCCGAGACCGCTCAGGAAAACCCCTGCCTGCCCGGCGGGTTGATTGCGCTGGACCAATGGAAAACCCCGGAAACCTCTGTGCAAAAGACCTTACGCAGTGGCTTGCGGGATATCCTTCAGCAATTGCGCGCCGGGATGACGCCGGAGGACCAGGCCTTCGAGAGCCTGGACGACCTGCCGGCATTGTCCCATGCAAAGCTTGGCCGGTACGCACCGCAGCCGGAGGCCGGAGAGCTGGCCGGGGCGATCAATGAATGCCTGGCATCACTGCGGCAAGGGGGCACCCACAACCGGCAGGTGAGTTTTCTGGTTGCGCCGCCGTTTTCCGGTATTCAGGGGGCTTTGCGCGCCAGCGGACTGCGGGTGATCTCACCCCCGGATAACCTGCTGATGGCGGAGAAAGACATCCCCGGCTGGTGGGATGAACAGCTGGCGGGCGATGACTGGGTGGTACCGGAGCTTGCGGATTTCTGGCTCAGGCATCGGTCTGGCATGGGCTTGCTGAAAGAGTTCTTTGCCCGGGTGGCAATGGAGGGTGCCGGCAAGGGCATGGTGGGGTGTTCCAGCTGGTGTTGGCAGTTCTGGGTGCAGTACCTGCCAGAATTGCACGTGGCGCCGCTGACGGTCGCGCCCCTGACGGATGACCGGCTTACCCGGTGGCTGGCTTTCCTTGCGTCGGGTAAGGCGGGTGGGCCGCTCACCGCCCGCATGACCAACGATGGCCTGTATGTGTTGCCGGCCCCGGAGGAGGGTTGCGAACGCAAGTACAGCGACTTCGCCCGGGACCTGGCTACCATGGCCCGGGGCAACCGCGGGGTTGCCCATGCTATCTGGCAAAGAACCCTCAGGGCCAGGGCCGAGGAAGACACCGAGAACGGCGATAAAGAAGAGAAGAAAGATATTCCTGCCAACGGCCCGAGCTGCTGGGTAGCGCCGCTGGAGCAGTTGAGCCTGCCGGCGGTGCCCCAGAGCAACGGCCGGCAACCGGGGCATATTCTGCATGCCCTGTTGCTGCACAACGGGCTGACCTCCGAGCAGTTACAACTGGTGACCGGCTTGCCGGGGCAGGAGATCAGCTTGTCGCTGGCGCGGTTCCAGCGTGCCGACCTGGTCACGCAGGGCGACACGGTAGGCGCGTTCAGGGTTACTCCGCTGGGCTATCCCGCCGTGCGAAAATATCTGCAGTCCCGGGGTTACCCGGTCGACGGTTTCTAGGAGGCTATGATGGGCGATCTGGACATCAAGGGTGCATTGTCATCCATAACCTCTGAAGCCTTGCTGGAAGCCGCTATCCTGGTGGTGATAGCGTCGCTGCTGATTCTAGTGGTGCAGAAGCTGGTGCCGGCAGTGGCCGGCAAACTGTCCGGCAAGCCCCGGCTGTATCTGCTGGCGTCTGTGCCGCTGCTGCGGCTGCTGATTATCATCCTCACCATCACCATGGTGGTGCCGGTTCTGGTTGAGCCTTCATTTGAAAACATGGTGGCAATCTTCGGTGCCCTGGGTCTGGCCTTGGGCTTTGCCTTCAAGGACTACGCCAACAGCCTGATTGCCGGCATCGTCACCCTGTACGAAATGCCTTACCGGCCCGGCGACTGGATTGAAGTGAATGGCGAGTATGGCGAGGTGCGTTCCATCGGCACCCGGGCAGCAGAGATTGTCACCCTGGATGACACGGTCATCGTGATTCCCCACGGCCTGTTGTGGAACACTTTGCTGGCCAACGGCAACGACGGCACCGATAACCTGATGTGTGTGGCTGAGGTTTATCTGGACCCGAACCACGATGTGGCGCGCATGCAATCGCTTTTTCGCGACACCATCTATGCCTGTCCGCTAACCAAGACTCATCAGCCGGTGGTAGTGGCTGTGTCCGCCGGCGACACCGGTATGAAGTACCGCCTGAAGGCTTATCCGCTGGAGCCGCGGGATCAGACCCGGTTTATTTCTGATTTGACGGCCCGTGCTGCGGAGATCTGTGCGGCTGAGGGGGTCAGAATGATCTCCCGGCCTTTGATGCTGCACTGAAACGAAAAAGCCCCGCAAAGGCGGGGCAACTGACGAACCGGATGCTGGTTTGCTTACATCAGGGCGTCAACACGGTTGCGAACTTTCGGCTCGCTGCTGTAGGCGGTTGCGATGGAGTTGTAGGTGGGGATGTCGATACCTACGTCTTCAATCACGGAAACCATTTTGTCGTTGGCTTCCATCTGCAGTTCCTGGGCTTTTTGCTGGGAATCCGCCGCTTCGATCTTCTGGATGTACTCTTCGCGCACTTCCATGACACCTTCCTGGGCTTCGATGAAGTCTTTCAGCTGGGCATCGCTGAAGTTGGTGTCCTGGGTGCCCGCTGCGGCCGGGTCAGAATAGCCGGAACTCTGGGTCTGCTGGGCTGCCGGCTCTTGCTGGTTCTGCTGTGCCATCGCGGGTGCTGCGGCCAGAAGTGCCAGGGATGCGGTTACAGATACGAGTAGCTTGTTCATAGGTCAGGCTCCTTTCGCTTTAACGGGTCGGGGGAAGAATTTAGTGTTCCCCGATTTCAGTGAATGACGCTTAGTGTATAGCAGGCGCCGTGCCAACTTTACCAAACTAAACAATATCCTTTTAAGTCAGTTACTTAGTGGTTTTTTGGTATTACAGGTGAGTAACTTGGGTTGTGGCAAAATGCCACATGTGTCAAAAATGGTGTGACACTTCTTGTGAAGGACAGGTTTATGGTTTCCCTTGGCCGGCGCTTCCGGGATTTATTCCGCTCCCTGCAGCTGACTTTGGTGCTGAGTATCGTTGTGCCCCTGCTGTTATTCAGTGGCATCGCCATCTACATCGGGCTGGGGGCGGTGGAGCGGGCCCTGAATGACCGGCTCAGGGAAGACCTCGAACTGGTCGCCCGCGCCGTCACCGGGCCGGTTGCCAATGCCCTGTCCCAGGGTGACGAGCTGGTCTTGGGGGAGTCCCTGAAATCCATTTTCCAGATCGGCCGCATTTCCGGGGCCTCGGTGTTTGATGATGCCGGTAACCGGGTGGCCAGCCTGGGGGTGGCGGATTCAGATGTCACCAACAGCGCCAGTGCGGAGAAGGTGATCACCAGCGGTGAGCTGGGGGGAGCCTTCCGCCGGGTCGACGGCGAATCGGTGTTTTCCCAATTCACCCCGCTGGTGGGCGAGGACGGCCGTATACAGGGGCTGCTCCAGGTTACCCGCCAGCGCAGCGATTTCCATGACCTGGTTGCCTCATCCCGATGGTGGGCAGTGAGTATCTGGTCGGCCTTGTCGGCCATCATCATCCTGGTGGTTGTACTCGGCCATTACCGGACCGTTGGCCGGCATGTGAACCGTTTACTGGAAAACATGGCAGGCCTTGCGCCCGGCCAATGGGTATTGGCGGTGCCACCGTCCGGCCCCCGGGAAATCCGGCAGATACACAAAGGCATTCTCGAGCTGGGCCGCCGGATGGCGGGCGCGGAATCGGAAATCGAGGGTCGTATTGCCCGGGAGCGGGCGCTGGCCGAGCAGCTGGAGTATCAGGAAAAAGTCGCCATGATCGGCCGGGTTGCCGGCGGGGTGGCTCATGAACTGGGGGCACCGCTGAATGTGATTCAGGGCCGGGCCCGAATCCTTGCCCGCTCCGGCTTGCCGGAGGACCAGCAACGCCACCTGAGCGATATTGAGCACCAGGTCAGCCGTATGACCGCCATTATCCAGCAATTGCTGGATTGTTTCCGGCATGTGCCCGATTCCCGCAGGCCACTGGATTTGTCTTCGGTGCTGGCGGATGTGATGCAGCGGGTGGAGGACGATAACCGCTGCGCAGCCAGAACCCTGGAAACCGAAGGCCTTGATGCGGCTATGCCGGTACGGGCGGAGCCTTTGCGGGTGGGGCTGGCTTGCCTGAATGTGATTCGCAACGCCTGTCAGTCTGCACAGTCACGGTTACGAGTGTCTGCCCACGATGCCGGCGACTGCTGGGAAGTGCGGGTGGAAGACGATGGTCCCGGCATTCCCGAGCCGCAACGGGCGCAGATTTTCGAGCCCTTCTACAGCACCCGGGCCGCCGGTGAAGGCACCGGGCTCGGGCTGGCAGTGGTCAGCAGTGTGCTGAAAGAACACGGAGGCCGGGTGGATGTGGGCAGCTGTGATCTGGGTGGCTGCCGCATGAGCCTGTATTTCCCCAAGGAGTCCGAATGATGTCTGCAACAGCTGCCACCATTATGCTGGTAGAAGATGATCCCAGCCTGGGTCAGCTCCTGGCCGAGGAGCTGGAAATGGATGGCTATGCCGTCGACCGTGCCGCCACTGTGCAAGAGGCCCGGGGGCTGTTGCAGCAACAGCGGCCGGCCCTGATCGTGTCGGATCTGCGGCTGCCCGATGGCGACGGTATGCAGGTGCTGGCCTTTCAGCAGGCCGAGCACCCCGGCATCCCTTTTATTGTGATCACCGCCTTTGGCACCGTGGACCAGGCGGTTGAGGCCTTGAAGGCGGGAGCGGATGACTTTCTCACCAAGCCGTTGTCGACCGACCATTTGCGGCTGAAAATCAAACGATTGCTGGCACAGGCCGATGTGAACCGGCAACTGGCAGAAATCCAGTCCCGCCAGCAGGGTGAACAGAATATGGGGCTGGTGGGTGACAGCCCGGCCATGGAACGCCTGCGGGGTGAAATTCGCCAGGTGGCCCGCAGCCAGGCGACGGTGCTTATTAACGGTGAGAGCGGCACCGGTAAAGAACTGGTAGCCCGTGCCATTCACAATCAGAGTGACCGGGCGGACAGGGCGTTCCTGGCGGTGAACTGCGCCGGCATTCCGCCAGACCTGATGGAAAGCGAGTTTTTCGGCCACGAAGCCGGCGCCTTTACCGGCGCCCGCCAGGCCCGCAAAGGCCTGTTCGCCGAAGCCAGTGGTGGTACCTTGCTACTGGACGAGATCGGTGAAATGCCGCTGTCACTGCAAGCCAAGCTGCTGCGGGTGCTGCAGGAAGGCGCCATCAAGCCGGTCGGGGCGGATCACGAAGAAACCGTGGATGTACGCATTCTGGCGGCTACCCATGTAAACCTGATGAAGGCCGTTGAAGGCGGGCTGTTCCGGGAAGATTTGTACTACCGCCTGGAAACCCTCGCGCTGCAGGTGCCGCCACTGCGGGACCGGGATGAAGACGTGGAAATGCTGGCCATGCACTTCCTGAAAGAAGCCTGCCGGCGACACAACCGGGGGTTCATCAAGTTCAGTGATGTCACCCTCCGGGTGCTCCGGGACTATCCATTCCCGGGAAATGTCCGGGAGTTGTCCAGTGCCATTGAACGGGCGGTGACCTTCTGTGATGGCGACACCATCCAGCCGGAGCATCTGCCAGAGCGGATTCGCAAGCGGCAAAGTTCGCTTCAGGCGCCCCCGGCTGACCCTGTGGCCGATAACATCCCGGAATGGCCTACACTGGAAGCCCTGCAGCAGGACTATGTGCGCAAGGTGATGGCGGCGGTTGATGGCAACAAGCGCCGTGCTGCACAGATCCTCGGTATTAACCGGCGGACACTCTATCGCTGGCTCGAAACCAATCCGGAGCAGAATTCATGAAAAACCAGAAGCAGGCCATGTTGTTTGGTCTGGGTACTGTATTGCTTTGGTCTACCGTGGCTACGGCGTTCAAGCTGGCCCTGGCGGACCTGGCGCCGGTGCAGATGCTGCTGGTGGCCTGTGTCGCCTCCATTATGGTGATGGGCGGAGCGTTGGTGATCATGGGGCGTTGGCAGGAGGTGTTCCAGCTTTCCCGCCGCCAGTACCTTCAGTCTATCGGTATGGGGCTGATCAATCCCTGCTTGTATTATTTCCTGTTGTTCGGCGCCTTTGACCGGTTGCCGGCCCAGGAGGCCCAGCCCCTGAACTACACCTGGGCGCTGGTGCTGGCGTATCTGTCTGTGCCGTTCCTGGGCCAGAAGCTGCGCCGTATCGATATCCTGGCCGGGCTGGTGTGCTATGCCGGGGTTGTGGTGATTGCCACTCGCGGGGCGGTTACCTCTCTGAGTTTTTCAGACCCGTTGGGGGTCTCTCTGGCACTGGGCAGTACGGTGGTCTGGGCGTCCTACTGGATTATTGCCACCCGGGACACCCGTGACCCTGTAGTTGGCCTGTTCCTGAATTTCCTGTTTGGCCTGCCGGTGATCGCCCTGGTGTGCTGGCATACCGTCGGGCCGGAATTTCCTTTGGGTGGTTCGCTGGCAGCGGCCCTGTACGTGGGGGTGTTCGAGATGGGGATTGCCTTTGTGCTCTGGTCCCAGGCCATGAAAAAGGCGGAAAATACCTCGAAAGTGAGCAATCTGATCTTCATCTCCCCGTTTTTATCACTGGTGTTTATCTATTTCATTCTGGGCGAGGTGATTCTGCCATCCACCTACGTGGGGCTGGTGCTGATTATTGCCGGGCTCTGGCTGCAGCAGAAAAAAGTGAAACAACGGGAGCAGGCGCTGGGACATGGCTGAGGGCTGGTTTCTGTACCTGGTGCGTACCGCCTCCGGTGCGCTGTACACCGGAATTACCACCGACGTTGAGAGGCGCTTCGCCGAGCATAAGGCCGGTGCGCCCAAGGGGGCCCGCAGCTTGCGCGGTAAAGGCCCGTTGACCCTGGAGTTCCAGGCCCCGGCCGGAGGTCGCAGCCGGGCCTCGAAACTGGAATGGCAGGTAAAACGCTGGCCCCGGGTTCGAAAAGAAGCGCTCCTGAAGGGGGAAATCAGCCTGCCAGATGACGCCTGATATGGTCGGCGGCAACGGCCATGGCTTCGGTGGCCCGGTCCAGCTGGCCGCTGTGTACCTGGAACACATGCCACAGGCTGTTGTAGATCTCCAGCGTAGTGTCCACACCGTCGCGCTTGGCCACTGCCGCCAGCCGGGTGGCATCATTCAGCAGTATTTCCTGGCTGCCCACCTGAATGAGCAGCGGTGGCAGGCCTGTCAGATCACCGAACACCGGTGAAATCATCGGATTGGTCAAGGGTGTCTGGCCGCCATACAGGCGGGCCGCATTTTTGGTCCAGCTGGCGTGCAAGACCGGTTCGCATTCCGGTTGGTAGAGCTGTTGCTGGGTCAGGTCGGTCCACGGGGAAAAACAGGTGATGGAAGACGGCAACGGCTTGTTCTGGTCCCGCAGGCGCATGGCGAGGACTAACGACAGCCCACCCCCGGCCGAATCGCCCGCCAGCGCCACCGAGCTTGCCGGAATGCCCTGGCTCAGCAGTGCCCGGTAAACCGATTCTGCGTCATCCGGTGCGGCCGGGTAGGGGTGTTCCGGTGCCAGCCGGTAATCCGGAACGATCACTTCACAACCGCTCAGCTTCGCCAGGTGCCCGGCAATGCCTTTGTGGGTGGCGGCCGAGCCGATGATATAGCCACCTCCGTGCAGGTACAGGATGGTGCCGATTGCCGGTTGCGCCGGCGTAGCCCTCAGTACCGGCACATTACCAAGGTCGTCTTTGCGGAAGCGGACATCACGGGGAGGAACCGAGCTGCGATAGGCCTGGCGAACCAGCCGGCGTTGCAGTGACAGCGGTACAGCATTCGAGAGCATGGGGCGCACCAGGCGATGCATGGTCTGGCGTAACCCTGCCTCAAGAAGCGGCTGGAACATCTGTGTTCTCCCTCGTGAATGGGTTAGGATGACGGTCAATTATTAATTCATGACAGGCGTTTAACTCTACGTGTACTGGAAAACAGATACCATAGAAATACCGAATTGGGACAGACATTCCCTGCTGGAGCGTCTGGAGCCTTTCGACCCGGCCGAGCGCCGGGACCTCAGTGTTGAGATGGAAGCCTATTGCCGTTTTTACGGCCTGGATCTCTGGGTGGAGCACCCAGAGGTGGCTTACCATCAGGGCTACGTAAAGGCAGACCGGCACGAAGTCATGGTGCATTACTTCCGGCTGCCGGAGGCGGCAGGGAGCAAGGGCACGGTGTTCATCCTGCATGGTTATTTTGACCACGTGGGGCTGTATACCCAGCTGATTGACCGTTGCCTGGGCGCCGGTTTTGACGTGCTGACCTACGACCAGCCCGGGCACGGGCTGTCCAGCGGCACACCGGCAGCCATTGGCAGTTTCCTGGAATACCAGGCGGTGTTGTCTGAGGTCATGGCTGAGGTGAAAGACATGGTGCGCGGGCCCTGGTTTGCTGTGGGCCAGAGTACCGGTGGGGCGATCCTGATTGACTACCTGCTGTCCAACCACCACGACCAGGACACCTCTGCATTCCGGAGAGTGGTCCTGCTGGCGCCCCTCGTTCGGCCCATGGGCTGGTTAGGTGCCAGGGTGCTGCACAGCGTGGTCAAACCGTTTCTGACCCGATGGAAGCGAGCCTTTAACGAAAACAGCGGGAATACGCGGTTTCTGCAGTTTTTGCGGGAGCATGACCCGCTCCAGGCTCGCGCGGTGCACGTTGATTGGGTAACGGCCCTGAAAAAATGGGTGCCGCACATCGAGTCGGCCAGGCCGGTGGATTTTCCGGTTACCGTGGTGCAGGGCGAGAAAGACACCACCGTAGACTGGCAGCACAATCTGCGCATTATCCGCAATAAATTTTCCTCTGTGAGGGAACGAAGAATCCCGGATGGTCGTCATCATCTGGTAAACGAAGCCCAGGATTTGCAGGCTACGGTGTTTAATACCATTATTGAAACATTCTCGGAATGAAATGGCCGGCGCCGGATCTGGCAGGGCCGCAAGAAAAACCGACGCAGGAGAAAACCATGAAGAAGACAATCCTTGCTTTCGCAGTTGCCACCGTTGGTATGAGTGGCTGTATGACGTACGACCCGTACACCGGCGAAGAGAAAACCTCTAACGCCACCAAGGGCAGCATTATCGGTGCCCTGGGCGGTGCGGCCGTGGGTGCGGCTACATCCAGCAGCAGTGACCGCGGCAAGGGTGCCCTGATCGGCGCTGCCAGTGGTGCGGCTGTTGGTGGTGGTATCGGTTACTACATGGACCGCCAGGAAGCGCAGCTGCGTCAGAAGCTGGAAGGCACCGGTGTTCGCGTCGTCCGTAATGGCGACCAGATCGAGCTGGTTATGCCGGGCAACATCACCTTTGACACAGACCAGTCCAGCATCCGTTCCGGCTTTACCGGCACCCTGGAGTCTGTAGCCCTGGTACTGAAAGAGTTCGACAAGACCATCATCCAGATTGAAGGCCACACCGACAGCACCGGTTCCGACAGCTACAACCAGCTGCTGAGTGAGCGCCGTGCCTCTTCAGTGCGGGACTTCCTGCTGAACCAGGGCATCGAGCCGCGCCGTACCCGTGCGACCGGTTATGGCGAGCGCTACCCGGTTGCTTCTAACGATACCTCAGCCGGCCGTGAGCAGAACCGTCGCGTTGAGCTGACGCTGGTGCCGATGGAGCAGTAATTCTCCGCTCCCAGCGCAAAAGAAAACCCCGGAGGCGAAAGCCTGCGGGGTTTTTTTACGGCTGGTGAAAACCGGGTCAGAACAGAACGCGGCAGCGAATCGTGCCTTTCACCTGACGCAGTTTTTCCAGGGCCAGTTCGCCGTAGGCCTTGTCGACATCCACGACTACGTAGCCGATATCTTCCTTGGTCTGCAGGTACTGGCCGCACACGTTGATGCTGTTCTCGGAGAACACCTGGTTGATCTCGGACATCACGCCCGGCACGTTCTCGTGAATGTGCAGCAGGCGGTGTTGGTTCGGGTGCGACGGCAGGGCGACTTCCGGGAAGTTCACGGAAGACACAGAGGTGCCGTTGTCGCTGTACATGGCCAGCTTCTCGGCCACTTCACGGCCGATGTTTTCCTGGGCTTCGATGGTGGAGCCACCTACGTGCGGAGTCAGGATGCAGTTGTCGAACTCGCGCAGCGGAGACACAAACTCTTCATCGTTGGACTTCGGCTCAACCGGGAATACGTCGATTGCTGCACCCAGCAGTTTGCCGGAACTCAGCGCATCGGCCAGGGCGTCGATATCCACCACGGTACCGCGGGAAGCGTTCATCAGGATGCTACCCGGCTTCATCTGTGCAAACTGCTCGGCCTTGAACATGTATTTGGTCGCCGGAGTTTCCGGTACGTGCAGGGAAACCACATCGGAAATGTTCAGCAATTCCTGCAGCGTGCCCACTTGCGTGGCGTTACCGATCGGCAGCTTGGAAACCACGTCGTAGAAATACACGTCCATGCCCAGGCTCTCGGCCAGGACACTGAACTGGGTGCCGATGTTGCCGTATCCGATGATGCCCAGCTTCTTGCCACGGATTTCGTAGCTGTTCTTGGCGGACTTGATCCACTCACCCCGATGCGCCTTGGCGCTCTTCTCGGGCACGCCACGCAGCAGCAGGATGGCCTGGGCCAGAACCAGCTCGGCTACGGAACGGGTGTTGGAGAAAGGTGCGTTGAAAACGGCAACACCACGGCGGGTTGCCGCCTGCAGGTCCACCTGGTTGGTGCCGATGCAGAAACAGCCCACAGCCACCAGCTTCTTGGCAGCTTCAAATACTTTCTCGGTCAGCTGGGTGCGAGACCGGATACCGACGAAGTGCGCATCGGCAATCTTCTCGATCAGGTCTTCCTCGCCCAGTGAATGGGTCAGGTACTCGATGTTGGTGTAACCCGCAGCGTTCAGGGTATCAATGGCAGATTGATGCACGCCTTCCAGCAGCAGGATCCGGATTTTGCTCTTTTCGAGAGACGTATTTGACATGGGCTAGCTTCCGAACCTTTCGTCACGTGAAATGACTGCGGCCGGGGATCGTCAACCCGGCTCACAGAACAGGGGCGGTATGATACCATAAACGGAGATTTTCACAGCGCGCCGGTTTGCCTGAATCAATTCTTTGTGAACGTTTTCTGACCACGCGCGGGCCCAACCTGAGAGACAGACGCACCCATGAATTCCGAACAGATCATTGCTTCCCTTAAAGAGCTGATGGCCACAGGCGATGCCCCGGGCAAGGTTCTGACCGATCCGGCCGACCTGGACACCTATGGCAAGGACTGGACCAAAATCCATCCGCCCAAGCCCCTGGCGATCGTGCTGCCGAAGACCACCGAGCAGGTGCAGGCAGTGGTGAAGTTTGCCAACGAGCACAAGGTGGCCCTGGTGCCTTCCGGCGGGCGTACCGGCCTGAGCGCCGGCGCCGTGGCCGCCAACGGCGAGGTGGTAGTGGCGTTCGATAACATGAACCAGATCCTGGAATTCAATGCCAGCGACCGCACGGTGCGTTGCCAGGCGGGCGTGGTCACCGAGCAGCTGCAGAACTTCGCCGAAGAAAATGGCCTGTACTACCCGGTGGACTTCGCCTCTGCCGGTTCCAGCCAGCTGGGCGGCAACCTGTCTACCAACGCCGGCGGCATCAAGGTGATCCGCTATGGCATGAGCCGCGACTGGGTAGCCGGCCTGAAAGTGGTTACCGGCAAGGGTGACATCCTGGACCTGAACAAGGACCTGGAAAAGAACAACACCGGCTACGACCTGCGCCACCTGTTTATCGGCGCCGAGGGCACCCTGGGCTTCATTACCGAAGCCACCATGAAGCTTACCCGCCAGCCGGATAACCTCACGGTACTGGTGCTGGGTCTGGGCGACCTGACCAACACCATGGACGTGCTGCAGAAGTTCCAGAGCAAGCTGGACCTGACCGCCTACGAATTTTTCTCCCACCAGGCCATGAACCACGTACTGGCCCACGGTCAGGTACAGGCCCCGTTCGAGACCGAAGCGCCGTACTACGCGCTGCTGGAATTCGAGGCGGTTTCGGACCAGGTCATGGACGATGCCATGTCACTGTTCGAACACTGCGTAGAAGAAGGCTGGGTACTGGACGGCGTAATCAGCCAGAGCGAAACCCAGGCCCAGAACCTGTGGCAGCTGCGGGAGCGGATTTCCGAGTCCATAGCCCCGCGTATTCCCTACAAGAACGACGTTTCTGTGGTGGTCTCGAAGGTGCCGGGCTTCCTGCAGGAAATCGACGACGTCGTCACCGAACACTACCCGGACTTCGAAATCATCTGGTTCGGGCACATCGGCGACGGCAACCTGCACCTGAACATCCTGAAGCCGGAAGACATGGCCAAGGAAGACTTCTTCGAGAAGTGCCAGCAGGTGAACAAGTGGGTGTTCGAGATTGTCGAGCGTTACCAGGGCAGTGTGTCTGCCGAGCACGGCGTGGGCATGACCAAGAAGCCCTACCTGCATTACACCCGCAGCGAGGCGGAAATCGCCTATCTTAAAGGTATCAAGCAGGTGTTCGACCCCAACGGTATCATCAACCCGGGCAAGATCTTCGACTGATGCAAGAGCACATCGTAGTACTCACCGGCGCTGGCATCAGCGCCGAAAGCGGCCTCTCCACCTTCCGTGACAACGGCGGGTTGTGGGAGCAGCACAGTGTGTACGACGTAGCCACCCCGGAGGCGTTCGAGCGCAACCGTGACCTGGTGTTACGGTTCTACAACGAACGCCGCCGGCAGTTACTGTCGGTCCAGCCGAACCCTGCCCACCGCCTGCTAGCCGAACTGGAAAACCGCTACCGGGTTACAGTGGTCACCCAGAACGTTGATGACTTGCACGAGCGGGGCGGCTCCTCCAACGTGATCCACCTTCACGGTGAACTCACCAAGGCACGCAGCTCGGTTAACCCCGATCTGATCTACGATATCGGGTACAACGACATCAAGCCCGGCGACACCTGTGACCTGGGTACCCAGCTCCGACCGCACATTGTCTGGTTTGGTGAGGAAGTGCCGATGCTGGATGCCGCTGCAGAAGTGGTGCGCACGGCAGACGAGTTACTGATTGTGGGAACGTCACTACAGGTATACCCGGCCGCTGGGCTGGTCTACGAAGTGGACATCGATGTGCCCATCACCGTGATTGATCCGGGAGAACCTGCCTCGGTTTCACGTGCCAGAGTGATCCGGAAAGGTGCCAGCGATGGTTTGAATGAATGGGTTCGCTCTCTGGGCTAGCTCCCAAGTTTGGAGCGCTGTTGCGGGATAGACCTTCCAAAACTGTGCGGAGCCATGGATGGCGGAGCCCAAGCGTCACATGGATGTGCCGCAAGGAGCGTGTTTTGGAAGGTCTATCCCGCAACAGGGCTGTGCTGGGGGCCGGGGCCCATCACAAGGCTCAACCTCGGAGGTATTTCTCCAGTTCATTTCTAAACGCGGCCTGTACGCCCAGCCTTTTCAGCATCCAGTAATGGCCGGCAATCATCCGGTCAATAAAGATACTTTCCACTGGCGGCTTGAAGTAATCCAGATACTTGAACACCGTACTGGTTTTCGCCGCGACGTGCTTGTGGATGTCTGCCTCGGCAAAGTCATAGGGCTCATCATTCAGGAACGGGGTGATCAGAATGTCCCGCCACATGGCGTAATAAGCCTCATCGACCGCCGGCTGGTTGTCCACGCGGGCGCCCAAATCAATCAGGTACTCGTCGAGTGCCTGGTAGTCCTCGTCCAGAGCCGCGATCAGAGCCTTACGGTACGCCTCTACAATCTCCGGCTTCAGTTTCTTCACGCAGCCAAAGTCATACATGATGATCGTCCCGTCCGGCCGGTAGGCGAAGTTGCCAGCGTGTGGGTCGCCGTGGATGCACTGGAAGCGGAACAGCTGGTCGGCCATGATGGTGAAGATGCGGTGGCCGATGTCGTTCAGGGTTTCCTGACTGTAGCGTTCGGGGGTGACCTTGCTTACGTGGTTGCCTTCCACCAGTTCCAGGGTCAGTACCCGGCGGGTGGAGTGGCTGTCGATCACTTCCGGAATCAGTACCCACGGCTGGTCTTTGTGGAAGTCGTGGAAGAGTTTCAGGTTGCGGGCTTCGTTTTCGTAATCCAGTTCTTCTTTCAGGCGCAGGCGGATTTCGCCGAACAGCTGGTCCACCGTCTCCTTCGGCATTTTCAAAAGGCCGCCCAGTTTCAGGGCCAGGCGCAGCTGTTTCAGGTCTGAGTCGCAGGATTCGTCCACGCCGGGGTACTGAACCTTTACGATCACGTCCGTGCCGTCGTGCAGGCGGGCGCGGTGTACCTGGCCGATGGAGGCGGAGGCGTAGGGTGTTTCCTGAAGGTATTCGAACAGCTCGCCCACCGGTTTGCCCAGTTCGCTTTCCACCTGTTCCAGAATCACCTCGAAGGGCATGGGTGGGGCTTCTTTCTGGAGTTTTTCCAGTGCCTGGGAGAACTCCTTGGGCAGGAAGTCCTGGGTCTGGGAGGCAATCTGGCCCACTTTCATGACGGCGCCCTTGAGCTCACCCAGGGTGTCGGCAATCTCGTCGGCCATGCGGGTGTAGCTTTCGCTGCGGGCGCTTTCGTCATCGACGGTGCGGAACATGCGCCGTGCCCTTTGGCCGGCGTACTGGCCGGCCACCGAGGCAGTCATGCCGGCCAGTTTGAAGAATCGACCTGTGCGTGAGGTTACCGGTTTCTTCGCCATGGTGCTGGGTATTCCCTGAAACTGATGATGTGCCTGAATATGCGTTCAGGCAGGCATTTCAGACCACTGTGGTTTCCACAAACAGCAGATCTTCCAGTTCCAGCGACAGGGTCTGGCCGGATTCCAGCGGGCCAACGCCTTTCGGGGTTCCGGTCAGTACCACGTCCCCCGGTTGCAGGGTGAACTGGCTGCTCATGTGGGCAATCAGCGGTACGATGGGGTTCAGCATATCACGGGTGTCGCCGGTCTGTTGGCGCTGGCCGTTAATGTCCAGGGTGAAGTGAATGTTGTCCTTCGGAAGTTTGTCGGCGGGCACGAAAGGCGAGAGCGGGCAGGCGCCGTCAAAGGCCTTGGCCCGTTCCCAGGGCTGGCCCTTTTCCTTGAGCTTGCTTTGGATATCCCGAAGGGTCAGGTCCAGCGCCAGGCCGTAACCCAGAATCGCGCTTTCCACTTCGCTGGCGGAGGCGTTGGTGAGCGGGCGGCCGATCAGCACAGCCAGTTCAGTCTCAAAGTGCACCGCGCCCTGATTACGGGGGAAATCCAGCGGGCGGGTGATGTGCACCGCTGCTGTAGCGGGTTTGATAAACAGCAGCGGCTCGTCCGGCACCGGGTTATTCAGTTCCCGGGCGTGTTCGGCGTAGTTGCGACCAATGCACACGATCTTGCCAAGGGGCAGGTGAACGGGGGTACCGTCTTTCCAGTGGTGCTGATAATCGGGCATGGTCGCCTCCTGTAACTGTGGTTATTCTCCGTCGAATGAACACACAGTATAAACCTGCAGGCCTTCTTCCTGCAGCTTGCGGGAGCCGCCCAGATCCGGCAGGTCGATCATCGCGGCCACTTCCACAATTTCCGCACCAATGCGGCGGATCAGCCGGGTGGCGGCCAGCATGGTGCCGCCGGTAGCGATCAGGTCGTCCACCAGCACCACTTTGTCGCCGGGCTTGAAGGCATCTTTGTGCAGTTCGACAGACGCCGTGCCATATTCCAACTCGTAGTCTTCCACCATGGTGTCGAACGGCAGCTTGCCTTTCTTGCGCACCAGCACCAGCGAGGCGTTCAGCTCATAGGCCAGGGCCGAGCCGATGATAAAACCGCGGGCGTCAACGGCGGCCACGGCATCAATATGCTGGCCGTGGTAGCGGTGTACAAAGGCGTCAATCAGCTTTCGAAAAGCTGTTTTGTCCTGCAGCACCGTGGTGATGTCGCGGAATGACACACCCGGCTTGGGCCAGTCCGGTACGGTGCGGATGGCCTTTTTAATGCTTTCGGAAAAATAATCCATAACTCACCTGTGCGGGCCCGGCTTACGCCAGGTCCAGGAACATGAATTTCAGAACGAAGACGACGGCAATCACAGTGACGCTCCAGTTCAGGTCAGACCAGCGGCCGGCGAGGGCTTTTACCGCCACATAGGTGATAAAGCCAAGGGCGATGCCGTGGGCGATGGAGAACGTCAGCGGCATCATCAGGGCGGTCACGATAGCCGGTGCGGTGTCGGTGATGTCGTCCCAGTCGATCAGTTTCAGCCCGCTGGCCATCAGGCAGGCCACGTACAGCAGGGCCGGGGCTGTGGCATAGGGCGGGATCACACTGGCAATGGGTGAGAACAGCAGGCAAGCCAGGAACAGCAGGGCGACCACAACTGCGGTCAGGCCGGTGCGGCCGCCGGCCGCGATACCGGCAGTGGATTCCACGTAACTGGTGGTGGTGGATGTACCCAGTGCGGCGCCAGACATGGTGGCAACAGAGTCAGACATCAGGGCCCGGCCCAGGCGCGGCAGTTTGCCGTCTTTGTCCAGCAAACCGCCTTTCTGGGCCGCGCCCACCAGGGTGCCGGAGGTGTCGAACAGGTCTACAAACAGGAAGGCAAAGACCACGCTGATCATGCCAACGTTCAGGGCGCCGGCCAGGTCAAGTTGCATAAAGGTGGGGGCGATGCTCGGCGGTGCAGACACAATACCCTGATACTCCACCATGCCCAGCATCATGGCGGCGGCGGTTATAGCAATAATGCCGATCATCACAGAACCGGTAATCTGGCGGAAGGAGAGCGCACAGATCAGTACAAAGCCGGCAAAGAACAGCAGGGCCTCCGGCACTTTCACGTCACCCAGGCTGACCAGCGTGGCAGGATGATCCACCACAATGCCGGCGTTCTTCAGGGCGATCAGGGCCAGGAAGAATCCGATACCTGCGGAAATACCGAATCGCAGGGACAGGGGGATGGAATTGATGATCCATTCCCGCACCTTGAAAATGCTCAGCAGGAAGAACAGCAAGCCGGACAGGAACACTGCCCCCAGCGCCACCTGCCAGCTGTAACCCATGCTGCCGACCACGGTGAACGAGAAAAACGCGTTCAGGCCCATGCCCGGGGCAAGTGCGATGGGGTAGTTGGCCCACAGGCCCATGATCAGTGTGCCGATGACCGCCGCCAGGCAGGTCGCCACGAACACGGCGCCGAAATCCATGCCGGTGGAAGAAAGTAGGCTGGGGTTGACCACGATAATGTAAGCCATGGTCAGGAAGGTGGTAATGCCCGCTACCACTTCTTTACGAACAGTAGTGCCGTGGGCCTGGAGTTGGAACAGTCGTTCAAGCATGACGGGGGTCTGCCTCTCAGGATGCCTGGGTTGGAGTTTAAAATCTTTTGACGTGCGGAAATCGTGAACTGGGTGAAAAAACGGCAATGTTACCGGCTCACGGGCCTCAGGCCAAGGGATGATTGACAGTTCAGTGAGCCGCGTTATCTCTCTGTAGACGGATATCAAAACGCACGGCGGCCATCCGCACAATGACAATAAACAGCAGGCCGATGGTCAGGGCCAGGGACTCGCTTTCCAGGAACCACTGGCAGACGAAATAGAGCCAGCAGCCGGCAAACGCGATGGAGGCGTAGATCTGGTCTTTACGGAAGATAAACGGCACTTCGTTACACAGGGTGTCGCGCAGGGCGCCGCCGAAGCATCCGGTCATCACTCCCAGCATGGACGCAATAAACCACGAATGCCCAAGATCCAGCGCCAGCTGGGCGCCGAGGATGGAGAAAATGCCCAGCCCGATGGCATCCGGAAACACAATGCGGGACTCTTTCAGACTGTGGGCCCGGCTCCAGTAGCTGAACACAATAGCCATGGCCAGGATCAGGATCGGCTGCTCTTCGTGCTTGATCCAGTAAAGCGGGTGGTTGTCCATGATCAGGTCGCGCAGCGTGCCGCCACCCAGAGCGGTAATGAAACCGATGGCAAAGACCCCCACCGGATCCATGTTTTTCGAGCGCGCGACAATCATGCCGGAAATGGCAAACGCCACAATGCCGATCATTTCAAGGGTGTAGATAATGTCGAACATGGCCGGCTCTGGGGCTGAGAATGGATGAAAAATGCATTCAGAACGGGAGCGCGAAGCATAGCTGAAAATGGCCTGCGATTCATCCAGTTGATAACGCAAGGTGCTTGAAGTGGGAGGGTTTACGCGATGTTATTAGCTTGGCTAATAAAGTCCGATAAGCTAACTTTATTTGCTTCATACCGGAACTCTGTTTAGCTTGATCTCCCTCAATAAAATACCGAACAACAACGGTGCCCCCTGTGTGCGGCGGCGCCATCAGGAGAGATCATGAAAGCCATTCTGTGCAAAGAGTACGGCCCCGCCGAAACACTGGTCATCGAAGACGTACCCAGCCCGAAAATGGGCGACCGGGGCGTAAAAATCCGCGTGAAAGCCGCCGGCCTGAACTTTCCCGATACCCTGATCATTGAAGGCAAGTACCAGCTGCAGCCCCCCATGCCATTTTCCCCGGGCGGCGAGCTGGCGGGTGAAGTCATTGAAGTGGGCGACAAGGTTACCCGCTTCAAACCCGGTGACCGGGTAGCCGCCCTGACCGGCTTCGGCGCCTTTGCCGAGGAAGTCGTCGCCCCGGAATCCAACCTGCTGCCGGTACCGGACAACATGCCGGATGAAAAAGCCGCCGGCTTTATGATGGTCTACGGCACCTCCTACTACGCCCTGAAACAGCGCGCTAACCTCCAGCCCGGCGAAACCCTGCTGGTACTCGGCGCCAGCGGCGGCGTTGGCCTGGCCGCAGTAGAGCTGGGGAAGGCCATGGGGGCGAAAGTGATTGCCGCTGCCAGTAGCTCCGAGAAACTCCGCATCGCCAAGGATGCCGGTGCCGACGCGCTGATCAATTACACCGACGAGCCCCTGAAAGATGCGGTGAAGAAACTCACCAAGGGCAAAGGTGTGGACGTGATCTACGACCCGGTCGGCGGCGACTTCACCGAACAGGCCCTGCGCACCATGGCCTGGAACGGCCGCCACCTGATCATCGGCTTCGCCGCCGGCGACATCCCGAAAGTGCCGGCCAACCTGACGTTGTTGAAGGGCTGCTCGGTGGTTGGTGTGTTCTGGGGTGCCTTCACGCGCAACGAGCCGGAGGTGAGTGCACAGAACATGATGGAGCTGCTGCAGATGTACTCTGAGGGCAAAATCGACCCGAAGGTCAGCGAGGTGTTCGATTTCGAGCAATACGCGGAAGCCCTGGGCGCCCTGACAGGTCGTCGGGCTACCGGCAAGGTCGTGCTTCGCGTCGGGGCTTGATTTGGTTTGTCAGCTTGGGCCCCTAGCCTGAGGCTTTGGGCGTATACGGGAGCGGGGTGTGGCCTCCCAAAAACCGCTCCTTGCGGCACATCCCTGTGGCGCTTCTGCTCCGCCATCCATGGCTCCGCACATTTTTGGGAGGCCACACCCCGCTCCCGCTGTTCGGGCCTCGGAGTAATAGTCAGTGGAGATCAGCTCCTGGTGGGACTGAAACCGTCTGACTATTACTGGGGCTATGATTGGTCGGGTTGGGGCGCGCTTCCAAAAAATTTCGGAGGCCATGGATGGCCGGAGAGAAGCGCACAGGGACGTGCTTGTAGCGGTTTTTTGGAAGCGCGCCCCAACCCGGCCGCACCCCCAAAACCAACAGGCTAGGGCCGAAAACAGGCCCCAACTCAGGGCTAAAGGCTAAAACCGAACCCCACCAGAGTCGATGTCAGAAACCAGCTTGGGCGTCAGTCGGGTATAACCGGACGTACCGGGAAGCCAGGCATAGACTTCCTCGTGGGGCCGGTCCAGGGAATAGCCGAGCTTCTGGATATCCACCTTCCGGTACTTGAAGGTTCCCGTTTTCTCGATGGCGTGGGTTACCCGCACAAACACCGGAATGGCATAGGCTGGCAGGTTGTCGCTCAGGTAAGCGAACAGCCTGTCCACGTCAACATCTGCCTCCGGATTCTGGGGCACCAGGGTTACCATGCCGGCTTTGCCGTTGGTGTTCGGGATTTCCACGCCGTACACGATGGCTTCCTGCACCATGCCGGAGCCGTCGATGATGTTTTCCACTTCGGTGGTGGAGACGTTTTCGCCCTTCCAGCGGAAGGTGTCACCCATTCGATCGACGAACTGCAGGTGCCGGCAGCCGATTTCTTTCAGCACGTCGCCGGTGTTGAACCAGGCGTCGCCATTTTTGAAGGCGTCTCGCAGGATAGATTTTTCGGTGGCTTCTTTCTGGGTGTAACCCTCAAATGCCCACTTCTTGGTGATTTCGCCAATCAGTAAGCCCGGTTCGCCTTTTTCCACTTCTTCCAGCCGGCCTTTCTCGGTGCGGACCGGGTCCCGGGTGCCTTCGTGGTATTTCACCAGTTTGTAGGGCGCGGTGGAGAAGCCGACGGTGTTGTCCATGTTGAAGAAGTTGCTGAAGCCGATGTTGCCCTCTGAGGATGCGTACAGCTCTGCCACGGTTTCAATGCCGAAGCGTTCCTTGAATTCCTTCCAGATGGAGGGCCGCAGGCCGTTGCCGATCATCTTGGTCAGGCTGTGGTTGCGGTCCTGGTCGCTGGGGGGCTGGTTCAGCAGGTAGCGGCAGAGTTCGCCTACGTAGCCGAAGGTGGTGGCGTTGTAGCGGCGGACATCGTCCCAGAAGGCGCTGGCGGAGAATTTCCGGCGCAGGGCGATGGCGGAGCCGCCGGCCAGTACCGAGCCCCAGCACACCAGCAGCGCAGTGCCGTGGTACAGGGGCAGGGTGCAGTAGAGAACGTCTTCGGGCTCCATGGCCAGGGACAGCATGCCGAAGCCGCCGTAGGCGCGGATGAATTTGCGGTGTGAACCCGGGGCTGCCTTGGGCAGGCCGGTGGTGCCGGAGGTGTACAGGTACACCACGGTGTCGCCCATTACCACCGGGTTGCTCAGGGTTGGCCGGGCCGAGGGGCAACGGCTGACTTCCTGTGCCAGGTTGACGTAGCCCTCCGGCGCGTCGCCGTAGATGTTCAGGGTGTTGGTGTCGGCCAGGTAAAGGAACGGGTTGCTGTGTTTAAGATCGATTTCTTTGCGAATGCCTTCGGCGTGCTCCAGCAGTTCGTCCCCGACCACCAGCATTTTCGGTTCAATCAGGTTGATGCTGTGGGTCAGCACCTTGCCTTTCTGAGAGGTGTTGAGCATGGCACAGGCCACGCCTACTTTGCCGGCGCCGGCCACCAGGGCCAGCAGCTCCGGGCGGTTGTCGAGCAGCACGGCAATGGCGTCGCCTTTTACCAGGCCCTGGTCTTTCAGGTAGTGGGCGATCCGGTTGCTCCAGGCATCGAATTCCTGCCAGGTGATGGTCTGGTCGTCGCACAGTATCGCGGGCCGGTTCGGGTATTTACTGGCATTGCGCTCCACCAGCTTGCCCAGTGTCAGTTCCTTTTTGTCATCTTTAACGGCGTAGTAATAAAGCCCCCTGGCGATGAATGGGAACCGGCGCAATACGCCCGGCAGGCTGCGCATCAGGTCTCTGGCGGTTACGATGTCTTGGCTCATGGCGCGTCCGTTTCAGTCGTCATTGTCTTTATAGGTTTTGAACCGAGGACCAACCCCTGGCTCCGCGGCTAATCCAGGAACAGATCCGGCAGCAACGGCTTGTCGCCTGCGGCATACCGGTAATGTTCGAAGTCCTCTACGCCATCCTGACGAAGCACATCCTCGTCAATCAGCGCTTGCCCGGTCAGCTCGTCCGCACTGCGGGACAGTATGCTGACCGCGGCATCGGCCATGATCTCCGGCTTTCGTCCCTGCGCCATCAATTGAGGCCCGCCCACTTCGTGTTCTATGGCGGCAGTGGCAATCAGAGTCTTTGGCCACAGGCAGTTCACGGCAATGTTATAGCGGCGAAACTCCTCGGCCATGCCCATGCTGAGCATGGTCATTCCGTATTTTGTGGTGGTGTAGGGCCCGTACTGGGCAAACCACCGGATATTCAGGTTCAGCGGTGGCGACAGGCTGAGAATGTGGCCACCGGATTCCTTCAGCCAGGGCAGGGCCGCCTGACTACAGGTGAATACCGCCCGGGCGTTAACCTGATGCATCAGGTCGTATCGGCTCACTTTCAGGTTTTCGACACCGGTCAGGCGTATCGCCCCGGCGTTGTTAACCAGTGCATCAATACCGCCAAAATAACCGGCGGCTTCGTCCATTCGCTGGCGTACCTGTCGCTCATCCCGCACGTCCAGCACCAGCGGCAGTGCCTGGCCTCCAGCGTTGCGAATTTCCTCAGCGACCGTGTGGATGGTGCCGGGTAATTTTGGATGCGGGGTTTCCGTTTTCGCCGCAATGACCACGTTGGCGCCTTCCCGGGCGCAGGCCAGGGCAATAGCGCGGCCGATTCCCCGGCTACCGCCGGTTATAAACACTGTGCGCTGCTGTAGCCGGCTCATGATTCTGCCTCCTCAGTGGACTGCACGTCTGCCAGAAGTTGGCCACGCTTGACCTGATCCCCGGTACGGGCGAGCAATTGGCCAACGGTGCCACTTCGATCCGCCTTCACCGGATGCTCCATTTTCATGGCTTCCAGAATCACCAGGGTCTGGCCCTGTTCCACCGGATCCCCCTCGGCCACCAGTACATCAATAATGGCACCGTCCATAGTGGCCTGGACCTTGCCGCTGCCGGTGCCCAGGGCACCTTGGGCGGGTTGGTGCGTAATATCCCGAACGCACCAGGAACGGCCGAACGCCTGCAAATATAGGGAATCTCCGCTCCGGTAGTATTGGCACCGCTGACGAACCCCGTTGTCGATAATGCACAGCAGGCCTGGTTCCTGGCTTTGCAGTTGCAGTTCATAGTGTTCTTCGCCGTGGGCCACCAGCAGTTTGTGGCCACTGTGCCGAACCAGCAGTTCCACGGTTTCGTCCCGGGCCTCAAGCTTCATCGGCATGACGGTGGCGGGTGCGTTACTCCAGCCCTCCTGGGCGGATTGCCCAAGACTTAGGGCGCAGGCGCTGAGGGCCAGCTCGCGGATGGTGAGCGGTTGGGGCGCCAGTGACGGATCATCCTTGAAGGCCTGCTGCAGGAAGGCCGTGGTGGCTTCACCGGCACCAAAGGTGTCATCGGCGATGATGCGGCTGAGGAAATGGCGGTTGGTGGTCACACCAAAGACTGTGGTGTCTTCCAGCGCCCGGATCAGGCGGCGACGGGCTTCGTCCCGGTTCTGGCCCCAGGCGATGACTTTCGCCAGCATGGGATCGTAGTGGGGGCTGACCACGTCACCGGAGCGCACGCCGGTATCAAACCGCAGGCCTTCGCCTTCGGCCGGGGTGAACTGGTGCAGGGTACCGGTTTGCGGCGTGAAACCACTGGCCGGGTCTTCGGCGTAAAGTCGCACTTCGATGGCGTGGCCATTGAGTTCGATGTCGTCCTGGGCCAGCGGCAGTGGGCGGCCTTCAGCGACCATCAACTGCCAGGCCACCAGATCCTGCCCGGTAATCAGTTCGGTGACCGGATGCTCGACCTGCAGGCGCGTGTTCATTTCCAGGAAGTAGAAATTGCGGTCTTTGTCGACCAGGAATTCCACGGTACCGGCGCCTTCGTAACCGCAGGCCAGGGCCGCTTTGACAGCAGCTTCGCCCATGGCTTTACGCAGTTCCGGGGTAACAAAAGGTGAGGGCGCCTCTTCGACCACTTTCTGGTGCCGGCGCTGCACAGAGCAGTCACGTTCGCCGAGGTAAACGGCGTTGCCATGGCGGTCTGCAAAAACCTGGATTTCCACGTGCCGGGGTTCGATGACCGCTTTTTCGATGATCAGTTCGTCGTCACCGAAGGCCTGTTTGGCTTCTGAGCGGGCCCTCTTAATGTTGTCGGCCAACTCGCTCTCGCTCTCGACCAGGCGCATGCCCCGGCCACCGCCGCCGGCGGAGGCTTTGAGCATGAGGGGGTAGCCGATGTCCTGGGCTGCGGCGATGAGTTCATCATCACTAGCGTTGTTGCCTTCGTAGCCAGGGACTACGGGCACGCCGGCTTCCTGCATGGCGATTTTCGAGCGGCGTTTGCTGCCCATGAGTTCAATGGCGTTTTCGGGAGGGCCTACAAAGGTGAGGCCGGCCTGTTTGACGGCTTTGGCGAAGCCGGAGTTTTCAGAGAGGAAGCCGTAGCCCGGGTGGATGCAGTCGGCGCCTGTTTTCCTTGCGGCATCGAGGATGGCGTCGGCGTTGAGGTAGGAGGCGGCAACCTGTGCCGGGCCGATGCAGACGGCTTCGTCGGCTTGTTCAACGTGCAGGGCGTTGGCGTCGGCTTCGGAGTAGAGGGCAACGGTTCGGTAGCCCAGGGCCCTGGCTGTGCGGATGACCCTGACGGCGATTTCGCCTCGGTTAGCGATGAGTAGTTTTTTTAGCATACGCGTTATCTACCTTGTTACTGGACCGCCCCAGATTGGTGTTCGTCCGCACCACTGGCGGGATCAGCCTCCGGAAAACCGCTACGAGCACATCCATGTGCGCTTCTCTCAGGCCATCCTTGGCCTTCGAAATTTTCCGGAGGCTGATCCCGCCAGTGGCGCTCCCTCGACCTTGGGTGTTTGCCTGCCCAATGATTGTTGAGTGGCTTGTTCAAGTTTTTGTATGTGTTAATTCTCAGCCCACTTTGGCTCACGCTTTTGCATGAAAGCCATGGTGCCCTCAGTACCCTCTGGCCCGCCTATGGCTGCGGCGAACTTTTCGGCGGCGTCATCCAGCAAACCGGTCATCGCTTCATGGCCGACTCGATGCAACAGCGCCTTGGTTTCTGCCGTGGCATTCGGGGCACACAGCCGAACCCGTTCAAGGGCTTGGTTCAGCATGTCGTTCAGCTGTTCTTCGGATTCCGCAACCTGGTGAACGATACCCAGTGTGCAGGCTTCTGCTGCGTCGATTCTCAAACCCAGAAGCGCCAGCCGGCGGGCCTGGGTCAGGCCAATACGTTCGACCACGAACGGGGCGATCTGGGCCGGGATGACGCCGAGGGTGGTTTCCGGCATGCCGAACTTGGCCGTCGGGCCGGCGATGGCCAGGTCGGAGACGCAGGCCAGGCCAAAGCCGCCGCCCATCACGGCGCCTTCGGTGATGGCGATGACGACTTTGGAGGATTCGTTGACCTGCTGGATCATCTGGCCGAAGGCGCGGTTGAGTTTGTAGAACGGGTCATCGCGGCCTTCGCCGGCTTTCTGGCTCCGGGCGCCGGCCATGTCTTTGATATCGCCGCCGGCGCAGAAGTGGCCGCCGGCGCCGCGGATGACGACGGCGCGGATGCTGTTGTCGTTTTCAACTTCGGTGATCAGGGCGGCCAACTCCGCGACCATCTGCAGGCTCATGGCGTTGCGGACGTCCGGACGGTTGATGGTGAGAAACAGGGACGGGCCTTGTTTCTCGAGAATCAGTGTTTCGCAATGTGGTAGTTGGTATTCCATAAAAGGACTCCACGTAAAATGTTCGGGGCCGTGAGGCGGGTTGCCCTTTCCGGGACCGTTGAGGGCCATGGACGGCCCGAAACGAGCCTACAGGGACGTACTCGTAGGCGTGTCCCGGAAAGGGCAACCCGCCTCATGGCCTTCCGTCAAACTCGTTAATCAGTCGCGATTTTTGCCAGGCAAAGTGCCCATTAGCTTGCAGATGATGCCCAGCATGATTTCGTCGGCGCCGCCGCCGATGGACACCAGACGCACGTCGCGGTAGGCACGGGCCAGGGGGTTTTCCCACATGTAGCCGTTGCCGCCCCAGTACTGCAGGCAGGTGTCGGTGACTTCACGGCCCAGACGGCCGGCTTTGAGCTTGGCCATGGAGGCGAGTTTGGTCACGTCTTTACCGGCAATGTGCAGTTCACAGGCCTGGTAGGTGAGGGCGCGCAGGGCTTCCACTTCGGTTTGCAGTTCGGCCAGGCGGAAGTGGATGTACTGGTTGTTGATCAGCGGCTGGCCGAAGGTCTTGCGTTCGCGGCAGTATTCGATGGTCTGGTCGATGCAGTTCTCCAGCGCCTTGATCACATTCGCCGCACCCCACATTCGTTCTTCCTGGAACTGGATCATCTGGCACATGAAACCGGTGCCTTCCGCGCCGATGCGGTTGCGCTGGGGCACGCGCACGTCGTCGAAGAACACCTGGGCGGTTTCAGACGAGCGCATGCCCAGTTTGTTCAGGTGCGGGCTGAAGGAAATGCCGGGGGTGTTCATGGGCACGATGATCAGGGTTTTGTTCTTGTGGGGCTTGTCGTCGCTGGTATTGGCCAGCAGGCAGATGAAGTCGGCTTTCGGGGAATTCGTGATCCACATCTTGGAGCCGTTGATGATGTAGTCATCGCCGTCTTTCTTGGCCGTGGTTTTCAAGCCAGCTACGTCGGAACCTGCACCCACTTCACTGACGCCAATGCAGCCCACCATGTCACCGGCGATGGCAGGGGCCAGGAAGTCCCGTTTCAGCTCGTCCGAGCCAAAGCGGGCAATGGCCGGGGTGCACATGTCGGTTTGCACGCCGATCGCCAGCGGCACGCCGCCGCACTTGGCCATGCCGAGTTCTTCTGCGGCTACCAGGTTGTAGCTGTAATCGAGGCCCATACCGCCGTACTCTTCCGGCTTCTGGATGCCGAGCAGGCCCAGGTTGCCAAGTTTTTTGAACAGGTCGTGAATCGGAAACTCGCCGGCCTCTTCCCATTCATCGCAGTGCGGATTGATTTCCTTTTCGACGAAATCGCGGACGGTCTTTCTGAGGGCTTCGTGTTCGGCTGTGAATTTCATTATTGTTCTCTCCTACTTTTTTAAAGACGGTCAGTTCTTGTGTTCTTTGTTTGGTGCTTGCCCGGTAGCTTGGGGCGCGGGTGTGTGGGCCAGCCTTCAGAAAAACGCTCCTTCGGCACGTCCATGTGACGCTTGGGCTCCACCCAAAATAAAACACCAGGTGAAGCCAGCTTCCCACTTAAAACCGAGCCACGCCGTAAGAGTTGGGCCGCAGCTGCCGCTGCTCGGCCTCGCGGCAGACAGACAAAACCAGGGCCAGAACTCGCCGGGTATCCCGTGGGTCGATCAGGCCGTCATCCCATAGCCGTGCGGTGCCGAACAGGGCGGTGGAGCCGTCTTCGAGTTTCTTGGCGGTGGCCTGTTCCAGGAACGCCAGGGTTTTCTCGTCGGGCTCTATGCCGCTTTTGCGCTGTTTTTCTTCGGCCACAATGCGCATCACCTTGCCGGCCTGGGCCGGGCCCATAACGGCAGTACGGCTATTGGGCCAGGCGAAGATGAATCGCGGGTCCAGGCCCCGGCCGCACATGGCGTAGTTGCCGGCGCCGTAGGAGCCGCCGACCACCACGGCGATTTTCGGCACCCGGCAGTTGGCAACGGCTTGCAGCATCTTGGAGCCGTGTTTGATGATGCCGTTCTGCTCCGAGTGGGTGCCCACCATGAAGCCGGTGGTGTTGTGCAGGAAGAGGATGGGCGTGCCGGCCTGGTCGCAAAGCTGGATAAACTGCGCCGCCTTGGTGGAACCGGCCGGGGTGATCGGGCCGTTGTTGCCGATGATGCCTAAACTGTGGCCCTGAATGCGGATGGTGCCGCACACGGTCTGGCTGTCGTAGTCGTTCTTGAAATCCAGGAACCGGGAGCCGTCGGCGATGCGGGCGAGGATTTCGCGCACGTCGTAGGGCTTCTTGGCGTCGGAAGGAATTACGCCCAGCAGTTCGTCCGCCGGATACAGCGGCTCATCCCAATGTGGCTCCTTGCGCAGCGGCAGGTTTTCGTTCCAGGGCAGGGCGCCGAGAATCTCCCGGGCCTGGCGGATGCCGTCGGCGTCGTCTTCGGCCAGGTATTCGGCGGTGCCGACCACGGTGGCGTGCATTTCTGCACCGCCGAGTTCTTCGTCGGTGGCGATTTCACCGGTGGCCGCTTTCAGCAGCGGCGGGCCGGCCAGGAACATCTTGGCCTGCTCGCGCACGGTGATTACGTAATCGGACAGCCCCGGCTGATAGGCGCCCCCAGCGGTGGCGTTGCCGTGAACCACCGTTACTTGCGGAATACCGGCAGCCGACATGCGGGCCTGGTTGGCAAAGCCCCGGGCGCCCAGCACGAAGATGTCGGTGGCGTAGTTCAGGTTGGCGCCACCGGATTCCGACAGCGACACCACCGGCAGCTTGTTCTCCATGGCAATCTGCTGCAGGCGCAGGGTCTTGTCCAGACCGGCGGGGGTAATGGTTCCGCCCTTGATGGCGCTGTTGCTGGCCACCACCAGGCAGCGCACACCGGCTACCCGGCCAATGCCGGCAATAATGCCGCCGCCGGCCATGGAACCGTCTTTGTCATCGTGCATCTTGTAACCGGCCAGTGAACACAGCTCCAGAAACTCACTGCCACGATCCAGCAGCCGATTGATGCGGTCCCGCGGTAGCAGCTTGCCCCGCTTGGTAAACTTCTCCCGGGCCGATTCCGCCAGGTCCAGAACCTTCTGCTCCACATCCCGGAAAGTCGAGATATGCGCCTCCATGGCCTCGACATTGGCCCGGAACTCGTCGGACTGGGGGCTTATTGTTGTTTCCAGTACCTGCATGGGAAATCCTCAGTCGTCACTCAAAACTTTCGGCGTTACCGCCCGATGGAAACCGTTATAGGGCTCGTTATTCTTCGCCTTCGGCATCGGCCAGACACGCCCGCCCTGAGAAGCCGCCCCGTCAATCCGCAGGCAGTCACCACTGATAAATGCCGCGCCCGGGCTAAGCAGGAAACAGATAGCCGAACTCACCTCCGACTCCGTCCCCATCCGCTTGATCGGCACCGCATCCGCCAGGCTACGAATCCACGACTTCATATGAGCCGGGTAGTTATCCATCCCGCTGGAAGCAATCCACCCCGGCGCCACCGCATTCACCTGAACCCCGGACGGCGCCCATTCAACCGCCGCCGTCTGGGTAAAATTCACCATCCCGGCCCGTGCCGCACCCGAGTGGCCCATGCCAGGCATACCGCCCCACATATCCGCCACAATGTTCACGATCGAACCACCAGTCTTGCTCAACGCCTGGGTATAGGCCTCCCGGGCCATCAGAAAACCCCCGGTCAGATTCGTGCGTACCACCGTTTCCCAACCTTTCTGGTTAATCCCCGTCAGCGGAGACGCAAACTGCCCGCCGGCATTGTTCACCACCCCGTTCAGCCCACCGTGGGTCTCGATAATGGCCTTCACCGTCGCCTTGACCGACTCCTCCTCGCGAATATCGCAAGCGTGGGCGCTGGCAATGCCGCCGTCGGCCTCAATCTCGGCTTTTACCGCATCGACCTTTTCCTGCTTACGACCAACGAGAGCAACTTGAGCACCGAGGGCCGCCAGTTCGTGGGCGGTACAACGGCCAATTCCAGAACCACCGCCGGTCACAATAAACACCTGGCCTTCAAACAGCCCCGGCCGAAGAACAGACTGATAACTCATAAAAAGTCCTTATCAAAATAAGCTGAATCCACGTAAAACGTCGGAGCGCCCCGCTGGGGGAGGGCCCTACAAAAATGTGCGGAGCCATGGATGGCGGAGCAGAAGCGCCACAGGGGCTCAGCCGAGCGTTTATGAAGCGAAGCTTCATGCGACAGCTGAGCGACCGCAATCTGTGATTGCGGGCCGGACCCCGAAGGGGTGCCGAAGGAGCGGTTTTTGTAGGGCCCTCCCCCAGTGGGGCGGCAACTCCGTAACCTGATGACTAACTTCATTGCGGCACCAAAGCCGAAGGCACGGGCACCGGAAACTCCAGCAGCTGCTGTGCAAAAGCCTTACCCTGCGGATCAATCCGAAGGGAGGCTACACCACCGCCACCCAGACTGTGCTCCAGCAAGAAATTGAACGCATGCAACCCCGGCATAGACCAGCGCGTCACCTTGCCAGACTCCGGATTCAGCGTATGACTCATCCACTGCGCCACCGCCTGCTCCGTCAACGCCGCCTCAATAAACGGCAAAAACTCCGGATCCCGCGCAATCACCCCGATATTGCTGTGATCACCCTTATCACCAGACCGCGCCCAGGCCAGTTTGATCAGCGGCACCGTCGTGTCTGTTGAAACCTCCATCCGGGACTCCGGCTCAGCAGGCAGCGAACCCGGATCGAATCCACCGTCGGTAACCACAGCCACTTCGGATTTCTCACCAGCCAGCTCCACCGAAACCGCCACTTCGGACTTCGGCACCAGGCAGGAATACAAACGAATCTTCGGCCACACCGTCGGACGGCCACCGACAATGCCGGTAATGCCCGGCGCCATGCCCGTGGCCGCCTGGGCAATTTCCCTGGAGAACAGCACCAGCGCCTTCTTGTTCGGGTGGGCGGTGGCAATCTTCACCACCACCTCCCGGCACTGGTCGCCCCGGCCGTGGGCACCGTAAGTGGTTTCGGTGCCCAAAAGCTCGATGCTGGTTTCGGAATAGTCCGGCAGGCCACGCTCGGCAAACATCGCGGATGTCTTCGCCAGAATGGCTTCGGCCACTGTCTGCGCCTTCGCCTTGGCATTGATGCCGCCCAGCAGGAAGGTGACCGTGCATTTGAAGCCATCCGGCCAGGTGCCGGACACCTTGTAGCTGTCGGTGGGCGGCAGGCCCTTCGCACCAATAACCCGAACCCGATCCTTGCCGGTTTCCTCCAGAGTCACCTGAGTGAAATCACAGGTAACATCCGGCAACAGATAGGCCCGTGGGTCACCAATCTCGTACACCAGCTGTTCGCTCACGGTGCCCAGGCTGACCAGGCCACCGGTACCTTCTGGCTTGGTGATCACAAAGTCGCCGGAAGCGCTGACCTCGGCTATCGGAAACCCCATATTGGCGTAGCCGTCGGCCACCTGGTCCCAGTCGGTAAAGTTGCCGCCGGTAGACTGGGCGCCGCATTCCAGCAAATGCCCCGCCAGGCTGCCTTGGGCAAGCCTGTCGTAATCGTCCCAGCTCCAGCCGAATTCATGCACCAGCGGCGCTAGTACCAGGGCGCTGTCAGCTACCCGACCCGTAATGATGATGTCAGCCCCCTGTTCCAGTGCAGCCACCAGCCCAGGTGCGCCCAGGTAGGCGTTAAGGCTCACCATCATGGCCGGGAAAGGCTGGCCTGTGGTCATCTCGGTGATGCCGGCGTTGGCCAGTTTCTTTTTCTTCAACAGAAGGTCATCGCCCAGCACCACGGCGATTTTCAGGTCCACGCCCGCTTGCTCGCACAGGGCCTGCAAGGCATCGCGGCAGGCGACCGGGTTCACGCCGCCGGCGTTGGTCAGCACCCGGATGCCTTGCTTCTTGATGTCGCCCAGCAGCGGAGCCATGACAGTTTCAACGAAGTCCCGGGCATAGCCCTGAGACGGGTCTTTCATCTTCTGGCCGGCCATGATCGACATGGTGATCTCGGCCAGGTAATCGGCCACCAGGTAATCAATGTTGCCCTGGCGTACCAGCTGGGCGGCAGCGGTTTCCGTGTCGCCCCAGAAAGCGGCGGAGCAGCCGATGCGGATAGGGTTGTCGGGTTGTGCCATGTTGTTTGCCTTGTTCTTTGCGCCCGGCGATTGCGGACTGGTGCAACGATGTCATCGACAATACCAAGCAAGCGCTTGGTTTGTAAACAGGCAAATCTCGGGTAGAATAAAAAGTCCCAGCAAGACAACCGGATGGCCTTTGTGAACCAGAACGAGATTCTTCAGTCCCTCATCGCCGAACAGCTTGTTTCCGACCCCGCCAGTGCCCGCGGGCGTCTGCTAAAAGAAGCGGCAAGACTGTTCCGGGACAAAGGCTATGAGCGCACTACAGTGCGCGACCTGGCGGCGGCGGTGGGTATCCAGTCTGGGAGCTTGTTTCATCACTTCCGAACCAAGGAAGAAATCCTGAAAGCGGTGATGGTGGAGACCATTCGCCTCAATACCGCCTTGATGCACGCGGCCATGGAGCAGGCGGGCACCCTGCGGGAGAAGCTCCGGGCGCTGATGCGGGCCGAGCTGGAGTCCATCAACGGCCAGACTGGTGAGGCCATGGCGGTGCTGGTGTATGAGTGGCGGAGCTTGTCTGAGGAGTCGCAGGCGGAAGTGCTGGCCCTGCGGGATCACTATGAAGGCCTGTGGTTATCGGTGCTGGAGCAACTGCGCACGGAGGGCAGTATCGATGCGGAACCGTTCATTGTGCGCCGGATGCTGACCGGGGCCCTGAGCTGGACTGTGACCTGGTATCGCCCGGAGCGGGGCGGATTAACGCTCGACGGGTTGACTGATCGGGTGCTCGCAATTATGAAGTTGTAAAATATTCATTCACATACTTAAAAAAATTTCTGTGTCCCCTGATTTTTGGCTGATTCAAAACCTATTGTTTTATATCAATAAATTTGTCTTTTCTTGATTTCCATTCAGGCCATTGGCCTGATCGGCATATCCATTTCGGCAATCGAGCCATTTCTGTCTGACAGCAATCGCCGCATTCTTGCACCCACAACAACAAAGCAAGAAAGGTCGTCGAACTATGATCTCCTCACTGTTTTCTTACATGCGTGCTTGCCCGTCTCGCCTTCGCCAGACAGCGACCGCGGGGGCCGTGCTGTTGCTGGCCGGCTGTTCTGCAAACCCGATCTACACCACCACCGGCGTAGTGCTTTCCAATTACTCGGAGTCTGAAGCAACACCCTACGTGATGCAGATGTCGGATCCGAAGATGGCCTGCGCCCTGGGCGAAGGTGTCGACCCCCTCATGTATTCATTCTCCCGGGTAACCTCTGCACCGGATACCACCGGTTCCCTGCTGATGCTGCTGGCGGCCAACTGCATGGAATACCGCACCTGGGAAGCCGAGCTCGATTACCTGCGGGCCGATTTCAGCGGTGACATTCCTGCCGCCAAGGATGCCCGTGAAAAGGCCAAGCGACTGCACGCCCAGACCGCGAAGCGCCGTTACCAGGCGTTCCAGCGTGCGATGGCGGCCTACGATTTTGATCCGTCGGCAGAACCCCTGGAATGTCCGTTCCTGTTCAGCGAACAGGACGAGCTGACCTTCCTGCTTGGCTTGCTGACCGGTATGCAGGCGATCGTGAACGATTCCAACTCCGGTGCCATGGCTGGCGTGCCCCGCAACATTGCGCCCCAGGCCGAGCGGGCAGCCCAGTGTGTAGACAACGAAAAATGGGGCGGCCTGCCCAATGCCGTTCGTGCACTGGTGTGGCTGCTGTTGCCGGATACCCGTCCGGAACTCGCCCCCGACCCCTGGCAGGTGCTGGAGAACAGCGCCGAGCTGGGTGTGCAAACCGGTATGCGCGCTTCCCACGCCTTGCAGGCGGTAGCGGCTGAGACCTTCGGTCGCCCGCTGGTGCTGGCCGATGCCATCGCCAGCTTCGCAGAGGCGGACGGTCGTATCGAGGTGTGGGACGAGTACCGACTGGTTGATGAGGTGGCCCGGCGCGTTGTGACCTTCTCGTCTGACAAGCACTGGACCGCCAATTACGGGCACCGCACACCAAAGAGCTATTTCGGGAAGATGAGCCCGGAACGCAGCACCGAAAACGTTGAAACTATGGATCTGGACGGCCTGCTGTAGCAGCGCCGTTCGGCACGAAAACCTTACCCACAAACACAAGAATGACCCGGAGGTCGTCATGATCCGCAAATCCCTTGCCGCTTTGTCCCTTGCTGTGGCCGCACCGCTGGCTTCAGCCCAGCCTGTCTCCATGTGCGTGTTCGATGTCATCGGCGCCAACGGTGACGTTTACAACCTGGTGAAAGACTACGCACTGGAAATGAAAGCCCACGGTGTGGACTTCGAGCTCAAGCCTTACACCGATGAAGGCGTGGCCGTAGGCGACTTCAATGCCGGCCAGTGTGATGCGGTAGCGGCGACCGATATCCGTATCCGTCCGTTCAACAAGTTCACCGGTAGCATCAGTGCCGTGGGTGCCATCCCCACCTACGATGACCTGAAAACCCTGCTGGCCACCCTGGCCCAGGCCAAGGCGGCGCCGCTGATGAAAGACGGCGGCTATGAAGTTCTGGGTATTGTGCCGGCCGGCGCCGGTTACCTGTTCGTGAACGACCGCAGCATCGACACCGCCGGTGAACTGGCCGGTAAGCGCATGGCGACCCTGGACTACCAGAAAGACGCCATCCACATGGTGAACTACGTGAAGGCCACCGTGGTGCCCTCCGATATCACCAACTTTGCCGGTAAGTTTAACAACGGCTCGGTTGATGCAGCCTACGCCCCGGCCTTCGCCTACGAGGCGCTGGAGCTGTACAAGGGGATTGGCGACAAGGGCGGCATTGTGGATTACCCGCTGGCCCAGCTGACCATCCAGATTGTTGCCCGTGATGAAGTGCTGGACGACGACACCGCCCAGAAAGCCCGTGATGTTGCCTGGGGTATGTACCCGCAGGCCATGAACCTGATCCAGGGCCAGGAAGAGGGTATTCCGGACGAGCAGTGGATTCGTATTCCCGAGAAAGACATCACCGGCTACCAGGAAATGTTCCGCGAGAACCGGCTGGAGATGCGTGACGGTGTGAACAACGCACCGAGTGTCTATCACCCGAAAATGATGAGCCTGCTGAGCAAGATCCGCTGTGCCAGCAACCCGGGTGCTTCCGAGTGCACCGCGGCTAACCGGGAATAATCGGAGACACTGACGATGAACTGGCGAGCGATGACCGCTACCGGCGCAAGGACGCTCTACCCGGTGCACAGGCTGCACGGGGTAATCCTACTGCTGTTACTTCTGGCGACCCTGGCGCTGGGCATGGGCAACTCGCTCCATTCCAGGCTTTTGTGGATAGGCGAGCAGGTATGGCCCAACTATTACCTGCTTAACCCGGATGCAACCGAGCCTACCTGCAACCTGTCTGTTGATATCGACACGGAAGTGGAACGCCGGGTAGCCGCCTACAAGCCGGACCCAGACGATCTGTTCAGCTCTCCGCCTAACCCCGAGGCCATACGTAAGTCCCTGCAAAGTAACCTGGCCCTGTGTGAGCAGCGTCACCTGCAGTTCGCTGAAAACCAGAAGCATGCCACTTGGGCGTTGGGTGTGTTCAAGAATATCGAGCAGGGGCTGGCAGACTTTCTGCTCAAGAACATCGACCTGACAAAGTTCCTGTTCATTGGCATGTTTGCCATGGCTGCGGCCATCTCGGCGCTGGATGCGGACCACATTGCCTTGCGCTTGCCGAGAAACCGGGCGGAATGGCGCCTGAGCCAGGGTTCCCAGTTTGTGGTGAACGGGCTGATGCTGCTGTCGCTCAGTGCCTACGTCGGGCGACTGCAGGCATCCCCGGGGGCCGGTGACACCATAATCCTGCAATACGCCTGGTCGCTGGTGTTCGGGCTGTTCATGGTGATCAACGCCATCCGGTTCCTGTTTGTGCCGGAGCGCATGAAAGCAGGCTCCCTTGCCATGTCGTCGGGGCTGGTGGTGCCGCTGTACTGCACCATGGGCCTGATCGCCATGAGCTACTTCTTCTTTGTCGACGGCTACAGCTCAGGCCTGGCGATTTACTTCGGCATGATGTCGAACCTGTCGTCCATGTTCATCAACATCGGCCTGTATGTGCTGGTGGGCATGATGCTCAAGCAGACCCGGGTGCCGGAGCTGTTGCTGAATGTGCTCAAGCCGTTCAACCTGCCTGCACCCATGCTGGCCTCGGTGATTATCTTCGCCACCGCTTTCCCGACGGCCTTCACCGGCGCCTCCGGTATCTTCATCCTTGCCGTTGGCGGGGTGGTGTACGACGAGCTGCGTCGCGCCGGTGCAGGCCGGCAGCTGTCGCTGGCGACCACGGCGATGTCCGGCAGCCTGGGCGTGGTGCTGAATCCTTGCTTGCTGATCGTGGTGGTAGCGGCACTGAACAAGGAAGTCACCACCACCGAGATGTATGGTTGGGGCTTCTGGGTGTTCATTATGTCGGCTTCCCTGTTCTCCTTCATCGTCTGCAAGACCGAAGGTAACTGGAAACCGCGGCCGGCCCCGGGTGCCTTTCGTGCAGCCGTGCGTGAGCTTGGCCCCCTGATTCCCTATGCCCTGACCGCAGCCGCCGTAATCTTGGTCATCTGGGTTGTACTCGGGCTTCAGTTCAATGAATACAGTGCGCCACTGATTCTGCCGCTGGTGATGCTGGCTGTCGTGATGCTGGATGCCGGCAAGGCAGGCCAGGAAACCGGCCAGTCCAGAACCCAGGCGTTCTTCGATCGCAGCAGCTCTGCTGCCAGTGATTCGGCCGTACATATCGGCGCCTTGCTGGCCCTGATCGGTTTCTCGATCTGCCTGGGCGGGATTCTGGAGCGTTCCGATATCGTACACGCCCTGTTCCCCGAAAGCCTGACCAGCCCCTGGGTGGCCATGATGGTGATCGTGCTGATGCTGACCGTGATCGGCATGGTGATGGACCCGTTCGGTGCCGTTATCCTGGTATCGGCCACCATTGCCCAGCCGGCCATCCAGATTGGTATCGACCCGCTGCACTTCTGGATTGTGTGCCTGGTGGCGTTCGAGCTGGGTTATCTGAGCCCGCCCGTGGCCCTCAACCACCTGCTGACCCGGCAAGTGGTTGGCGAAACCGAAGTGCTGGCTGCCGAGCGCACCGGTTCCTTCTGGCATCGTTATCAGCGCCTGTTGTTGCCGCTGGCGGTAATGGTGCCCACGCTGTTACTGGTGGCGTTTGTGCCCATGCTTTTCTACGCTTTATAAGCGCAGTAGCATAAACAAAACCCGCGAAGCTCTGCTCTCGCGGGTTTTTTTACGATCAGGCTGGTGCAATATGCCTGTAAAGGTCGGTCACGGAAGATTGGCCGTATAACCGGTAAACCTCTTGATAACGGAAAACATGCCCCGTGAAATATCTAAGTCGATCTATGGTTCTGGTGTCAGGGATGGCGGTGTTGGCCGGCTGTGGTGGCGGAGGATCCGGTTCGTCGGTGCCTGCTTTGCCGCCTTCGCCGCTGTCTGGCGTGATCAGTATTGAAGCCAACAGCCGGGTTGACCAGGATACGATGAACCAGCTGGGGCTTGACGGCGCACAAGTTGCAACCGGCACACAGGCTCTGCCTGCCAGCTTTGTGCTGGCTGGCTATGTCAGCGGGGCGGCAGGGACCTATCCTTCCGCCTCTGCCCAGTGTCAGCCTTTCGCCTATGCAGAGGATGCGGTGGACGAGTACTCGGTGCCCCTGGCGGCGGGGGAGACCCTCGTTCTTGAAAGCTTTGGCAGCTGCCTGGTTGACCCGGAGCTCGAGCTGGTGGTTGAAGGCGCCGGCCCGCTATCGGCCTCTGTCAATGCTGGCCCGGCCCGTTATACCCTCACAGCCGGCGATAGCACGGAATACCGCGTAACGGTGCGCAACACCGGGAATGCGCCCGCCCGCTACATACTGGCCAAGTCGGTCGCTTTTGGCGCCGAAGGGATGGCGTTTGACTGGCCCCGCTATCGCTTTATTGAAGGCGAGGCCGTTGTTGCCCTGGCCGACGATGACCCTGTCCGAGCTGCCATGGCGACACCTGCCGCTGAAAAGGCTCGTGGCCTGGGAGCGGGTAAATGGCTGATGACCATGCCCGGCAACCGGGTTCGCAGTTCACAGGCCGGGCCAGTGGCCGAGGATACACTGAACTGGATCCGGGAGTTGCGGGCGACGCCCGGTGTGCTGTCGGCTACGCCTAACTACGTGGTTTCCAGCCAGCAAACCGGCACACCGGTGTCTGAACCGCTGTACACGCGGCAGTGGCATTATGACCTGATCAACGGGCCTGCGGCCTGGCAGCTGGCGCCCGGCGGTGGCACTGGTGTGAACGTGGCGGTGCTGGATAGCGGATTATTGAGGCTGCCTTCCGGTGCATGGCATCCAGACCTGGACAGCAATGTGCAGTCAAGGCCCGCTTACGACTTTGTTGATGACGATACGATTCCTGCAGACCCTGGCAGCAGCGTTGGCGGCGATGTGTTCCATGGTACCCACGTAGCCGGCACGATTGCAGCCGTGGTGAATGATGCCGGCAGTGGCGGCGTAGCTTACGGAGCGGGGCTGGTTCCGGTACGGGTGCTGGGTGAGGGGGGCACAGGCTCATCTGCAGACCTGATTGCGGCCATCAACTGGCTGGTGGCCGGGAGCGGCGGACAGCCCTATGCAGACGTGGTCAATATGAGCCTGGGCGGTTTGCCCAGAATTCAAGACCTGGAAGACGCGATTGCCAGGGGAGTCGACAAGGGAATGGTTTTCGTGGCCGCTGCAGGTAACGCAGCTACGTCAACTTTGTCCTATCCGGCAGCATCTCCTAACGTGCTCGCTGTCAGTGCCGTGGACGGCGGAGGCCAGCTGGCTGGCTACTCCAATTTTGGCAGCTGGATTGACCTGGCAGCCCCCGGTGGTGATGCCAGCCGCGATGGCAACCTCGACGGTGCCGGTGACGTGGTCTGGAGTACCAGTGGTGAGCGGGACGGAGGTGTTTCCATTGCGGGTTACCGGGGGCTGCAGGGTACGTCTATGGCCTCGCCCCATGTGGCGGGCGTGCTGGCGCTGATGAAGGCCAGGGATCCCGGTATTAACTATGGAACCGTCCGCGCCCTGTTGCGGCAGGGGCAGCTGACAGACGGTAAGGCCCGGCGAAACGACACCCTGGGCTGGGGTGTACTGGATGCTGCCCGGGCAGTTTCTGCGGCTGGTACCGGCTTTGCGGATACCATTCTTTCGGCATCGCCGGCCCTGGTGTCACTCAGCAACGAGGGCGAGCAGAGCGTATCGGTTGAGCTCAGCGTTTTCGGCGATGGTAATGTTTCCAACCTGTCGCTGGGTGATATGCCGGCCTGGATAGACGTCACCGGGTGCCAGTCCGCGCCGCCATGCGCACTGCAGGTAACGTTGCTCAAAGACCAGCTCACGCCGGATGAACCGGCCCGGGGCTCTATCGTGGTGAACTACCAGGTAGACGGTGCCAGTGCAGATCCGCTGTCCATCCCGGTCATCGGCCAGCTGGTCAGCGACGAACAGGCCCGAAACGCCGGCCGGCACTTTGTGCTGCTGGTTAACACCGAGCCCAATGAAGATAACCTGTATATGGCCGAGTCCCAGGTGACTCTGGATGCGGAAAACGGCGTCTATTCGTTCCGCTTCGAGAACGACGATGGCGAAGAGCCGCAGCAGCTTCGCGAGGTGCGCCCGGGAGGCTACTATCTTGTAGCCGGCAGTGACCTGGATGGTGACGGAATCATCTGCCAGCCCGGCGAGGCCTGCGCCGAGTATCCGATTACCGGCTTGCGGGAGGTGATCACCATCGAGGAAGGCCAAAGCCTCTCCGATATCCGCCTGACCACCGGTTTCTCCCGGCCCACGATTTCTGCGGCATCGCCGGATATACTGCCCCGGCCCGGCTTCCAGGGTTACCAGCTCAGGAGCCCGGAGGCACAGGCCGGGGCGCCCGACAACAGAACCAGGATGACGCAATGAACCGATTTTTCATCAGATCTGCACTGGCCGCATGCGCAGCCACGTTGCTGGCTGCCTGCAGCGCCAATGCCCCGAAAGAACCCCTGCCTGCGCCCCAGGTTCGTCAGGTTACCCAGTCGGCCCACTGCGGCCTGACCGGCCCGGGCGTGGCACCGGTGAGCTCGCCGGCCGCGCTGGAAAACCTCCTGGGTGTCAGTGGCCAGAATATGGCCACCGGTGTTATCCGGCAGGTGGAGCTGGCCTCGGAACAGCTCATTATTGTCACCCTCGGCCAAAAACCGACCGCCGGATACAGTGTCGGCCTGCAGGATGTCCAGTGGCAGGAGCCGGTACTGAAACTGGCCATGCAGGTCAACTCACCGGCACCGGATATGATGGTGGCGCAGGTGATTACCTCACCTTGTGTGGTGCTGGCGGTGAAGGGCGACCACTGGCAAAGGCTGGAAGTGTCTGGCCTTACGCCTCAGCCCATCGTCAAAACCGCTGGAAAGTGACGCGGTCCGGCACCGGCACAAAACAACCGTTGATCTTTCAGCGTGAATCCCTAAGCTATGGCTCAGCTATCACGACCAATTGCGGAGTCATGCCGTCCCTATGAGCCAGCAACAATATAACGCCGACGCTATTGAAGTCCTCAGTGGCCTGGACCCGGTGCGCAAGCGCCCGGGCATGTACACCGACACCTCAAGGCCCAACCACCTGGCTCAGGAAGTGATCGACAACAGTGTGGATGAGGCACTGGCCGGCCACGCCCGCAGAATCGACGTGGTGCTTCACAGTGACAATTCCCTGAGCGTGGAAGACGACGGCCGGGGGATGCCCGTCGATATTCACAAAGAACAGGGCGTGCCCGGGGTCGAACTGATCCTGACCCGCCTGCACGCCGGCGGCAAGTTCTCTGAAGGTAACTACAACTTCTCCGGTGGTTTGCACGGTGTGGGTGTCTCGGTTGTGAATGCTCTGTCTACCCACCTGGAAGTTCTGATCAAGCGTGACGGCCAGCTGCACCGGATGACCTTCGCCAACGGCGATAAAGCTTCCGAGCTGGAAGTGGTCGACACCGTTGGCAAGCGCAACACCGGTACCCGCCTGAAGTTCACGCCGGATCCGAAATACTTCGACAGCCCCAATTTCTCGGTCAGCCGCCTGCGCCATAACCTGCGCGCCAAGGCCGTACTGTGCCCGGGCCTTCGGGTGACCTTCCTGCAGGAAAAGACCGGCGAAAAAGACGAGTGGTTCTACGAGGACGGCCTGCGGGATTATCTGCGCACGGCGCTGGCGGATATCGAAGCGGTCCCGCTGGAACCGTTTACCGGCAGCTTCTCCGGCAACAAAGAAGCCGTAGACTGGGCCATCCAGTGGTTGCCGGAAGGTGGCGACGCGGTGATGGAAAGCTACGTGAACCTGATTCCTACCGCCCAGGGCGGCACCCACGTAAACGGCCTGCGTACCGGCCTGCTCGAAGCCATGCGGGAATTCTGCGAGTTCCGCAGCTTGCTGCCCCGGGGCGTTAAGCTGTCACCGGAGGATATCTGGGAGCGGGTGGCCTATGTGCTCTCGTTCAAGATGCAGGAACCCCAGTTCTCCGGGCAGACCAAGGAGCGTTTGTCGTCCCGCGAAGCCGCGGCGTTCGTGTCTGGCGTGGTCAAGGATGCCTTCAGCCTGTGGCTGAACCAGCATACCGACATCGCCGAGGTACTGGCCGAGCTGTTTATCAGCAATGCCCAGCGCCGTCTGCGGGCCAGCAAGAAAGTAGCCCGTAAGAAAGTCACCTCCGGCCCGGCGCTGCCCGGCAAGCTGGCCGACTGTTCCGGCTCGGACACCAACCGCTCCGAGCTGTTCCTGGTGGAAGGGGACTCGGCTGGTGGTTCTGCAAAGCAGGCCCGGGACCGGGAGTTCCAGGCGGTCATGCCGCTACGGGGTAAGATCCTGAATACCTGGGAGGTGGATTCCGGTGAAATCCTCGCGTCCCAGGAGGTCCACGACATTGCCGTTGCCATCGGGGTAGACCCCGGTTCTGACGACCTGACCGGCCTGCGCTACAACAAGGTGTGCATCCTGGCCGATGCCGACTCCGACGGCCTGCACATTGCCACCCTGCTGTGTGCGCTGTTCGTGAAGCACTTCCGGCCGCTGGTCTCCGCCGGCCATGTGTTTGTCGCCATGCCGCCGTTGTATCGGGTGGATCTGGGTAAGGAAACCTTCTATGCCCTGGACGAGCACGAGAAGCAGGGCATTATTGACCGGCTGGAAGCCGAGAAGCGCCGGGGCAAGCTTCAGGTAACGCGCTTCAAGGGCCTGGGTGAGATGAACCCGCTTCAGCTGCGGGAAACCACCATGGCCCCGGATACCCGCCGCCTGGTGATGTTGACCCTGGAAGACGGCGATGACACCGACGAGCGTATGGACATGCTGCTGGGCAAGAAGCGGGCTTCAGACCGCCGGGCCTGGCTGGAAGCCTACGGCAATATGGCTGACGTGGCGGTTTGATATTCCTTAATAAACTATAAAAATCGATAGTTATTCTTTCTCAGAATTTGTCTGCCTCGCTATCCTGCCAGTTTTTGAACCGGAAAAGACCGAGTTATGGACTGGCAAGGATGGTTTTCCCTGGGGCTTGCGCTGGCGGCCCTGTTATTGATGAGTTCCGGCCGCTTTGCACCGCACATGGTGATGATGGCGGCCTTGGTGGTGCTCAGTGCCAGCGGCATTATCTCGGCTGACCAGGCACTGGCCGGGTTCAGCAATAGCGGTCTGATTACTGTTGTCGCCATGTTTGTGGTAGCGGCGGGTATTCATCATTCCGGCGGCGTTGATCTGTTGGTGAACCACCTCCTGCGCAGCCCCAAATCCGTCCGTTCCGCCCAGGCCCGTATTGCGCTGCCCGTCGCCTTGTTGAGCGGTTTCCTGAACAACACGCCGGTGGTTGCCACCATGATCCCCGCCGTTCATGCCTGGTCACGGAAGATCGGCATCGCACCCTCCAAGCTAATGATTCCGTTAAGTTACTCGGCCATTCTGGGGGGCACCCTGACGCTGATCGGCACCAGTACTAACCTGGTGGTCAACGGGCAGTACCAGCAGCTGACAGGTGAAGCCGGATTCTCGATATTCTCGATCACTGCGGTGGGTTTGCCGGTCGCGATCACTGGCCTGGCTGTGATGTTGTTGCTGATGCCGCGGGTGTTGCCTGACCGCAAAGACCAGCAGAAGTTTGGGGCCATGAGGGAGTTCACGCTGGAAGTGGCTGTGTCCCTGAACGGCCCGCTGGTGGGGAAAACCGTTGGCGAAGCCGGCTTGCGGGAACTGGAGCGGTTGTACCTGGTGGAGATCGAGAGGGGTGGCAGCGTAGTTACTGCGGTCCCGTCGGAAGAACGGCTGCGTGGCGGTGATCGGCTGGTGTTTGCCGGTGATACTCAGGCGATTTCCGACTTGTTGCGTATTAACGGCATTGTGCCGTCGGTGCACGATGACGAACCCAGCCTCAGCCAGGACCGTGCGGAACGCCGGCTGGTCGAGGCAGCCTTGTCTCCGCAATCGGATGTCCTGGGCCTGACCATTCGGGATGCCCGGTTCCGGGACCGGTACGGTGCCGTGGTTCTGGCGGTTGCGCGGGGTGGCGAAAGAGTGTCGGGCAATCTCGGTAATATCCGGCTGAAACCCGGGGATGTGCTGCTGCTGGAGGCGCGCCCGGCCTTTGTCAGCCGCCAGCGCTACAACAAGGATTTCCTGCTGATTAATGACCTGGAAACTGAAACGCCGCGGCATGACCGGGCCTGGTTGTCCTGGGGCATACTGCTGGTATTGGTCGGGCTGGCTGCTTGTAGTGTGCTGAGTATGCTCAATGCTGCCCTGCTTGGGGCCGCAATGATGATCCTTACAGGGTGCTGTACCGTGGGCCAGGCCCAGAAATCGGTGGATGTGCCGGTCATTCTGACCATTGCCGCTTCATTTGCACTCGGCGCGGCACTGGAGGAAACCGGGGCAGCCACCTTTATGGCCGAGGGCATTCTGGCGCTCAGTACAGGTCAGGCTTTGCTGACGCTGTTTCTGGTCTACTGCGCGGTTTCGTTTCTGACGGAAGTGATCACCAATAATGCAGCCGCAGTGTTGGTCATTCCGGTTGTGCTATCGATGACCAACAGCATGGGCGTTCCGGCAGAGCCTTTTGTGATTGCCGTGATGATGGCAGCCTCTGCCAGCTTTGCCACGCCCTTGGGGTATCAGACCAATATGATGGTTTTCGGGCCCGGAGGTTACCGCTTTTCCGACTTTGTGAAAGTGGGGTTGCCAATGAATCTTTTGGTGGGGCTGACGACGGTGGCAGTCATTGCCACTGTGTATGGGCTGTAAAAAGAAAACCCGGCCTTGGCCGGGTTTTCCAGAAATCAGTTGTTGCTGGGTACTACTACGGATTCGTCGAAGTCGAGTTCCATGTCGTTTCCTCTCGGTCACTGAGGCCCCGCGACGGGGCGGATTTAAAGTATGAGTAAATTTTATATCCGCCATGAATTTCGACAATCCGTAGAACCGCATACGCCAAAAGTGGTGGATGTCAACCTCTGTGGATTCTTGATCAGAAATTCTGATGCTCGACTGCAAAACATTCTGGTTGGTTCACTGTCGGAGGCTCTCTAGACTAGCGCTTAAAGATTGCGAACTCGATTTCAGCCCGGGAGGGGCATTGGCATGTCGCTAAAGAATTCTGAACATCACTATGGCTGGCTGGCCGTTGTCCTGCACTGGCTGGTAGCGGCTGTCGTGGTTGGGCTGTTCGCCCTGGGATTCTGGATGGTGGATTTGTCCTACTATGATGAATGGTATCGAAAGGGACCAGACCTGCACCGGAGCATTGGCCTGATACTGTTTGCGGTGGTGGTGTTCCGGTTGCTGTGGCGGTTTATCAACACCAGCCCCAGGCCCCTGGCTAACCACCAGCGCTGGGAAGTCGTTTCGGCCCACGTGGCCCACAGCCTGCTGTACGTGCTGATGTTTGTGGCGATGGTCAGTGGCTACCTGATTACCACGGCAGACGGTTCGTCGATCAGTGTCTTCGGCTTGTTCGACGTGCCGTCCGTTACCGGTCAGGTGAAAGGTATGGAAGACACTGCGGGTGCCGTTCACTACTGGAGTACCTGGGCACTGGTCGGCCTGGCGGGCATACACGCCCTGGGCGCCCTGAAACATCACTTTATAGACCGGGATGAAACCTTACGCCGGATGTCAGGCCGCGCCTGACTGCCGGAATGTTGTAGAAATTGCTCAAATAAACTGTGTAACAGGAGAACACCATGAAAAAGATTTTCTTGGCATCTGCATTGTCACTGGCCGTTGCCGGCACCGTTCAGGCGGATGATCACAGCGGCACCTACGCGTTTGATACCCAGGGTGCGCACCAGTTCGTCACCTTCAAGATTTCTCACCTGGGTTACAGCTGGCTGTATGGTCGTTTTAACGACTTCGATGGCGAGTTCACCTACGACGCGGAAAACCCGGAGAACAGCTCCGTATCTGTAACCATCGATACCTCCAGCGTCGACTCCAACCACGCCGAGCGGGACAAGCACCTGCGCAGCGAAGACTTCCTGCACGTGGGCGAGTTCCCGGAAGCCACCTTCAAGAGCAAGCGCGTAGTGCTGGATGAAGAAGGCGAGGCAGACATTATCGGCGACCTGACCCTGCGCGGCGTAACCCGCGAAGTGACCCTGGACACCGAACTGCTGGGCCACGGCCAGGATCCCTGGGGCGGTTACCGGATGGGTTTCGAGGCTGAAACCGAGCTGAAACTGAAAGATTTCGGTATTCCGATGGATCTGGGCAAGGCCTCAGAGACGGTGAAAATCGAGATTTCTGTAGAAGGTATTCGTCAGTAAGTACGAAAAAAGGCGGCTCGGGAATAACCCCGGGCCGCCTTTTCAGCTATTTCCTTTCCTGAACACCGCTCAGCTTTCCTGGGCGTTTCCTGTGTGTTCTGCAGACCGGCACAAGTAACGCTGCCGCCAGAACTGCCCCGAAAAAACCACGATCCAGATAACGAAACCCGCCCATAGATAGGGCTCGGGTACCTGGAAGGTGCCACTGATAGCAAACTCCACCAGTAGCATCAGGACAACCGCCAGAACGGCGTTGACCAGGGCCGTGACCATGGCGTGCCCGCAGGCTTTCAGATTGGGTTTCATAGGTTTCCGCTTGGTTAAAGATAAGACGGCTTTCTACTAACTGTGGCGAGAATACGGCGCACCTTACAGACTCTCCATGCGGGAATTCCGCTATTGGAAATTGGTGTATCCGGGCTGGCGTCCATATAATGTGCCGACATTGCCCGAAGCACACGGCGGGCGCAGAGGTTAGCACCACAACCACATTTCAAAACAGGCAGTTAAGGCAAAGAGGCATCTATGCCAGAGTTTCAGACAACGGATGAAGGTTTCGAGCGGGTCTCCCTCAGGGATTATACCGAGAAGGCCTATCTGGACTATTCCATGTACGTCATCCTCGACCGGGCATTGCCCAACGTGGGTGACGGGCTCAAGCCGGTACAGCGCCGGATTGTATATGCCATGTCGGAGCTGGGACTGAAGTCCACCTCCAAGTACAAGAAGTCCGCCCGTACCGTGGGTGACGTGTTGGGTAAGTTCCATCCCCATGGCGACAGCGCCTGTTATGAAGCTATGGTGCTGATGGCCCAGCCGTTTTCCTACCGCTATCCGCTGGTAGACGGCCAGGGTAACTGGGGTTCCCCGGACGATCCCAAGTCCTTTGCTGCCATGCGTTATACCGAATCCCGCCTGGCGCCCTTCGCTGATGTGCTGCTGGGAGAGCTGGGGCAGGGCACCGTGGACTGGACGCCTAACTTTGACGGCACCATGGAAGAACCTTCGGTACTGCCGGCACGCCTGCCCCATGTGCTTCTGAACGGTACTACCGGCATTGCCGTGGGTATGGCGACCGACATTCCGCCCCACAACGTGCGGGAAGTGACAGCTGCCTGTATCCGCCTGCTGGATGAGCCGGATGCCACCGTTGACCAGCTGTGTGAACACATCAAGGGCCCGGATTTCCCGACCCGTGCTGAAATCATTACCCCGCGCAAAGACCTGCGGCAAATGTATGAAACTGGCCGCGGTTCGTTGCGCATGCGCGCCCGCTGGGTTCGCGAGAGCGGAGAGGTAGTCATTACCGACCTGCCGCACCAGGTTTCCGGTAACCGGGTGCTGGAGCAGATTGCCCAGCAGATGCAAACCAAGAAGCTGCCCATGGTGGCAGACCTTCGGGACGAGTCAGATCACGAAAACCCCACCCGCCTGGTGATTGTGCCGCGTTCCAACCGGGTAGACCTGGACGGCCTGATGGCCCACCTGTTTGCCAGCACAGACCTTGAGAAAACCTACCGGGTGAATATCAATGTGATCGGCAATGACGGCCGCCCCGGGGTGAAAGGCCTGCGCACCATGCTGACCGAGTGGCTGGCGTTCCGGAAAACCACCGTCACCCGCCGCTTGCAGCATCGCCTGGACAAGGTCCTGGCGCGCCTGCACATTCTGGAAGGTTTGCTGATTGCCTATCTGAATATCGATGAAGTGATCGAGATTATCCGTACCGAAGACAAACCGAAGGCCGAGTTGATGGCCCGTTTCGGGCTGTCGGCAGACCAGGCCGAAGCCATCCTCGAGCTCAAACTGCGCCACCTGGCCAAGCTCGAGGAAATGAAGATCCGTGGCGAACAGGATGAACTGGCCGCCGAGCGCGACGAGCTGCAGGCCATTCTGGGCTCGGAAGACCGATTGCGGGAACTGATCAAGACCGAGCTGAAGCAGGATGCCGAAACCTTCGGTGATGATCGCCGTTCACCGATCGTTGAGCGGGAAGAGGCCCGGGCCTTCAGTGAAACCGACCTGGTATCCAACGACCCGGTGACCGTTGTGCTGTCTGACAAAGGCTGGGTGCGCGCCGCCAAGGGCCATGATATTGACCCGGCAGGCCTCAGCTACAAGTCTGGCGACCGTTTTGCCCTGGCTGCCCGGGGCCGCAACAACCAGCATGCCATTTTCCTGGATTCCACCGGCCGGGCCTATGCCCTGATGGCCCACAGCCTGCCCTCTGCCCGGGGGCAGGGTGAGCCTTTGACCGGCCGCATCAACCCGCCGTCCGGCGCCACCTTCTCTGGTTTGCTGATGGGTAATCCTGAACGTAAGGCGTTGCTGGTGACCGATGGCGGCTACGGCTTTGTGACGTCACTGAACGACATGGTCAGCAAGAACCGCGCCGGCAAGGCGGTGGTTTCGGTGCCGAAGGGGGCGCAGATCATGCCTCCGGTCGTAATCCCGGAAACCGCGTCCACCCTGTATCTCGCAGCGGTTTCCAATGAGGGCCGGATGCTGGTGTTCCCGCTCACAGAGCTGCCGGAACTGGCCAAGGGTAAGGGTAACAAGATCATCAGTATTCCCTCGGCCCGGGTGCAGAGCCGTGAAGAGTATGTGGTTGCGGTCGCCGTGTTCGGCGAGGAAGACCAGGTGGAAGTGAAAGCCGGCAAGCGCAAGCTGGGGCTGAAATTCGGCGACCTGGAACATTACCTCGGTGAGCGTGGGCGTCGCGGCCACAAGTTGCCGAGAGGCTTGCAGCGGGTGGATGGTATCGACGTGATTCCGTCTGCATCCCGGGCGCAGGAAGAAGCACAGGAACAGGAAGGGGAGAGCACAGACAGTGAGTGAGCTGGTACTGGTAAACGTATCCGGGCGCGACAAGCCCGGGCTGACGTCGGAAATCACCGGCATCATGGGCCAGTATGATGTGCGCATCCTGGATATCGGCCAGGCGGTGATCCACGATCACCTGACCTGGGGCATCCTGATCGAGATTCCGGACGAGTCCAAGTCATCTCCGGTCATCCGTGACCTGCTGTTCCGCCTGCACTCGCTGGACCTGCAGGTGCGCTTCGCACCGATTACCGTCGAGGAGTACCAGGCCTGGGCGGAAGGCCGTAACCGTGCCTGCTACATCGTGACCCTGCTGTCCCGTGACATCAAGGCAGAACAGATTGCCCGGGTATCGGCGATTACCGCCCGCCATGGCCTGAACATCGATAACATCACCCGGCTGTCGGCCCGGCCTTCGCTGAATTCGTCCGATAACCGGATTGCCTGTGTGGAGTTCTCGGTGCGCGGCACGCCATCAGACCTGGAGCAGCTGCGGGCGGATTTCCTGCACATTGCCGGCGAGATGAATGTGGATATCGCGTTCCAGGAAGATTCCATCTTCCGGCGTAATCGCCGCCTGGTGGTGTTTGATATGGACTCGACCCTGATCGAGGCGGAAGTGATCGACGAGCTGGCCCATGAAGCCGGTGTCGGCGAGCAGGTGGCCGAAATCACCGAGCGGGCCATGCAGGGCGAGCTGGATTTCAGCCAGAGCTTTGCCGAGCGCCTGGCGCTGCTGAAAGGCCTCGATGAATCCGTTCTGGAGGGTATCGCTAACCGCCTGCGAATGACCGAGGGCGCCGAGCACCTGATCCGCAGCCTGAAGGCGCTGGGCTATCGTACGGCTATTCTGTCTGGCGGCTTCACCTATTTTGCCCGCCACCTGCAGCAGAAGCTGGGCATCGATTATATCTATGCCAACGAGCTGGAGATTGTCGACGGCAAGGTGACCGGCCAGGTGAAGGGTCAGATCGTGGATGGCAAGCGCAAGGCCGAGTTGCTGCTGGAGATTGCCGGTAAGGAGCATATCTCCCGGGAGCAGGTGATTGCCGTAGGTGATGGTGCCAACGACCTGCCCATGCTCAGCCAGGCTGGCCTGGGCGTGGCGTTCCGGGCCAAGCCGCTGGTGAAGGAGTCCGCCCGGCACTCCATCTCCACCCTGGGGCTGGATGCGATTCTCTACCTGATCGGTTTCCGGGAAAGCGAAACCAACCTGTTTTTGCAGAATCCCGACCGCTGAAACCACAAAGGGCGAGGTATCACACCTCGCCCTTTGTTTTTCTGGCACCTGTTGCCGGATCAGCCTGCCCCGAAATCGTAGTTCATGGCCGGCGACGGTGCCTGCAGGTAGTTACCCTGGATAAAGTTCACACCCGCCTGGTACAGCAGGGCCAGCACGCTGGCATGCCGCACTTCCGGGATGATGGTGATCTTGCCGGCGTTCTGAAGACCCTTCACCATGGCTTTCAGTTGCTCCTTGCCGGCATCACCCTTGTCCACTTCTTCCACGAAGGATCCATCCAGGCGCACGTAGTCGGCTTCAATGTGCTTCAGGGTGTTGTACGGATCCAGCGCGCAGCCAAACTGGGAGATAGACACCTTGCTGTGCAGCTGGTGCGCCGCCTTGGTGAACTCCTTGGCCTGCTTCATGAAGTTGTTGGCATCGCCTTCACGGAACTGGAAGATCAGGGCATCACCGGGCAGCCTCGCGGCTTTCAGGGCAACGCTCAGCCAGGGTGTGAAGGTTTTGTCCTGAACGGTTTCAGCAGACAGGTTGAGGAACAGCCGGGTATCGTGGCCGCTGGCACGATGGCTGGCCAGTTGCTTGATGGTCTGCAGGATCATCCAGCGGTCAATCCGGGTGGCGGCATCGTCACGGCCAACCGGCGGCAGCTTGTCGAAGGGCGAGACTTCGTTGTTGTCTTTATCCAGCATCAACACGGTGACTTCGTAGTGCTCATCGCCTTCACCGCGCAGGTTCATGATCGGCTGGTACATCACCCGGAACCGGCCATCTTCCATGGCCTTGAGAATCGCATCGGCGGAATTGGATTCCTCGATGGTTTCGTAGTCTGCGGGGTTGTATACCTTGACGCCGTTGCCGCGTTCGTGGCCTTCCAGTTTCTTTACATCGCCGGAAGCGACATGGGCACGCCCCATCAGTTCTTCAGCCTTCGGGGAATTCTCCGTAATGGAGGCCACGCCAATGGAGACCGTTAGCGGCACGGTACGGCCGTTGATGTCGAACAGGTGATCATCCACTGCCTTGCGAACGCCTTCGCACAGCATGGCCATACCTTTCTCGTCACAAGGCATGCACATCATGCAGAAGGCATCGTCGCTGAGCCGGGCCAGGGTAATGCCTTCGCCGGTGTTGTCTTTGAGCAGTGCGGCAACATCGCCCAGCAACAGGTCTGTGCCGGCGATGCCGATCTGGTGTTTGATGCTCTGGAAGTTGTCCATGGCAATGTAGGCAAGGGCACCGGTCTGGTTGTTCTTGCCTGCTTCGGCGATGGTGCGGGCCAGTTCGTCCATCAGGTACTGACGGTTGTACAGGCCGGTGAGCAGGTCCTGGCTGCTGATCTGCTTCAGCTTTTCTTCCAGCTCGGCATCGCTGTGTTCCGGTTGCAGCACAATCTGGGTGCAGGCTTCGCCATCGTAGGTGGCGGCAGAGACCGACATGGTAACGGCCAGTTCCTGGTCATCGCTGCGGCGGGCGGTACAGTTCATGGTCATGCCGTCTTTGCGTTCTTCGGCAAAGGCTTTCATGAATTCCTTGTACCGCTCCTGGCTCTCCGGCGTCAGGGTGTCAAGGACCGGGATGCAGATCAGTTCGTCAATGTCGTCGTAGCCGAGGAATTCCATGTACGACTGGTTGGCGTAGATGTGCATGCCGTCGTTGATGTAGGCAATGGCATCCTTGGAGCTTTCCAGCAGCAGCTGGCAACGTTGCTCGGCTTCGCGCAGGTGGGACTCGAGGGTTCGGCGCCGGCGCCGGTCTTCCAGTGCGGCAAGCTCGCGCTTGGCCACCAGAACCAGCAAGTCTTTGTATTCAAAGGGTACCGCATCCTGGGCGCCGGCCCGGATGATATTGACGGTACGCTCGCGATCGTATTCTTCAGTCAGCAGAACAAAGGGAATGTCCTTGTCCATCCGTTTGATGGTAGCCAGGGCATCATCCGGGCCGAATTCCTGCTCCAGGTCCCGGGCCAGGAACAGGTCCCAGTTGGAGTTTTTCAGGGCGTCTTCGAGGTCTTCTTCGGATGTGATTCTGTGCGCCCTGGTCGCTTTGCCGGAGTTGCGCAGCAAGCTGACCATGGATTCTGCATCGTTCTGGGAGGGATCCAGAATCAGAAGGTGTACGGTCGCGGTTTTTTTCTGCATTCCGAGGGCTCTGCATCAAGAAAGGTAGACATACGTTAATGCCTGAATGATGCAGGGGTTGGCGACCAATAACAACCCTGAAGCGCCCCGGTTGTGGCAGGCGTCCCGTTACAGGGACGGCCAGAGGGAGTCGAATTCGTCTTCCCGGCTACCTGGTGCAGACGGCGGATTCTGGTTATCTCCAGGGAGTATTTCCGGGCTGCGCAGCTTCAGCTCGAACTGGCTGATGCTGCCGGTTGAAGAGACTTTCTTCAGCAGTTGACCGTGGTCTTCCCGGCCATCGTGCATCAGTGAAATGCGGCTGCCGGTCTGGAATGGAAGCCGGGGCGTAATCAGGGTGGCTGCATGATGCACCGCACTGATTTCCGGTAACAACAAGCCCCGGAGGTATTCACTGCTGTTGCCCATTTTCTGGATCAGCCGGATGGCGCAGGGGGCTGCACTGGGGGCCAGCAATTCAATGCCGATCTGGGTGCCCTGGTTGCGTACTTGCCGCAGCCAGCGAACCACCGCAATGCTCCAGGGGTGGCTGCTTTGCTCCCGAACCCCGAGAACTTCTCCGGCCTGCAGGGTTTTGGGTACGTTGTTCTCCCAGGCCACGCAGTAACCGCCGGGGCTGGTGTTCACCAGCAGCGCGTGGTGGGACTTGGGCAGGTTGCGGTCGTGGTGTTCGGTAACCGCACGGGTGCTGCCGCGGAAGGTGATCGGGGTGTCGGCCGAGTGCAGTTTGTCGTCGTGTGGGCCGGCATCGTGGGCTTCAGACCAGGCATCGGCTTTGCGGTTGGCATTGCGGATAAAACGGTTGTCCTGGTGGTGGCCGTTGTCGTTGCCATCCAGGAACTCCGCAAAGCTCTTCTCGCCCGAGACGAAGTAATGGGTGGCCGACAGGCCAACAGAGATTTCCAGGGTGCCCTGGCTGGCGATACGGTTAAAGTTACGCTTGGCAATGATGCCGAGCGCCTGGCTCAGGTGGGTGAGCAAGGTATCGCTGACCCGGCCGGGAACCTCCAGGCGGGTCTGGGCCTTGCTGTGGGATCTGCGGGCATCAAGGGTTTCGGACAGATAGCCGGATAGCTCCTGGGTGTCGAAGCCGAATCCGTTGTCGCCTGCCTTGCCTTCCAGCAGGCTACGGTAGACCGGAGCGCTGTCCCGCTCCATATTGACCACGAACAGGCTGTCAGGGCCGACATCAGGGCCGCATTGGCAGTATTTTGTCCAGCCTTCGAACAACTCGTAGATCTGGGTCAGCTCGGATTGCCGCAGCTGGTTCGGGCGCGCGCATCCGAGTAACAGGATGCGTATATAGCTGTCGGCCACGGTGCTGCCCCGGCTTGCGCTCAGGGTGTCGTCTTCCACATCGTGGTCTGCCAGCTTGTTTCGGCAGGCAAAGCGGTACAGCCGGTGACATTCAAGCCAGCTGTGGGCCGGGCTGGGGCAGTAGAGCTGGTGCGAACGGACAATGGTGGCCGCCAGTTCGGAAATCGCCCGATGGATGGCGATGGCAATGTGTTTGCGGTTCTTGTCCAGGCCACCGTTATCCAGGTGTTCCAGCAGGCAGAGCTTATAGCCGGAAGCCAGGTGCAGCTGAAGGGCCTGGGTCAGGTTGGCAATCTTGCGCTGTTTTTCCGGCAGGGCGACGGCCAGGCCCAGGAAGTGGCGCGAAAGCTCGTTGCACACGAAGTGGATACTGCCGCGGATCGCTTCCAGGTACTGGATGCGCACCTGGGGCGTCAGGAACAGGTGGTTGAGCTCGATAATGGCATGGTAGAGCTGTCGCGATGATTCACCAATATTGGCCATCGGCAACTGGTCGACCCATGCCCGGAAGGCCTTGGGGTTTGTGTCGCAAAACGACAGGCTCGCTGTTTTCTGCTCGGGAACCTTGAGCTCGGGTTTCAGTATCGTGCCTTCCATGTTCTCACGCCAATGTCTGGGCAGCATCGTATTCGGGCTGAAATTGCCACAAATACAGGCCGTTATTGTTAGTCGGTCATGAACTCTAAGATAGCAAAGCGGCAACAAAAAGCGAGAAAAACACGAGTTGACAATGTTTTACAAGTTGCGGTGCGCCAACTTATGCGACAGGTCTCAAACTCCGACAGGAATCGGGGTCTTGCTGGCCTCTCCGGGCAGCTCCCGAACCAGCTTTGGCACCAGGAATCCCGGGAGTTGCTCCATGAGTTCCCGCACCAGTGTTGCAGCCCTGGCATCACTGACATCGAAATGGTGGGCGCCGGCGACCGGGTCGAAGGCATGCAGGTAGTAGGGCAGTACGCCGGCCTCAAACAGGGACTCGCTCAGCTGAGCCAGGGTTGCCGCTGAATCGTTCACGCCGCGCAGAATAACGCTCTGGTTAAGCAGGGTGACACCGGCGGCTTTCAGCTTCCGGAAGGCTTCTCGGGTGGCGTCATCGATTTCTGCCGGATGGTTGATATGCACCACCAGCACGGTTTGCAGTCGGGTGTTCGACAGCCAGTCCAGCAGCTGGTCGTTGACCCGTTGAGGGATCACCACCGGCAGCCTTGAGTGGATTCTCAGCCGGCGCAGGTGCGGCACGGTATCCAGTTGTTGTGCCCAGCTGGCCAGCAGCTGGTCGTTGACGGCCAGGGGGTCGCCACCGCTGAAGATAATCTCGTTGATCTCGGGGCTCTGTTGCAGGGTGTCGATAACCTGCCGGCGGTCATCCGGGCCAAGCTTCTGGGAGCCATAGGGGAAGTGGCGGCGGAAGCAGTAGCGGCAGTTGATCGCGCACTGGCCGGTCACCATCAGCAGGGCACGGCTGCGGTATTTCCGGATCAGCCCGGTGGTCTGGATGGCACGGTCCTCCTGGAGCGGATCGCGAACGAAGCCCGGTTGCTCGGCGGTTTCTGCCAGCAAGGGAAGTACCTGTCGCAGCAGGGGGTCGTGTGGATTGCCCTTCTGCATGCGATTGATAAAGGGCTCCGGAACCCGTATTGGGAACAGGTTATGGCCGGCCTGTGCACCGCCTAGCCAGCGCTCTGCCGGTAACCCCAAGCGCTCAAGCAGTTGTTCCGGCCGGGTGACCGACTGGCTCAGGATCTGTTGCCACGAGGGGCCGGAATCCGGTTTCGGGGCAATGTTCTGTGTGCGGGATGCGGGCTGGCTCAAATCACGGGCTTCTATAGGGGAGGGGGTTCGCTGTATCATAGCGACCTTTGAAAATTTAACGACAGTCTGTCAGGTGGACATTTCATGGCTTCATATTCTACCAACGAATTTCGTAGCGGTCTCAAGGTTTTGCTGGATGGCGACCCTTGTATCATGCTTGAGAACGAGTTCGTCAAGCCGGGCAAGGGCCAGGCATTCAACCGTGTAAAACTGCGCAACCTGATGACCAACCGGGTCTGGGAACGTACGTTCAAGTCCGGCGAATCCCTGGAAGCGGCCGACGTAGTCGAGCAGGACATGGAATACCTGTATACCGACGGCGAGTTCTGGCATTTCATGCTGACTGACGGCTCCTTCGAGCAGTTCGCTGCCGATGCCAAGGCGGTAGGCGATACCGTGAAATGGCTAAAAGAGCAGGACGTATACACGGTGACCCTGTACAACGGTGCGCCGCTGTCTGTTACGCCGCCTAACTTTGTGGAACTGGAAGTGGTGGATACCGATCCGGGCATGAAGGGCGACACAGCCCAGGGTGGCTCCAAGCCGGCAACCCTGTCTACCGGCGCCGTGGTGAACGTGCCCCTGTTCATCACCATTGGTGAGGTGCTGAAAGTAGACACCCGCTCCGGTGAATACGTGAACCGCGTCAAGAGCAGCTGATTCCTGCCCATGACTGACCAACCTGTCTGGCAGCCCACTGCCTCGCGGGATGTTCTGAAAAGCCGTGCACAGCTACTGGCATACGTGCGCGGCTTTTTTGCACAACGGCAGGTGCTGGAGGTGGAAACCCCGGTGCTTGGCCGCCATGGCGTAACCGATGTGAACCTGGACGGCATCCCGGCTTCGGTCAATGCGCCCGGCATCACGTCCGGCTGGCTGCAGACTTCCCCCGAATACCATATGAAACGGCTGCTGGCGTCCGGTTCCGGCTCTATTTTCCAGGTTGCCCGGGTGTTCCGGAATGGCGAGCGCGGGCGCCGCCACAACCCGGAATTCTCGATGCTGGAGTGGTACCGGGAAGGTTTTGACGACCGGCAGCTGATGGCCGAGGTGGCGGACCTGGTCTGCGGTTGGCTCGGTTGCAAGCGCCCCCTGGTGCTTGCCTACCGGGATGCGGTGCAGGCCTATGCCGGTTTTGACCCGATGAAAGTCAGCGATCGGGACCTGGCCCGCTATTGCGAACAATGGCTGGAGCCGGAGCAGCTGGCCGGCATGGGGCGGGATGCCTGCCTGGACCTGGTGATGAGCTTTGTGGTGGAGCCGAAGCTGGGCGTAGATGCCCCGGTATTCCTTACCCGTTATCCGGCCTCGCAGGCAGCCCTGGCCAGGGTATCCGATGACGACGGCTTTGCCGTTGCCCACCGGTTCGAGCTCTATATCAATGGCCTGGAGCTGTGTAACGGCTACTGGGAATTGACCGACCCGCAGGAACAGCGGCAACGATTCGAGGCGGATAACCGCCAGCGCCGGGCGGCAGGGAAACCGGAAATGGCGGTCGACCAGGCGTTTCTTGACGCGCTGGATGCCGGCTTGCCGGAGTCTTCCGGGGTTGCGCTGGGCCTGGATCGGTTGTTAATGCTGAAGGTGGGAGCAGCCAGCATCGAAGAGGTGCTGGCATTTCCGGTCGAGCGGGCCTGAGCCCGCCGCCCTGGTCAGGCCTTTGAGGCGCGCAAGGTGCCGAAGGCTTCGCCCATGCGTACGGTTTTACCGGGCACCTGGTTTGGCTTCCATTTCATGGAGCCCCTGGGCATCACCAGCACCACGGTAGAGCCCAGCCGGAACCGACCCATTTCCTCGCCTTTCTCGAAGCTGACGGCCTCGTCGCCCTGATACTGCCAGTGGGATACCTTATGGGGGTTGGGTGCAATCACACCGCCCCAGGTGGTTTCTACACTGCCGACAATCATTGCGCCGACCAGAACCAGTGCCATGGGGCCGGCTTCGGTATCAAAGATGCAGGCCACCCGCTCGTTGCGGGCGAACAGGTTGGGTACATTTTCCGCGGTTACCGGGTTAACGGAGAACAGCTTGCCCGGCACGTAGACCATTTCCCGAAGAGTGCCGGCCAGCGGCATGTGCACCCGGTGGTAGTCCTTCGGTGACAGGTAAATGGTGGAGAACTCACCTTCGGCAAAAGGCTTTGCCCGTTCCTCGTCACCACCGAGCAGTTCGGTCAGGCTGAAAGACTGGCCCTTAGCCTGGAACACCCGGTCGTCGCCGACCTGGCCGATCTGGCTGATGGCGCCGTCTACCGGGCTGACAAAGGTATCGGCAGCTTCTGCGACCGGCCGGATGCCGGGCTTCAGGGCCCGGGTAAAAAACTCGTTGAAGGTGGCGTAGGCCTCGGGGTTGGACTCGGCCGCCTCGCTCATATCCACGCCATAGCGATTGATAAACCAGCGGGTGAAGCGGTTTTTAAATGCGGGTGATTTGTCGCTGTCGGCAAAACGGCCAGCCAGGCGGGAAACCGCCAGTTGCGGCGTTACGTACTGGCTCAGGACAAACAGTTTATCAAGCATCCGGAAAGTCTCTTACCTCGGGAAAGCGGCGAAGTTTAGCAAAACGCAGCCGCCGAATAGAAATGAATTCGTGCCATAAGGGGTGTTGAGGTCACGGTCAGGGCAGCTTAAGGCCGCGGGCCTGTTGTTCGGCCATGTCTTGCAGAATCCGGTGGAAACTCTTCAGTCGCTCAGTGGAAATCTCCCCCTCCGCAGCCGCCCTCTCCAGGGCGCAGCCCGGATCACCCATGTGCCGGCAGTTACGGAACTTGCACAGGCCGATCAGTGGCCGGATTTCCCGGAACCCGTACTCCAGCTCCTGGGGTGTCATATGCCACAAGCCAAACTCCCGGATACCCGGAGAATCAATCAGGTCACCGCCGCCGGGCAGGTGAAACAGCTTGGCGGTCGTGGTGGTGTGCACACCTTTACCGGTACTCTCTGAGACCGCGCCCACCCGCAACAGTTCATCCGGCAGCAGGGTCTGGATGATCGACGACTTGCCCACCCCGGACTGCCCCACAAACACACTGGTCTTGCCCCGCACCAGCGCCTCGACCTCCGGCGCCGCTTCGCCCTCGCAGGCCGCAGCCGACGTGCGTTCAACCTGGTAACCCAGGGCTTCGTAGCGGGCCAGCAGGGTTTCGATCTGCTCCCGGTTACGATCGTTAATCAGGTCGGTCTTGTTCAGCAGAATCACCGCCGGAATATCGGTGCTTTCCGAAGCCACCAGGTAGCGGTCAATCAGGTTGTCATGGGGCTCGGGCTCGGGGGCGATCACCAGGATAATGTGGTCAATATTCGCCGCCACCGGCTTCAGCGCCCCGAAATTATCCGGCCGCTGCAGCAGGTTGTCCCGCTCGCACCTGGCCACAATTACCCCGGTTTCACTCTTCCCGGGCCGCCAGACCACCCGGTCGCCAGTTACCAGGCTGTCGATATTGGCCCGGACAAAGCACCGGAACACCTGCCCGGTGTCTTCGCCTTCCAGCGCCTCGATATCCAGTTGCTGCCCGTAGTGGGCAATCACCAGCCCTTCCTGCTCCGGCCCCAATTCCCCGGCCTCGGCCTGGGCCTCCACGGCTTTTTCCTTACGGGCCATGCGCTCGGTGCGTTCTTTCTGGATTTTCTCGATGCGCCACTGCTGGCGTTTGTTCAGTTTTCTCTTGGCCATCGGCTCTCAAATGTTCCGGGGAAGTGGTGTGACACATGATACGTGAATCATGGACAATAGGCAGAGTTTCTGATGTTTGGCGCATGTCTGTCTGGACTCTGACTTGGGTGCAGGTGCTGGCCGGGGACACCTTTCCGGGAGACGCTACGAGCACGTCCCTGTACGCTTGACTGAAGCCATCCTTGGCTTCAGACACTCCCGGAAAGGTGTCCCCGGCCAGCACCACTAACCACGGCGTGGGTTTCAGCTCAACACGCGGCCAGCAATGTAGCCCGAAGTGCAGGTGTGGTTGTGCTTTCCGGAAATGTGCGGAGCCATGGATGGCGGAGCAGAAGCGCCACATGGATGTGCCGCAAGGAGCGGTTTCCGGAAAGCACAACCACACCTGCACCAGCTCCCAAACTAAACCGCATAGGACAAAAGAATGCCCGACCACAACCGATTAGTGTGGATAGACCTCGAGATGACCGGCCTGGATCCGGAGAAAGAGCGGATCATCGAGATGGCCACGATTGTTACCGATTCGGAACTGAACCTGGTGGCCGAAGGCCCGGTGATTGCCATTCACCAGCCTGACAGCCTGCTGGAGGCTATGGATGAATGGTGCACCAACACCCACGGCGCCAGCGGCCTGACCCAGCGGGTGAAGGACAGCAAAACCAGCGAGGCAGAAGCCGAGCAGGAGACCCTGGCGTTCCTGAAGCAGTATCTGTCTGCCGGCGAATCACCGCTGTGTGGCAACAGCATCGGCCAGGATCGCCGGTTTCTGGTGAAGTACATGCCGGAACTGGAAGCCTTCTTCCACTACCGGAACCTGGACGTCTCAACCATCAAGGAACTGGCTCGCCGCTGGCGGCCGGATGTGCTGGATGGTGTGAAAAAGAAAGGCAGCCACCTGGCGCTGGACGATATCCGCGATTCCATCGAGGAACTGCGCCACTACCGCGAGCACTTCTTCAAGCTGTAAGGCCGTGCCGGCGCAACGCCCAGGTAACGTGCTCCCGCACCAGTTCTGACGGGTGGTCGGCCCGTTGCTTCAGTGCCTCGATCACCGGAATGGTGCTCGGGGCATTGCCTAATCCTACTGCCAGGTTGCGCAGCCAGTTCTCGTAGCCGGTTCTGCGTATAGCAGAGCCTTCGGTGTTTTTCAGAAACTGTTCTTCCGTCCACAGGAACAACTCGGCCAGGTTGGTGTTGTCCAGGCCGTGTCTGGGCTGGAAGTCGTCTTCCCGGGTGGGCTTGCTGAATTTGTTCCAGGGGCATACCAGCTGGCAATCGTCGCAACCGAATACCCGGTTACCCATTTTCGAGCGCAGCTCTTCCGGGATCGGGCCTTTCAGTTCAATGGTCAGGTAGCTGATGCAGCGGCGGGCATCCAGTAAGTGAGCGCCAACAAAGGCATCGGTCGGGCACACTTCCAGGCAGGCGGAGCAGGAGCCGCAGTGCAGTTTCTCGAAGGGCTCATCCACCGGCAGCGGTGCGCTGGTGAAGATTTCACCGAGGAAAAAGTAAGAGCCGGCTTTCGGGTGAATCAGCATGTTGTTCTTGCCGATCCAGCCCAGCCCGGCCCGTTGCGCCAGCCCGCGCTCAAGGACCGGGGCGCTGTCCACAAAGGCCCGGTAGTCGTAGCCACTGACGGCTTCATCGATCTGTTTGGCCAGGGTCGCCAGGCGTTTGCGCATCAGCTTGTGGTAGTCCCGCCCCAGGGCATAGCGGGTGATGTAGGCGGTTTCCCGGTTAGTAAGCGCTTGTTTCGGGTTGTCGGGTGAGGGCAGGTAATCCATGCGCACGGAGATGACCCGTAGGGTGCCGGGTACCAGGGAGTCCGGGGTGTAACGTTTGTCGCCGTGATCGGCCATATAGGCCATGTCACCGTGGTAACCCGCGGCCAGCCAGCGTTGCAGGCGTTCGGCATGGGGGCCGGTGTCGGCCAGGGTAATGCCGGCATCGGCGAAGCCGAGATCTTTTGCCCACTGCCGGATTTGCCCCGGCAGGGTGGTCAGTTCGGTGCCGGAAGGGTGGTTTTCTGTGGTCTCGGGCTGGCTGGTCATGATCGCAACGTCGGCCTTTGAAGCCTGCAGAGATTTAATTTGATTAAGTTATGACCTTTTTTCCTGTTTTGCTATGCTTAACAGGTATCTGGCCAATTTTCTTAAACCGGTTTCTTTAACGGGATACCCCATGCGCTACGCGGACAGTCTACCAGAAGCCCTGTACTCCGCCGACTCGGTTCGAGCGATGGATCGGTATCTTATTGATCAGCAGGGTGTTGATGGCTTTGAGTTGATGCAGTCCGCGGCCAGGGGAGCGTTTCGCCAACTGCTCCGGCACTGGCCGTCGCCTGCTTCGGTTCTGGTGCTGTGCGGGGCTGGCAACAATGGTGGCGATGGTTACCTGATTGCCCTGAATGCCCATAAACAGGGGATTCCGGTGCAGTGTGTGGCGGTCAGCCCGGCCGGCAAGCTGTCGGGGGATGCACTCAAGGCCTTCAAGGCTGCCGAACAGGCCGGTGTTGCCGTGACTGATTTCGCCGGGTTGCCGGAAGGTGACCTGGCCCGACGGCTTGCCGTTGCCGGCGTGGTGGTGGATGCCATGTTGGGTACCGGTGCGGCGGGTGCTCCCCGGGAACCGTTTGCCGGCATTATCCAGGCATTAAACCAGGCCCGGGTGCCGGTGCTGGCAGTGGATTTGCCTTCGGGCCTGAATGCTACCACGGGTGCGGCTGAAGGCGAGGTGGTTCGTGCCACGGTTACGGTCACGTTTATCGGCGCCAAGGCCGGGCTGTTTACCGGTGCAGGTGCCGGTGTTTGCGGGCGGGTGGTTTTTGAATCCCTGGGCGTGCAGGAGCAGTTGCAAGGCTATGCCGGACAGCCGCTGGCAAGTTTGCAGTCCTGGGCCCGGTGCCGGGATTGGTTTCCTGAGCGGCCCCTGAACGCCCACAAAGGGCAGTTTGGCCATGTATTGGTGGTGGCCGGTGATCGTGGCTTTGGTGGCGCCGGCATCATGGCGGCAGAGGCGGCGGCCCGTTCCGGCGCGGGGCTGGTCAGCCTGGCTACCCGGCCTGAGCATGTAACCGCAGCCCTGGCCCGGTGTCCGAATATCATGTGCCATGGCCTGATTCATGGGTCGGAACTGGCGCCACTGTTGCAACAGGCAGACGTTATAGTGTGTGGCCCGGGCATTGGCCGCTCGGCCTGGGGCCAGCAGATGTTGCAGCAGGTTCTCGACAGCGGGAAACCGCAGGTGCTGGATGCCGACGCCCTGAACCTGATGGCTGCCCGTGCGGTGGCAACGGCCGACAACCGTGTACTGACCCCGCATCCGGGAGAGGCGGCACGGCTGCTGGAATGCAGCGTGGCCGAGATTGAAGCAGACCGTATGAGAGCGGCCACACGGATTCAGAAGCTTTGGGGTGGTATCGTTTTGCTCAAAGGCGCAGGAACCGTGATTACCGACGGGTCCAATGCCCCGTTTGTTGTAGCCGGGGGCAATCCCGGTATGGCAACCGGAGGCATGGGTGATGTGTTGTCCGGCATGATCGGAGCGTTTCTTGGCCAGCTGGAGGATTTTACCCGGGCCACGGTTGCGGCGGCCTCTGCCCACCTGGCAGCGGCAGACCTGGCATCGGAACGGGTTGGCTACAAGTCCCTGGTGCCGGCCGATGTCCTGGATGCTTTGCCGCCGGTATTGAAGCAAACTGAAACCATGTCATTCCATGACGACCGGGAGGCGCGATGAGTATTTTTGGCAACGAACGCCGGTTGTTTCTCGAAGGCGAGGCCGAAACCGTGAAGCTGGGCTCCGAGCTGGCCCGGCTGGCCCAGGCCTCGGAGCAGGGGCTGACTGTGTTTCTGGATGGCGACCTGGGTATGGGCAAAACCACCCTGAGCCGCGGTGTGATTCGTGCCCTGGGCCATGAAGGCGCGGTTAAAAGCCCCACCTATACGCTGGTGGAGCCCTATGAAGACCTGGAACCGCCGGTTTACCACTTCGACCTGTACCGGCTGGGCGATCCTGAAGAACTGGAATACATGGGTATCCGTGACTATTTCGCCAGTCGCAGTTTCCGCCTGATCGAATGGCCGGAGCGCGGCGAAGGCATATTGCCGGACCCGGATATCGAGATTCACCTGGAACGGGAAGGCGAGGGGCGTTCGGTCGTGCTCAGGGCACGTTCGGAACTGGGCGCCAGACTGCTGAACGAAATTGAGTTAATTGGGCCGGAATCATGAGAGTTGTACTGGGGTTCTTGTTGATGATGACTGCAAGCCTGGCCAGCGCCGCTGCTCAGGTGGAAGGTGTGCGTATCTGGCCGGCACCGGATCACACCCGCCTGGTGCTGGACACCGCCGGTGCAGTGGAGCACAACGTGTTTTCGTTGTCTGACCCGTCCCGGCTGGTTATCGACCTGAAAAATGTTTCCCTGAAAACCGACTTCAGCAAGGTGGACCTGGAAGGCAGCCCGATTCGCCGCATTCGCAGCGCGCGGCGTAATGGCAGCGACCTGCGCGTAGTGCTGGATCTTGCCAGTGATATCAAGCCCCGAAGCTTTGCCCTGGAGCCCAACCAGCAATACGGACACCGGCTGGTGGTTGACCTGATCGACGAGAAAGGCAGTCGCATAGAGCGGGCTACCAGCCCCACCGTCACCCAGGACTCAGCAGGCAAGCGGGATATCATTGTGGTGATCGATGCCGGCCACGGTGGCGAAGACCCCGGCGCCATCGGCCCCCGGGGCACCCGTGAGAAAGACGTCGTTCTGAGGATGGCGAAAACCCTGGCAGACCTGGTTAACAAGCAGCCGGGCTTTACCGCTAAGCTGACCCGCACCGGGGATTACTACATCGGCCTGCGCAACCGCACCATCCTGGCCCGCAAATACAACGCCGACCTGTTTGTGTCGGTGCATGCGGATGCCTTCCGCACACCGCAACCCAGTGGAGCCTCGGTGTTTGCGCTGTCCCAGCGCGGCGCGACCAGTGAAACGGCGCGGTGGCTGGCCCAGAGTGAAAACAGTTCGGACCTGATCGGCGGTGCCGGAGGTCTTTCGCTGGAAGGTCGGGACGAAATGCTGGCCGGTGTACTGCTGGATCTCTCCATGACAGCCAGCATCAATGCCAGCCTCGGTGTCGGTAGTTCGGTTCTGGGCCGGCTGGGCAACGTGGCCAAGCTGCACAAGCCCGGGGTGGAGCAGGCGGCCTTTGTGGTGCTGAAATCCCCGGATATCCCCTCGATCCTGGTCGAGGCCGGCTTTATTTCCAACCCCAAGGAAGAAAAGAACCTGGCCAGCCAGTGGTACCGCGACAAGCTGGCGAGCGCGATCATGGATGGTATTCATGAATACTTCCGGCGCACACCGCCGCCGGGCACCCTGTTGGCCTGGCAAAAACAGAACAAGGGTAGCCCGGAAGTGAGCCAGTACCGGATTCGCCGTGGCGATACCCTGTCGGGCGTGGCCCGGCAGAATCAGACCACTGTCAGCGAGCTCATGCGCTTTAACGGCATGAGCGATGATCGTGTTATGGTAGGGCAAACCATTCGTATTCCCTCATCCTGATCAAGAGGTAGTTCCCGGTTATGCCCCACATCCAATTGCTCTCGCCCCGGCTTGCCAACCAGATAGCCGCCGGCGAGGTGGTGGAGCGCCCTGCATCCGTAGTTAAAGAGCTGGTAGAGAATGCCCTGGATGCAGGGGCCGGCCGGGTAGATATCGAGATCGAGCAGGGCGGGGTCAAGCTGATCCGGGTTCGTGATGACGGTTCCGGTATTGCCGAAGAGGACCTGCCCCTGGCCCTGAGCCGCCACGCCACCAGCAAGATCCTGACCCTGGACGACCTCGAAGCGGTGGGTACCCTCGGCTTTCGGGGTGAAGCCCTGGCCAGTATCAGCTCGGTATCCCGCCTGTCCCTGACGTCCCGAACCGAGACGCAGGAAGCCGCTTCCCGGGTGGAAGTGGAAGGCCGGGATATGGACGCGAAAATCTCGCCGGCCGCCCATCCGGTGGGCACCACGGTGGAAGTGCGGGACCTGTTCTTCAATACCCCGGCCCGGCGCAAATTCCTGCGCACCGAGAAAACCGAATTCAACCACGTGGAAGAATGCATTCGCCGGCAGGCCCTGAGCCGTTTCGATGCCGGCTTTACCCTGCGCCACAACCAGCGGGTAGTGCAGAGCCTGAGACCGGCGGAATCGCCGCTGGATAAAGAACGGCGCATCAGTTCCCTGTGCGGCCAGCAGTTTATCGACAACGCCGTGGTGATCGATGCCGAGGCCAGCGGCCTGCGGTTGTGGGGCTGGGTGGCGCTGCCAACGTTCTCCCGCTCCCAGGCGGATCTTCAGTATTTCTTCGTCAACGGCCGGGTTATTCGCGACAAGCTGGTGGCCCACGCCGTGCGCCAGGCCTACCGGGATGTACTCTACAACAACCGTCACCCGGCCTTCGTGCTGTACCTGGAAGTGGACCCGGCCACGGTGGATGTGAATGTGCACCCCACCAAGCATGAAGTTCGCTTCCGGGATGGCCGGCTGGTGCACGATTTTATTTTCCGTACCCTGCACCGGGCACTGGCCGATGTGCGCCCGGATGATCACCTGCGGGGCGCCGTGGCGCAATCGTTCGGGCGTGAGCCGGAGCCTGCTGCTGGTGCGGGTGCCGACGCTCCAGCATTCCAGTCGCAGGCGCATCCGGTATCCGGACAGCCCTCCGCTTTTAACGGTCATTTCGGACAGCCCTCCGCTTTTAACGGTCATTTCGGACAGGCCGCAAGCCCGCAGCCGCAGCAGGAATGGAAAGCCAGCGACCAGATGGCTTTCTATAATTCCCTGAACGAGGGCGGTGGTGTGGCCACCGCAGGCCGGTCTGAAGGCTTTACGCCGCAGCCCATGCCAACGCCGCCACAGGATGGAGAGGAAGAACCGCCGCTGGGTTATGCCATTGCCCAGCTGCACGGTATCTATATCCTCGCCCAGAGCCGGGCAGGGATGATCGTGGTGGATATGCACGCCGCCCATGAACGCATTACCTACGAGCGTATGAAGCGTGCGCTGGTAGAGCAGGATCTGAAAAGCCAGCCGTTGCTGGTGCCCCTGTCCCTTGCCGTCAGCCAGAAGGAAGCAGCGCTGGCGGAAACCCATGGTGAAGAATTGCAGTACCTGGGCCTGCAGATTGAACGCATCGGGCCGGAAACCCTGGCGGTTCGGCAGATTCCCGCGCTGCTGCGCGGTGCCGATACTGAACAGCTGGTGCGGGATGTGCTGGCCGACCTGATCGAGCATGGCCAGAGTGACCGGGTAGAAGCCGTCACCCACGAATTGTTGGGCACCATGGCCTGCCATGGATCGGTGCGGGCCAACCGGCAGTTGACCATCCCTGAAATGAATTCCCTGCTGCGGGATATGGAAGCCACCGAACGCAGCGGCCAGTGTAACCACGGACGGCCTACCTGGACCCTGGTGACCCTGTCCGAGCTGGACAAGCTGTTCCTCAGGGGGCGCTGATCGCCATGACCCAGCCTTCTGCCGGTGCCGGGCAGACATTGCCTCCGGCCATTTTTCTGATGGGGCCCACCGCCTCTGGTAAAACCGACCTGGCCATGGCCCTGTGTGACCGGTTGCCCTGCGAGATCATCAGTGTTGATTCCGCCATGATCTACCGTGGCATGGATATCGGCACCGCCAAGCCGAGCGCTGAAGAGCTGGCCCGGGCACCACACCGCCTGATTGATATTTGCGACCCGGCCGATACCTACTCGGCGGCCGACTTTCGCCGGGATGCACTGGCAGAAATGGCCGATATAACCCGCCGCGGGCGAATACCGCTGCTGGTGGGCGGCACCATGATGTACTTCAAGGCCTTGCTGCACGGCATGTCCGGTTTGCCCTCTGCCAGCCCGGAGTTGCGCCGGCAAATCGAACAAGAAGCCGAATCCCTTGGCTGGCAGCACCTGCATGATGAGCTTTCGGCTAAGGACCCGGTGGCGGCTGAGCTGATCCACCCCAATAATCGCCAGCGCCTGATGCGTGCCATCGAGGTGATTCGCCTGACCGGCCGGCCGATTTCTGAACTCTGGCAGGCAGAGTCGGGAACTTCTGCACAGCAACATCGGTCCGGTATTGAGGATTACACGTATTTCACCAGGTGGCAGGCAGACGAAACTGGCGACCTGCCGTATACTGTTTTCCAGTTTGCTCTGGCCCCCGAGGAGCGCAAGGTTCTTCACGAGAGAATCGAAAAACGCTTCCTGCTGATGCTGGAGTCCGGTTTTCTGGAAGAAGTCCGGAGCCTGATGGCCCGGGGAGACCTGAACCCGGAGCTGCCGTCCATGCGTTGCGTGGGCTATCGACAGGCATGGGAATACCTGGCTGGCGATTGTGACTACAAAACCTTTGTAAACCGGGGCGTGGCGGCTACCCGCCAGCTGGCAAAGCGCCAACTTACCTGGTTGCGAAAATGGCCGGATTTGCACTGGCTGAACAGCGGTGATCCGCAAGTGGTGCTGGAAACCTTGAAAAAGTCCGGACTACCCACCACATTTAATTCTGAAAAATGACGATCTGCACTTACATATAAACAGGAGAATAAACATGTCAAAAGGGCATTCCTTACAAGACCCTTACCTCAACGCTCTGCGCAAGGAACGCATTCCGGTTTCTATCTTTCTGGTAAACGGCATCAAGCTGCAGGGCCAGATCGAATCCTTTGACCAGTTCGTAATCCTGCTGAAGAACACTGTCAGCCAGATGGTTTACAAGCACGCTATTTCTACCGTGGTGCCGGCCCGCAATGTGCGTTTGCCGCAAGCGACCGCGGCAGGAGAGGAAGAATCTGAAGACTGATACCTCCGGAGTTTCCGGTTTTAACACCCGCGTTCCAGGACAGCCCTTGAGCTGGAGTGGCCGCGGGTGTTTGTTTTTATGGAGTAGACCGAATCTTGTTTGAACGTCCTGACGTCGGAGAACGGGCGGTTCTCGTCCACATCGATTTTACCGCCCACGAAGACACTGAAGACCCGGGCGAGTTCCGGGAACTGGTTACCTCGGCCGGCGTTGAGCCGGTTGCCAGCGTAACCGGAACGCGAAAGCAGCCCAGCCCCCGGCTGTTCGTAGGGGAAGGCAAGCTGGAGGAGATCCGTGATGCGGTTGTCGCCAGCGAGGCCGACGTGGTGCTGTTTAACCACGCCCTGAGCCCCAGCCAGGAGCGCAACATCGAACGGGAGTTGCAGTGCCGGGTACTGGATCGTACCGGGGTCATCCTGGATATCTTTGCCCAACGCGCCCGCACCCACGAAGGTAAGCTGCAGGTAGAACTGGCTCAGCTTGAGCATATGTCGACCCGGCTGGTACGGGGCTGGACCCACCTGGAACGCCAGAAGGGCGGTATCGGCCTGCGCGGCCCGGGTGAAACCCAGCTCGAAACCGACCGCCGGCTGCTACGTGAACGCATCAAATCCATTCACAAGCGCCTGGAGAAGGTGCGTAAACAGCGGGACCAGGGCCGCCGTGCCCGGAAGCGGGCGGATATCCCGACCCTGTCCCTGGTGGGCTACACCAATGCCGGCAAATCCACCTTGTTCAACCGGATTACAACTTCCAGCGTATATGCTGCAGACCAGTTGTTCGCAACGCTGGACCCGACCCTGCGCCGGCTGGAACTTCCGGACATAGGGCCGGTCGTAGTGGCGGACACGGTGGGCTTCATCCGGCACTTGCCTCACAAGCTGGTGGAAGCCTTCCGCGCGACGCTGGAAGAAACCATCCAGGCGACGATCCTGCTGCATGTGATCGATTGTCATGACGATCGTCGTGATGAAAACATCGAGCAGGTCGAAGAAGTGTTGGCAGAAATCGGCGCCGATGAGATTCCCCAGTTGCAGGTGTTCAACAAGATTGACCTGTTGGAAGATTTCGAGCCCAGAGTTGACCGTAACGAAGAAGGTATTCCGGTGCGGGCCTGGGTATCGGCCGTCACCGGCGCTGGTCTGGATTTGCTGTTCGATGCCATTGTCGAGCGGCTGGCAGAAGACGTCGTGCATCACTTTGTTGTGCTCGGGCCGGCCGATGGCAAGCTTCGGGCATTGCTGCACGAAGCCGGCTCGGTGCTGAGTGAGGAGCATCGGGACACCGGTGAATCGGTAGTAGAAGTAAGGTTGCAGAACCGGGACTGGCAGCAACTGCTGAGCCGGGCAGGGGTGCGTGAAGACGCCATACGCCTTGAGCAGCGGAACGCCTGAATCCACCCGGCTATTGCCGGGGGCAGGATAAATCCCTAGTATTTGCAGCCATTCGATAAAACACGAACGGAGAGAACTATGGCCTGGAACGAACCGGGTGGAAACCGCAACGACAACGATCCCTGGGGGACCGGTGGTCGTCGCGGCAATGATCAGGGTCCGCCAGACCTCGACGAAGCGCTGAAAAAGGGCCTCGACAAACTCAACCGGATGCTGGGCGGCAAAGGCGGCTCTGGCTCCGGCAACAACGGCAGCAGCTCGGGCGGTAGCAGTGGTGGCTTTGGTGCCATCCTGGCGATCGCGGCGATCCTGGTGGTCGGTTACGTGATGTACCAGTCGTTCTACACCGTAGACGAACAGGAGCGCGCCGTTGTGCTGCGTTTCGGTGAATACAGCCGTACCGAGAATCCGGGCTTGCGCTTCAAGGTGCCGTTGATTGATAACGTGTACAAGGTGCGGGTAACGAACGTACGTACTGCCCAGTCCTCCGGCCAGATGCTGACCCAGGACGAAAACCTGGTGACCGTGGACCTTCAGGTCCAGTACCGGGTTGGTGATGCCAAGGCCTACGTTCTGAACATCCGGGATTCCAACCAGGCCCTGGCCTTTGCCACCGACAGTGCCCTGCGCCATGAAGTGGGTAGTTCATCCCTGGATGACGTACTGACTGAAGGCCGTGCCGAGCTGGCTGTACGGGTTGAACAGCGGTTGCAGAGCTTCCTGCGGGACTATGGTGCGGGTCTTGAGATCGTGCGTGTCAACGTGGAAAGCACCCAGCCTCCGGGACCGGTGCAGGACGCCTTCCGTGAAGTTCAGCGTGCCCGTGAAGACGAGCAGCGCCTGAAGGAAGAAGCGGAAACCTACCGTAACAAGATTGTTCCGGAAGCCCGTGGCCAGGCCCAGCGCATGATTGAAGAAGCCAGCGCCTACAAGGAAGAGGTGATCGAGCGGGCCCGTGGTGAAACCGCGCGTTTCAACCAGTTGCTTGCCGTGTACGAAAATGCCCCGGCGGTTACACGTGAGCGTATGTACATCCAGGCCCTGGAACAGGTTCTGGGTAACAGCAGCAAGATCTTTGTCGACACCGAAAGCAGCGGCAACATGATGTACCTACCCCTGGATCGTTTGACTCAGGGTCGCCTGCCGGCGAACAGTTCCGGTAATTCCGGTTCCGGTAACCAGCAGCTTGATATCCAGACACTGACCGACCAGGTACTGCAGGAACTGCGTACCCGTCAGGACACCAACATCCGGAGGAGCAGATAAGCCATGGGACCTAAAGGTGTAGTGGGTCTTGCAGGCGCCCTTATTGTTGTCCTGCTCGTGCTGTCCAGCGTGTACATCATTCCCGAAACTCATCGGGGCGTGAAACTGCGTTTCGGTGAGTTGGTGGAAACCAACATCCAGGCAGGCATCCATTTCAAGGTGCCGGTGATCGACCAGATCCGTGAGTTCGATATCCGGGTGCTGACCATGGACCTTCCCTCCCGTCAGTACCTGACCATAGAGAAGAAGCCCTTGGACGTGGACTCCTACGTGGCTTGGAAAATTCGTGATGTGGATCAGTACTATCGGGCTACCGGTGGCGATGAGTTCCGTGCCCAGACTCTGATCCTGTCCCGCGTGGACAATGGCCTGCGTGACGAGTTCGGTATCCGCACCATGCACGAGGTGGTATCCGGCCAGCGTGATGAGCTGATGCACACCCTGCGTGACCGTGCCAACGAAACCGCCATCGCGGAATTCGGTATCGAAATCCTGGATATCCGGGTCAAGGCCATCGAGCTGCCGGGCTCCGTCAGCGAGAACGTGTATCGCCGGATGGCGACCGAGCGCCAGAAGCTGGCCCAGGAATTCCGTTCCCGGGGTCAGGAGCTGGCTGAAGGTATCCGTGCCGATGCGGACCGTCAGCAAACCGTTATCCTGGCAACGGCCTTTGCCGAAGCGGAGGAAACCCGCGGTGAGGGTGACGGTGAAGCCGCCCGGATCTACGCGGACTCCTACGGTGCTGACGAGGAATTCTACAGCTTTTACCGTAGCTTGCAGGCGTACCAGAATACCTTCGCCGGCAAGGATGACATCATGGTCATCGATTCCGACAGCAACTTCATGAAGTTCCTGAAGGACCCTGCCGGCGCCAACTGATCGGCCCGCAGGCACTGAAAACCGGAATACTCAGGTATTCCGGTTTTTTTGTGTCTGCCAAGGGTGTAGAATTCTGGCGGTTTTGTGCGGGTATTTTTGGCCCGCTCATCCTGAACCCTGAGTCATTCCCCCGGCACGTGGCCGGAAAGGGAAAAACGGACAACCGAATCTCATGACTGTATCTGATCGCTGGTTACTGCCAGATGGTGTCGAAGATATTCTTCCACCGCTGGCCGGACAGATCGAATCCCTGCGCCGGGAAGTAATGGACACCTGCCAGCGTTGGGGCTACCAACTGGTAATTCCCCCGCTGATCGAATATCTCGAGTCCCTGTTTACAGGCACCGGACACGACCTGGAACTGCAAACCTTCAAGCTCACCGACCAGCTGACTGGCCGTATGATGGGTGTGCGCGCCGATATGACGCCCCAGGCCGCCCGCATTGATGCACATACCCTGGGCCAGGACGGTATTACCCGCCTGTGCTATGCCGGCCATGTTCTGCATACCCGCCCGCGCCACATGCTGACCGGCCGTACGCCGATCCAGGCCGGTTGCGAACTGTTTGGCAGTGCCTCTGAATCTGCAGACCTGGAAGTGATCAGCCTGATGCTGGAGGCCCTCCGGGTGGCTGGCCTGCCTCGGGTGCACCTGGACCTTGCCCATGTTTCCATCTACGAAAGCCTGATCTCTGCGGCCGGCTTTGACAAAGACACCGAAGCCTCGGTGTTTGATGCCATGGCGCGCAAGTCGGTGCCTGAACTGGATGAACTGTTGGGCGATTGCGCCGAAGGCTCAGCCGGTGCGCGCCTGCGCAAGCTGGCTCGGGTAAACGGTGGCGTGGAAGCGCTGGATGAAGCCCGCAGTATCCTGGGTGGCGCTTCCGATGCGCTGGATGCTGCCCTGGACCAGTTGTCCCGGGTGGCAGACATGCTGCAGAGGGACTATCCGGAAGTGAGCCTTGGCTTCGATTTCTGCGAGCTTCGCGGCTACAACTACCACACCGGCCTGGTATTTGCCGCCTATGTGCCCGGCCACGGCGACTCGGTTGCCAAGGGTGGTCGCTACGACGCCATCGGCAGCGATTTCGGCCGCGCCCGGCCGGCGACCGGTTTCAGCCTGGATATCCGGGCACTGGTGGCCCTGGGGCAGCGCTCTGTTCAGCGTCCGGGCTCTGTCTGGGCACCGGCAGATGCCGATCCTGCCCTCGAGCAGGCGGTCGCCGCGCTTCGGGCAACCGACACCGTCATTCGGGCCCTGCCTGAAGATGCACACACCGATCCGGCCTCAAGGGGCTGCGACCGGCAACTGGTCAAGCGTGACGGCCAGTGGATTCTGGAAGCTCTGGGCTGAGACATCGCCCGTTGCTTGCTGATATTTTCGCGTAAATTTGCAAGGCGCCTGCCTCCGGGCTGCCTGATGTGAGAGAGAATCATGGGTAAAAATGTAGTTGTGCTGGGCACCCAGTGGGGTGATGAAGGCAAGGGCAAGATTGTCGACCTTCTGACAGACAAGGTGTCTGCCGTTGTACGGTTCCAGGGTGGCCATAACGCCGGTCATACCCTGGTAATCGATGGCAAGAAGACCGCGTTGCACCTGATTCCGTCCGGTATTCTGCGCAAGGACGTCCAGTGCCTGATCGGTAACGGTGTGGTTCTGTCGCCGGAAGCCCTGCTCAAGGAAGTCCGTGAGCTGGAAGCTAACGGTGTGCAGGTTCGTCAGCGCCTGAAGATCAGCCTGGCCTGCCCGATTATCCTGCGTACCCATGTTCGTATCGACCAGGCCCGCGAGCGCGCCAAGGGTAACGACAAGATCGGCACCACCGGTCGTGGTATCGGCCCTGCCTACGAAGACAAGGTATCCCGTCGCGGCGTACGTGTCGGCGATCTGTGCAACAAGGCCGACTTTGAAGCCAAGCTGCGCGAGATCATGTCTTACCACAACTTCGTGCTGACCGAGTACTTCAAGGAAGAAGCGGAAGATATCGATGCGGCCCTGGAAGAACTGATGCAGATGGCTGAGGAAATCCTGCCCATGTCTGCCGACGTAACCGACATCCTGCACGACTACCGCAAGCGCGGCGAGCATATCCTGTTCGAAGGTGCACAGGGTTCGCTGCTGGATATCGACCTGGGTACCTACCCATACGTAACGTCGTCCAACACCACTGCGGGCGGCACCGCCACCGGTTCCGGTTTTGGTCCGCTTTACCTGGACTACGTACTCGGTATTACCAAGGCCTACACCACCCGCGTGGGTTCCGGTCCATTCCCCACGGAGCTGTTTGATGCCATGGGCGAGCACCTGGCCGTGAAGGGTAATGAAGTGGGCACCACCACGGGTCGCTCCCGCCGCTGTGGCTGGTTTGACGCCGTGGCCCTGCGCCACGCGATCCAGATTAACAGTGTGTCCGGCATCTGCCTGACCAAGCTGGATGTTCTGGACGGCCTGGAAACGGTAAAGGTATGCGTGGGTTACAAAACGCCGAACGGCGAGATTACCCGTCCGCCCATTGGCTGCGACAGCTACGCTGACATCGAGCCGGTGTATGAAGAGCTGCCGGGCTGGAGCGACAGCACCGTGGGCCTGACCAGCGTTGACCAGTTGCCGGAGAACGCCAAGGCGTACATCCGCTTCCTGGAAGAGCAGATTGAGGCGCCGATCGACATCATCTCTACCGGTCCGGACCGTATTGAGACCATTACCCTGCGCCATCCTTTCGGGGAGTAACGGCCAGGAGTAAAAAAACCGCCTGCAGCGAGAGCTTCAGGCGGTTTTTTCGTTTCAGGGGGCAGGCTTCAGGGCTTTTCAGCGATGATGGTTGCCCGCTTTGGCCCCGGGTAGCCTTCGATGGTTTTCGAGGGATCGTCCGGGTCCAGGAAATCTTTCAGGGAATTGAAGCGCATCCAGTCGGTACTGCGCTGCTCATCGGTGGTGGTGTCGCTGACATCCACCACCCGGGCATTGCGGAAACCGGTGCGGTCGAGCCAGCGCAGAAGGGTGGGGCAGCTGGGCAGGAACCAGACATTGCGCATCTGTCCGTAGCGGTCTTCCGGCATCAGGCTGTAGCCCCCCGGGCCGTCCACCACCAATGTTTCCAGCACCAGTTCGCCGCCCCGGCGCAGGGTGCCTTTCAGCTCCAGCAGGTGATCCAGCGGCGAGCGGCGGTGATACAGCACGCCCATAGAGAAGGTGGTATCGAACAGCTCCAGGTTCTCCGGCAGATCTTCCATACGCACGGGAAGCAGGTCGACCGGTACGTTGTCCAGATACCCCTTCACCGCCAGGAACTGAAACATGAACAGCAGTCCCGGATCGATACCCACCACCCGTTTTGCCCCGGCCCCGGCCATACGCCAGCAGTGATAGCCGGAGCCGCAGCCCACATCCAGGATAGTGCGCCCGTTCAGGTCCGCCAGGTGCGGTGCCACACGGTCCCATTTCCAGTCCGAACGCCATTCGGTATCAATGTGGGTGCCGAAAAACTCGAACGGGCCTTTGCGCCAGGGCATCAGGCCACGCAGGCCTTGCTCAAGGCGTTCCGCCTGCTCCGGAGAAAGAGGCTCTGGGCCTGACACCGTCACCGCAGAGGTGTTGAGGTCGACTGTGGGGCCGGGCACAGCCGGCAGCGCCTCTAGGGCGGCCTGCCAGCGGGCCATGTCGCCGTGGGGATTGTCTTCAAAACGGCTGACCAGCTGGCCGGTGAGCACGCTGGCCCAGGCCTGTTGGTGCTCGCCATTGAGGTAGTCCAGGAACGGAGTGAAATGGTTACGCCAGTCGAAAGCTGCCATGGGTCTTGGTCGGTCTCGGAATCAGGGGTTCTTGATGGCCAGCATGGAGACAAAGTTGAAGCACTGGTACCACACCAGTACCTGGTCAAAGCCGGCGTTCATGAGTCGTTCGCGGTGGGCTGACAGGGTTTCCGGGATCAGCACGTTTTCAATGGCGGACCGCTTCTGGCTGATTTCCAGGTCGGAGTATCCGTTAGCTCGCTTGAATTCATGGTGCAGGCGGGTCTGGGTATCCTGCTCGATATCCGATTCAAAGCGGATTTTTTCCGACAGGGTCAGCACGCCGCCCGGCAGGGTGGCATCGGCAATGCGGGTCAACAGATTCAGCCGCTGTTCGGGCGGCACAAACTGCAAGGTGAAATTGAGGGTGGTTACCGAGGCCTGGCTCAGATCCGTCGCCAGAATGTCTTCGCACCGGAGGGTGACCGGCAGTTCGTGGTCATCCAGGGCAATGTAATGTTCGCAGCGCTCGATCATCGCGCCGGAGTTGTCTACACCCACCAGGGTGCAGTCACCGTAGGGAATGCCGTGGCGCATGGCGAGGGTGGATGCGCCCAGGGAACAGCCCAGATCGTAGCAGTGGGAGCCCGGTTGAACGTACTGCTCGGTGATCACCTCGATCATCGGAATGATGGTGGTGTAGCCGGGCACCGATCGGCGGATCATGTCCGGGAATACGCGGGCAACCGAGGCATCAAAGCGGAAGTCTTCCGGATTGCGTTCCGTGGCAAACAGGCGGTCGGTCAGTTGCTCCGGTTGTGTCGGCTTGCGGTCATTCATTGCCGGCTTCTCCGGCGGGTTCGGAGGCCAGGTCCTTGTCGGTGGGTGAAGGCCGCTGGCAGCGGATACCGCGATTCTTGTAGTCCACCAGGATGCCCCGGAAAGACGGGTCCACATCGGCAGCAATGGCCAGGTAACCGTTATCACACACCGCATGCAATTCGGAGGACTTGCGGGACATCCGGAATTCCTCGCCCGGCTTGACGTGGATGGCCTGGAAGTCGCCCACCGGCACATGGTCCTTGTTGTCCGAGTGGTCGATGCGGCCGCTGGCTTCCAGCGCCAGCACGGTGCCCACTACAGCCACCAGGGCGGTGACAATCAGGCTGCGCACGGAATAACGGTTTTCGTTGTCGCTCATTGCTTACCTCTTTGCAAAATTCAGTATTGTCCGGGCAGGGAAATGGCAGGCTCCTGCAGGGCCGACAGTTGCTCACGCAATGCCAGGACCTGGTCGGACCAGAACCGGGGCTGGGCAAACCAGGGGAAGAACCGGGGGAAGGCAGGGTCTTCCCAGCGCCGGGCCAGCCAGGCGCAGTGGGCGATCTGCCGATAACAGCGCAAGGGTTCGATCAGGTGCCGCTCCCGGCGGTTGAAGTCCCGGAACATTTCATAGCCTTCCAGCAGCTCGCCCAGCTGGCTGCCCCTTTCAGTGGCCTCGCCGTTCAGCAGCAGCCACATGTCCTGTACCGCGGGGCCGGTGCGGCAGTCATCCAGGTCGACAAACAGCATGGTTTCGTCACGACACAGGATGTTGCCGGCGTGGCAGTCTCCGTGAATGCGCAGGGTGTCGACAACACCGGCCTCTTCGATCCGCTGCTGGCAGCCCCTGACCAGGTCCGGAATCAGGCTGTCCCACGCTGGCCGGAGATCGTCCTGTACCCAGCCACCCTCAATCAGCAGGGCATTATGATCCTGAATGCCTTGCACCAGATCAAAGCCGGGGCGGTGCTGAAAGCTTTTGGTGGCGCCCAGGTTGTGGATCTGGCCCAGCCACTGGCCGAGACGATACAGGGTGTCGGTAATGCTGGTGTCCGGCGCCTGTCCGCCCCGCTGGGGGAACACTGCGAACCGGAAGTCGCCATGCCGGCCAAGGGATTCGCCGTTCTCCATGATCATGGGGGCGATGACCGGAATGTCTGCGGCCTGCAGCTCCAGGGAAAACCCGTGCTCTTCCATAATGGCTGCATCTGACCAGCGCCCCGGCCGGTAAAACTTGGTGATCACCGGCGGGCCCTCTTCCAGCCCTACCTGGTACACCCGGTTTTCATAGCTGTTCAGGGCGAACAGCCGGCCACTGACTTCAAAACCGGCGTCTTCCATGGCGTCCAGGATCACTTCGGGTGTGAGACTGTCGTAAGGGTGGGTAGACGCGGTTATGTCTGAAGACTCGGTGTTCATAAGGCCCAACTGGAAGCAGGATTTGGCGCAAAGTATACCTGTTATGGGGGCTCAGGTAATGCAACGGCCCGCTAACTGCGGTAATTTCTGCAGTCCGTGCCGGAAAGCAGGAATGGGTGTGAGCGAAGACAGTTACAAGGTGCAAACGGTGGTGATCGGCGCCGGTGTGGTGGGGCTGGCCGTTGCCCGCGAGCTTGCCGCTAGCGGGCGGGAAGTCATTGTTCTGGAAGCGGGCCCCCGCTTTGGTGAAGGCATTTCTTCCCGAAACAGCGAGGTTATCCACGCCGGCCTCTACTATCCGCAGGATTCCCTGAAGGCCCGCTTCTGCGTGCGTGGCCGCCAACTGCTGTATGACTACTGCCAGCGTCATAAGGTAGGCCACCGCAAGTGTGGTAAGTGGATCATCGCCACAGACGCGGCCCAGAGCGAAAAGCTGGCCGGTATTCGTGAGCAGGCGGCCCTGAATGGCGTTTCGTTGCAGCTGGCAGGCCGCCAGGATATCACCCGGAAAATTCCGGTTATTAATGCCGAAGCCGGTCTTTGGTCACCGGAAACCGGCATTGTCGACAGCCATGGCCTGATGTTGTCCTTGCTGGGCGAGCTGGAAGACGCTGGTGGCCAGCTGGTGCTCAACAGCCCGGTGACGGCCGTTTGCTCGGACGGCCCGCTCCATACCCTGACCGTTGGTGGAGCTGCCGGCGTAACCCTGCAGGCCCGGGAAGTGGTCAATGCCGCAGGCCTCCGCGCTCCGGCCCTGGCCGGTAGCTGGCAGGGCTTGCCGGATACTGCCCGCCCCCGACAATGGCTGGCCCGGGGCGTTTACTTCAGCTACAACGGCAAGCATCCTTTCGACAGCCTGATTTATCCGTTGCCAGAACCGGGTGGCCTGGGCGTGCACCTGACCCTAGACCTGGCGGGCCAGGCGCGCTTTGGCCCGGACGTAGAGTGGATTGATTCCGAAGATTACACAGTCAACCCGGAACGGGTGCATCGGTTTGTGGAAGGTATCCGGGCCTGGTGGCCGGGCATCGACGCCGGTCGCCTGCAACCCGCCTACGCCGGTATCCGCCCCAAGCTTACCGGCCCTGAGGGCGGCTTCTTCGATTTCCGCATCGATGGCCCGCAGCAACATGGCCTGGCCGGACTGGTTAACCTGTTCGGCATAGAGTCCCCGGGGCTCACATCCAGCCTGGCCATCGCCGGGTATGTGAAATCGATGCTTGCGGATACCTAACCGGGAGTTCGTGCCAGGGCCCAGACCTGAATGTCCCGGGCACCCGCTTCGCGGAGCGCATCAGCCAGCAACTTCACCGTTGCCCCGGTGGTCACCACGTCATCCACTATGGCGACCCGCGCCGGCACCGGACCGCACACCTCGAAAACCCCCGCCAGGTTGACCAGCCGCTCGGCCCGGTTCAGTTTCCGCTGGGCCGTCACCCGCCGCCGACGCCGAACCACATCGCCAGCCACCGGAATATCCAGCTGTGAACCGACGAATTCGGCAATATCCCGGGCCTGGTTGAAGCCTCGTTGCCACCTGCGTGACCAGTGCATGGGGGCGGGAATAAGGGCATCGGGCCGTTGATCGGGAGCCAGTTGCTGTTCGAGAAAATCCCCGAAGCCGGCCAGAAGTGGCCGCACAAACTTTCGGTGGCCGTTGTACTTGTAGCGGCCGATCATGCCGTCTACCGGGAACTGGTAGCGCCAGGGAATCAGTGCGCGGAAAAAGGGTGGTTTTGCCACCTGGCATTCCCCGCACTGGAGTCCGGGGCTGGCAAAGGGCAGCGGCAACGCACAGGTGTGGCAGGCCCAGCGAATGGCTGGAAGGTCGTCCCGACAGCCCTGGCACAACCCGAAGCTGGCATGGGGCGAAAGACAGGTGACGCAGCGGCCACCTCGTTTTGTGCTGTTAACCTTTTGGCTGATCAAGGTTGACAGCGATTTCAGTCCGTTTATCATCGCGGTTTATCCGTAAACCAAAAACCTTGCGAAGGTTAACAGGACTTTTCCATGACCGCTACTGCCCTCCGTCACGACTGGACGCTTCAGGAAGCCCGGGATCTTTTCAACTTGCCGTTCAACGATTTGCTGTTCCGCGCCCAGACGGTTCACCGGAAGCATTTCGACCCCAACGAAGTGCAGGTCAGCACCCTGTTGTCTATCAAAACCGGCGCCTGCCCGGAGGACTGCAAGTACTGCCCCCAGAGCGGTCACTACAACACCGGGCTGGAAAAGGAAAAGCTGCTGGAAATCGAAAAGGTGGTCGCAGAAGCCCGCGCAGCCAAAGAGAAGGGCGCGTCCCGGTTCTGCATGGGTGCCGCCTGGCGCAGCCCGTCCAGGAAAGACATGCCGTATGTGCTGGATATGGTAAAGCAGGTGAAATCCCTGGGCATGGAAACCTGCATGACCCTGGGCATGCTGAAAGAGGAGGAGGCCCGGGAGCTGGCTGACGCCGGACTGGATTACTACAACCACAACCTGGACACCTCCGAGAAGTACTACAACCACATCATCACCACCCGAACCTACCAGGATCGGCTGGATACCCTGGATAACGTGCGCAAGGCCGGCATGAAGGTGTGCTGCGGCGGCATTATGGGTATGGGCGAAGACGAAGACGACCGGGTAGGGCTGCTGGTTCAGCTCGCGAACCTGCCCCAGCATCCGGAGAGTGTGCCGGTGAATATGCTGGTGAAGGTGAAGGGCACGCCGCTGGAGAATGTAGACGACCTGGACCCCTTCGAGTTTGTTCGGATAATCGCGGTGGCGCGGATTCTGATGCCGGCGTCCCATGTTCGCTTGTCTGCGGGGCGGGAGCAGATGAATGAGCAGATGCAGGCGCTGTGCTTTATGGCGGGTGCCAACTCCATCTTCTACGGCGAGAAACTTCTGACCACGTCCAACCCTGAGGCGGATGCGGATATGCAGTTGTTCCGCAAGTTGGGTATCCGGCCGGAGCAGCGGGAGCAGTGTGCCACCGAGGAGCAGGAGGTGGAGGCGCTGGCCGACGCCGTCGAGTATGAGGCGACTCGGCATCTGTTCTATGACGCGAGTCGGGAGTCGGCTGCCTCAGTCTGACTTTGGTCTTGGCCTTTCACCGGGGCTCACGGTGGAGGGCCGCAGGGCGGGGTCCCCTTTCCGGGACTCGCTCAAGACGTCCCTGTGCGCTCAGGTCGGGCCATCCATGGCCCTCTATGGTCCCGGAAAGGGGACCCCGCCCCGCGGCCAGTAAACCTGGGCGATTGTGACCCTGCAGGCTACGCCCCAAGTGAGCGGCGAACCGGGTAGGGCTTTCCGGGACTATCTTTCGCCAGGGATGGCGAAAGCTAAGCGCACAGGGATGTCTTGAGCGTGTCCCGGAAAGCCCTACCCGGTTTGGCGCGACAGGCGTTGTATGCAGGCTCGGTTTTCTCCGTATTGGGTGATGGAATTTATGCGTGACTTTCGGGCTGAGATTGAGCAGCGAAAACAAGCCGGTTTGTACCGGAGCCGGCGCCTGGTGACGGGGCCGCAGCAGCCGGAGTTGGTCGCTGACGGGAAGCCGCTGCTGTCGTTCTGTAGTAACGATTATTTGGGGCTGGCGAATCATGCTGGAAATATTTCAGTCTTGAGTGAAGCTTTGCCTGAAACCGGTCTGGGCGGCGCCGCTTCTCACCTGGTTTGCGGCCATCACGACGCCCATCATCAGCTGGAACAGCGGCTGGCGGAGTTCACGCAGCGCAGTTCGGCGTTGTTTTTCTCGACTGGATACATGGCCAACTTGGGTGTGATTTCAGCGTTGGCAGGGCGGGGGGATACGATTTTTTCGGATCGGCTGAACCATGCTTCGATTATCGATGGCTGCGTTCTCAGCCGGGCGAAGGTCCGCCGGTATGCCCATGGCGATGTATCTGCGCTGGAGGCGATGCTGGCGGAGACGTCGGGCCATAAACTGGTGGTAACCGACGGTGTGTTCAGTATGGACGGGGACGTGGCGCCGTTGAAGGAGCTTGCCCGGGTGTGTAAGGCCCATGACGCCTTGCTGGTGGTGGACGATGCCCACGGTATTGGTGTGCTTGGCCCGCAGGGGCGGGGCAGTGTGCTGGCGGCGGGGTTGTCCGAGGCGGAGGTGCCGGTTGTGATTGGTACGTTGGGCAAGGCCGTGGGCACCAGCGGGGCGTTTGTGGCCGGGCCGGCGGTGGTGATGGATTACCTGGTGCAGAAGGCGCGCACGTATATCTATACCACCGCCATGCCGCCGGCGCTGGCGAAAGCCACTTGCGCCAGTATTGACCTGATCGAGCGGGATGATGCGCGCCGGACCCATTTGCGGGCCTTGATTGCCCGGTTCCGTGCCGGCGTGCAGGAGCTGGGTTATCAGCTGATGCCCTCGTACACGCCCATCCAGCCTATTATGGTGGGGGATAACCACGCGGCACTGGCACTAAGCCGGGCGCTGGAAGAGCAGGGCATCCTGGTCACCGCCATCCGCCCGCCCACGGTACCGGAAGGCGAAGCCCGGTTGCGGGTTACCCTGAGCGCCGCGCACTCGGAAGCCCAGCTCGATCGGTTGTTAAACGCCCTGGCCCGGTGCCGCTCCCTGTTACCGGAGCAGGCCGTTCAGGAGCCGGTGGCGGTATGAGTGCCTATACCGATCTGACGGCAATAGCCCGTTCCGAAGGCGGAACCGGCAGCAAAGCCTGCATCGCCCGGGGCTTCGGCAGCGCCAGCGGAACCTACGACCGCGCCTCCCGCCTGCAGAAAGCCATGGGCGACACCATGCTCGCCTGCATTCCGGGGAGTCTGAAACCGGCAAACATATTAGACCTTGGCTGTGGCACCGGCTGGTTCACCCGCAAACTGGCAAACCAATACCCGAATGCCGCCGTCACCGGCGCAGACCTCGCCCCCGGCATGCTGCAACAGGCCCGATCCTTCAGCCCCGAAACCATCACCTGGCTTAACGCAGACGCCGAACAGATCCCGCTGGCGGACAACAGCGTCGATCTGGTCTTCAGCAACCTGATGATCCAGTGGAGCACTCGCCCGGAAACCATCCTGGCCGAATGCCAAAGGATCCTCAAACCCGGCGGCACCCTCGCCATCTCCACCCTACTGCACGGCACCCTGGAAGAGCTCAAACAAGCCTGGGCCGAGGCCGACCCCGGCCAACCCCACGTAAACCGTTTTACCCACCATACCGACTGGCAGCAATTAACCAGCCGGCAACTCCCCGGTTCCACCCTCGAGACGGCAACCCTCACCTTGCCCTATGATTCCCCCATGGCCCTGAATCGTGAGCTCAAACACCTGGGTGCCGTGTTCAAAGGCGAAGAACGACGCAGAACCATCACCGCCCCGGGGCGGTTCAAAGCGATGTGCACGGCCTATCCAAAACAGGGCAATGGCGAAATCATCGCCAGTTATCGCGCTGGCTGGTTGTATTGGACAAAGGCAACCTGAAAGTTGTTTTTCAAGTAATCCAAAAAGTGACCACCCGCAGGACGGCAAACACAAACGTTTGCGGAGAGGGTGTGGGCAGGTCTTTCCGGGACTATCTTTCGCCATGGATGGCGAAAGCTAAGCGCACAAGGACGTCTCGAGCGTGTCCCGGAAAGACCTGCCCACACCCTCGTCTTGCACCTGAGTAGCAGCGCCACAGGCGGAATATGCACCGAGATTTCCATTAAAGAGGACCCCAGATAGTGGCTAAAAAAACATACTTCGTAACAGGTACCGACACCGGCGTAGGCAAAACCATCGTAGCTGCGGCCATCCTTGAGGCCGCCAAGGCCCAGGGCAAGCGCACCCTCGCCATGAAGCCCATAGCCTCCGGCTGCGACCAGACCCCCGACGGGCTGCGCAATGAAGACGCACTGATGCTGCAAGCGGCCATGACCGAACAACTGGCCTACGACGCCATCAACCCCATCGCCATGGAACCCGCCATCGCCCCCCACGTAGCCGCCCAGCAAGCCGGCAAACAACTCAGTGCCCAGCGGCTGGTCGGCTTTTGCCGCGGAATGCAGATTCGCCCGGCCGATCTTATGCTGGTGGAAGGCGCCGGCGGCTGGCGGGTTCCTCTGAACGACCGCGAAACCTATGCAGCGGTGCCCCGCGAACTGAAACTGCCCGTGATCCTGGTGGTCCCTCTCAAACTCGGTTGCATCAACCACGCCATGCTCACGGTAGAAGCCATCCAGAATGACGGCCTGACGGTAGCCGGCTGGGTAGCCAACCACCCGGAACCGGAAACCATGAGCTGTGAACAGGAAACCCTAAGTTACCTGGTTAACCACATTCCCGCGCCTTGTCTGGGCATTCTGCCGGGTCTTGATGACACACCAACCGAGCGTCTGCCCGCCCGGCTGGCGGAGTTTCTGAATATCTCGCCGTTATTTGACGGCTGACAGGTTCTGCAGGCTGGGCCACACAAAATTTGCTCAGGGCTATTGACAATTCCGTGCCTCAAAACGTATGTTTCAAACAAGTGTTTAATTAAGGCCGCGGTGCAGCGCATCGTGGTGTCTGAGCAAACCCAAGGCCGAAGGCTGTTACTGCATTCAGCCGAGACCAAACCGAGGTGGATTCCATGCCTGAATACAAAGCGCCCCTGCGTGACATTAAATTCGTAATGAACGAGCTGCTGAACAGCGAGCAGCACTACGCCAATCTGGAAGGTGCTGAAGACGCGACTCCGGATATGGTTGATGCCATCATCCAGGAAGGCGCCAAGTTCTGTGAGCAGGTATTGTCTCCGCTGAACCAGGTAGGTGACCAGGAAGGCTGTACCTGGAGCGAAGACGGTGTGAAAACCCCGACTGGCTTCAAAGAAGCTTACCAGCAGTACGTTGAAGGTGGCTGGCCGTCCATGACTGCCGACCCCAACTACGGTGGCCAGGGCCTGCCGCACTCCATCGGCCTGGTGGTCAGTGAAATGGTTGGCACCTCCAACTGGTCCTGGGGTATGTACCCGGGCCTGAGCCACGGTGCCACCAACACCATCGAAGCCCACGGCACCGAAGAGCAGAAGCAGACCTATCTGACCAAGCTGATCAGCGGTGAGTGGACCGGTACCATGTGTCTGACCGAGCCGCACTGTGGTTCTGACCTGGGCACCCTGCGCACCAAGGCCGAGCCGAACGCTGACGGCACCTACAGCATCACCGGTACCAAGATCTTCATCTCTGCCGGTGAGCACGACATGGCCGAGAACATCGTCCACATCGTACTGGCCCGTCTGCCGGGCGCACCGGAAGGCACCAAGGGTATCTCCCTGTTCATTGTGCCCAAGCAGCTGCCGAACGAAGACGGTTCTGCCGGTGAGCGTAATGCCGTTTCCTGTGGCTCCCTGGAGCACAAGATGGGTATCCACGGTAACGCCACCTGCGTAATGAATTTCGACGGCGCCAAGGGCTGGCTGATCGGGCCTGAGAACAAAGGCCTGAACTGCATGTTCACCTTCATGAACACTGCCCGTATCGGTACTGCCATCCAGGGTCTGGGTGCTGCAGAACTGGGCTTCCAGGGCTCCCTGGCTTACGCCAAAGAGCGTCTGGCCATGCGTTCCCTGAGTGGTCCGAAGAACCCGGATGGCATCGCTGACCCGATCATCGTGCACCCGGACGTACGCCGTATGCTGCTGACCCAGAAGGTTGTAGCCGAAGGCGCCCGCGCCCTGATCTACCTGGCTGGCCAGCAAGTGGACGTGGTTCACAGCGGCAAGACCGAAGAAGAGCGCAAGCACGCCGACGCACTGCTGGGCTTCCTGACCCCGATCGCCAAGGCGTTCCTGACCGAGATCGGTTACGAGTCTGCCAACCTGGGTATGCAGGTATTCGGTGGCCACGGCTTTATCGCTGAGTGGGGCATGGAGCAGAACGTTCGTGATTCCCGCATCGGTATGATCTACGAGGGTACTACCGGTATCCAGGCGCTGGACCTGCTGGGCCGTAAGGTTCTGATGACCCAGGGCGAAGCTCTGAAAGTGTTCACCAAGCAGGTTCACGTCTTCTGCAAAGAGAACGCCGACAACGAGCAGCTGAAAGAGTTCATCGAGCCGCTGGCTGCGATCAACAAGGAGTGGGGCGATCTGACCATGAAGGTTGGTATGACCGCCATGAAGAACCGTGAAGAAGTCGGTGCCGCTGCGGTGGACTACCTGATGTACTCCGGTTACGCGGTATTCGCCTACCTGTGGGCCCGCATGGCCAAGGTGGCACTGGACAAGATGGCGGACGGCACCTCCGAGGAGATGTTCTACAACGCCAAGGTTCAGTCTGCGCGCTTCTACTTCAAGCGCCTACTGCCGCGCACCAAGACCCACGCAGAAACCATGCTGGCCGGTGCAGACAGCCTGCTGGACATGCCGGAAGAAGCCTTCGCTATCTAAGGCGGGGTTGCTATCTGGTTGAAGGCACAGCAAAAGCCCGTTCTCCGCTCGGAGGCGGGCTTTTTTCATGAGTTTGGTGGCACGTTTGAGGTAGAATGGCGGGCCACAGAATAACAACCTTGTTTCGGACACATAGCCGAGCGGGCGAACCCGAAGACCTTTACACAGAAGGCGTTGTTACCCGGTTCCCCAAGTGACTGACTGAATTTCTGGAGAGTTATACATGGCTGATTATCAGGCACCCCTTCGTGACATGCGTTTTGTATTGAACGAAGTGTTCGACGCGCCCGCACTCTGGGCCTCTCTGCCAAAGATTGCCGAAAACGTAGACCCGGACACTGCCGACGCGATTCTTGAAGAAGCTGGCAAGATCACCGGCGGCGTACTGGCGCCCCTGAACCGCGAAGCGGACGAGCAGGGTTGTAAGTGGAATGAAGGCGAAGTAACCAGCCCGGAAGGCTTCAAGGAAGCCTACCAGACCATCGTTGAGGGTGGCTGGAACGGCCTGGGTGGCAACCCGGAGTTTGGTGGCATGGGTATGCCCAAGACTCTGGTAGCCCAGTTTGAAGAAATGATGCAGGGCGCCAACATGGCCTTCGGCCTGGCTCCGATGCTCACCGCCGGCGCCTGCCTGGCCCTGGACGCCCACGGCAGCCAGGAGCTGAAAGAGAAGTACCTGCCCAACATGTATTCCGGCGTATGGTCCGGTGCCATGGACCTGACCGAGCCCCACGCCGGTACCGACCTGGGCATTATCCGCACCAAGGCCGAGCCCAATGACGACGGCTCTTTCAGCGTGACTGGCACCAAGATCTTCATCACCTGGGGCGAGCACGACATGGCGGAGAACATCATCCACCTGGTGCTGGCCAAGCTGCCGGACGCGCCTAAAGGCCCGAAGGGTATTTCCCTGTTCCTGGTGCCCAAGTTCATGGTGAATGACGACGGTTCCCTGGGCGAGCGCAACCAGTTCAGCTGCGGTTCCATCGAGAAGAAGATGGGTATCAAAGGCTCAGCCACCTGCGTGATGAACTTCGACGGCGCCAAGGGCTGGCTGGTCGGTGAAGAAAACAAAGGCCTGGCCGCCATGTTCACCATGATGAACTACGAGCGCCTGGGTGTGGGCATCCAGGGCATCGGCGCTGCCGAAGCTTCCCTGCAGAGCGCCCGCGAATACGCTAACGAGCGTATCCAGAGCCGCGCGCCGACTGGTGCCCAGCAGCCTGAAAAAGCCGCTGACCCAATCCTGGTACACCCGGACGTACGCCGCATGCTGCTGACCATGAAGAGCTACGTGGAAGGCGGCCGTGCCTTCTCTACCTACGTGGCCCAGTGGCTGGATATTTCCAAGTACTCCCAGGACGACGAACAGCGCAAACACGCCGAAGGCATGGTTGCCCTGCTGACCCCTGTCGCCAAGGCCTTCCTGACCGACCGCGGCCTGGAAACCACCATCATCGGCCAGCAGGTCTTCGGTGGCCACGGCTTCATCCGCGAGTGGGGCCAGGAGCAGCTGGTACGCGATTGCCGCATCACCCAGATCTACGAAGGCACCAACGGCATCCAGGCCATGGACCTGATGGGTCGTAAAGTCGTCGGCAGCCAGGGCAAACTGTACGAACTGTTCGTACAGGACGTAGCTACCTTCATCGAAGCAAACACCGGCGACGCCGCCCTCAAGCCTTACCTTGAGCCGCTAGCGGCTGCTGTTGAGCGCCTGTCCGACGTTACCGAACACGTCATCAAACAAGCCGGCGACAACCCCAACGCCATCGGCGCCGCGGCGGTCGATTACCTCGACATGTTCGGCTACACCGCCCTGGCATACATGTGGGCCAAAACCGTCAAAGCCGCCGCTCCGAAGGCAGAGGCTGACACCTCCGGCTTCTACACCGGCAAGCTGAAAACAGCCCGCTTCTACTTCGACCGCCTGCTACCAAAGACCGTGTCTTTGGCCGAAGGCATCCGCAGTGGCAGCGAAGCCATGATGGCTCTGGCGGCTAACGAAATCTGATACAGGTTTCGTTCTTCCAGAAAGCAAAAAAGCAGGCCCAGGTGGCCTGCTTTTTTGTTGATAGCGAACTGAAATACCCTGGCTGGTGCCTGCACCAAAGTTGGCCTCAGAGCCGACTAATCAGCCCGGGATTAACCACAAAGGGATTCTCATTACCCTGAATCTCGGCAATCCGGCTATGCCGCGCCAACTCGCCATCATCCGGCGGATCCAGCTCGTTCCAGCCCTGAAACAGCGTAGTAGCCCCCAGCCACGGCAAACCGTACGTATCGACCATGTACGCCATCGTCCGGGCCACATCACCCTTGGCATGCTCGGGTGGCTCGAAAAATTGTGTGCTTTCACGAATACCGCAGTCGTCCGGTTGGGCACTGGCGCCAATGTTTTCATAGCGGGCATTGCGGCGACGCATCTCTATGCGGCTGGTTACCGGCACCATATTGTGCAAATCCGAGGCAATCTGCCGGTAGCGGTTATCCCGCTTGCACTGGGATGTAGTGCCGCAATCCAGGGCGGAACGCACATCGGCCAGCGGGTAGATATAACCGTCGGTCAGCACAAAGCCCTTGCTGGTAAACGGCTTTTCGCAGAAGAAGGATGAACCGCCTTCCGCATACAGGTTGCCCCAGAACTCATTCTTGATAACGGTTTCGGGATCACTGAAACGGATGTTCTGGCCAGTGACCAGACCGGCAGAGAGAGACAGGGCGAGAGTGACAGAGAGCGCAGTAACTTTTTTCATATGACAGGTATACCTCACAGTATGTGCCATATTCCTTGGCCAGCCAGACGGCAAGTTGGTGGCAAAATGAACAACACGACAAAATTATGACGCAAGATTCATTTCTTACTGTGAAGTATGGCACAGAGACGATGAGAAGTGTGTCTCTGTGCCTGTCTTGATGTGTCTGTTTGTTAACAGGTTAACGTTTACTTCAGCTTGTTGCGGATGTTCTGGTAGCCGGATTTAAGCTCTTCACCCATCTTGCGGGCGGTTTCCCGGGCTTCCTGGCTGGCGTCTTCTGCGTCATGGAAAATCTGGTCGAGCTTCGAACGGAACTTGTCCCAGTTCTGCTCCAGGTCGTCCCATTCGTCCTTCACATCTTCCTTGGCCAGGTGCATCTGCACCTTGGCTTCGTCGCGGTATTGTCTGACTTTCTCGGACAGTTTGTTGAATTCGTCTTGCAGGCTCATGGCAGGTTCTCCTTCCCTGATTGAGTGGAGAATGTACAATGCGCCCGATTGCAAAATCGTGTCAAGTGCCGCCGGGGCCGGTACTCTCCAGGGTTTGACCCAGGTCAGCCGTTACGGGTTGCGGCCAGCAGAATTGAGAGGTCACGCAGGTAATGCCATGGCGTCAGGTCATCAAAGCCCTTGGCCGCTCGGTCAGTCAGGCTGCACAGGGCCAGGGCCTGGTTCAGGCGGGGCAGGGTCAGGCGGCGGGCTGCCTGTTGGATGGCAGACGCTCGCCGGGGCTGGAAAACGCCCCGTTTCTTCAGGAAGCCCGAGGGGTTATCGCCCGGGGGCAGGGCGGTCTTCAGCTCGATAATCATGTTCAGGTCGCGCACCAGCACGCTCAGCAGGCCCAGGGGATTTTCGCCTTCCTGCTGCAGCACGCCGATGATGCGGCTGGCGTGGCCGGCCTTGCCGGTGAGCAGTTCGGTGACCAGTTCAAAGCCGTTGAAGCGGGCGCTGTCCTGAACAGCCTGCTCCACGGTTTCCTCGTCAATGGTTTTGCCGTTGGTCAGCAGCGTCAGGCGATCCAGCTCCTGGCTCGCCGCCAGCAGGTTGCCTTCCAGCCGTTCAGCTAGCATTCCCAGTGCACCGCGGGTCAGGCTCAGCCCCTGATTGCTTGCCCGTTGCTGCAGCCAGTTGGCGAATTTGTCCGCCTCAACCGGCCACACCGGCACATGTACGCCGGTTTTCTGAAGGTCCTTGTACCATTTACGCTTGGTTTCCGCGGCATCCAGCCTGGCGCTGATCAGCAACAGGATGACGTCCTCAGGCGGGGCCTGCAGGATTTGCTCGAGTACCTTGCGGCCATCGCCGAGTTTGCCGGTGGGCAGGTGAATCTCGATCCGGCGTTTTTCCGCAAACAGCGACATGGCGTTGCATTCGTCTGCTACGGAGTTCCAGTCGAGCTGATGATCTGCGTGGTAGGTGAGGCGGTCCTGGTAACCGGCTTCCCGGGCGGCCTTTCGAACCTGGTCACAACATTCCTGAACCAGCAGGGGTTCATCACCGGAGATCAGGTAAACCGGTGCCAGGCCTTTTTTCAGTAACTGAGGGAGCTGGCCAGGCTGGGTTTTCATTGCGTCTCAGCCTGTTCCTGGCTGGCCTGGTAATCGTTGATGATGGCGTCTATCCGTTCCCGGGTCATGGGCGCCAGGCGGAAGATAACCTGTTGGGCCAGTCGGTCGCCCAGCTGTTGCCGAAGCTCCTCTTCCTCGCGCTGCTTGGCGAGTACGTTGGTTTCGTCGTAGCGGTAGGTTTCGCTGGCATTCAGGTCGGTGCTCGCAATCAGCGGGATCCGGTCAGCCGTGAGCAGTTCAATGGCGACAGTATGGCGCAGAACGTACTCTGCTGCAGCGGCCTGGGCGGTAATGGCCGAGGCCCGGCGATCCTGCCGGTAATCCCGCAGGCGCAGGATGTAATCGGCCTGGGCGGCGCTGTCAGCAACCTGGACGCCGCCCAGGGTCAGCTGATCCCGAACCGATTGACAGAAACGGCCGGGCAGGTTGTCCGGGCAGTCTACCGCCAGGGGTTGCAGCGCGGCCGGTACCGGCGAGGTGCCCCGTAACTGAAAGCCGCAGCCGCTGGCCAGCACCAGGGTAGCCAGTGCCAAGGCGGTGAGTTTCAACGCTTTCAGGAACGGGGCGGTGGCGGTCATATCAGTTGGCCACCACGTTGACCAGTTTGCCGGGCACTACAATCACCTTGCGAACGGTATTGCCTTCAACAAAACGCTGAACGTTTTCGTTCTCCAGGGCCAGCTTTTCCAGGTCCGGCTTGCTGATATCGGCCGGAACCGTGGCCTTGGCCCGTACCTTGCCGTTGACCTGTAGAACCACTTCGATCTCACTGCGGACCATGGCGCTTTCATCGGCAACCGGCCAGCTGGCGTCAACCACCGGCTCACTGTGGCCCAGCACCTGCCAGAGTTTATGACAGATATGAGGTACGATCGGAGCCAGCACCCGTACCGCGGTGTCCAGGGCTTCCTGGCGCACGGCGCGGCTCCGGGGTTCGTCATCACCCAGGCGGCCCACTTCATTCAGCAGTTCCATTACGGCTGCAATGGCGGTGTTGAAGGTCAGGCGGCGACTGATGTCGTCACTGACCTTGGCAATGGTCTCGTGGGTCTTGCGGCGAAGGTCTTTCTGGCCGCTGTTCAGAGCGCTGGCATCCAGGGCAGGAACATCGCCGCCGGCGGCATGCTCGGTCACCATGCGCCACAGGCGCTTGAGGAAGCGGTGCGCGCCCTCCACGCCGCTGTCAGACCACTCCAGGGACTGCTCTGGCGGTGCGGCAAACATCATGAACAGGCGTACAGTGTCGGCACCAAACTCATCGATAATCGACTGGGGATCGATGCCGTTGTTCTTCGACTTCGACATCTTGGTAACGCCGCCGATTTCCACCGGCTTGCCATCGGCTTTCAGAATAGCGCGTACCACCTGACCCTTGCCGTCGCGCTCTACGGTGACGTCCGCCGGGTTGAACCAGGTCTTGCCGCCGTTGTCTTCGTTACGGTAGTAAGTCTCGGCCAGCACCATGCCCTGGGTAAGCAGGCGATTGAACGGCTCGGGACTGTTAACCAGGCCCACGTCCCGCAGCAGCTTGTGGAAGAAACGGGCGTATAGCAGGTGCAGGATGGCGTGCTCGATACCACCGATATACTGGTCTACCGGCAGCCAGTAGTTGGCGGCGGCCGGGTCCAGCATGCCCTTGTCGTAGTTGGGGCTGCAGAAACGGGCGTAGTACCAGGACGACTCCATGAAGGTGTCGAAGGTATCGGTTTCCAGGGTGGCGGCCTGACCGTTGAACTCGGTTTTGCACCACTCCGGGTCGGCCTTGATAGGAGACTGCACGCCGTCCATCTCGACATCTTCCGGCAGGCGAACCGGCAGCTGGTCGTCCGGAACCGGCATTTCGGTGCCGTCTTCCAGGGTCATCATCGGGATGGGCGCGCCCCAGTAACGCTGGCGGGAAACACCCCAGTCGCGCAGGCGGTAGTTAACGGTGCGCTTGCCAATGCCGTTGGCTTCCAGGTAGCTGGCGATTTCCTCGAAGGCTTCATCGCTGGTCAGGCCGCTGTATTTGCCGGAGCTAACCAGTACACCTTTTTCGGTGTAGGCCTTTTCCTGGACATCGATATCTTCGTGGTTGCTTGGCGCAATCACCTGCTTGATGGCCAGTTTGTATTTGCGGGCAAACTCGTGGTCACGGTCATCATGGCCCGGTACGGCCATCAGGGCGCCGGTGCCGTAGTCCATCAGCACAAAGTTGGCGACCCAAACCGGAATCTCTTCCTGGGTCAGCGGGTGGATGGCTTTGAAACCGGTATCAATACCTTTCTTTTCCATGGTGGCCATTTCGGCCTCAGCTACCTTGCTGTTACGGCACTGGTCCACAAACTCGGCCACGTCGCGGTGGCGCTCTGCTGCTGCCTTGGCCAGCGGGTGCTCGGCAGCGACCGCCATGTAGCTCACGCCCATCAGGGTGTCCGGGCGGGTTGTGTAAACGGTCAGGCCGTCTTCACGGTCTTTCAGCGGGAAGGTCAGCTCGGTACCGGTGGACTTGCCAATCCAGTTGCGCTGCATGGTTTTGACCTGTTCCGGCCAGCCTTCCAGGTCGTCCATGTCGTTCAGCAGTTCTTCCGCGTAATCGGTGATGCGGATGAACCACTGGGGAATCTTTTTCTGCTCTACTAGCGCGCCGGAGCGCCAGCCGCGGCCATCAACCACCTGTTCGTTGGCCAAGACGGTCTGGTCAACCGGGTCCCAGTTAACGGTGGACATCTTCTTGTACACCAGGCCTTTTTCATACAGGCGGGCGAAGAACCACTGTTCCCAGCGGTAATATTCCGGGTCGCAGGTGGCCAGTTCGCGGCTCCAGTCGTACCCGAAACCCAGCTGTTTAAGCTGGTTTTTCATGTAATCGATGTTGGAGCGGGTCCACTTTGCCGGCGCGGACTTGTTGGCAATGGCGGCGTTTTCCGCTGGCAGGCCGAAGGCGTCCCAGCCCATAGGCTGCATCACGTTCTTGCCCTGCATGCGCTGATAACGGGAAATGACGTCGCCGATGGTGTAGTTGCGAACGTGGCCCATGTGCAGCTTGCCGCTGGGGTAGGGGAACATGGACAGGCAGTAGTACTTGGGCTTGCCCGGCTCTTCCTTCACCTTGAAGGTTTCGTTGGTTTCCCAGAAGTTGCGGGCGGTCTGTTCTACGTCACGTGGGTTGTATTGCTCGTCCATTCCTGCCATTACCAAAAGTACCCTGTGAGAAAAGGATGTTCAAAAAGGCCGAACATTCTAACGCACCGAAGGCTTAACAGGTAGTCTGCCAAATTCTGCGGGATGTGCCAGACTGTCAGTAATGGCGAAGGCCGTAGGCCAGTGCCCCGAAGTCAGGTTGAAGGAGCCGTTATGACAGAACCGGAACGCAGTCACCTTTCAGGTAAAGCCCTCGAGGCCTATGACCGAATGCTGGAGCGGGTGCAGACCCGCCTGCACGATCTGCAGGAGACATCCTTGCAGACTCTGGAAGAAGAAGTGCAGAAGGCGGTCGAGTTTGAATACGAACTTGAGGAGATGACCCGGGAGGAAGCAGACCTGCTGGGCGCCTACCTGCAGCGGGACCTCCAGCATTTGATGCACTTTGTGGAGGAGACCGGGGAAGGCCTGAAAGAGTGGCTGCAGCTGGACATCTCCCTGCTGGAACAGACCCTGGCAGACCGCCTGTTGTCGGTGGCTGACCAGACCCTGGTGGACACCCTGGAGTTGTCCCAGAAGCTGGAGAACGAGGATATCAGCCACTACATCTCCGGAGAAGTGGCCACCGCCGGCATGTTCCGCTGCCTGAACTGCAGCCATATGCTGTGCCTGACCAAAACCAGCCACCTTCACCCTTGTGAGGCCTGTGGCTCACACTACTTTGAGCGAGTGACCAGCCGGTGGCCGCCAAAAGAAGAGTAATTTTTGCCACGGAATCCACGGAAGGACACGGAAAAAAGAAAAAGAAAAGTGATTTGGCACGAAATCCACTAAAGAACACGAAATTAAAGACGAAGACGTTCTAGGTTCTAGTCAGTAATCTTTGTTCGTGTTTTTTCGTGTTTTTTCGTGGATTTCGTGGCAAAAAAGTCTTTAAGTCTTTTATTTTTCCGTGTCCTTCCGTGGCAAAAAGTCAGTTTTTAGTAATCACCCGCTCCCGCACGAAAACAATCAGAATCACCGCCAGGGTCAGCACTGGCCACGAGCCGGTCTGCATGTAGGGCGTGCTGCCGGTGGCGGAGAATACCTCGCCGGTGAGCACGGCCCGCTGGAACTGGGGGATGCGCTCGGTGATCTGGCCTTTTTCGTTGATGATGGCCGTTACCCCGTTGTTGGTGCCGCGCAGCATGTAGCGCCCGGTTTCCAGGGCGCGCATGCGGGCCAGTTGCAGGTGCTGAAGAGGGCCGATAGAGTCGCCGAACCAGCCATCGTTGCTGATGGTCACCAGCATGCCGGTATTCCGCGCGTTGAACGCCACAAAATCCGGGTAGGCCACTTCGTAGCAGATGTAGGGCATCAGCCGGGTATCGGTGGCGCTCAGCCCGGATTGCTGGCCCGGGCCCGGGGTGAAGCTGCTCATGGGCAGGTCAAAGAAGCCGATCAGGCCCCGCAGTAATCCCTGCAGCGGCACATACTCGCCGAAAGGCACCAGTTTCTGCTTGTGGTAGATGCCCTCGCCGCCACCGGCAGCCAGGATGCTGTTGTGGAAGGTGTAGTCCTCGATTTCCCCGCTGTAGCCATACCAGGGAATACCGGAAATCAGGGTGCTGTTCTCGCCAAGCCGTTCCTCGATGTGGTCAATGATCTTGCCGGCCTGGTCCTGGGGAATGGGAATGGCGGTTTCCGGCCACAGGATGATGTCTTTATCCCAGTGTTCTTCAGTCATCCCCAGATACGCCACAATCTGGTCTTTCAGGAACTCCGGATCCCACTTGATCTGTTGCGGAATATTGCCCTGCATGGCAGCAAAGCTTTTCGGCTCCTCGCTGATACTGGTCCAGCTGACCTGGTTAAGGGCAGGAGCCAGCAGCCAGGGTAGTACCGCGATCGCCGCTGTTGCACCCGCCGCAGTTTTTCGGCCAGCCAGGATCAGCCACCACACCCCGTAAGCCGCTGCGCCGGTAACCACGATCCAGAAGGTCAGCCCGTGCACACCGGTTAATGGTGCCAGCCCGGCCAGTGGGCCATCGGTGTGGGCGGTGCCCAGGTACAGCCAGGGAAAGCCGGTCAGCAACCAGCCCCGGAGCCAGTCCCCCAGTAGCCAGATGGCGGGAAACAGGATCAGCCGGCGCACCATGCTTTGCCTGGCCAGCTTGCCCCAGAACCAGAACGCCAGCCCGTGGAATAGCGCCAGCCCTGCCACGAACAGCACCATCAGCAGAACTGCGATGGGCACCGAGGTGTTGCCGTGCTTGCTGATGCTGATGTAAATCCAGCTCACGCCGGAGGCAAACAGCCCAAGGCCGACAAACCAGCCGGCGCGAAACAGCTTCTCCGACGGCAGGTTCAGGGTAACCAGGAGGATCAGAAGAACCGATACCGGCCCCAGCTCCCAGATATGGAACGGCGAGAAGGTAAGGGTTTGCAGGGCGCCGGCGATCATCAGGATCACCGGGCCCAGCCAGGGATGGGCAGTAAATTTCAGGTTGAGCGGATGGCTCAGGCCGTTTTCATGACTCACTTCGGGTTACCTGCAGCAAACGGATGACTCGGTTATCGGCGTTCGCAATAGTAAACTGCAAACCGCCGAATTCAACCGTTTCGCCCCGTCTGGGCAGGTGGCCGAACTCTTTGAGCACCAGGCCGCCAATGGTATCGAACTCTTCTTCGTCCAGGTCGGTGCCAAAAAATTCATTAAAGTCGTCAACCGGAGTCACGGCTTTCACCGCAAAGGTGCCATCGCCCCGGGCCTTGATATGGGTTTCTTCGTCGAAATCATGTTCGTCTTCGATCTCGCCGACGATCTGCTCCAGCACATCCTCAATGGTAATCAGGCCTGCCGTACCGCCGTACTCATCCACCACGATGGCCATGTGGTTGCGGTTTTCCTTGAACTCCTTGAGCAGCTGGTTTAACCGCTTGCTCTCGGGCACAAAGGTGGGCGGGCGCAGGATTTCACGGATGCGGGACCAGTTGAGATCGTTATTCAGGGCCAGCGGCAGCAGATCCTTGGCCAGCAGAACACCCAGCACGTCGTCCGGGCTTTCACCAATCACCGGGAAACGGCTGTGGGCAGATGACATGATCTCGGGCAGGAATTCTTTCGGTTCCTGGGAGGCTTTCACGGTGATCATCTGGGAGCGGGGAATCATGATTTCATCCACCCGCATATCGATCACCTGCATGGCACCTTCGATGATGCTCATGGAATCGGTATCAATAATGCTCTGGGACTCGGCGTCCCGCAGAATTTCGAGCACGTCCTCAACGGACTCAGGCCCGCTGGAAAAGGCCTGTGATATACGCTCCAGCCAGGACTTGCTGCCCTGGCTGCGACTCGACTGATCGTCGCTCATGAGTCTGGTTCCGTTTCCTCTGCTTCGTAAGGGTTAGCAAATCCGAGCTGCGACAGCAGCCGAACCTCGAGGGCTTCCATGACCTCGGCTTCGTTATCTTCAATATGGTCGTAGCCCTGAAGGTGCAACATACCGTGCACCACCATATGAGCCCAGTGGGCTACAGGCTCTTTATGCTGTTCCTGCGCCTCTTTTTCAACAACCGGTGCGCAAATAACCAGATCTCCGGCCAATGGCATCGTTATACCCGCTGGCGCTTCAAATGGGAAGGACAAAACATTGGTGGGTTTGTCCTTGCCCCGATACTGGTGGTTCAGCTCCCGGCTCTCGTCGTTATCGACAATACGGATGGTCACCTCGGACGGATCCTCGCCCAGCCAGGCCTTTTCGGCCCAGCTGTGGAACTGCGCTTCATCCGGCACACCCGCACCGTCAAAGGCCTTCTGGAAGTCCACAGTCAGCTTGTTCATCGGCTGCCGGAGCTCCCGTCATCAAAGGAATCGTAGGCTTCCACAATCCGCTGAACCAGCGGGTGGCGCACCACATCCTTGGCTTCAAACCGGGTGAAGCCAATGCCCGGCACCTTGCTCAACACGCCGGCGGCGTGAATCAGGCCGGAATTCTGGCCCCGGGGCAGGTCCACCTGGGTGGTATCACCGGTAATCACTGCCGTAGAGCCAAAACCGATCCGGGTCAGGAACATCTTCATCTGCTCCCGCGTGGTGTTCTGGCTCTCGTCCAGAATGATGAACGAATTGTTCAGCGTGCGTCCGCGCATAAACGCTAGCGGCGCAATCTCGATCACGCTTTTCTCGATCAGGCGGGTAACCTGGTCAAAGCCCAGCATTTCATAAAGCGCGTCGTACAACGGCCGAAGGTACGGGTCCACCTTCTGGGCCAGGTCACCGGGCAGAAAGCCCAGTTTCTCACCGGCTTCCACCGCTGGCCGAACCAGCAGAATCCGCTTCACCTGCTCGTCTTTCAGTGCTTCAACCGCACAGGCCACGGCCAGCCAGGTCTTACCCGTGCCCGCTGGCCCGATACCGAAATTGATATCGTGTGTGCGGATGCTGTGCACATACTTCTGCTGATTCCGGCCCCGGGGCTTGGCGGTCAGTTTGGGGGTCTTGATGACGGTAATCTGGCCTTCATCATAGGGCACGTCATCCGGCAGCCGCTCAAGGCCGGTCTCTCGGATAAACAGGTGCACAGTATCCGGCGGAATGTCCTCGCTGGCCTCGGTTTCCCGGTACAGGTGCCGGATGACCTCGGTAGCCGCCGCCACGTTTTCAGTGTGGCCTTCCACCCGGAAATGATGCCCGCGCCGGCCCACTTTCACTTGCAGGCGCTGCTCAATCATCTTCAGGTGTTCATCAAACTGCCCGCACAGGGTCGCCAGCCGACGCTGGTTCACCGGGTGCAGGTCAAATTGTCTGGTATCGTGAGTGTTCAATATTGCTCCGTTCTGGTTTTAACTCTGGCCCGGGTGGTTTAGGCCGGAGCATGCATTTCTTGAATTGGGCAGTATGGCCGATGCGTGGGTTCGCTTCCACAGGGACGCTCAAGACGTCCTGTTCGCTTAGCTTCGGCCATCCATGGCCTACGATACCCTGTGGAAGCGAACCCACGCACCGGCCTTTCTTGCTATGTGCAGGTTCGCTGATTAAAAATCAAGCTGGCTTGGCTGTTGCTTCATGATGAACGCACTATGGTGAGCGTTTTGGCATGCTGCACTGTTGATGGTCGGAGCTTGGGCGGGTAGGCCTTCCAAAAATGTGCGGAGCCATGGATGGCGGAGCAGAAGCGCCACAGGGATGTGCCGTAAGGAGCGGTTTTTGGAAGGCCTGCCCGCCCAAGATCCCGCCCCCGAACTACAAGCACATGGGCGCCGAAGCCTAAAACAACTCAGAACTAACCGGCACACCACGAAGAGAATTCGGGTAGGCCTCGACGATTTCCACGTCGATGAAATGGCCAACCACCTCAGGATTCTCATGGCGGAAGTTCACAATGCGGTTGTTCTCGGTACGGCCCGCATACTCGCCCGGGTCTTTCTTGGACAGGCCAGTCACCAAAATCCGCTGGGTGGAACCGACCATCTTGCGGCTGATATCCATCACATTCTGGTTCAGGCGATCCTGCAGAATACTCAACCGCTGCTTTTTCACCTCCATCGGCGTATCGTCCGGCAGATCCGACGCCGGCGTACCCGGACGGGCGCTGTAGATGAAGCTGAAGGACATATCAAAGCCGATGTCGTTGATCAGCTTCATGGTGTCCTCGAAATCCTTATCGGTTTCACCCGGGAAGCCGATGATGAAATCCGAGGAGAAGCTGATGTCCGGGCGGATTTTGCGCAGGCGGCGGAGTTTTGATTTGTACTCCAGCGCCGTGTGGCCGCGCTTCATGGCGGCCAGAATGCGGTCGGAGCCGCTTTGTACCGGCAGGTGCAGGTGGCTGACCAGTTCCGGGACCCGCTCGTAGACGTCGATCAGTGACTCGCTGAACTCCACCGGGTGAGAGGTGGTGTAGCGGATGCGGTCGATGCCATCAATGGTGGCGATCACTTCGATCAGTTCCGCCAGGTCCATCTGGTCGCCGTCGTGGGTGTCGCCACGATAGGCGTTGACGTTCTGCCCCAGCAGGTTTACTTCGCGCACGCCCTGAGCGGCCAGGTGGGCCACTTCGGCGATCACGTCGTCCACCGGGCGGCTGACTTCTTCGCCGCGGGTGTAGGGCACGACGCAGAAGGTGCAGTATTTGCTGCAGCCTTCCATGATGGAAACAAATGAAGACGGGCCGTCGGCACCGGGCTCGGGCAGGTTGTCGAACTTCTCGATTTCCGGGAAGCTGACGTCAACCACGCCTACGCCGTTACCCTTGGTGCGGACTTCAGTAATCATGTCCGGCAGGCGGTGCAGGGTTTGCGGGCCGAACACCATGTCTACGTAAGGGGCCCGGTCGAGGATGGCCTGGCCTTCCTGGCTGGCAACGCAGCCGCCGACGCCGATGATCATATCGGGTTTTTTGCTTTTGAGACGTTTCCAGCGGCCGAGCTGGTGGAACACTTTTTCCTGGGCTTTTTCGCGAATGGAGCAGGTGTTCAGCAGCAGGATGTCGGCGTCATCCGGGTTGTCGGTCATTTCAACCGCTTCGCCGGTTTTGAGCAGGTCTGCCATGCGGGCAGAGTCGTACTCGTTCATTTGGCAGCCGTGGGTTTTGATGAACAGCTTCTTGGCCATGGGTCTCACGTAGTTTGGTGTGTGTTGCGCCGGGGTGGTGTGGGGCGCTGGCAAAAATGGACTGCGTATTATAACGGGGTGCCTAAACTTCAACCACCGTTGTCTCGGTATTCCTCATTTGGCCCTGTGGTATTATTCGCAGCCTTTGAGTTGTGGTGCATTAAGGTCTTTGGGGGAGGCTTTCCAAAAACCGCTCCTTACGGCACATCCCTGTGGCGCTTCTGCTCCGCCATCCATGGCTCCGCAAATTTTTGGAAAGCCTCCCCCAAAGCCCTTCCCGGACCGCTGTGCTGTCATTAACAAGGCCTGGATTTTACCCATGACCCCCGAACGCCTCGCCCGAATCAAACAAGTCCTGAACACCCGCCAACCCGACCTGCGGGTGCTGACGGACCAGGTGCATAAACCCCGAAACCTGTCCGCCATCATCCGCTCCTGCGACGCCTTTGGTGTGGCGAACATGCACGTGGTCTGGCCGAAGGAGGGTTTTCGGGCATTTCGTAAGACAGCCGGTGGCAGTTTTCACTGGGTGACGACGCATACCCATCCCACCATGGACAACGCGGTGACCGAGCTGAAGGCGCAGGGGCACAAGCTGTATGCCGCGCAGTTGTCAGACCGGGCTGTGGATTTTCGGGAGGTGGATTTCACCGTGCCGTGCACGATTATCATGGGTAACGAGGTGGACGGGGTGAACCCGGTGACCGCCGAGCAGGCGGATGAGCATATCGTGATTCCGATGATGGGGATGGTGGAGTCGCTGAATGTGTCGTCGGCCTGTTCCATCATCCTCTCGGAAGCCCAGCGGCAGCGTAAGCTGGCGGGGATGTTTGATCAGCGACGGATGCCGGATGACGAATACAACCGCCTGCTGTTCTGCTGGTGCCAGCCTACCGTGAAACGGTATTGCGATGATCGGAATCTTCCGTATCCGCCCATCGATCACGAAACCGGGGAGCTGATCGACGGGGTGGGGTGGATGCAGGAAGTCAGAAAGATACGGGCAAATCGTCCCCGGTGGGATGACCAGCCGGAGAATATTGAAGCAGACTAGTCTTCATGGATTAGTATCCCAACCTGTTTCTCGAGCTCGCTCGCAAAGTCTGTCAGCAGGCAGATCTTGGAGTGCGCCGTGATCAGCGCATCAAATAATGTCTGAGCGTTCTCGATGTACTCGTGGATCATTTGGTTGCGTAACTGCCTGAGTGCAATCCATTGCTCAGAAGATTCAAGCCAACCATACTTCTCGGC